>JYMV01047814.1_pt1 | contig 26014 bp, 18 predicted proteins | sample 338911 | NCBI WGS metagenome assembly JYMV01 (sample SAMN03354496, study PRJNA234377) | hydrothermal vent metagenome | biome: Deep sea; feature: Hydrothermal plumes at the Eastern Lau Spreading Center, Western Pacific Ocean; material: Seawater | place: Tonga | collected 2009 | depth 2000 m m
TGTCCATGAGTGACGTCGCCGATCGGGTAAAAAAAATTGTCGCCGAACACTTAGGCGTTGACGAGCAAAAAGTTGTGGAGACAGCTAGTTTTATCGATGACCTTGGTGCTGACAGCTTAGATACGGTCGAATTAGTTATGGCTTTTGAAGAAGAATTCAGTTGTGAAATACCCGACGATGCAGCAGAAAAGATTGTTACCGTGAAAGACGCAATCGACTTCATCGGCACACAAAGCTAACTGTTTAACATCACCGGCGTGCTGGCGCCGGGGAAAAAGCAATGAGACGGGTTGTCATCACTGGAATGGGGCTCGTTACACCGCTGGGCTGTGGCGTCGCAGCTTGCTGGAATAAGCTCCTATCTGGCGAATCCGGAATTCGTACTATCGACCGATTTGAGACCTCAGACTTACCGGCACGAATTGCTGGTTTAGTGCCGAGAAGTGGCGTCGATAACGCTTTTGACCCTGACGACTGGCTTGAACCCAAAGAACAACGCCGAATGGACGAGTTTATCCATTTTGCCATTGCCGCCGCCACCGAAGCAGTGACCGATGCTGACTGGACACCGGCCGACAACGAGTCTCGCGAACGTACGGGCGTTATGGTGGGATCAGGCATAGGCGGACTTCGAACTATTGAAGAGGGAGCGCTCACTTTGGCCGAAAAAGGCCCCCGCCGGCTGAGCCCCTTTTTCATTCCTTCCTGTCTCATAAATCTTGGTTCGGGACAAATATCGATTCGGTTTGGTTTTAAAGGGCCTAACCACTCGGTGGTGACAGCTTGCTCAACCGGAGCACATGCTATTGGAGATGCTGCTCGCCTCATTATGCTCGATGATGCTGACGTAATGATTGCCGGGGGTGCTGAAAGCCCAGTCACTCGTCTCGGCGTCGCTGGTTTTGCCGCTGCCCGAGCACTGTCGACCCATTTTAATGACCAACCCGAACGTGCATCACGGCCTTGGGATAAAGATCGTGACGGATTTGTTATGGGCGAAGGCGCTGGCGTGGTTGTGCTTGAAGAGTATGAACATGCGCTTCAGCGTGAAGCACACATTTACGCTGAGGTAGTGGGTTATGGGCTATCGGGGGACGCCCACCACATCACCGCCCCAACACCAGACGGAGACGGTGGTTACCGTTCAATGAAAATAGCCTTACACAGAGCGGGGTTAGAAACCATCGACATAGACTATATAAATGCTCATGGCACCTCGACACCTCTTGGAGACGAAATTGAACATGGCGCCGTAAAACGCCTCTTCAAAGCCACTGCCCATAAAATTTCGATGTCTTCGACCAAGTCCTCCATCGGTCATTTGCTTGGCGCTGCGGGCGCTGTGGAAACAATCTTTTCAACTATGGCGATCGCAAATGACATCGTACCGCCTACACTAAACTTGGAGAAACCGTCTGACGGGTGCGATCTTGATTTAGTGCCGCTCAAAGCCAAACATCGAAATGTCCAGACGGCTTTGTCAAACAGTTTTGGTTTCGGTGGCACCAATGCAACACTTATCATAAGGAAGTGCTCGACACTTGAAGATTCAAAACATTAAATCGAGCCTCTAGCGCGGCAAACGGAAAACCCTGTCAATATGATCAGACTCGCTTCCGGATTGCTCTCGTTTTCGCTGATCGTCGGGGCAGCCACAGCCGGCGGTGTATGGTGGCTAGAAAGTTGGCTTGACAGGCCCGGGCCTCTCTCGGAATCGATAACCACTATTTTAGAGCCTGGCACAGGAGTTCAATCGATCGCGAATCAACTCGCTGAAATCGAAGCGGTAGATAATGCGCGACTCTTTGTACTGGCAGTCACCATAAACAGCAACCGCAGATCTCTCAAAGCAGGTGAATACACCTTCCCCGTAAAAGCAAAACCTCGCACAATTCTTGAAATGCTGGCTTCTGGCCGTACTTTGGTACACAAACTGACAATACCCGAAGGCTTAACCAAATCTGAAGTTATCGACCTTATTCAGAGCGCTGTCGCACTAAATGGTATGGTTGAAACAGCACCCTTGGAGGGTTGGATACTGCCGGAGACTTATCATTTTTCGCGTGGTGAAACGCGTAACAACCTCATTGAGCGTATGGAGATAGCGATGCAAGATACGCTCAAAGAGTTATGGGCTCAGCGCCCGTCTGGCCTCCCTTATAGTGGGCCGGCTGAAGCCTTAGTAATGGCTTCAATCATCGAGAAGGAAACCGGCCGCGCCAGCGAACGGTCCCGTGTGGCTGCCGTATTCGTTAATCGCCTTCGACTCGACATGCCTTTACAATCGGACCCGACCGTCCTTTACAGTCTCACCAAAGGTGAAGGTGGCCTTGGACGCCCCCTGACCCGTGCCGATCTTCGAAATGCAAGCGCTTACAACACATATCTCCATACTGGGTTACCGCCAGGGGCAATCACCAATCCTGGGAGATCTGCGATCATTGCCGCACTCAATCCCGATGAAACCGACGAACTCTATTTCGTCGGAGATGGAGATGGAGGCCACAGTTTTGCGCGAACGCTAATTGAACATAACCGCAACGTTGCCCATTTCCGCCGTATGCGCTCAAAAGCCAGAGATTGTGGGGCATGCTAAATCACCATTCAGAAAAGAAGTGAAAGTTGTGGGTCCGAACATCAACCTTCGACGACGAGGTCTAATGTTGGTTCTATCTTCTCCATCAGGAGCAGGAAAAACTACAATCTCACGGCGCCTCCTAGAACATGATGAAAACTTGCGGATGTCCGTATCAGTTACAACCCGGCCCCCACGCCAAAATGAAGTTCCGGGTACAGACTACGAGTTCATTGATAACCAAACCTTCCAACAAATGCTCGATAAAGGTGAGCTCCTGGAGCACGCGACTGTGTTTGGTCACCTCTACGGAACACCCCGCAAAAGGGTGGAAACCTCGTTATCCCGAGGGTACGACATTTTATTCGACATCGATTGGCAAGGAGCGCAGCAGGTTACTGAAAGGGCACGCAACGATATCGTAAAGATTTTTATCCTTCCTCCGTCGACAAAAGAACTAGAGCGACGACTAAAAACTCGTGCCCAAGATAGCGACGATGTTGTTGCAACGAGAATGGAGAAAGCAGCCAGCGAAATAACACACTGGGCCGAATACGACTATGTGATTGTTAATGAAAACCTCGACAACACCGTGGACCAAGTGCTCAACATACTATCTTCCGAAAGACTCCGCCGCCATCGCGCAATTGAAGTGAGTGAATTCATAGAAAAATTAATTGGCGAACAGTCCTAATGCTAACGCCGTTTTGATTGACTCAGTCGGTTGCTCCTGACCCTATTCCAGCATCGAGTGCGCGAGATAGAGAACAAAATCCCGTCACCGAAATCTGCTCCGGACGAGCTGTCGGCGGAAGCCCCGCAACCTTAAGCAAAGTCAAACTGTCTGGGCATAATTTCTTTAAGCTGGTTCGCAACATTTTACGGCGCTGACCAAATGTAACTGCAGTAACCCGCTCCAAGCTGGGCATATGCGCAATGTCTAAAGGTCGGGGCCGCGGAACTAAGTCGACGATTGATGACACCACTTTTGGCCGGGGCGTAAACGCGCTAGCTGGCACGTCAAACAACACACGAACTTCGCACAGCCACTGAACGATCACGGACAACCTTCCATAATGTTTACTGCCTGGCCTAGCCACTATGCGTTCCGCTACTTCCTTCTGAAACATCAAGGTCAGACGTTGAAATGCGTTTATCGCCGGAAGACAGTTCAACAATAATTTCGTCGCAATGTTGTAAGGCAAATTGGCAACAACCTGGGCTGGCGGGTCAACCAAGGCTGCTACAGCAATTTCAAGGGCATCCCCCTCAATCAAACTCAGGCGATTGTTTGAAACTAGCACCAATTCACGCAGCGCGGCCAAAGCGCGAATATCGCGCTCGATGGCTATAACTCTGCGTGCCGAGCTCCCCAACAAGGCTCGTGTTAATCCACCCGGCCCGGCCCCAATTTCCACCACTGTGACGCCATCTAGTATGTTGGCTGCATCAACGATCCGCCTAATCAAATTGAGATCGAGCAGGAAATGTTGACCAAGTGACTTACGCGCGGTGAGTTCGTGACGAGCGATTACCTGCCGGAGTGGTGGTAGTGACCCGGACTCGACAGACATCGAACTAAACACGCAAATCGACGAAGGCGCTTCGGCGGAGGTCCCGCAACAAACGGCGCGCAAGAACTTCCAGCCGGGTAGCCTCCATACGTGCCCGGATCGTTCCGCGCCGATCGAGATTTTGCTCAGGATCATCGCGCTCGCAAACCATCAATAAATGCACGCCAAACTCTGTGCGCACGGGCGCGCTTGGAACACCAATCTCGAGGTTTAGCAAAGGCCCGCGGAAAACATCGGGAAGATCACCAAGCGAGACCCAACCTAAATCTCCAGAAGCATCAGATTTAAGCTCTTCGACTAACGAGGCCATATCTTCACATCCTCGGATGTTATCCCTGATTTCCTCCACAAACACAGACTGCCTCGCTACGGCATCATCCGCACCGCCAGTTAGATTCGGCAAGGTAACCTGTATCAGTCGAACTCTGACTCGACTTGGGTCAGAAGCCATGATTTCGCGTCGCTGGCGCAAGTGAATTATATGAACCCCATCGATGGTACGGACCGGATCAGAAACATCCCCGACTTCCATCCCTGCGACTACCAGCGCCAGCTCTGGTCGCAGTTGGCTTTCTCTCATCCAGCCCATATCACCGCCTGAACCACCTATGGCATTGTGACTAAATTGCGCTGCAATGCCGGCAAATTGCGCACCGGCACGAACCTGTCGCACCAATTGATGAGCTGTTGCCGTCACTTCTTCGGCCTTCGACGGCTCCCCAAAATACAGATCAATTTGCGAAACCAGGTATTCTGGCTTACCACGATTTATCTCGAGCCCAGCCAGTTCCTCCTCGACATCTTCTTCACTGACAAATACTTGAGGGCGTAGTCTACTTGCTACGAATTTGGCCCATAAAATCTGGGCTCTAATCTGGCGTTCGAAGAAGATGCGAGGAATACCCAAACTCGCCAACCAACCATCCAACTGACCGGGACGTAGCCCATTTTGCTGCTCAACCATTCCGAAACCGCTAATTATTTCCTCGTCAGAAACTACAATGCCCTGACGTTCAGCTTCCTGAATTTGTAGTTGTTCCTCAATCAAATTTCGCAAAACTGGTTGGACCAATTGTTGACGAAGTTCCGGGGAGTCCTCGAGCCCAGTCGCAAGTCCCGCCATTTTGATACGCGCGAGCAAATCCAACATGGAAATAACATTGTCATTCACCACAGCGGCAATACGGACCAGTTCCTGGGGCGCAGCTGGACCGGACAGAACAATTAAACTCAATAGTGCAAATAACAGCTGTTTCATGAATTGTACTATCCGAAGACAGGCCTCAAACTAAAGTAGACTGAACACACGTGATCAAGAATAGAATTTTGTGCCAACTGCGGCAACAACGCCTCTCGTTTAACCAAGATTGCGAAGCGTTATCCTAACAATAAAATTCGTAGTCGGTTTCACATCCGCATTTTGGGTAAAATATCGATTCAAGTATGTCCTTATCAGCACGCATTCATCCCTGTAGATCAAACCCAATCCGCTGAGCAAACTGCCGCCGTCCTCGGTCAAATCGCGTTGGTGTGTTAAGTATAACCGCCAGTGTTTCCTCGGAAGAAAGTTCATCACAAAATTTGCTTGCTCCAGGGATGTTGGCACTCCTAGGGTCGGCCCATCACTCCAGAGATCCTGTTAACCATTGGGGACCGACCGCAGCACCAACAGATGACCGGCGAGTGGCAAAGTTAGTACGATCGAGCCGAAAACGATGGGATAAATTTAGATAATTAGTCGGCGAAATAATAATTCGGCCAACAAAATCTGAAAAATTCCGATCGAGACCAGTACCCACTTCAAACGTGTCGTCGGCCTGGGCCCGATAACTTTGACCGAAGAAAACCTCGTTTCGACCCGATTCACCATTACTGAATTCACCTCGAACTCCGTAATTTAGTCGCGCACCACCCTCGTAACGATCCAGTCCAGGAAAACGGTTTGAGCTAAACAAATTAACGTCGTCAAATTCGAATGCAAGGCTGTCCTCATTTGGGATTTTGCTCGGATTGCCACCGTTGGGGCCCCAGATTAACTGAGCAATAGGTTCCACGACCTGAGCCCCATTTGCAGTTTGGCGCCCAAACGGGTAGCGCCAATCAAGGCGGAATTCGGGCACAACTCGACCAGTTAACCCACTTTGTGCAGTACTGTTAGTTACCGGGTCCAGCACGTTTGCAACATGATATAGATCGCCACGCAGTGATAGGGTTAGGTCATAGACCACACCATTGGCCGAGGTAAAAGGTAATCGCCAACCCCCCTTAATAGATATGCGCCGACTTTCCGCACCGCTCGAACGACCTAGAACGCGAACATCGGCATTCATCAACCAGTATTCGCCACGTCCATTTGGCTCGCTCCGGAATAAATAACGTCCCAATGGGGTCACATATGGTACCGAGTTTTCATCATTATCTAGATCAAGACTTTGAAATGATAATGCACGAAGGTCCGCAAAATTCCGGCCTTCCGCGCCTGTCAAATAAATTTGACTCGTCAAATGTGAATCACCTCGCCCGAATCCATACCGACCTAAATATGGATCCCTACTAAATCCATAACGCACCAAGTACGTTGCATCCGTTGCCCGATTGACATCAAACCCAGCCCTCCAAATCGGGTTCACTGCGAATTCGCCAGCTCCGAAGACGTGCCCCCGGGTCCGTTCAGTCTCTTGGGGATCTTCACTCTCTCGATCCGCTCGAGTAAGGCTGCCATTTATTTTATATTCCCCTCGTTTTCTAACTTCCCGGTACTCTCCGGTTAACACTACTCCTTGCTTAGCAGTGATGATTGGCGCAAAGGTGGCGTCTTTATTTGGGGCTGGCTGTTCATACGTGAGCCCAAAGACAGAGTCGTTGCCGAGAGAGGGGGCAAGGAACCCTGTCTTACGACCCACCGATGGATCTGCGTGGCTGAAAAATGGCACATACGCCACCGGTACACCAAACACCTCAAGAAACGCATCTCTATAGAATATTCGTTTGAGCGATTTGTCATGGACGACACTTAACGATTTAATTTGCCATATCGGCTTGTCCATATTTCTGTTGGGGCAAAGTTTGCACGGGCTATATACTGCCTTACGGACCTCAATCCGACCATCACTACTCATACGCCCACTAGTAGCTGCAGCGCGTGATCCATCCGAGAACAAGATCTGGATGCCCTTAATTATGCCGCTCTTTAGATCCCCCGCCAGTTCCATATAGTTCGAGAAAATCACATCATCATCGGCTGACAGCAACGCCACATTACCAGTAGCAATTACGACAGCGTCACGACGATTGTACGATACGGTATCAGCTAGCAAAACACTTTCACCGTGGCTGATCTCAACATTCCCGCTCGCAATTACGACCCCAAAATCTTCATCATAGGTAACAAAATCTGCACTCATCAGCACGTTGTCTTCAAGCACTCTCGGGATCGTCGACTGCGCCCCAATCGAGCTGCTTCCAATGGTTATCACGACCATGGCTATCGCGGTGATTCGGCAAGTGCACGCACAACCAAACCAAATCCCACAACTCATCTAACTATCTTCAATATGAAGCAACATTGCTCCACCTAACAACACCGCCATGACCCCAGGCGCCCAACCCGCAAGTGGTGCAGGAATATTTGCAGCAATTCCAAGTGCTAACACTACGTCTGAAAAGACATACACCAGGAGGCCCGCAACGATCCCAAGTGCAATCAGCCATCCCGCACCACTGTTACGCGCCGAAAGCCGAAGCGTAAAAGCGGCACCGATCAAAACCATCCCCGATAATAACGCCGGCCCGGCAAACACCGAATGCCAATAGACGCGATGTTTCAGAGAGGAAAAGCCAGCGCGCTCCAGCAATGCCACAAAGTTAGGTATCTCCCAAAAAGATAAGGTTTCCGGTGAAGCAAAGTTCTCTTGTATTTGACTAATCGTAAGCTCTGTGGCAAATCGATGCTGCTCGTGCCGCTGCGCCATATGATCCGGACCAGTCGACAGTACATCTCGTAAAAGCCAGTATCCGGTTTTTAGTTGAGCGGTAGCAGCATCGAGTCGTTGAACAAATTCATCTTTCCCTTGGTATCGAAAGATAACAACCTCGTGCAGTGTCAATTCAGGCTCGGTAATCCGCTGCGCATGAATAACTGACTCGCCATAGTCATCAGCCTGACGCAGCCACAGACCGGAGCTAGAAACGGCAAGGCTTGACACACGTCCCTCAATATAACGAGCCTCAAGTTGCTCATAGCGCCATAATAATGAAGCAGCGAGCGGGTTAAACACAGTCGCCACAAATGCTCCGACTATCACGCTGAGCACTATGCCAGGAAACAAAATTTGCCAAACTGAAGTACCAGAAGCACGAGTAACGACCAGCTCGCTGGTGCGCGTCAACCTTGCCAAAACGAGCATGACACCGATCAAAAAAGCGTACGGAATCACTCGCTGAATCATGTAAGGGAGATGAAGGAGCGCCAACTGGAGCACGACAGCCATTGTCGCGGTGGGCTTGCTAGCTGCACGTCGGCTCAACTCGACGAAATCGAACATAAAAATGAGCGCACCCAGCGCGAACAAAGCAACACCTATACCAATCAGGAACTCACGCCCAATGTATATAGACAGAGTGGTAGATAGTCTCATTGCTCCTGAAACGCCAGTTAGAGACTTGAGCCAATTGATCGCATCGTCCGCCGCAACGGATCCAACGCAACCACGTACCAAGTTACGCCAACCATAAGCCCAAACAACAGGTAAATTAGTGGGATTAAATCCGGCACCCGCACTATCAAACCCGTCAGGCCAAATGTTAATGCTTGGACACTGACAGCAATAGCCACAGCAAACAGCAAACGCCAATTCGAACCGCGCCGATTATAATCGCCGGAGAATAACGCCCCCAATCCAATGAACACGAACAATACACTAACTAATGGCGTTATCAGTCGGCGATGACCCTCGGCTGCAAATTCTCGTCGATGGCGTTCCTCCACAACATCATGAGGCCATAACAAATCCGGAAGTAATCGCTCCTTTGCCTCTTTAAATCGGGTGGCATCAAGTCCTCCAACGTCACCAAAATCGAACGCATAGCGGTCAAAGTAAAGCAACGACAATTCGCCGTTCCCTACTTGTATTTCCTGACGATTCCCATTCAGTAGAACAAGACGTGGACCATCGTCTGTGTGCACCAATGTACCGCTTTCAGCCATAAGAGTGGATGGCTCAGTCGAATTACGTGCTTCGTGAACAAAAATACCTCGCAACTCGCCATCCTTACTGCGCTCACGAACATATATGGTCAAACCATCGATGGGTGTGTTGAATACCCCCTCCCTCAGCAAAAGAGATGCAAACGAATTCCGTACCTGGGATTGAATATTCTTAAACTCATGAAAACCCAGCGGCATGAAATAAAGGTTAATCGCGTAGCATAACAACATCACTACACCAGCTATACCAAGAGCAGGCAGTGCAAGCCGAGCGTTGGATAGACCGATCGCCTTAAGCACAATGATTTCTCGGTCCACTATCAGCTGATGATAGGTGTATAATACGGCGGCAAACAACGCGATCGGAAGGATTACCGAGAGCAACGAAGGCAAAAGCAACGCGGTCATGTACAAAAATAAACCGAAAGACAATCCTTTATTAATAATCAAATCAATAAAACGAAGTGACTGAGTGAGCCAGATAACACATGTGAAGCTAAATGCTACGACTATGAGAGGCCCGATGAGCTGACCCATAATATAGAGAGAGAATCGACGCATTGGGCTCCTTTCGGGCAGTAAGACTTGCTCTGCGCAGGCGACGCCCCACCAGCGAACTTAAACAAATACTTCCCATGACTGCAACAGTTGCTAGAGTCGTAACAAATCGTGACAACACATCTTGCCTTCATAAGGGGCAACAAACCGACCTGGCCGACTCCGAAAAGACAACCGTGACAAAGAGGAAACTATGGATATTACTTTTGCCAAGCTCTCCCATCCCTCTGTAGGCGGACTCATCACGCTAGCCGCTGAAAACGCTGGTCTGACAGTAACGGCGGTTCAACTTGATCGAAAAATGCGGGGTGCCTTGAAGCGCGCGATGGAGGCGGAGAAATTTACTGGAAAAAATGGTCAACTACTGGTGGTTCTAGCTCCTGCTGGGCTCCGCGCAGACCGAGTTATCTTGGTAGGTGTCGGCAAAGGAAAAGCCTTCGATTCCGGCACTGCTGAAAGATTAGGCGGGCATGTACTTGGCAAACTAAAATCGTTGGGCGTGAGGCATGCCGCGTTGGCAGCGGACCCAATTTTTGGTTCCGCGCTCGAAGCATCAGATATCGCAGCCCATATGGCTTACGGTGCATCTTTGCGCGGCTATCAATTCGATCGGTATAAGACAAAGCGGCCAAAGGCCGGTACTGCCAAGCTCCGTAAACTGACCATTATGACCTCTAATCCATCAAAAGCCCGATCAACGTATAAACCCCTTGCAGGAATAGCTAACGGGGTCTTTTTAACCCGCAACCTAGTTTCAGAGCCTGCCAACATTCTGTTCCCAGCAGAACTCGCCGATCGCGCCAAAGCCCTACACGATGACAAAATCAAGGTAGAAGTATTGATGCCCACAAAAATGCGGGAACTTGGCATGGGTGCGCTCCTTGGTGTTGCCCAAGGCAGCGCACACGATCCGAGAATGGTAGTCATGCAATGGCAGGGCGCACCCAGTCATGCGGACCAAACACCGATCGCTTTTGTAGGCAAAGGCGTCACCTTCGACACTGGTGGAATTTCAATTAAACCATCCGCGGGTATGGAGGACATGAAATGGGATATGGGAGGCTCAGGCGTCGTAATCGGCTTGATGCGCGCCTTAGCTCAGCGCAAAGCCAGGACGAACGCAGTTGGTGTTGTTGGCTTGGTTGAGAACATGCCATCGGGAACGGCACAAAGGCCAGGAGACATAGTTACGTCCATGTCGGGGCAAACTATCGAGGTCTTGAATACTGATGCTGAGGGCCGCCTAGTGCTTGCCGATGCGCTTTGGTACACGCAAGACCGGTTTAAGCCTCGCTTTATGGTTGACCTCGCGACGTTGACCGGCGCGATCATAGTGTCTCTAGGAAATAAGCGTGCCGGTCTTTTCTGTAATGACGAGGGCCTTACACAACAATTAATGGCGGCCGGTGAAATGGTAGGAGAAAAACTATGGCCTATGCCTATCGATGACACCTACGATGCAGACATCGACTGCGATATCGCAGACATGAAGAACATAGGTTCCGGTCGCGGGGCAGGCAGCGTTACCGCAGCTAAGTTCCTGCAAAGGTTCGTCAACAACCGTACGCCTTGGGCACATTTAGACATTGCTGGTGTAACTTGGTCGAAAAAGGAACAAATGCTCGTCCCGAAAGGTGGTACTGGATTCGGTGTGCGGCTTTTAGACCGCCTGGTAGCTGAAAACTACGAGACACAGTGATATCGGCTATTTGAATTGTGTCTGGCGCCACTGAAATTGCGTTCTATCATTTGGTGAAATGGCCGTTGGAGCATGCTCTTCCGAAGCTTCTGGAAAGGATTCTCAGCCAAGACTTCAAGGCGGTAGTGCGTGTGGCCAGTGATAGTCAACTATCTACACTAAATCAGGCCCTTTGGACCTATGACCCAGGCTCCTTCCTTCCTCATGGGGTTGCTGGCGATGGCAATGTCAAACAACAGCCTATTTATTTAACCACCGGCAGCGAAGTGCCGAATGACGCGACAGTTTTGATTCTGACTGGCGATCTGGATGCCCATGATATCAATCGCTTTGCACGCTGCGTTGACATATTTGATGGAACCGACGAAGCCCTCTCAAAGGCGCGCAAAAGGTGGGAGTCGCGCAGCACGGCCGGCTATTCCCAAACTTACTGGCAGCAAACATCCGACGGTCGTTGGGAAAAAATATCTAAATTTTGAGACCCTATAATCAGCCCGCACAAAGTCGCTGTCTCCCCCGTCCTTTAAGGCGGCAAAGCGCTAATACGTGTTGATTCATAAGGACCCACGAACTCAAGTCACCATGGTTCGTTTAATTTAAGACCATACAATCAATTTTTTGCTGCGTTGTTAGAGTTATCTGTCAACACTTAGCAAAAAATATCCCAATAAATTGAATTTTGGGTTGACGGCCGCAAGCATGGGGACCTAAATATTGTAGTGAACCAATCAATTTATACAATATATTGTATAGACGACAAGATTTTGTGATAAACGTAGGATCATATAACTGTACCAAAGTGCAGTAAGCAAGAAACTGAGGGATCGATGCGTATTTCACGCCATTACACAAAAAAAAATCAATCCCCTTATCAAGAGATCGAATTCCGCTCCGCGAGCAGCGAAATTCGTAATCCAGACGGCTCAGTCGTTTTCAGCGCTGAGGACATCGAAGTTCCTGATAACTGGTCCCAAGTAGCTCTTGACGTGTTGGCGCAAAAATATTTACGCAAAGCGGGAGTGCCTGCAGCAACACGGCCAATACCTGAGCAGGACCTGCCAGAATGGCTGACAGCACGGAAACCTGACCCTGAAAAGCTTGCACACGTTCCAAGGGAAAGCCGCACTTCCGGAGAGACAAAAGCAACTCAAGTGTTTGATCGTATGGCGGGCGCATGGACATATTGGGGTTGGAAAGCTGGTTATTTTGACCAGGAAGAAGACGCTCAAACCTTCCGCGATGAACTTCGTTATATGCTTGCCAAGCAGATCGCCGCCCCTAACAGTCCACAATGGTTTAACACTGGGTTGCATTGGGCATATGGCATAGATGGGCCTCCTCAAGGCCATTTCTATGTCGACCACTCGACGGGCAAGGTCAATCAGTCAAATTCAGCATATGAACGCCCTCAACCGCACGCTTGCTTTATTCAGAGTGTCAACGACGACTTAGTAAACAGCGGCGGCATAATGGATTTGTGGGTCCGTGAGGCCCGATTGTTTAAGTATGGCTCCGGTACGGGCTCTAACTTCTCTGAGATACGTGGCGAGGATGAACCCTTATCAGGCGGCGGACGGTCCTCCGGCTTGATGAGTTTTTTAAAAATAGGTGACCGAGCAGCAGGTGCAATCAAGTCAGGCGGCACAACACGACGTGCAGCTAAGATGGTAATTGTCGACATTGACCATCCCGATGTAGAAGATTTCATTCGTTGGAAGGTCGCTGAGGAACAAAAAGTCGCAGCCCTTGTAGCTGGATCGCGCCTAGCCGCTAAACACCTTAAAGAGGTAATGGCAGCTTGCCAAACAGGCGGTACAAGTCGTTTTGATTTATCAGACAATCCACAGCTGAAAAAAGCTTGTGCTGCGGCGCGGCACGCTGAGATCCCTGATAGTTACGTCCGCAGAACAATCGATCTTGCACGACAGGGCATAACAGAAATCGACTTCATTATTTACGACACTGATTGGGATTCGGAAGCCTACCGTACGGTGTCGGGACAAAACGCCAACAACACTGTCCGAATCAATAACGACTTTATGGAGGCAGTAAATACTGAAAGACAATGGACATTGCGTCGTCGTACCGACGGCGAAGTGGCGCGGACTTTACCTGCCAAAGAGCTATGGAACCAGATGGCAATGGCAGCCTGGCAATCCGCCGACCCCGGCGTGCAGTTCGACACTACCATCAACGAATGGCACACCTGTCCAAACTCTGGTCGCATCAGAGCCTCCAACCCTTGCTCAGAATATATGTTTTTGGACGATACCGCCTGCAATTTAGCTTCGCTCAACTTACTTGCATTTGTGGACGAAGAAGGCCATTTCGATATTGCCTCGTATCAGCATGCAGTCCGACTCTGGACAATCGTGTTAGAAATTTCGGTATTGATGGCCCAGTTCCCTTCTAAGGAAATTGCCCAGCGATCGTTTCAGTATCGGACACTCGGCCTTGGCTACGCGAATTTGGGCGGCCTTTTGATGGCTGGTGGTATTCCATATGATAGCCCCCAAGGTCGGGCCTCAGCTGGTGCATTGACAGCAATCATGACCGGCACCTCCTACTATACATCTGCAGAAATGGCAGAAGAAATGGGTGCTTTCCCGGGTTTTGCGGATAATGCAGACGAAATGCACCGGGTAATGCGCAATCACCACCGTGCTGCCCATGGGTTGACTGACGGATACGAAAAACTATCAATCCTTCCAGTGCCGCTTGACTTAGATAACTGTCCAAATCCTGATTTAATCAAGGCGGCGCAATCAATTTGGAACGAAGCGATAGAACTTGGGAAAAAGCACGGGTTTAGGAATGCGCAAGCAACTGTGATAGCGCCCACAGGCACCATCGGCCTCATTATGGACTGCGACACGACTGGAATTGAGCCCGATTTTGCCCTAGTAAAGTTTAAAAAGCTGGCAGGCGGTGGCTACTTTAAAATCATAAATCAAATCGTACCTCAGGCGCTTCTATCATTGGGATACGAGAAACAGCAGATTGAGGCTATCGTCAACTATACTGTTGGCTGGAGCACGCTCGCTGGAGCACCCAGTGTTAATCACCAAACTTTAAGAGAAAAAGGCTTTGACTCCAAAGCCATTGAACGTCTGGAAAATGCACTCGTTGACGCGTTCGATATTCGGTTTGTATTTAACAGATGGACCTTGGGTAAACCATTCTGTCTCGACCTCCTTGGCATCTCCGATGCTCAACTGGACGATCCTGATTTTGACATGCTTGCTTGGCTCGGATTTGACAGCGATCAAATTGAAGCGGCGAATCGTTACTGCTGCGGGGTAATGACGGTAGAAGGTGCTCCACATCTAAAAGACGAACATCTGCCGGTGTTCGACTGTGCTAACCCGTGCGGGCGTGTTGGGAAACGGGCACTGTCTTGGAAAAGTCATATTCACATGATGGCGTCCGCGCAAAGCTTTGTTTCTGGAGCAATTTCCAAAACCATCAACATGCCCCATCGAGCCACGGTAAATGACTGCGCTAACGCTTACTTTCTGTCGTGGAAACTTGGCGTAAAGGCCAACGCTCTCTATCGGGATGGTTCCAAGCTAAGTCAACCACTTAGCGTCCTAACTGAAGAGAAAACAAGTGAGGTCGTGGGTGAAGGCGTTGATTCTAGTCGTAACCATGGCGAGAAGGCTGTTCCAGAGCGCATCGTCAAACACGTGATTCAAGAAGGGCGTAGGGCACGCGACCGCCTTCCACATCGCCGCAAGGGTTATACGCAAAAGGCGATGGTGGGTGGACACAAGGTTTATTTGCGCACAGGAGAATACGAAACCGGGGAGATAGGAGAGATCTTCATTGACATGCACAAGGAAGGTGCAGCTTTTCGTAGTCTGATGAACAATTTTGCGATCGCTATCTCCATTGGTCTCCAGTACGGCGTGCCACTGGATGAATATGTCGATGCCTTCACCTTCACACGGTTCGAACCCAGCGGGATTGTTAGCGGGAATGACTCGATCCGCATGGCGACTTCCATTCTGGATTATGTATTTCGCGAGTTGGCGATATCATACCTGGACCGTGCTGACCTGGCACACATTGAGCCCGATGACCTCCTCCCGGATAGTGTGGGTCGCGGCACATCCTACAATAGAGCTGACCGGGGAAATACGGACTCAGCCGAGACAGACCCCGCTGACCTTACCGCACTGGTAAGCCCTGGCTACGTCCGCGGACGCTTGCGGGTACTTGATGGTGGTATCACATCAGAAACTGAAACTTCCGTCGCCGAGGGTCAGTCAGAAGACGAATTCAGCATGGCACTACCCGCGTCGGCGGGAGCCGGCCAGGGAGCAGTTTCTATCGGCCTCAAATTCACAAACGATGTTAACGGCCAAACGGCAAAGGTGACAGAAGCCCGCATAAAGGGGTACGAAGGCGACCCCTGCTCAGAATGCGCCAACTTTACACTGGTTCGCAACGGGACCTGCCTTAAATGCCACACTTGTGGCGCTACCAGTGGTTGTTCCTAACAAACCGAGGACATTAGGCAGCGGGAATCAGGAGTTGCGCGTTCGCTTTTGTGGGGCGAATTCTCGTAAGTCTGTCGGAACATAGTCTTAGTAGCCGCGTCACCTTTATTTAAGCTGCGATATGCCAGGCCGCTTTCAACATGTTAATAAGCCGATGGAATCGACATGTTTATCGTATACACTGGAAGGCACTCTTTTCTGTAAGTTGATCCACTTCTATTATCTGCCTACTTCTGTTTTTAGCCAACGTGGCAACTGTTTTTCTTGTGCCGTAAATTATTAATTCTTGAAACCTCTTTTAGTGCTCATGCATCCCTATCGAACACATACCTGCGGCGAGCTTCGCCGCAATCATATTGGTCAAGAAGTCAAACTGTCGGGCTGGGTCCATCGAAAACGTGATCACGGGAACTTATTGTTCGTCGATTTGCGCGACCAGTATGGAGTTACGCAATGTGTTATCGAGACTGATACACCGATTTTTCGTGAAGTTGAAGGGGTTCGACTAGAAAGCGTAATCACAGTCATTGGCAAAACCGTAGCCCGCCCTGCTGATACTGTGAATGTCAAACTTTCGACTGGTCAAATTGAGGTGGCAATTGTCTCGTTTGCGGTGGAATCACCGGCCGAGACACTCCCAATGCAGGTGGTAGGCAACCAACCGCCAGGTGAGGACATACGTCTACGGTACAGGTTCTTAGATCTTCGTCGCGAACAAATGCAACACAACATGCGGCTAAGAAGCGCAGTAATAACCAGTATCCGAAACCGCATGACGAAACAGGGCTTCATGGAATTTCAAACGCCTATCCTGACATCTTCGAGCCCGGAAGGCGCACGGGACTACCTGGTTCCAAGCCGGCTCCATCCGGGACAATTCTATGCGCTGCCCCAAGCACCCCAGCAATTCAAACAGCTAATCATGGTGTCCGGTTTTGACCGCTATTTCCAGATAGCGCCATGCTTCCGCGATGAGGACGCTCGGGCTGACCGCAGTCCAGGCGAGTTCTATCAGTTAGATATGGAGATGGCTTTCGTAACTCAGGACGACGTTTTCAGTGCGATTGAGCCAGTATTGCATGGCATTTTTGAGGAATTTACTCAATGGACGGTAACGCCACCACCATTCCCACAAATTCCATTCCGAGAAGCGATGCTGCTTTATGGCACGGACAAACCAGACCTGCGCAATCCACTAAAAATTACTGATGTTACCGAATGTTTTACCATGGAAGGAGTGATATTTAACGCCTTCCGTAAAGCAATCAGCACCGGGGCAGTGGTACGAGCAATTCCAGGGCCAAACACTGCCAATCAACCGCGCAGTTTTTTTGACAAACTTAATGAATGGGCCCGTAACGAGGGCACACCCGGGCTTGGGTATATTACGTTTGATGATACCGGGAAAGGTAAGGGACCGATCGCAAAATTTATCCCGGAGACTGCACAAAATCAGATCAAAAAAAAGACCGGGGTTGGCGCTGGTGATTCAATATTTTTCGTTTGCGATCAACCTAAAGCCGCGGCCACTTTTGCGGGGTTAGTTCGGACACGACTCGGTACCGATCTTGAACTACTTGAAAAAAACTCTTACCGCTTATGTTGGACAGTCGATTTTCCAATGTATGAACGAAATGAAGAGACAGGAGAAATAGAATTTAGTCACAATCCGTTTTCCATGCCTCAAGGCGGATTGGAAGCACTGGAATCCACTGACCCAGTTGATTTGCTGGCTTACCAATACGACATTGTCTGCAATGGTGTAGAGTTGTCTTCTGGTGCGATACGTAATCACCGTGCGGATATTATGCTCAGAGCATTCTCTATTGCTGGGTACAATGCCGATGCGGTAGAAGCCAAATTTGGAGGGATGCTGCGCGCCTTCCGGTTCGGCGCACCACCTCATGGTGGTCTTGCACCAGGTATCGATCGAATCATTATGCTGATTGCTGACGAGCCCAATATCCGTGAGATTACTCTTTTCCCTATGAACCAACAGGCCCAGGATTTGATGATGGAGGCTCCAAACAAGGTGAGCGAACGACAACTCAAGGACCTTCATTTGCGCCTTGCGCTACCACCAAGGCCCAAGGAAAATTTGAAAACTAACAGATAAATTACGTCCCTAATATTCGGTTTCACACATCTTCACTTTACGACTTCTTCACCGCATTAAGCACTGCCTCTGCGTGACCCATGACTTTTACCTTTCGCCACATCTCTTTAATCATCCCATTTTCATCAATCAAGAAAGTGGACCGTTCGATCCCCATATATTTTCGCCCATACATACTTTTTTTTACCCAAACGCCATACGAGTCACATAGAGAACCGTCAATATCTGCCAAGAGACGTACTTTGAGCTTGTGTTTTTTGACAAATTTATCATGGGCCTCAATATCATCCTTTGATACGCCCAGGACTACCGCACCAGCCTTATTAAACTTTCCTAACAGATTGGTGAATTCAATAGCTTCCTTGGTACAACCGCTGGTGTCATCCTTAGGGTAAAAATACAATATCACCGTTTTACCGAGTAACGATTCCGAACTGATTTCAACTCCGCCATCAGCGGGCAATTTGAAAATTGGAGCCGTATCTCCAACTGTAAGTTCTTTAGCCATTTATTTTATCTCGTTTCTGTTATTACGGCGCGCGACGTCAATAGCAGCGGGCTCACCTACAATTACTGTAAAATACTTTACGACCAATTGCCCGACAGCAAACAGTTTTGCTCTGAGATCCGAAAAATCAACAGCCCCACTGGCACGAACCATCGCATCACTTAGGCAATCTAACGCCTTCTCCTCCTTAAATTGCCCAGACAAACTGATGCGCATAATTGATTCTAAATCCATTAAAATCGAAGATTTCGCTATCTGCCAACACCAAACTCGGCACATCATCGACGAAGCAATCGACCCAGAAAGATGGTTCCCGAATTGCGTAACTCATTAAATTAAGGAGAGTTGCCAAGCGTCCCTCTTCCGACCCCATGATATTACGGGCCTACAAATCACCGGTTTCGTTACCCCATTTCTGTATAACCTCCGCTGTAACGATTCTACCAACTTGAAGAGGTAAATGTTTCAGCTTTAAAATTAAGGCTGGGTGAAGTATTGCGTTCGTGGGCTACTTAGCGGCATAGTCCAGGCGTGCAAGGTTCAGCTTCGGCGCACAGCATGCAGATGCCCTCTTGATTCGTCCAGTTGCCAAAACACTTCTTCACACAATTGCCGCCACTATTGCCTGTGCGGCGGTTTTTCTTGCCATCATTTTATGGAGATTATCCACTGGACCAATCTCCCTTGCCTTTCTGGCTCCGTATGTCGAACAGGCATTAAATTTTGAAGGCGCCTCGTACCGGGTGAATTTTAAGGATCTCCGCCTAATCTGGGCTGGCTGGGAACGGACATTAGATGTTCGTGCAAGTGATGTTCAGTGTTTTAGTACGGACGGTGCCTTACTTGCCACCTTTCCCGAGACGGCTGTTGAGTTCAGCATTGCAGCGATGCTACGCGGAATCATAGCGCCAACTAAGTTAGAATTGTTCAGGCCAGATCTCCATTTCAACCGTGATGCCAATGGCGTATTGGACCTCGATATCAACGAGCCGTCCCGCAGAAACTCTAGGATAACTTTTGCCGATGCGATCGGACGTGCTCTGAGAGTCCAGCGCATTGATAATCATCTCAGTTACCTACAGTCGGTCAGAATCCTAGACGGTAGCCTTACAATCTACGACCCCGATCTTAAGCCAAGATGGGCCGCGACAAGAGCAAATGTGATTATCGAGCGATCAAGCAACGGGCTTCGCGCAGAGCTTGAGCTAAAAATGGATTTAGACGGGTCATTTGTCGACTTAGAAATTGAGGCACAGTTAAGTAGCGAGAACGGCTTGATAAATGCGGATATCAGTTTCTCGCCGGTAGAGCCAAAACGATTATCGCGGATCACTTCTATACTGAGTCCTCTGGAAGGAATTAACGTAGCCTTGAACGGACGGGCAACCATTGTCGCCGACCTGAATTTAGATGTCCAAGAGGCCACGTTTAAATTCACTGGAGGTCCAGGAAACCTGTCCATACAAGATATATTCCCTGGGAACGCAACTTTGAATATCACCAGTTTGCGTGTAGAGGGAATTTTAGAGCCCGGTATTCAAAAACTTACTCTTGAGGAAGTTTTCGTCAATTCCGAGAACACTACGATAAACGCTAATGGTTCAATCCAAGGCGAGTGGTCACGACCCACAATTGAAGCCGATATAGCGGTAGAAAATTTACCATTGTCCCGTATCGACGAGTTCTGGCCCCAAACTCTTGCGCAAGGCGCTCGTCAATGGATTACAGGTAGAATTTTGCACGGCACCGTGCAGCGGCTAGATGCACATCTCAATCTAAAACCGGGTGACTGGAAGAATGACATCGCTGACCGCGAAACCATTTATGGACAATTTACTGTTGTTGAAGGCACCGTCAATTATTTTCCTGGTCTACCTGTCGCAGAGAAATTAGCCTTGACTGGCTGGTACGATGGCATTGATCTTCATTTAGATATCAGTGATGGCCTTCTTGCGAATCAAAACCTAAGAGATGTCACGGTCAGCCTCTCCGACATCAATGGGCAAGATGAGCATGGCATGATCCAAATCAAAACTGACGGACCACTTGATGACCTGATTCGCGCACTCGAAACGCCCACACTAAAAAATTTACAGATGCTCCCAATAGATTCAACGTTGCTCAAAGGAACTATTGAAACTGACCTTGAGGTTAAGTTTCCCTTACTCAAAGACCTTGAAGTCGAAGATCTCCAAGTTTCTGGCACTGTTAATTTGAATAACGTCGGTATCCGAGAATTCACCCTGTCCCCGCTGTTACCCAAAACTGATATCAAAGATCTCCACGGCGAAATCATCATCAACCTGGATGGATTTTACCTTAGTGGCGTAGCAATTGCAGACAGCATGTCCTTCCAATTCTCATGGCAGGAAAACTTTAACCCTATGCAAGCCAAATTTGCCAGCCGTATCGACTTGCATGCACGCCTCGGAGAGGCTGAGCGAAAACTCTGGAAAATTAACAATGATCGTTTGCGGGGTTTCATTGAAGCTGATGTGACATTAATTACTGACACCGCGGGCGTTACAGATGGGAAAATTTTTATAGATGCGGCAGACGCCCATTTACAACTGCCATCTCTGGGGTGGCATAAAGTGCCTGGAGACCCCGCAAAAGCAGAAATTGCTTTGAGACTAAACAATGGGATTCCCGTTGGAGACCCACCGTTTGAATTCAATGCTGGGAATTTTCGTGCAAGTGGTCACGTGGAACTCAGCAATCAGCACACTATAGAAACGTTGGTCTTTAAATTACTGGAGATTGGTGAAACACGGCTCGCTGGACGTGTAGACTTAAGGGACCATGAGAGATACGAAATCGATATAAAAGCCGAGCGTCTCGACATCCGTCCATTCAGAAAAGCCTACCAAATCGATAACGTGCAGCGAATGTCTTTGTCAGGTACGGCGAATGAAATCATTGTAGATGATGGGATCGTTTTATCTGAGGTTGAGGGTCACATGACACGCCTCTCTGATGGGGATGTTGTGTTGGAAATTATGGCAAGTGGCCTTGATTTACGCGATTATTTTGCAAACAAGGGTAATAAGGACACAACTGCCGAGGATAAGAAGCCTAATCTTCCACGAGCGAGCCTTTCTGGAACCATAAAACGGGTATTAATTGATGACAAAATTTACCTCTCGGATCTGCGTGGAGAAGCTCGTTATGACGGAGATAAAATTAGCGCTGCACAGTTAGAGGCCTCAGTCGGAGAATCGGGGAACATCGAAATTCGTATAAGCGAAGCTACCAAAAGTCGCGACATATTAATTACAGCAGAAAATGCGGGCGCATTACTTCGCGCGCTCGATATAACCAACGATGTTGTTGGCGGCACCCTCAATTTAAAAGGGACCTTCCGAGATGATGAAGAAGATAGGCCGCTTTCCGGAGACCTCATGATTAATGAATTTCATGTCGTAAACGCTCCCCCACTAGCCAAGCTTTTGACCATAGCCACCTTGACTGGCGCCCTGGAACTACTTAGCGGACAAGGGCTTCCATTTAATCAATTACACGCACCGTTTGTTTACCAAAATGAAAAAATTACCCTCAACAAAGCTCGTGCGAGCGGCTTATCGCTTGGCCTGACAATCGATGGCGTAATTGAACTAAACGATTACGAAGTCGACCTTAGCGGCACAATTATCCCGGCTTACATTATCAACAGTATAGTTGGTCATGTTCCGGTAATCGGAGACATTCTTACTGGGGGCGACGGACAAGGTGTGTTTGCCATAGCATATCGCGCCCGTGGCCCACTTAGCGACACGACAATTACCGTCAATCCACTTACCGCCCTTGCACCAGGAATATTGCGAGATTTGTTTAAATTATTTGACCGCCAGCCGGCAAACTTAGAGGAAAATGACTAGACACCTGATGGGATCCCTACGGGAACGTTAGTTTTAAGCCCGTATCAACAAATAAGACGTACATGTATGCATTAAAAGCACATAGCGGCTCACACAGATTTCACGTGCGCCGAAATTAAAGGCGTGGGGAAGGGGAAAATTATAAAGGGCCTCAGGGGATTCACTTAGGTTGGCCGTAATACCGCGTGCCGCTTTTTGCCAGCTGAAAGCTTAACAACGCCATTCTCGTCGAGATCATCTGTCGTGACGCGGCGATTTTCTAAGGTAACCGAGACATCATTAATCCGAGCCCCTCCACCGCGTATGAGACGACGGACTTCTCCATTCGACTTTGCTAAACCAACAAGCTGAAATACTTCGGCCAAACCAATTCCATCGGACAAGGCCTCTCTGGGGAAATCAACCGTGGGCAAATCACTACCTAACCCGCCGCACTCGAATGTCTCGCGGGCAGTCCGGGATGCAGATCGCGCAGCATCGGTCCCACGGCAAAGTGTGGTCGCCTGATCGGCAAGCAATATCTTGGCATCGTTTATTTCGGCTCCCTGCAAATTTGCAAGGTGCATGATTTCGTTTAACGGTAATTCTGTAAATAGGCGCAAAAACTTACCTACATCTGCATCATCCACGTTCCGCCAATATTGCCAATAATCATAACTCGAAAGCCTTTCCTCGTTTAGCCATATAGCGCCCAATGCTGTTTTCCCCATTTTCTGGCCCGACGCCATCTCAAGCAATGGCGAAGTTAAGCCAAATAGGCTCTTGTTTGCGACGCGGCGACCTAGATCTACCCCATTAACGATATTGCCCCATTGATCAGATCCACCTAGTTGCAAAACACAGTTATGTCGCCTAGAGACCTCCAGGAAATCGTACGCCTGGAGCACCATATAATTGAATTCAAGGAAACTTAATGGCTGTTCGCGTTCAAGTCGAAGTTTCACAGAATCAAAACTAAGCATCCGGTTAACCGAGAAGTGTCGGCCATAATCGCACAAAAAATCAACGTAATTAAGATTATCCAACCACTCGGAATTATTTACCAATAGTGCATCAGTCGGACCTTCTCCGAACGTCAGAAATCGCTCAAAGACCTGCTGGATACCAGCCATGTTACATTCTATTTGTTCATCGGTGAGTAACTTCCGCGCACTAACCTTTCCGGAAGGATCCCCTACCTTGGTAGTACCGCCACCAAGCAATACAATCGGCTTATGCCCAGTTTGTTGCAGATGACGAAGCAACATAATTGGCACCAAGCTTCCCACATGCAAGCTATCTGCAGTGCAGTCAAAGCCAATATAACCGATAATGCGCTGCACAGTCGCAAGTGAATCCAGGCCCTCAAGGTCGGTACACTGGTGCAAATAGCCGCGCGCTGTGATAGTGCGCAGAAACTCTGATTTAGGGTCAGTCATTAATGATGACATTTATTAAGTTAACAAACAGGGATAGCCTCAAGCCTCTTAGCATACGTATACAAATGACGCTATCTGAGTTCATGGAGAAATCGTGAAGGGGAATAGTAAATTCGAGCCTTTATGCGCACTTGGCCTCATGAGTGGCACCTCTTTGGACGGGATTGATATTGCGCTTCTGGTCACCAATGGCGAGGCAGTGTTAAAATTTGGACCAACTGGCACCATGCTGTACAGCAGAAACCTTCGCGAAAAAATTCGTTCCACGCTAGGTGGCATAGGTGACGTTGCTGGTGCAGAAGAGCAGGTGACGGAGGCCCATATTTCTGCAGTAAGAGATTTTTTAAACCAACACAATATAAATTCAACTGAGATTGACCTCATCGGTTTTCACGGACATACCATACTGCATACTCCGTTATACGGGAAAACCTGGCAGATAGGTGATGGGAAACGCCTGGCAAAGGAACTCTTGATCGATGTAATTGCCGACTTTCGGGATGCTGACATTGCTGGCGGGGGTGAGGGGGCACCCTTGGCACCGGTCTTTCATAAGGCACTAGCGCAAAACTTAGATACACCCTTGTGCATCCTAAATATTGGCGGCGTGGCCAACTTGACGTGGATAAGTAGAGAAGCGATGGTTGCTTTTGACACTGGCCCTGGCAACGCCCTAATAGATGATTGGATGCTCCAACACACGGGTCGGACCATGGACGTTAACGGTACATTAGCAGCCACGGGCGAAATCGATCAGACAGCGCTTAAAGAACTTCTCACTGATCCTTATTTTGGGCGCCCCGCCCCCAAGTCGCTCGACCGGAATCATTTCTCTGAAAATGCGACAAGCGTGTTAGCAAAGACAAATCCTGCAGACGACGTTGCTACCTTGACCGCATTCACCGCGCAAGCCGTTCTCCTCGGGTTGCGAAATCTTCCGCAGCCTCCACTCCAGTTCCTAGTATGCGGAGGCGGCAGGAAAAACAAAACGCTGATGAAACATTTACAAACAGAGTTGAAGACACCTGTAAATTCGGTTGAGTCTGTTGGTTGGTGCGGCGACGCGATGGAAGCGCAATTGTTTGCGTTCCTATCAGTGCGAAGCCGATATGGTCTTCCTATCAGCTTTCCCACTACCACCGGTGTTACTACACCTACCACAGGCGGGCGATTGTTTCGCGCGGTGCACGGAAAACATAAGACTCCGGTGTGATGCAAGTAGACACGACTAACTTGGTGCTTTTGCTTACCTCTGCATCAGACCCCTATATCGAATCTAAAGTAATAAACGAAGGTACCACTAAACAAACCTCTTCTAGTTTTTCCCCAGTTCCTTCATACGCTTGGTGACGTATTTTTTGGATCGATCGGTTATCCGCTCGAGATAATTAGAAAAAAAATGATCGGCGCCACGCATTTTTACGTAATCGATATCAACGTAGCGTTGGCTCGACAATTTCTCAGCCAATTTGGCTACATCTGGTTCCGGCACAATTTCATCTGCAGTACCCTGGATTACCATGCCAGAAACAGGACAGGGGGCCAAAAATGAAAAGTCAAATATATTCGCTGGCGGCGCAATATTAACAAACCCTGTAATTTCCGGTCTGCGCATTAAAAGTTGGAATGAAATCCAAGCACCAAACGAGAATCCACTAATCCAACACGCTCGGGCATCGGCATTAAAGCTCTGCATCCAATCAAGCGCCGAGGCCGCATCACTCAGTTCTCCCGTTCCAAAATCATATTCGCCCTGGCTACGCCCCACGCCCCTAAAATTGAATCGAAGCGTGGAAAACCCCATCGATGTAAAAGTGTGAAAGACACTGTACACAACTTTATTGTTCATGTTCCCACCGTGCTGCGGATGTGGATGCAGCACGAGTGCAACCGGCGGATTTTCTCCACGCCCATGTTGGTAACGGCCCTCCAGTCGACCCTCCGGGCCGTTAAAAATGACTTCAGGCACTCTGCCATCTC
>JYMV01023759.1_pt1 | contig 25999 bp, 23 predicted proteins | sample 338911 | NCBI WGS metagenome assembly JYMV01 (sample SAMN03354496, study PRJNA234377) | hydrothermal vent metagenome | biome: Deep sea; feature: Hydrothermal plumes at the Eastern Lau Spreading Center, Western Pacific Ocean; material: Seawater | place: Tonga | collected 2009 | depth 2000 m m
CGTCCTCCGACAACCACAACTGGACGAAAAACGGGCCGGTTGCCGTGTCCGTCCCGATATTGCTGATCGTGAGTTTGACCGTCAGCTTGTTTCCATCGCTTTTCTCTTTGAGTGTCACCTTCGTGATGGTGCCGGTCAGATCAGCGGCAGCATAGACATGAGCAACTGTTATCCCACAAAACAAAAATATCCCCGCGAACGTCGTCACGAAAACTTTACGGGAAGCAATATTATTCATCTGTTTCGTTCTCCCTTGGCAACCAAGATGTAAACGCAGCGCACCTTATAACCAGCATGCAATTCCATAATATACCGACGTTATTGTGTGAATGGAAGGATCAGAATGGTGGGCCGTGTAGGGATCGAACCTACGACCCGCTGATTAAGAGTCAGCTGCTCTACCAACTGAGCTAACGGCCCACTCTGGCGCGCCTGGAGGGATTTGAACCCCCGACACATGGCTTCGGAGGCCATTGCTCTATCCGAGCTGAGCTACAGGCGCATAACGTGTTTGTAAACTCAATGTCACGGTGGGGATAACGCCGCGAAACCGGCTCGAACGCTACCACATCTTATGGGGTGTGTCCAGCGAGATATTGCTGTGTGATTTCTTTGCTGGGACAGGTAAAAATATCATCAACCCCACCCCACTCACAGACACATCCATCGCTGAGAAAGATAACCGTCTCAGACAATCGCTTCGCCTGTTCGAGACGATGCGTTACCAGGATTACCGTCAGTCGATTGCCAAGCTCGCGTATGAGGGACTCGATGGCCTGCGTCGATTTCGGATCCAATGAGGCAGTGGGCTCATCGAGTAGCAACACCTCAGGTTCACACGCCAATGCGCGCGCCAGCGACAACCGTTGTTGTTGTCCTTGAGATAACTCATTGGCTGGATGCTTCATCCTATCTTTGACCTCATCCCACAGAAATACCGCTCGCAATGTCGTTTCTACGATGCCCGGAAACTCACTTCGCGGTCGTAGTTTCAGTCGTTTCAAACCGAATAATACGTTCTCGTAAATGCTGGTGGGAAACAAACACGGTTTTTGAAAGAGCATCCCAATATCCTGTCGCAATCGCGCGACGTCCACTGACCCGTTTCCATTGGCGTAGATATCGGTCCCGCGATACCGCACCGATCCTGTACATCGAAAAGTCGGATGATGATCGTTCAGCCGGTTCAGCGTCCGCAGCAAGGTTGATTTGCCACTCCCTGATGGGCCGATAATGCTGGTAATCCCCGTGCTACGGATCGCAAAGTTCACGTCGGTGAGAATGGGAACCGACCCAAAGAACAGGCTCACGTCCTTCAGAACAAATGCAGTGTCAGACGAATGCCCCATGAGTTATACCTCAACCCGAAAACGCGATCGTACCATCAGCGCGCCCATGCTAAAGCACAGTACCAATATCATTAACATCAGCGCCGCTCCCCATACCGCATCCGTCGCCGATGGATGCACGGCTTCTTGAGAGAGCAACAGTATATGTGTCTGTAGGGTGGTGACGGGTTCATCGAGTGATCTGGGAAAATCAACTCCGGAAAACGTTGTCGCGGTGAAGACAATTGCGGCTGTCTCACCGGTTGCCCGCACCAGGCCAAGCAACAACCCGGTGATTATTCCATGGACACTCTGCGGAACGATGACCGCTCGGATCAGCTGTGCAGTGCTCATGCCCAGCGCCAACCCAGCTTCGCGGTACTGATGTGGAATCGCGTCGATCGCTTCCCGGATACTCACCACGAGGGTGGGGAGAATCATCATGGCTAAAATCAACGCGCCACTCACCCAGGAAATGCCAAACCCGAGGTAAAGGCCAAACACTAAGTAGCCAAAAAGGCCAAACAGAATCGTGGGTACCCCGTTCAAAGCATACACAAACCGCATTGCGACGGATTTCAATCGCGGCGTAAGATATTCGGATTGGTAGAGTGCCGTCCCCAAGGCAATAGGCAGGCTGAGCAAACCCGCTCCCATCGCCAAAATCAACGTTCCCGCGATCTGCGACCGGATGCCCCCTTCAGCGCCAAACGCTCGAGATGGCTGCGAGAGAAACTCCCATGTGAGCATGGCACCACCTTTAGTGACCATGACCACCACGATGCAGACGAGCGCCATGACGCTTATAACGGTCATGCTGCCAACAAGCGTACGCAACAACACCCCAACCAGCTTTCGTCGCCTTCGGGTAATCATATGCGGTGAAGCCTCCCCTTCCAGCCTAGCTGCTCTGCCGACCATGTCAGCGTCATCACCATGACGAACAGAATCAAGCCAAGCGCGACCAGGGCATTCCAGTGAAGTCCAACACCAATCGCTTCTGCTCCCTCCCGACCAATCTTTGACGCAATAGTTTGGGCAGGAGCAAACAGGTTATACAATGGAGCGGGAAGCCGATCGAGGCTTCCAATCACCAACATCACCGCAATTGTTTCACCCATTGCCCGAGTGAGACCCAAAAGCATCGCCCCCACAATTCCAGGCATGGCTTGGGGCAATACCGCATGGAGGATGACTTCGTGCGCCTGGAACCCCAGCGCACGAGCTTGCTGTCGATAGAGGCGAGGCACGGCATGAATCGCATCTTCAGAAAGCGTCATCACCGTAGGAAGGATCATCACTCCAAGCAACAGCCCGGCCGTCAGCACACAATTTCCGTCAATGAGTCCAAAGAGATCGCGAATCCACGTGGTCACCAGGACCAATCCCAGGAGGCCATAGACAATCCCTGGCACTCCCGCCATAAGTTCCATCATTGATTTTAGGACATGCCTCGTCTGTCTCCCGACCACTTCAGAGGTCATCACCGCCGTGCCAAGCCCGAGTGGAAGCGCGACGCCTAGCGCAATCCCGGTGACGACGGTGGTGCCATACATCATCGGCAACGCCCCATAAGTCTCGCCGACAAACCACTCCCGCCCGGTGACGAAACTCCAGCCGTACGCTTCAAAAATGGGCAGGCTGCCGTTAATCAGGAAGATTAGAATGATACCGGCAAGGGACGAGGAAAGGAGAAAGGCAATACCGAGCAGCCACGGGATCATCGCACCGGCACGTACCCCATCTCGTGAACAATACGTTGCCCATCCGGGCTAAGCAGAAACGCAATAAATTTGCTCGCGGGACCGGTGGGTGTGCCATCGGTTATCAGACTCAAATCCCGCACCATGGGATAGGTACCGTTCTGCACATGCTCGTCAGTCAGGGTGAGAACGGTCTCCCCATCACGAATGCCCACGCCGACGACGTCAGTATTCAGCCATGCATGCGAAAGCATCCCGATGGCCGCGTTGCTTAGGGCAACCTTAGTGAGTTGCTCATTGTTTGATCCGGTCACTAGGTCGACACCTGGCGTCTTCGCGCGCGATATTCCAAAGATGTATTCCATAAACACATGCCGAGTCCCACGGTGCGCCTCTTTATCAACGGTAACGATATCGCGATCAGGGCCACCCACCTCGCGCCAGTTGGTGACTTCGCCAACGTAAATTCGCCTGATGTCTTCCTTCGACAATATCGTGACGCCGGCGTCATGGATCTCAGATGAAACCACACAGGCCACTGCATCTCGACCAATGACGTGAATGTGGAAGTCTGCTTGAGGAAAACCCGCTCTCTCGTTGTCCAAAATACGGCGAGAAACCATCCCGATGTGGACAAGATGGTGGCCAACCAATTTCACCCCCACCCCTGACCCACCAGGACTTACCATGACGCGCATATGCGGATGGCGCGCGGAGAATGCTTCGGCCGCGCGTGCCACGATCGGCAATACCGTTGACGATCCCGCAGCTTTGATCACGGTTTGTCGGGCATGCACATCGTGCGGACTAAGGCTGCCCACGCTAAGCACGATGGCAACAAGGAGAGAGACGGGCAGCATGGATACAATCAGCCGACTAGCGAAAGGAGATGCGGCAACACCCTAAATCAATTGCGGGATTTTTCTGATCGGCCAGGCTTGCTCCGATTTCTGGAAGGAGACGGTAACAAATACGTTGACCGTCGCGCTGCCCCTCAACGAGTCCGGCATTTCTCAAAATTTGAAGGTGGTGAGAAACATGTGGCTGAGGCAAATCAAGTTCCTGCGCGATTTCGTTGACGCATCGCTCGCGATATAACAATGATTGAAGGATTCGAAGACGCGTGTCGTCCCCCATCGCCCGCAGCGCACCGGCACAATCCTTGGAATTCCGCATGGGCTTTGTGTGCCCCGTGCGTGCCATGGTCAGCAACAGTCCCCATTGGGACTACAGGTGACCGCCTCACCAGATACCGGTTGTTGCGCGCGGTTGAGGATGTGGAAAAACGGCGCGTACTGTGGGGTCGTCAACACATCATTTGTCTTCGAACAAATTTCGATCGGAACGCCACCTTCAAATAGATGATGGTCATCATCCTCGGCTCGTTCGAAGAGGCTGGTCATGGTCGCAAAAAGTCCCTTCCACACGCACGGTGTATCCTCAGGAAGAATTCGCAGCAAATTCGGGTCGTCCTCTTTCAGCATCTTCCCCGCGACCACATCTTTGGAAAACAGAAACCAGGGTCGAAACGGGTCCAAGTGCAAGAGATCCGAGGTTTTCCGATCGATCGACCGCCATACGCCACGAACAAACGTCTGATCATACTCATCAATCACCCACTTGAATGGCCCCTTAAGCACGGCATACCCTGCAAACCTCTCCTCATTAGATGGCCTGGAAGGTGGAACCGAGACCTTGTAACCCGTCATCGTCAACGCAGAGAAATGTACGCCATCAATTACACCCCACGGCGCCACACCAACCTGATGGACCCCGACAAACCCCGTAGCACGAATGGTGTGAAGATAATCACGGGTATACAGTGCACCTGAAAGACATGCGCCCCACCGCTCGCGATCATTCAGCAGATAGTTTGGAATTGACGTATCGGCAACAATGTCAGAGATGGTGAACCGCCCGCCGATCTTTAACGCACGATACATTTCTTGAAACACCCGCTGTTTGTCCGGAGCTAAATTGACCACACAATTCGAGATAATCAGATCGACTGTCTGGTCTTCGACAGGAAGCTTCTCCGCTCTTCCCTTGCGAAACTCCACGTTCGATTGTGTGTATCCTAAATTGGTCGCGACTGCTGCCGAAGAATTGCGTGCGATCTCCAGCATCTCATCGGTCATATCGACACCGATGACGTGCCCGTCCTTGCCAGTGAGCCGAGAAGCTTCGAAGCAGTCGATTCCGCCCCCACACCCAACATCGAGAACGGTCTCACCAGGACGGACCGTCCCCAACCCGACAGGAACACCACAGCCGTTCGCGATTTGCAACACCGACTCGGGAATGTACGTGGCGAGAGACTCCATATCGTAACCGTCCGGGGTACACACCTGCTCGCCATTGCGGGCTGCACTAGCATATCGCTCCACTACCGACTGGGTTATAGAATCATCTGACATTCTGACATCTCCTTCATATCGTCAACGGTCCACAGGGGTATCACTCCCACCCCACAGCTGACCATACTATAGCAAAATATATAGATATATCGTGATATGTCTTACATTTCCCTCCGTTGTTCAAGAAATGACATTTTTTCTATACCCCAACATGCCCCGCTGTCTCTATTTTTGCCTATAAAATATGAATTTGCATACTCCCCTACTACGTTCAGCATTGGTTTTGCGCGCGGCTTCAATGCGTGCTATAAGAACCCCCCAACGAAGACGTTCGCAGTCCACACACATGAAGCATTCATGCATCTAAAGCAACTCGATATCATCGGGTTCAAATCCTTCGTTGAGGCCTCAGTTACCTTCGGCACTGGCATCACCGCTCTCGTCGGTCCGAACGGCACCGGAAAAAGCAACCTTGTCGACGCCGTACTGTGGGCATTGGGGGAACAATCCCCGAAATCCCTTCGGGTTGAACGCATGGAGGACACGATTTTCAATGGTGCGGCCTCCAAACCCCCGTTGGGAATGGCGGAAGTCTCCCTCACCTTAACAGGCCTGCCTGGAGATGAGCCGGACGTGACTATCTCACGCCGACTTTTCCGAGACGGCCAGAGCGAATATGCGATCAACAAGAAAGCATGCCGGCTTCGCGATGTTCGTGACCTCTTTTTTGACCTCGGTGCAAGTTCGAAGGGATGTACGGTCATCGAACAAGGCAAATTAGACGCGCTCCTTCAGAGCTCGGCTCAGGAACGTCGCGCGATGATTGAGGAAACGGCTGGCACCATGCGCTACAAAAAACAGCGGGCCGCAACGATGCAGAAAATCGAGGCCAGTCGGGGCAATCTCCTCCGACTTCGCGATTTGATCGGCGAACTCAAGCGCCAGCAAGGAACCTTAAAACGGCAAGCCCGAGCTGCCGAAACGTACAAGACGATTCACGATGAAATACGAACCCTTGAACTCTCTCTTTTAAAGCACGACCATGACAGCCACCGTGATCGTTTAGACACCATCGAAACCCGATTAGCCCTGGCAGAGGAACAGGAAACAGAGCAGGTGACCCACCTCTCACACATTGGTGCCGACCGTGAACGCGCACGGAATCGTGAGACTGAAGCTGCCACGCAACTTTCACACGCAAAAGATGCTGGGACGGCGGCAAAAATTCGACTTGAGCGCGCATTGGAAGCAGGAGAACGCCAGTACACTCTTACCTCAATGTGCCAGGCACAACTGCAGCAGGTTGCGACGTCACTCGCTCAGATCGAAAATGATGATCGAAACGCTGATGCGCAACAACACACCTGCCAGGACACACTGGATGAGGTTCAGCACGACATAGAGGCAACAGCAACCACGCTCGCGTCCCAAGAATCAGACTTGAATCACGCGCAAGAACAGCAGCGCATGATTGTTGCAGAGATTGAACAGTTACGCACGAAGGCGATGGATGTCATCACCGCGGAGAACACCGAGGCACAATCCATCAGTGCAATGGAAGCACGACAGCAGGAGTTAGTCATCAGACAGGAGCTTGACACCAAGAACCATGAGGCATTAGCCAACACCATTGGAGAGGTGACTGAACGACAACATGAGCTTGCCACACAGGTATCAGATGTGGAGCAACGCTGGGAACAGTATCAAGATCAAGCGCGTGAACACGCCTCAAAGCTTCAGACACTCCGTGATTCGCACACACGGCTCATTGATGAAGAGCGGACCGCAAACGAACAGGTCACGACACTAGAGTCTCGCCGCTCTGCCCTTCAAGGGGTCTTAGCCGAACAATGGTCATCATATGGCGAACAGGGACCACAACTCTCTGGCACTGGCATTCGAGGTACCATTGCTGAGGTACTGCAGGTTCCACCGCAGTATGAGCGCGCGATTGAGGTTGCCTTGGGCGAGCGTCTTCGTGGGGTGATCGTCGACGGCCATCCCCAAGCACGAGAAGCAATTGATGTGCTCCGTAAGCAGGGACTGTTGATGGGAACCTTTATTCCTCTTCACCCGCGTATGCCCCCCAAAGGGAGCATCGCCGACGCCACGCTTCCCGGTATCGTTGCCATTGCTCAGGAGGTGGTGACCACGACAATAGAATTCAGCCCGGTCATCGACTATTTGCTTGATGGCGTGGTGATTGTTGACAACCTGCACAGTGCCCTTCAGCTCTGGGAACACCACGGCAATCATCTCCAGGATCATGTCTCTCACCCGCTGCTTTTCGTCACAGTCACCGGTGAGTATGTTGACACTGGCGGGGTCCTGGGTGTGGGATCAGTCCCCTCAGCGATGGGCCTGCTGCAACGCCAGCGTGAAGTCAAAGAAATCGAGGCGCAACTTACCGATGCTCGCTCCCTCGCTGCGACGACCCGAGGTCAATGCGAAGCGCTTGCCACGCAAATTCAGGAACACACGCGCCAGCAACAGGAATATGAGGCCAACGCCAGGGAGGAAGAGATCCAACTGGTGAATGTGCAACACGACAAGGAACGGACCGATCAGGAACTGCATCGGTTCGGAGCAGATCACCAACGGCTTACGCACTCACTGGAAACGAATCGACACGCGTTAGCATCCATAGCTCACGAGCTCACCGATGCGGGCAGGCGAAAAGAAACATTCGCGCACGATCGTCAGTCCATAGACCAACTCCTCACCCAACGTCAACACGAAGGCGTGGCAAGCGAAGGTATTTTTCAAACCACCCTCGAACGTGTGAACAACACACGCCTTACGCAACATACGCTGTTCTCTCGACGCGATGGGCTACAATCGAAACTGGCGAGCCTGGAACAGGCAATACTGGATCGCAAGGAGAAAAAGACGCAGCTGGAACACGAGCATCATCGTATGACTGAGCAATGGCACTCTGCGCAAAACGATGCCGTTCGACTTGAAGACTCAATTCATGCCTTGAAGACAGCGATGGCGTCCCAAGACACCACTGTTGCGACCGCACAAGCGCACCTAGATCAAATGACGGCACTCACGCGAACACACGATACCACACACACGAATACTCAAAAGACCTTGGAAGAGATTCGTCAGAAACGTAACGAGTTTGCCATAGGTCGTGCAGAGCACACCACCAGCCTTGATCACATTGCAACCTTGCTCTCCGAGACTTATGAAATTTCAATGGAGACCGTACAGGATCAACTTGGAGACGTCCGTATCGATGTTGAACAGACGCGCGCCATACTTTCCCAACGACGACAGCGGCGTGACCGTCTCGGCCCCATCAATCTTGCGGCCGCCGAGGAGTCCCAGGCACTCGATGAACGTTTGTCCTTCCTGACCGCCGAAGAAAATGACCTCCTTCAGTCCATTGCCTCTCTCGAAGACATCATGACGCGATTGAATGACACCACCAGCCAGCTTTTTCAGGAAACCTTTCAAGCCCTTCGAAAAACCTTTAACGATCTCTTCAGCCGCCTTTTTGAAGGTGGCATGGCCGACCTTGTTCTCGACGACCCAGATCCCATCACTGCGGGCATCGACATTGTCGCTCAACCTCCAGGAAAACGGCTGAAGCAACTCTCCCTGCTTTCGGGAGGAGAAAAAGCCCTCACCGCCTTTGCACTGATTCTTGCGAGTTACTTGCTGCGTCCAACACCACTCTGCGTATTGGACGAGACCGATGCACCGCTGGATGACGAGAACATCGCCCGATTTGTTCGGCTCCTTCAAGAGGTTTCAGCCTCCGCCCAATTTCTGATTATCACGCACAACAAGCAGACCATGGCTGCCGCCGATAAACTTTATGGAACCACCATGGCAGAACCTGGAATCACCATCCTCCTCTCTGCATCCCTCGAAAACACACGATAGTCCTCCCCACGACACGTTCTATGACAGCTGTTTGCTTGAATGCCGACGTTGAATCTTGCTATACTTCCTGCGTTTTGGGTGGATGGTTTCTCAATCCAAATGGCCATGGAATCCGTCGTAAAGAGCAAGCTCTGGTACCTGAAGCAGGTCAAGCTGTTCTCCGATCTCAGCGATGCAGAGATGGATCAGATGAACAAGATGACCCGCATGGTCGATTTCAAAAAAAAACAACCGATTTACCTTCCTGGCGACCCAGGCGATTACGTCTATCTGTTGAAATCAGGACGAGTGAAGATTTCCAAGATCGGCGACGATGGAAAGGAGCTGACGCTGACAATTCTTGAAGCGGGTGAGATCTTTGGGGAACTCGATGTGCTCGAGGAGACAGCCCGAGATTCGGTCGCAGAGGTACTTGATGACGCATATATCTGCCTGATACGCCGAGAGGATTTCCGCCAGTTTCTGAAAGAGCAACCTCAGTGCAGCTTCAAGCTAACCAAGCTCATTGGCTTTCGGTTGAAGCAGATTGAAAATCGCATTGAAGATCTGGTATTCCGGGATGCCCCGGCCCGCTTGGCACATCTTCTGCTCAACCTCGCGAACTCCTTCGGCATCGAAGGCCCGGACGGCCGCGTCATCAGGCCAAAGGTGACACATCAGGAACTCGCTAACCTTATCGGGACAACCCGTGAGACGGTAAGTCTCACACTCGGACAGTTTCGGCAAGCTGGGCTGATTGTCACGAAAAAACGGCAAATTACTATTTCGAATGAAAAGGGCCTGACACAATTAGTGTGAACACACCAACTGTGAGATCTGAAAACCGGAGTTCACACGTCATCTGGAGGCATTAAACTGAAACAAACCTTAAAAGTCGCCACAACCCCACGACACCGCAATACATCCATACACTCGAGCACGACAGTACCACCGCTACCGGCCTCTTCGGTTTCGTTGGCTCAGGATAGTGGTGCGTTACCTGCGATTTGCAAATCCCACATGGAACAGAGCATTCACTATCTGCTCAATCAGCAGGATCCACGTGGGTTTTGGGTTGCCGAACTTGAGGCCGACTCAACGCTGACCTCGGAATACATCATGCTCCGGCGTATGTTGAAGAAGGTCGATCCGGAAAAGGAGCGCAAGAAGGTCAGCTATCTGAAGGCTGCGCAATGTGCGGACGGTGGGTGGCCAATTTATTATGGCGGACCTAGCAACATTAGTGCTTCAGTCAAAGCGTACTTCGCATTGAAGCTCGCGGGCGTCTCGCCTGATGAGCCATCGATGCACAATGCGCGGGAAGTCATTCTGAAAATGGGTGGCGTTGTTAACACCAATGTGTTTACTAAAATCGCCCTAGCCTTGTTTGGTCAATACGACTGGCAGGGAATCCCCAGCATGCCTCCTGAAATCATCCTGCTTCCAAAACAGTTTCCCGTCAATATTCACTCCGTCTCCTATTGGTCACGGGTTGTCCTGGTACCGCTTCTCATCATCTATGCATCACAGCCGGTGAGCCAGGTTCCAAAAGAGTGTGGGATTGACGAATTATACGTCGTCCCACGCAATCAAATACATGTCCGAAGGGGGCCACCATTTGAAGCGGACCCGCGTCCTGTGAGTTGGCGAAACCTTTTTCTGCTCGTGGATTTTGCCCTCCATCTGTACAGCCAGCGCCCGCTGCGCCCGCTGCGCGGCTTAGCGATAAAGAAGGCGACAGATTGGATGTTGGAACGCATGCAAGGGAACGGCGGCCTCGGAGCTATTTATCCTGCCATGGCGAACTCTGTCCTCGCCTTGCATGCCCTTGGATATGGAACTGACCATCCACTGGTAACCAAGGCGCTGTCTGAGATTGAAGAACTTGAAGTCGAATCGGAGGATATGCTTCACCTTCAACCCTGTTTTTCCCCAATTTGGGATACCTGTTTATTGACCAATACGCTCGTAGAATCGGGTCTATCACGGACACACCCAGGACTCCTCAAAGCTGGGCACTGGATGTTGTCACAACAGACGAAGAAAGTAGGAGATTGGAAGGTGTCCGCCCCACAAGCTCAACCTGGCGGATGGTGTTTCCAGTTTGAAAACGAACACTACCCGGATTGTGACGATACGGCTGTTGTCCTCATGGCACTTGCGAAGTTGGACTTTCCAAACAAAACCGAACAACGGCAGGCTATTATTCGTGGCCTTCAATGGCTCTTGCCAATGCAAGGCCGTGATGGCGGCTGGGCCTCATACGACAAAGACAACAACGCCACGATGTTCAACGAACATCCGTTCGCCGATCACAAATCCTTGATCGATGGGAGTACTGCGGATATCGTCGGTCGCGTACTAGAAATGCTGGGTGTACTCGGGTTTGATCGGACGTTCCGGCCAGCTCGAAAAGCCATTGCGTACCTTAAAAAGGACCAAGAAGCCAATGGATCCTGGTACGGCCGTTGGGGCGTGAATTATATTTACGGCACATGGTCCGTGCTGGCAGGGCTGCGCAGTATCGGAGAAGATCTTTCCCAGCCGTATATCCGAAAGGCGGTCCACTGGCTGAAAGAAACACAGCACGATGACGGTGGGTGGGGCGAATCATGCCAGTCGTATGCTGACCAAAGCTTGGCCGGTGTGGGAGAGAGCACCGCCTCTCAGACCGCGTGGGCGCTGATTGGCCTGCTATGTGCCGGAGAGGTTCAATCCGACAATGTCACACGTGGAATTGAATCACTAATTCGATCGCAGAAACCCGATGGTTCCTGGGAAGAACGTTTCCATACGGGAACCGGGTTCCCGCGTGTCTTTTATCTCCGCTACCACTGGTATGGCCAATACTTTCCGTTGTGGGCCTTCTCGATGTACCACAGCCTGAAGACCCGCTCTCGCCTCAGAGCCGACGATATTGCGAAACACAATAGAAACCAAGGGTGGTATGTCCAGCACTCCAAAAAGATATGACGTGCGATCACACTTGATACACGATGCGTACTTTCCTTGGGCAGTTCTACCGTACGATCGTTATCGACCGCCCCCTTATCGCCCTATCACTCGTCGCATGTGTTGTCGTCTTTTTCGGATTTCATACTCCTAACTTTAAACTTGACGCTTCAGCGGAATCTCTCGTTCTCGAGGATGACGCCGACCTCCAATACTACCGAACAATCAGAGAGCGCTATGGGGCAGATGATTTCCTCATCATTGCCTATCGACCCATAGGCGATTTATTGTCTGATGATGTCCTCGCGCACCTTCGATCGCTTCGTGACACGTTAACCACCATTCCCAGAGTCGAGTCCGTTCTTACCATCCTGGACGTTCCACTCTTGCAGAGCCCGCGAGTTGCGCTTTCTGAGCTGAGTTCTGACGTCAGGACACTCGAAACCCCTGGGATTGATAAAGACCTTGCCCGTCAAGAATTCCTAGAGAGCCCGATCTACCACAATCACCTCGTAAGCCCAGATGGGATGACGACCGCCCTCCTCGTCACCTTTCACCGCGACGAGCCGTACCACGCTCTGCTCCAACGACGCAATCAACTTCGTGATACTCAACGCGAAGTCGGACTCACGGCGGATGAAGCGTCTGAACTCCATAGGGTCCTTACCGCGTTTACCCTCGCCCATACAGCAGTCCTCAAACGCGAACGCGATAAAATCGCGGCTGTGCGGAGCATCATGGAACACCACGCTGATCGGGCCGAGATGCATCTGGGTGGTATTTCCATGATTACCGCAGACATGATTAGTTTCATTGAACACGACCTGGTCGTGTTTGGCGTAGGGGTTCTTGGATTCTTGATCCTCGCCCTTACACTGTTCTTCAGGAAAATGCGTTGGGTCGTGCTCCCCCTGGCCTGTTGCTTTATCTCCGCATGGGTCATGGTTGGCATGCTCGGATTACTGGATTGGAACGTGACCGTCATCTCATCGAACTTTATCTCACTCCTCCTGATAATCACCATGTCACTTTCCATCCATCTCATTGTTCGTTTTCGCATTCTGCAAGCTGAGTCTCCCCAGAAAGACCAGCGGACATTGGTGTACGAAACCATGCAGATCATGGCCAAGCCGTGTTTTTATACCGCGATTACGACGATCGTGGCATTCGCGTCGCTGGTTGTCAGCGGGATACGGCCGGTCATCGATTTTGGCTGGATGATGACAATCGGCATCGCGTTCGCGTTTGTCCTGAACTTTCTATTTTTTCCAGCAGTATTGGTTATGCTCAAACTGGAGCGTCCCGATTCTGGTTCTGACTTCACCCGCTCGTTCACCCTCGCGGTTGCGTCATTTACGCATCGATACACTTCCCTCATTCTCATACTATGTACGCTCCTTCTCCTGATGAGCGTGTTTGGCATCACACAACTCGAAGTTGAGAATCGGTTCATCGATAATTTCAAAAGTACCACAGAGATTTACCGCGGGATGGAGCTTATCGATACACAACTTGGGGGCACGACGCCACTCGAGATTATCATCAATCCAGATCAGGAGTTTCTGGCATATCTTGAAGGCTTGCCCCAAGCAAGTGACGAGCTGCCTGAGGATCCCTTCGATGACCCGTTTGACGATCCCTTTGAGAGTGACATCGTGACGCACGATACCTATTGGTTCCATCCCAATATGCTTGCCAAGGTCGAGCGTATCCATGATCACCTTGATCAATTACCTGAGGTGGGAAAAGTGCTCTCTCTGGCCACCGCATTCAAAGTATTGAAACAACTCAATGACGATCAGATACCTGATGATTATCAGCTCGCACTGATACAAAAACTCATGCCGGAAGAAGTGAAACAGGCGCTCGTGTCACCCTACCTTTCCGAGGATGGCAATCAGATGCGGCTGGTGATGCGGCTCATTGATTCGTCCCCCACCCTTCGACGGAAGGCACTCATTGAGGACATACAACGCTTTCTCACGGAAGATATGGACATTGCCGAGCAAGACATTCGGTTCAGCGGGATGGTCGTGCTGTACAACAACATGCTGCAAAGCCTCTACACGTCTCAGATCACGACGATTGGCGTTGTTTTTTTCAGTATCCTTGTCATGTTTGTGATTCTCTTTAGAAGTCTATACCTGGCGCTGCTGGCCATTATCCCGAATCTACTCGCGGCAAGCGTCGTGCTCGGATTGATGGGCATTGTTGGGATTCCATTAGACATGATGACGATCACTATTGCCGCAATCTCCGTTGGAATTGCCGTTGACCATGCCATTCATTACGTCCACCGCTTTCAACTCGAATTTTCTCACACCTCCCAATACGAGGCGACCATCAATCGCTGCCATGGCAGCATTGGAAAGGCCATCTACTATACCGCGCTCACGATCACGCTTGGATTTTCAATTCTCGCGTTCTCCAACTTCGTCCCCACCATCTATTTCGGCGTACTCACAGGGTTGGCCATGGTTGTCGCGCTGATGAGCAACCTCACACTGCTGGCGGTACTCCTGAGAGTATTTCGGCCACTTGGCCCGGAGGGACACTCCATGCTTCACGCGGCCACCTGATTTCACATGATATACTCTCTCCCGGTGTAAGCACCTTGCGGAAGAACGAACCTGTCGATGAAACGTAACGTACGGAGAATGTGTACATGAGATCCACGACCATCCATCTTTACAAATGGATTTTTATCCTCGGATGTTTCGTCCTGGGCGGATGTGATTCTGACGCCTTCGCAGCGAACACTCCCACGCAAGCGATCAAAGAGACGACAAATACGCTCCTAGCCGTCTTGGAAGACCCCCAGTTTTCACCAGTTGAGAAGACCGCCGAACGTAGAACCCGCTTGCAAGACATTCTGCTCACGCGATTTGACTATGAAGCCATGGCCCAACGAACCCTGCCGAAACACTGGAAGGAACGGTCTGTCGAGGAAAAACTCGAGTTCACCTCACTGCTTAGTGCCCTGCTCATGAATTCCTACATCACCATCATAGAATCCAGGTCGGACGAACAGGTGGAATATCTCGACGAAACAATCAGGAAGGATTTTGCCAGAGTCAGAACTAAGATCGTGACCAAATCAGGCACCATACCCGTGGAGTACCGCATGCGCCACAAAAATGGGGAATGGCTAGTCTATGATGTCATCATTTCAAGTGTCAGCCTCGTGGGGAATTTTCGCAAGCAATTTGATCGGATTATCCGCTCTGGGTCCTTCATCACATTGATCGAACGCCTTCGAGAGAAGACGTCGGCCTCTCCCTATCCCTCTCCCTCTCCCTAAGTCACGAGCTATTCATGCGCTGTACCTGGCATTGGCCATGGCTTATCGCCGGCGTGCTGTTGGTCACGGGAATCTGCCACGCGTCGGAGACCGAGACATCTTATTTTTTTCTTCCCATCATCGCAACGTCTGAGAACGGCGGCAATGAATACGGCGCGCTGCCGGTACTGGTCTCCCGCGACGAGAATGATGAGATTCGTACGATTGTGGCCCCAATGTATGTCTTCAATGAGTTTCTGGGGTCTCGAGCAAGCCTTAACTTGATTGGGTTTCCAACCGATGACAGCGATTATCGCCTGATCGCGTCATACACGGAGACCATCGAACGAAAACTTGTTGCTCGGTATCGCAATTATTTCTTCGGACACCCACGTGTCACCCTTGAAGTGGAAGGCGGATTTTTTAAAGATGCCACCGCACGGTTTTTTGGGCTTTCAAACAAGAGCCGCCAATCAGATGAAACCAACTACACGAATCAGGAAGGCCTCATGCGCATGACGCTTGGATATCAGCTCACGGATCACTTCGAGATCCAACTGACAGAGCGTTTTCGAGATGTTGATATTCACCGAGGTGGTATCGATTCTCTTCCCTTTATCGATGACACCTTCCCTCTGATAGCCGGGATTGACGGTGCAACCATCGTCGGACATCGCGTGGGCGCTCTCTACGATTCGAGGGATGATCGGGACACCCCAACTCACGGCACGTTGATGACTGCATTTGCTGAGTTGAACCAAAACATCGGAAAAGATATTGGAGCCACGTTCCAGCGATACCACGCCGAGTATACGGGTCTCTACCCAAGTCAACTCTCAGAGCGATTTACGTTTGTGACTCATGCCAAAATTCAGGCCGTCTTTGGAGATGGGGTCCCATTTTTTGAACAAAGCAGTCTCGGTGGAGAAACAACTCTTCGAGGATTCGGCGTCGACCGCTTCATCGGCAAGCATTCTGCTCTCCTTAACGTTGAGGAGCGCATTCAAATCCTCAAAAAACGTATCGCCGGAACCATGACCGAATTGGAGATCGCGCCCTTCATCGATGTAGGTACGGTGTTCGATACATTTGGATCCGATACGTTCGACCGGTGGCAGATAAACCCGGGAATCGGCTTCAGAGGCATTGCCAGACCCAACGTCGCTGCCAGAGTCGATATTGGATTTGGAACCGAAGGGGCCGCCGTCTTTGCAGGCCTTGATTTTCCGTTTTGACCCGCTATTTGTAGGGACAAACGGCCATTGACAGCTCGTTCGGCTTTGTGGGAAACTGCGCTCGGTTTTGCAGCGCAGCCTGGCGTTTTTCCTGGTTATTTTGCCTAAAAAGCTTTCCGCTAAGAGGCGATATGTCCTTGCTCAGTTCGATTAACAGCCCCACCGATCTCAAGAAGCTTTCCATTAATCAGCTCCCAACCCTTGCCGAGGAAATTCGTGAGCAAATCATTGACGTCACGTCTAAAGTTGGGGGCCATCTTTCATCAAACCTAGGTGTTGTTGAGCTCACCTTAGCCCTGCATTACATTTTCGACACACCCAATGATAAAATTGTCTGGGACACCGGCAACCAGGGTTACACGCACAAGCTTATTACTGGTCGACGGGAGAGCTTTCATACGCTGAGACAGTTTGGGGGTGTCAGCGGTTTCTGTAAGCGTGAAGAGAGCGAATTTGATGTGTTCAATGCCGGTCACGCGGGAACAGGAGTTTCCGCGGGAGTCGGCGTTGCTGAGGCACGGGATCTTCTCGGCCAGAAACATAAAGTCATCACAGTTGTTGGCGACGGCGCGCTCACCTCCGGCATGACCTATGAAGGCCTCAATCATGCTGGGATGATTCATCATGACTCTCTTGTAATTCTGAACGACAATGCGATGTCAATCTCGAAGAACGTCGGAGCAATCTCCGCGTATTTGAACCGAACAATCACAGGAACCTTCGCGACATGGGTGAAAGCAGAAGCGAAGATGGTTTTGAAATCTATTCCTCGCATTGGAGAACCACTTCTCAAAGTAGCCCACCGAGCGAAGGAGTCAGCAAAAGGGCTCATTCTCCCCGGGCTCCTCTTTGAAGAACTCGGATTCCGCTACGTTGGCCCCATTGAGGGCCATGACTTCGATCAACTGCTTCCCATACTTGAACATGTCGGAAAACTCAGCGGGCCAACACTTCTCCATGTAGTGACGAAAAAGGGCCTCGGATATGAGCCCGCGAGAAAAGACCCTGTCTGGTTTCATGCCTGCTCACCATTTGACCGCTCCACGGGTGAACCCAAAAAGGCCAGCACTCCGCCATCATATACTTCTGTTGCAATCAACGCGCTTATTTGTCAAGCCAAGAAGGACTCGCGAATCGTCGCCATTACTGCTGCCATGGCTGGTGGAACCGGTCTTGACCATTTTGCCAAGACCTTCCCCTCGCGATTCTACGATGTGGGAATCGCCGAACAACATGCGGTCACGTTTGCCGCGAGCCTTGCTTCCCAAGGCATGCGGCCAGTCATTGGCATTTATTCAACCTTTCTCCAGCGTGCTTTTGATCAGGTGGTACATGATGTTGCGGTTCAAAATTTGCCGGTGTTCTTTTGCATCGACCGCGGTGGGTTAGTTGCCGAAGACGGAACGACACACCATGGTGCCTACGATCTCGCGTTTTTGCGGCACATTCCTAATATGACAGTCATGGCACCCAAAGATGAGAACGAACTTCAACACATGATTCATACCGGCCTCACCATTGACGGCCCAGCATCTGTCCGCTACCCACGTGGGAACGGTCTCGGCGTGACATTAGACCATGCGCTGATACCCATACCGATTGGAAAAGGTGAACTCCTCAGCTCTGGCGGAGATATTGCTATTATTGCCCTTGGAGCCGGAGTGGCCCCAGCCATGCAGGCAGCTCAGCGACTCAAGTCTGAAGGGATAGCGGTTGCAGTCGTGAATGCTCGATTTGTGAAACCGTTCGATGCTGAACTCATCACTCACGTGGCTAGCGAAGCGAAAGCAGTGATTACCGTTGAAGATGGAGCCCTTCAAGGTGGTTTCGGGAGTGCGGTACTCGAGTGCCTTGCAGACCACGATGTTAACAATATCAGAATCAAGCGCATCGGAATCCCAGACATCTTTGTTGGCCAAGGCCCACAACAGCGCCTCCGCGAGCAATGCGGCATTACTGCCGACGGCATCTATCGTGTCGCGAAAGAGCTGCATCCAGCCTTTGAGAATGTCTTGGTCACCTCGTAAATCACTTTCCACGCCATGAAACCAGAACGCCGAAAAACCCGCCAGATTCACGTGGGTGGGATCCCTATAGGTGGCGATGCGCCCATCGTCGTCCAGTCGATGACCACGACTGACACTCGCGACATTCAAGGCACCATAGAGCAAATTCACCAGCTTGAGAATGCAGGATGCGAGATTGTACGGGTAGCTGTGCCAACCAAAGAAGACGCACAGGCATTGCCGAAGATCAAGGCAGCAATCCGTATCCCAATGATTGCAGATATTCATTTCGATCATCGCCTCGCGCTAGCTGCTACTGAGATTGTCGACTGTGTTCGCATTAATCCTGGAAACATCGGATCCCGTGCGAAACTCCGGGAGGTGGTCAAGGCGGTGGAAGATCGAGGTATCCCCCTGAGAGTTGGAGTCAACGCCGGCTCGCTGGAACGCGAACTGCTCCAAAAGTATGGCTACCCAACCGCAGAAGCCATGGTCGAATCTGCCGTCACGCACGTCAAGGTTATCGAAGACTTTGGGTTTACCAATATGAAAGTCTCACTCAAGGCATCCGATGTCCATCTTGCCGTTGATGCTTATCGTTTATTTTCAGAAGCGATTGACTACCCTGTTCATCTCGGCATTACGGAGGCAGGGACGTCGGTAACCGGAACGATAAAGTCATCAGTCGGCCTCGGCCTCTTACTCGCGGCTGGCATCGGGGATACGTTGCGCGTCTCGCTTGCGGCTGATCCCTGCGAAGAGGTCCGCGTTGGCTTTGAGATTTTGAAAGCTCTAGAACTTCGCCACCGTGGCGTCAATGTGATCGCCTGTCCAACCTGCGGTCGCCTTGAAATTGATGTCATTAATATTGCCAATAATCTCGAGCGGCGCCTCGCACACATCAAAGAACCCATCACAGTCTCTGTTCTAGGTTGCGTCGTCAACGGCATCGGTGAAGGCAAAGAGGCGGATATTGGCATTGCTGGAGGGCAGGGCGTCGGCATTCTGTTCAGGGAGGGGAAACTTGTGCGTAAGGTGAAAGCCGACGACCTGGAAGAGGTTCTTGTTGAAGAGGTAGAAGCCTTAGCCATCTCCCGTCAAGAGAAATCGATACAGGAACAAAACAGACAGCCCACAGCCCTCGAGGACACTCACGTCTCATCCGCATAACGTGTCCGACCCAGACCAAAGTAAACCACCGATTCTCTTATCACACGGCCCAGGGTGCTTTGACGGGACGACTTGTGCGGTCGCCGTGGCACGGTATTACGGCACACACTCCCTTATCCCCCACTTTACGCATCCTTCACAACTCGACTCAGTCATTGAAAATCTGGTAGAGACAACTTCCGAGCCTCACGATCTTTGGATTACTGATATGGCATGGAAACACCGTGCCACAGATACACGCCTTCGGCAACTCATAGACAGTGGCTGGAAGGTATTCTGGATAGATCATCACCGCAACGCAATCGAAAAACCAAAATCGGAAATTCAAGATATTGGCTTGACAGGACATGTCATCAGCTCAACATACGCCGCGTCACGACTTCTCTTCGATTTTCTTCTTACCCAACCCCCAACGTCACCTGACGCAGCCACATGGTTATCCAGTTTTCAGAAAATCATCATGCTTGCCGATGAACACGATCGCTGGATTCACAACGGCCAGGAAGTGGAATCGATGCGGATTGCCCTCGCTATCGAGCAACTGGCTCGCCAAGGGAGCGGACTCGATGGCTATCGTAATCTACTTGATATTGATGCAGATGCGACGCTGACACCCACGCTCGCACTCGCTTACGACGAAGCGAAGACAGAATTACATGCTAGCCTGTCGCTCGCGATGAGTTCGAAACAGCAGCATGTCATGAAAGACATTGATCTGACAATCATCTATGCCAGATGCAACAAGTACGCAAGTCAGGTCGGCGACACACTCCGAGCATCAATTCAGAATGGGGTTGTAGTTCTGTTTAGTGAGTCAGATGGTCGGTATAGTCTTCGCAAATCAAATGCGTGCGAAGTCAACCTCGCCAGCGTCGCTACGTTCCTTGGAGGAGGTGGGCATCCCAAAGCAGCAGGATTTCAACTAGCCTCTCACGTGTATGATCCGACTGAGTTTCTTCCGAAGCTCGAACAAGCCATTAGAGCGTGGCACAGCACTCATAAATCAGATCGTGCAGCCGCGGTCTGAATTCTTTAATCTGATTGTTGTCTCGGCTGGGATGGACGCGATTGGTTAGCAACACGACAATCAAATCGATTGTGGGATCTACCCAGATTGACGTCCCAGTGAATCCGAGATGGCCAAACGATCGATCCGAGAAGTGCCGGCCACTTGAGGAGGCGCGTGACGGGGTGTCCCAACCCAACGCACGGGTTGAATCTGAAACATAATCCTGCCGAGTGACACACAGGCGTGCGAGATCAGCACGTAAGATACACCCCTTTTCTTTAACCGCGGCAACATATTCTCGAACAATTGTAAGCACGTCACCGGCTGTACTGAACAGCCCGGCATGCCCGGCAATGCCCCCAAGAACATAGGCATTCTCGTCATGTACTTCTCCGGAGAGCACTCTCCCCCTCCACGAATCACCTTCAGTTGCAGCATAGACACGTACTTTTTGGGGGGTTGGACAGACCGGACCTGTGGGCGTGATAAAAAATGTATCCGCGGTGGAAATCGGGATGAACATTCGCGAAAGGCACAATTCGGCAAGGCTTTGTCCTGAGATGCTTTCCACAAGCTCAGTGAGCAAGATAAAACCCAGATCGCTATATACCATCCCCCCTCCGACGGGATATATCAATGCCTCGCGATGAATGAGATCATAGATCCTTTGACGATTATCGAGAGAGTTCATCTGAGACGGTTTAGATCGACCCTCGTCGTCACATTCTAGATAGTAGGGCTTCCACGCTGGTAATCCAGAAGAGTGAGACAGAAGGTGTCGTGGGGTTGCTTGTCCCAGTCCGGTATCGTTCAAGTCAGGCAAGTATTGGCAGATAGACCGGTCGAGTATGAGGTGTTGATCTTGTACCAGCAGCATCACTGCAAGGGTTGTCGCGAGGGGCTTTGTAAGGGAGGAAAGATCATAAAGCGTGGAAACAGTTGTCGGCGTCTGCGTGGGGCTAAGAGAGGCGCAACCATATGCGGCATGATGTACAGTCTCTCCCTTGAAATCAACGAGTAGCACCCCGCCGGGAAATACACCGTCGTTGACCGCTTGATCCATTGTGACGTCAATTGGAGTAATTGACAGCATGCTGTGCGGGAGGCGTTGGGAGAACCCTTACCCAAGTTTCTTCAGAATTTCCTGCTCACTCATACCTTGGATACGAAGAAATTTTATGCGAGAGCGTTCCCCTCGAATAATCTGAACGGCAGAGGCGGGCATCCCAAGTGCTTTGGAAAGCAGAGCAATACAACCTGCATTGGCTTTCCCATCAACGGGTGGGGCTGACACGCGCAACTGGATGATTCCATCAACAACACCACAGATTTTATCCCGGTGCGCTCGAGGCAGAATACGGACAGTCACAACCGTTGAGATTTTGGACGTCGCAACAGACGGCCTTCCCATCGTCGGTCATCACTTATTTGCTGTGAAAGAGCGACAGGTTCTGGAGATCGCGTTGCGTGCCATTTTCCAAATGTTCAGACGCTCGTTCCTCATCTTCGGTATTCAGAACAGTCTGGAACACTTGCATGACTCCTCGAATCCTATCAATTGCAACTAGTCGCTGTTTTCGAAGGTGAACGAGCTCTCCCTCCATTACGGCAACCTGAGTCTGAGCGTCGCGCACTAAGGTCTCCGCCCGTAATTCTGCCTCTTTGACGATAAGCTCAGCCTCTCGACCCGCGTTCTGCTTTAGATCCTTGACGACATCCTGAGTCGCGAGGACGGCTTGGCTAATCGTCTCTTCCTTTCGCCGCCACTCCGACAACTTCCTCTCCAAACCAGCCAGCTGGTCGCGAAGGGTCTGATGGTCCTTGAGCACCTCTTCGTATGCACTGGTCACAACTTCTAAAAAGTGATCGACTTCTTCCCGATCATATCCACGGAGACGCGTGGAAAACCTCATCTGCTGAATATCTAATGGGGTAAGTTTCATTATACTCCCCTCTCTTGTATGAACGACATGAGCAATGATTGAAGAAAAATGATCGCCATAATAACTACCAGTGGAGACAAATCCATTCCAAACCTCATTGCCGGCACCATACCCCATAGCCACCGCCTGATTGGTGCGAGCACGGGTTCAGTTGCCCGATGAAGAAATTTCACAATTGGATTATACGGATCCGGGCTCACCCACGAAATAAGCGCTCGTACAATGATAACCCACATATACACATTTAGCGCGAGATCTAGCAACCGTAACACTATAGCTGTCATATTCTCAGCTACAGTCATTCGCTTCGCAATTCCACTGCGCGTTTTGTTGCCCTCTCAACCGCCGCACTCACCATTCCGCGAAAACCTCCCTTTTCGAGCACATGGAGCCCAGCAATGGTGGTTCCACCAGGAGAGGTAATTCGATCCTTGAGTCGGGCTGGATGTTCACCCGTCTGCTGCTGAAGATGAGCAGTCCCTCTCACCGTCTGAGTCGCAAGCGTTAAGGCAATATCACGCGGCAAGCCCATTCTCACCCCGCCATCCGCTAGGGCCTCAATTAAAAGCAATACGTATGCCGGACCACTTCCACTTACACCGGTTACCGCATCGATCATCTGCTCCTCGACAACAAGGGTCTTCCCAACGGCACAAAATATTCCCTGGGCAACCTCGAGGTCACGATCAGAAAGACCTGGACCAAGGACAAGTACAGACATACCTTCTCGTACAAGCGCAGGCATGTTGGGCATCACTCTGATAATTTTTGCGCCTGCAGGCAATCCTTCCGCAAGTTGCCCAATCGTGATACCAGCGGCCACCGAAATGACGAGCGTACTCCCGGTGATGGCTGCCTGAACTTCGGCAAGCACATCATTGATGCGGCTAGGCTTGACGGCAAGCACGACAACATCGGCAGATGTCGCAGCCATAACGTTATCTGTGCCCGTTCGAACCCCATATTGCTTACGAATTACCTCGGATCGTTCCGCCAAGCTATCAGAAGCAAATATTGAATCCGGCGCAACACCTCCACCGGATACGATACCGGCAATCAATGCCTCTCCCATCGCACCACAACCGATAATCGCAATATTGCTCCCCGCGGCTGCCTTGATCACGACAATGCCTTCCTCTCTCCGAAAATCCCACGGCCGATTCTCACCATCGTCGCGCCTTCCTCGATCGCGATCTCATAATCGTCGGACATTCCCATGGAAAGTTCCTTCATTTCCACCGCAGCAATTCCTTCACCTTCAATGTCGTTTGCGAGCGATCGGAGCCCACGAAATATCGCTCGTGTCTGCTGTGAAGACCCTCCGAGTGGTGGAATCGTCATCAGTCCACGTAGATGCACATGCTTCATGCAGGCGATCTCGTGAACAGTCGATCGTATCACCGTGGGAGACAGACCATACTTGCTCACCTCGCCTGACACGTTCACTTGGAGCAATATCTGCTGTGAGGTTTCGAGCGCGCGTGCACGGTCGTTGATGATCTGAGCCAACGCAAGACTATCAACCGCATGAATGAGATCAAACTTTCCGACCACAGATTTGACCTTGTTTTTCTGGAGATGTCCAATCATATGCCAAGAGACATCACTGAAAGATCGTTCCAGCGATTCCCGTGAGGTCAGTGCATCTATTTTTACCAGCGCCTCTTGTACGCGATTCTCTCCAAATATCCTCAGGCCCGCATTGATGGCCATTACAATGTGGGAAGGAAGAAGAGTCTTTGTGACTGCAACAAGACGGACTGTGGTCGGATCCCTTCCTACCCTCCCCGCAGCCACGGCAATCGAGGCCAAGGTTCGTACCAGGGACTCTCTCAACCGTCGTTCCTGACTTCCATGCTCCTCCACTGTCACCCCACAGCTCTTGCATCACCATACAATATATTCTACGTCGCCTATTTCCTCATAAAGGTAGGAACCTCCCACTCGCCATCCAAGAGCGGAAGCTTCTCTTGAATATTTCGTCGGGGGCTCACTTTTCGAACACTCGCCAGCGCCTTTTCCACCAGAGGACGAGTTACGACGCCGTTGGTCTGCGCAGCACGAATACCCTCCGGTACTGTTTGCAACAACGTCAGCTCACTATCAAACCCAGTTGCAATCACTGTGACCACGACTTCATCCGAAATGTCATGATTGACCACCGCGCCAAAAATGATATTGGCCTCCGGATCCGCTCCCTCTTGAATAATCGAGGCAGCTTCGATCACCTCATGAAGAGAAAGATCAGCACCCCCCCTTATATTGAGCAAGAGACCCTGCGCACCTGCAATGCCTCCATCCTCAAGGAGAGGACTCGAGATGGCATTGCGAGCTGCCGTGATTGCACGCTCCGCCCCAACGGCTCGCCCCATTCCCATGACGGCTCGCCCCATATGGCTCATCACCGCACGCACATCAGCGAAGTCGACATTCACGAGTCCAGGCGTCGTAATCACATCAGCAATCCCTGATATTGCCTGACGGAGCACAGAATTTGATTCGTTGAACGCTTCCGTCATCGGTGTCGTCTTGTCGATGATGCTCAAAATTCGTTGGTTTGGAATAGCCAAAAGCGTATCTGTATTTCTTTTCAGCTCAGCAAGGCCCTCTTCAGCCCTGGCCATTCGTCTTCTGCCTTCGAACTGAAACGGTTTTGTCACCACCGCGACGGTCAACGCACCTAGGTCTCGAGCCAAACTTGCGATCACGGACGCGGCACCGGTCCCTGTACCTCCACCCATCCCAGCGGTGACAAATACCATGTCGGCGCCATCAAGTGCTTGACGAATCTCTTCTGACTGCTCCAATGCTGACTCCGCTCCTACATTTTGATCTGCACCAGCTCCAAGACCTTTGGTACGCGCTTTCCCGAGCTGGATTTTCGAAGGGGCCAGAGATACTTCAAGCGCCTGGAGATCGGTATTTGCCGCAATAAAATCGACTCCTGTCAATCCCGTTGCCACCATGGAATTGATGGCATTGCAACCACCACCTCCAACGCCAATCACTTTCAAGTTTGCTGATGATGCGCCTGCTTCCTTGAATAAGAACATCTCACGATCTTTTGACATGATAGCCTCCTTATGGTTGTGGCCTCAAAAAAACCATTCCTTGATTCGATGGAAAAAGTTTCGCGGTTG
>JYMV01039505.1_pt1 | contig 25999 bp, 25 predicted proteins | sample 338911 | NCBI WGS metagenome assembly JYMV01 (sample SAMN03354496, study PRJNA234377) | hydrothermal vent metagenome | biome: Deep sea; feature: Hydrothermal plumes at the Eastern Lau Spreading Center, Western Pacific Ocean; material: Seawater | place: Tonga | collected 2009 | depth 2000 m m
TACCCAAGCGGGAAGAAATGGTATGAGCGAAGTTACAAGTTTGGGCAAAAAGATGGTTCTTGGACAACCCTTAACCTGGCCAAAAACAATGCTACATATATTTAAAAATACATATTTTCTTTTATCCCGATAACCCCCTGCCTATCAATTTCAATTATTCATATCATCTGATTCTGTTTTCTCATGTTTTTCCAAGTTAGACTGGAGGTTTAAAACATCGCCAATGATTTCACCATAATTAACCTTCGCCTGGTCACAATATTTTCTTAGACAGGCGTATATGATAAAAACGCAATTCCATTCATCAAATACTTCCTCTGTCTTTTTACAGCGCTCTTCAAATGCTGTAAGGGTATTTTCTATTTCCTCCAGGGCCATACTAAATACTCCCACCTCATTATATTCATGTAAATTAGAGACACTATCAAAACCTTTGAAGTTTTCATATGACCGGCTTTTCTCAGACTCACTGTAATGATCTTCAATTTGACCAAAATCAATCTCAACTTGCCGACAAAACAAAGTTAGGCAGTTAAAACTAATTACAAGGCATTCATGCCCACTTAATTCACTATTTTCATCCTCCAACATTTCCGAAATATCATCTTCAATCGAATCGATCATTTCAAAAAATACTTCAAGGTTGTTGTCCTCATTATCACTTTGCATAAAAATTAACCACCTCCTCCTAAAGCAACCATCTTAACAAAACCACTTAATAAAATATAACAACGGTAGGAGTGCAAAAACAATATTGAGACTCAGGCCTACAATTTTATATAACTCGAATTTTTTTGAAGGACAGGACATTTTTTTTAATTGCATAGTTCCATCAGGAACTGGGGGTTACATTAATAATTTATAGTGCCATCGCATGTTAACTGTGGCTAGAATATTATTCTATATTGACCCAAATAAAGAAAAAATTATTTTTCACATACTGTATGTTCTTATGAGTTTATGCGACACTGAGCTCAGTTTATTACAACTGAAAAATTCTTTATTTATGGCAAAGTTCGATTACAACATTATCGTTATTGGCGGTGGCTCAGCTGGGCTAGTTTCTGCTTACATCGCTTCTGCCACTAAAGCAAAAGTTGCCCTCATAGAAAAAAATAAAATGGGTGGTGATTGCCTTAATACGGGTTGCATACCCAGCAAGGCTCTTATTCGTAGTGCTAAAATTCTTTCTTACATTAAACGACATCGAGAATTTGGAATAAAATCGGCTACCGCCGAATTTGATTTCTCCGAAATGATGGAGCGCGTTCAAACTATAATCAAAAAAGTTGAAACCCATGATAGCGTAGAACGTTATACCAGCCTTGGTGTTAACTGCTTTTCTGGTCAAGCAAAGGTATTATCGCCACACGAAGTTGAGGTTAACGGAGCCATCCTTACGGCAAAAAGTATCATCATTGCAACCGGAGCACACCCAACAATACCCTCTATTCAAGGATTAGAGAAAATAGACTTCCTTACATCTGATAATTTATGGGACATCCGCGAATTACCTAAAAACTTGTTGATTATAGGTGGCGGACCCATTGGTTCAGAGTTTACTCAGTGCTTTGCTCGATTGGGTAGCCATGTGACGCAAATTGAAATGTTACCCAACATTCTCACCCGTGAAGATGATGAAATTAGCCAAGCTCTCCGTCAACAATTCAGCCGCGAAGGCGTTGACTTGCACACAAACACAACGTGCAAGGCGATTGTTTCCGAGAATAAAAAACAAGTAATGGTTTTCGAAAAAGGAGGTCAGGAACTACGTATTAAGTTCGACAAAGTACTGATTGCGGTTGGAAGGACTGCCAACAGCAAAGGGTTCGGGCTTGAAAATATTGGCATCAAGTTCGACCAATATAACAGAATAATTGTAGATGATTATCTCCGTACAACAACCCATAAAAATATCTATGCTTGCGGTGATGTGGTTGGACCTTATCAGTTTACGCACACGGCGGCTCACCAAGCTTGGTATTGCACTGTCAACGCACTATTCAGTCCTTTCAAAAAATTTAAGGTCGACTATAGCGCCATACCCTGGTGTACATTCACCAACCCAGAAATCGCGCGAGTCGGACTCAATGAAAAGGAAGCCACTAAACAAGATATCCCTTACGAAGTAACTCGATATCGGATAGATGATCTTGATCGAGCTATTGCTGACAGTGAGGACCAAGGGATCATAAAAGTACTAACCATACCGGGAAGAGATCGTATCCTAGGGGCCACAATTATGAGCTGCGATGCAGGAAATCTTATAACCGAATATGTCTCTGCAATGAAACATGGCATCGGACTCAATAAAATCCTTGGCACCATCCACACGTACCCCACCATGGCAGAAGCGAATAGGTTTGTTGCCGGTAATTGGAAAAAAAACCACGCCCCAAAAAAACTTTTAAAATTGGCGCAAAAGTTTCATGCTTGGCGCCGACACTAGGGTCCTATTTTGTATAAAAACTTAACACGGATACGGAACCGAATAGTCTGGGGTTACTGCAGTCCATTTATAGCTTCACTAGATTTCTATATAGAGGCCATCTTCCATAACGGAAACTCGATAAGTAGGAGTAACCGATGAGCGGTCAAACTTACAACTTCCTCGTCTGATATTCCATAGGCATTGATCTCTACTACAGGCAGCAAACATTCCACGAAGATCTGGCAAACGACCAAGGCTCCCCCCGCACATTCTGCATTCATCGGTCATCGCATAGTATTTTTCTTCAACGCAAAATATTGCCAGGACATACTTCATCTCAGTCAATGGGTGGGTGAGGTTAATTTGTTTTCCCGAACCCTCCAAAGGAGCATCGTTTATTTCTGATATTTTAACCTTAGACATGAAAAAATATTTAATCTTTTGGCAAGTAGGGGCCGTATCGATCTCGGTAATATTTTTCTAACTCGTATCGAAACCGCCCTTTTAAGTGAGGCAACTCTTCTGCTGCATGGTGATCAAACTTGACGTATTCTTGAGATTTTTCTTGAGTATCCTTAAGGCGCTCAACATTAGGGTCTAGATAAGCACCCCCTAAAGGGGAACCACCAACGATCAGGCCCTGACCTTTTTGAATCCATCTCCCAAGCATAATACGTTCTTCATCTGTCCCGACTTCTGCTGGCATAAAAAAATATTCTAATTATTAATATATTAATCATGAGGCAGTGCCTCTTGTTGCATGAGTCGTAATAAGGTAGCATAACTCCTAATCCATAACCAAATACAGACCGCTCTATTTAAATAATTTTATTCCATCATTCTTGATCTTAGACAAACACAAAACAATATGACAACAAATATAGAACCCAAAAAATCGGCTAAACAATGGTTTCAGGAAGGACTTACCGCTAGTAAGCTTGATGATCCGAGAGCCTGTCTCGAATCCTATAAAAAAGCTGTCGAAGTTGACCCAGACCATTTCTTGGCTCACTTTAATCTAGGGGTACGCTACGGAAAACTTCCGATGAACATTGAAGCGGCACGTCACTTCAGGGAGGCCCTGCGCTTGAAACCCGAATCGCCAATGGTCCACTACAGCCTAGCTGTTGTTTGTAACCTGATCGGAGAAACAGACGATGCATTCCATCATTACAATGAGGCAATCCGTTTAAATCCAGAGTTTGCCAAAGCGCACAGTAATCTCGCAATGTTGTCTTATTCACTCAAGCGCGGAAAAGAAACAATTCATCATCTGCTGAAAGCAGTTGAAATGTTTGAAAAAACCGGTGATGAATTTATGGTTAACAATGCCAAAAGTCTTCTCAAAGATTGCTTGAAGGAATTCAACCTTACCGCAGAGGAATGTCAAACACTCTAAGTTAATGATCCATGGACTTCTTTGATTTAGTCGTCATCGGCGGGGGGTCTGCAGGGTACGCCGCTGCCAATGCCGCCCAATCTAAAGGGGCTAAAGTTGCCATTGTCGACAAAGGCCCGCTTGGCGGGCTTTGTATTTTGCGTGGCTGCATGCCAACCAAGACTATCCTCCGCTCATCGGATGTTCTTGCTCTTATACATAGAGCCAAAGAATTTGGCCTTTCAGCTTCAAATCCCTCAGCCGATCTATCTTTGATCAATGACCGCAAAATCCGGCTGATCGATGAGTTCGCCAGCTATCGCATCAAACAATTGCATGATCCAAAATTCACACTGATCGAAGAACACGCCTCTTTTCTTTCGTCACATGAGCTTAACGTGGGGGAACAAGTGTTGTCCGCAAAAAACTTTATCATCGCGACCGGTTCTACGGCAGCAGAGTTTCCAGTTCCAGGCTTGGCTGAGGCTGGTTTTTTCACCAGCGATGAGATTCTGGAACTAAGAAAAATACCCGAATCGATGATCGTTTTAGGAGCCGGACCTGTGGCTGTTGAGTTAGCCCAGTTTTTTTGCCGAATAGGGACAAAAACCACTCTTCTCCAACGAAGCGGTCATATTCTTTCAAAAGGAGATGAGGACTTGGCGCGTTCAATCGAAGCGCGTTTTCGTGAAGAGGGGATGGAAGTCTACACCGGGACAAAATTATTGCGCGTTGAGAAATCTAGGCATGGTCCCATCGTTTTTTTTTCACACGAGGGCAAAGAACAATCTGTGACTGCAAGTTTAGTTTTACAGGCTCTTGGGCGAAAACCGAATATTGATGGGCTTAACTTATCGGCAGCCTCAGTCAAAGTAAATCAAGGGCAAATCGAAGTCGATCAGGAGATGAGAACAAATGTTCCTCATATCTTTGCAGTAGGTGATGTCAATGGCCTCCATGAAATCGTCCATATCGCGATCGAACAGGGAGAAATAGCTGCGCATAACGCAACTCAAAAAGATGCACGTCAATTCGACGAACGATTAAAAATCAGTATAACCTTCACCGATCCACCTGTGGCAAGTGTCGGTCTGTCAGAAAAAGAGTGCAAAGAGTTAAGTATTCTTTATATAAAAGCATCGTATCCTTTTAACGATCATGGTAAATCATTATGCATGGGAGAAACTCATGGCCATGTAAAACTATTATGTGCTCCCAGCAGCGGAGAAATTATTGGAGCACATGTGGTTGGCCCTGAAGCTGGGGAAATGATTCACCAGATGGTTACGCTAATGCACTTCAGAGGGACGGTACACGACCTAATCAAACTACCTCATTACCATCCTACTCTCTCAGAAATTTTTACATACCCTGCCGAAGAATTGGTGCAAAAGTTATAATTGTTCCGTATCAGAAATAGCTAAATCGTTCCCAACTTTTCAGCGAGGCGATCTATAGCTTCGACCGTATTCAGTTCTGTAGCACAAATTAGGAGACTATCAGTAAGCTCGTGATAATGATCACCGAGCGGCAATCCAGCGATTATTTTATATTCCAGTAAAGCGTCTCTAATCTCATTAGCAGGTCTAGGACATTTTAGAACAATTTCATTAAAGGTATGCGCGTTAAATTGAATCTCGAATCCTTTCATCTTGGACAGTTTATTTTTAAGGTAATCGCCCTTCCTTAAATTGAGCAAAGCCAATTCGCGCAGCCCTTGCTTGCCCATCACTGCCAGATAAATAGTCACGGCTAACATACACAGCCCTTGATTAGTACAGATATTAGATGTGGCTCGTTCCCGTCGTATAAACTGCTCTCGTGTTGAAAGTGTAAGGACAAATGATTTACGTCCTTTCCTATCGATCGTTTCACCAGCTAATCGCCCAGGCATTTGCCGAACAAACTTTTCGCGAGTTGCAAAAAAACCAGCATAAGGCCCACCATATGAGACAGGCAACCCAAACGACTGAGCTTCCCCCACAACAATATCTGCCTCTCGCTCACCAGGTGGTTTTAATATGCCAAGGGAAAGTGGTTCAACCACCACAACGATTAGCAACGCATTCAGTTTTCTTAATTCCTTACCTAATCGCTCATATTCTTCCACTATCCCAAAAAAATTCGGGCTCTGCAATATCACCGCAGAAGTTCTGTCGTTTAAGTTGGTTCGAATAAATTCAAAATTAGTTTTACCATCTGAGTTGTATGGAATATTTATCAATTGGTGATCTGTTCCCCTCAAATAGGTCTCTGTGGTCTCCCGATATTCGGGATGAACTGCGGAAGAAATCAAATATTCTTTTTGTTGATTTATCCGATTCGCCATAAGCACAGCTTCTGCGAGTGCGGACGCGCCATCATACAAGGAAGCGTTGGCCACATCCATTCCTGTCAGCATGGCAATCATTGTTTGAAATTCAAAGATAGCCTGAAGGGTACCCTGGCTGACCTCAGCTTGGTAGGGAGTATAGCTAGTGGAAAACTCGCCCCGCTGTATAAGATTACCTATAACGACAGGACTATAGTGTCTATATGCACCCGCACCAAGGAATGATGATATTTCATCCGTATCGGGGTTTCGCATTTGTATTTGACGCAGTGTGTTAACAACTTCGCTTTCAGAAAGAGCTCGTGGCAGGTCAAGATGTTTGTTGCCTAACTGCAAATTACCAGGGATACCCGCGAACAGTTGATCTACATTCTGAACACCAATCGCCTCCAACATCTCGCGAATATCTCGTTCGGTATGAGGGATGAAACGCATAGTTCGATATTATGTATACGGTAAGTAACTTATCATTCCTGACTTTTATACTGCTCTCTATATTGATCTGCACTTAGCAAACTTTGTTCAGGACTAGAATTTGAAAACTCTATTTCTATCATCCAGCCTTGACCATAGGGATCGCTGTTCACCAACTCGGGCTGCGACTCCAGATTTTTATTGACCGCCACCACCTTACCGGTCACCGGGGCATAAATATCAGAAACTGTTTTCACGGATTCCACCACTCCAAATGTGCTTTCTTTTGCAAGCTCTGTCCCTGCTACCGGAAGTTCTACGAAAACAACATCGCCCAGTTGACCTTGAGCAAAATCAGTAACCCCGACAGTAGCCCGGTTATTTTTCAACCGAACCCACTCATGCTCAATCGTGTAAAGAAGATCATTCGGGATTTCCATGTTCCCCCCTTTTAATCAATTTGAAATTGTCTATAATAATTTATAGTTATCGTTTCTTAACGTGACTAGGAACAAATGGCAATTGGATTACTTCGGTAGCAACCAACTGGTCCCTAATTTTCACATCCAAATGATTACCTATATCGGAATATTCGCTTGATACATAGCACAATCCTACACCCGTGTTCAAGGTAGGCGAAAATGTCCCACTGGTGACTTCCCCTACGGACTCACCATTCTTAAATACCTGATAATGAGCTCGGGGAACACCGCGAGTGAGTAATTTTAAACCAACTAGCTTTCGCCGCAGTGACCCTTGTTCTTTTTGTTTTAATAAAGACCCTCTGCCAAGAAACTCCCCTTTATCGAACTTAATAACCCAACCCAACCCAGCGTCTAAAGGTGTAGGGTTGTTATCGATTTCATTTCCATACAAAGGATATCCCATTTCTATGCGCAAAGTGTCCCGCGCACCAAGTCCAATTGGCTGAACTCCATATGAACGACCTTGCTCCATGAGAGATCGGAAAACCTCTGAAACTTTTTCAGGAGAAAGGTACAATTCAAACCCGTCTTCTCCTGTATACCCCGTTCGGGAAATAAGACTCTCCACATTATTTACCATGCCCTTTCTAAAATTATAATAAGACAGGTCATCCAAAGAAATATCGCATAAAGACTGCAATACGTTTTTGGCATCAGGCCCCTGCAATGCCAATTGCGATGTCTCGGAACTTGTATTTTTTATATTAACGTTGAAAGAAGAAGCATGTCTCGCAATCCAATCGTAATCTTTGTCAGAATTAGACGCGTTGACACAAAGAAAATAATGGTTCTCCGAAAATCGATACGCTAGCAAATCATCTACCACTCCACCTGTTTCATAACACATGAGGCTATAAAGTATCGAACCGTCGAACATCTTCTCCACATTATTCGAAAGCAAAAACTGCAAAAAATTTTTAGCGTCTTTTCCTTTAACCTCAATTTCTCCCATGTGGCTAACATCAAACAGCCCCACCCTTTCTCTCACGCAAGTATGTTCGCTCAAAACTCCGGCAAACTGAATCGGCATATTCCACCCTGCAAAGGGAACTAATTTAGCGCCTAATTCTTTATGAAGATCTAACAGTGGAGTTGTTTTTAAGTTTGTGGTAATAGTTTGAGTCATGGATCCAAGATCTGCTGCAGTCTGTAAAAAATCCTTCAAATTATTTTAAAGTGAGAACGCTTTCTATACCACTCTTTCACGAAATAGCGCAAGAGATAAAAACAACTCAACTGCCAAACCTCAAGGACCAAGCACCCATTAATCAAAAAACATAGCGACTTACCAATATAAGTTGATCTTGGAGCAGTTTAACACCAAACAAACCGAAAAACTTTACGCCGTAGATGGCCAATACTATAAAAAGGTTATATAATGCGTGCTTCGATCGGAAACTAAAACCCATTTACACTTGATGAATGATTCAACGCATTACTCAGATGAAAAGTATGATGCAATCCTATTAGCAGGAGAAGGCGAATCTAGCTATAAGGTGTACCATCAACATAAAGCCTTCCTAGAAATCAATGGGAAATGCATCATTAATTATGTTGTCGAAGCATTACAGCAAGTCGACTCAATAAAAGACATCTATATTGTAGGGTCCAAAAATAAATTAAAGCAAACTCTCGGCGAATCAGGGGTTGACTTCTGCTATCCAAAAATTATCCACCTGATTGAACAACAAACGAACCTTTATGAAAATATTTTTCAAACATTTTTAAAAATAATTTCCCGTGGAAAGGATTCACCAACGATCGATCTGGAGGTTTCGCAAAATAAAGATAAAGCTGTTTTAATTGTTCCTTGTGACTCCCCCTTACTCACACCTCATGAAGTAGAGTATTTTATCTCGCACAGTGACACTAATAACTATGATCATATTCTAGGACTAATTCCAGAGGAATCGTTGAAACAATTTTACCCAACAGGCAACTTGCCTGGAATCAAAATGGCATATCTACACCTTAAAGAAAATAACTATAGAATCAATAATCTACATCTGGTAAAGCCCCTGCGAATAGCTAACCGGAAATACATACAAAAAATGTATCAATATCGTTATCAGAGGGACTTTAAAAAAATTGTACTGTTTGGCCGTAACTTAATGGGAAAAATTAAACTCAAGTACTATCGTTGTTATATTGGACTTCAATTATGTCAGTTTTTTTCATCGATCGGTTGGAAGTTTCCAGTGAAATACTTCAAAAAATGGACTGCAAAAAAAGACATGGAAAACTGCATATCAAATCTCCTTAATACCCGGTTCAAGGGTTTGGAAGTTCCTTATCCAGGAGCAGCTTTGGATATAGATCGAGACTCCGACTACGAAGCCATGAAAATCAGATACAATGAGTGGCATGACGTACTCCAATCGATAAAAAGTTTCCCTACCTGCGCAAATAACAAATCCCATGTGACGGGATAACCCTATACCCTTTCAGCGCGTAAAAGAATTTAATCAATGAATCAAAATCAAATCCGCAATTTCTCCATCATAGCCCATATCGATCATGGTAAATCAACCCTTGCCGATCAACTCATACTTTCCACCGGAGGACTACAAAAAAGGGAGATGAAGGAACAGGTTCTTGACAGTATGGATCTGGAGCGCGAACGAGGAATTACCATTAAGGCACAAACCGTTTGCCTTAAATATAAGAGCGAAAACCGTGACAACTATACCTTCAACATGATCGATACTCCCGGCCATGTAGATTTCACTTACGAAGTATCTCGCAGTCTGGCTGCATGCGAAGGGGTTCTGTTGATAGTCGATGCAACCCAGGGTATTCAAGCTCAGACCATTGCTAATGTAAACCTCGCAATACAAAACAATCTCACAATCATTCCCATTATTAACAAAATAGATCTACCCAGTGCCAACCCTGACTCAGTTAAAGAGCAGTTGGAAGATATTTTGCAGATCGAATCGGATCAAGCTGTATTAACTAGCGCTAAAGAAGGAATCGGCATTGAAGACGTGATGAAAGCAGTGGTAAGGTTTATTCCCGCGCCTGTCGGCGACCGTAAAAACCCACTCAAAGCTCTTTTATTTGACGCCTGGTATGACTCTTACCGGGGAGTAATTGTATTGGTTCGTATCTTAGAAGGGAGTTTAAAAATTGGTACGCGCATCCGTTTCATGGCATCGGGCGCAGAGTTTGATGTGGAAGAAATAGGAACCTTTACCCCCGCGCAGAAGAAAAGCAAATTACTACAAGCAGGAGAGGTGGGATATGTAATCGCAGCAATCAAGCAAATGGACCAAACCAAAATTGGTGACACCATAACAGACGCAAACAACCCCACAAAGGAACCCCTTTTAGGGTACAAAGAAGCTAAACCCATGGTATTTAGTGGATTGTATCCCATATCAGGCGACCAGTATGAACTGTTGCGCGATGCATTAAAAAAACTAAAACTAAACGACTCCTCATTCACCTACGAAGCTGAGTCTTCACAAGCATTAGGGTTTGGGTTTCGTTGCGGCTTTCTTGGACTTTTACATATGGAAATTATCCGTGAACGACTTGAAAGAGAATACAATGTCGATCTACTCACCACTGCACCCAATGTAGCATACAAAGTTTATTCTACTGATCAGTCAACCATCATGCTGGATAACCCCGCAAAACTAAAAGAAATGCGCAGTGTGGATCACATGAAGGAACCTTATGTCCTTGGTACAATTATCACACCGGAACGATATATTGGAACAATAATGTCTCTTGCTCGTGATCGGCGTGGAATACAAATTAAGATGGAATACTTGAATCCTAGTACCGTATTGCTACAATACGAATTGCCTTTTAGCGAAATCGTACTGGACTTTTACGACCAACTGAAATCGACTACTCAGGGATATGCATCTTTTGACTACGAGTTTCTAGATTTTCGCACTTCGAAACTAGTCAAACTAGATATTCTTTTGAATGGTGAGGTAGTTGATGCTCTGTCATTGATTATTCATTCAGATAAGGCATATTATCAAGGCCGAGAACTGGCAAAAAAACTTAAAGAAAAAATTCCACGACAAATGTTTGAGGTAGCTATTCAAGCAGCCATTGGTAGCAAAATTATCGCCCGAGAATCAGTTAAGGCACTAAGAAAAAATGTACTCGCAAAGTGCTATGGCGGGGATATCACTCGCAAACGAAAATTACTGGAAAAACAAAAGGCAGGCAAAAAGAAGATGAAACTAGTGGGCAGAGTGGAAGTTCCGCAAGAAGCTTTTTTATCCGTTTTGAGGACCGATGGGAAATAATCCTACCAGCTACAACAATTCAAGTACCAAGAAAAAAAATAAAAGTGTTTTTCGAGAATACGCGGAAGCAATTTTCATTGCCCTCTTGCTCGCACTATTCATCCGGACTTTCATTATTCAAGCATTCAAAATTCCTTCAGGGTCGATGAAAAATACGCTCCTGATCGGCGATCATATTCTTGTCTCTAAGTTTGCATACGGAACTCACATTCCAAACGTCATCCCATTTCTTAACATAAAGCTTTTTGATGACATCGTGCTATTTCAAAAAACTCCAAAGAGGGAAGATATTATTGTTTTTAAATATCCGAAAAATGAAAATAGAGATTTTATTAAACGAGTGATTGGAATACCGGGCGACCTGCTAGAAGTTCGGAAACAAAAAGTTTATATCAACGAAGAGCTCATTAAAGAAAAACATGCTTTGCACACTGACACACCACAACAAAGTCGCCTTGTTCCAAGAGATGATTTTGGACCCATCGTGGTTCCCCCCGGACACTTATTCATGATGGGTGACAACAGAGAAAACAGTCAGGACAGCCGATTCTGGGGGTTCCTCGAAATAAAAAAAATTAAAGGCAAGGCTCTCGTTATCTACTGGTCCTGGAATACGGAAGATAATTGGGTCAGATTTGATAGATTCGGACAAATACTTCGCTAATTTCAGGCACGTTTCTTATGTATTCTTCTACACCATCCTCTCAACTTACAAAAATAAAACCGCTCTTAAAAAAAAGCGGCGGGGTGATTTTTGATTTTGATGGTCTTCTTGCAGATTCAGAACCTTACCACTATCTTGCCTACAATGAAGTATTTCAAAGGTACGGACATAGTCTTGATAAAGATGAATATTGGGTAGAGTGGACATCTAAAGGTAAAGGTATTGCAGGTGAAATTGATCGGCACAATCTTCATCTGGAAGTCGACCCAATTCAATTACGTCAACAAAAATTCGAGGTGTATTCACAATATTGTCAAAAGGGAGCGATTCGATTATTTCCAGAATCCCTTGAAATAATAGAATTACTTAAAGCTAGTTATCCTGTAGCAATCGCATCTGGTTCATGGAAACATGATATTCGTGCCATTCTCAAGAACGCAGGGGCAGAACACCTGTTCGATAAAATTCTAGGCAAAGAGGCGGCTAAGAAAGAAAAACCCCATCCAGAAATTTTTTTAAACGCTGCAAAGGCACTACAGTGTCCGGCATCACAGTGCATCGTAATCGAAGATGCGCTCAAAGGACTTTTCGCTTCTAAGGCTGCCGGTATGTCTTGTATTATTATTCTCAATCAACTGAATCAAAACATTGACTTCAGTGGAGCCGACCTCATTTTTCCTAACTTATCTAATTTTTTAAATATTCTAAAATCCTGACTTGGCCCACATACGGTCATAAAACCAAATGATTGGCCTCGCAAAAAAAGTGCCTCCTTTTAAAGCTTTTATTTTTCCCTTGAGAATTATCGCTGAAATACTTTTTAAAGAAAGAATCCGCTCTCTAAAGACGTAGTTAAAAACTATTTAAACCCTAACCAAAAGCAACCATTGTTGCCACCAAAACAAATATACAAACAAAACTTTTCACAGTGTCTCCCTCCAAAAAACCGTTAATAAAATAGAACTTTAAAAAATTTATTGTAATTAATTTTATTTTAAAATCATTTAAACATGCATACAATTATTTTTTGGTAGATTTTTTGGAAAAGTCTTCCATAATTATCGTGCTGTAAAAGTATGCCGAATACCATTTATGCCAACAATTATTCAAGTGATTAAAACTAAAGGATGATTTGCGGAGTTTGACAAATTATAAACCGTTTTTTAGACGGAAACTTAATTGGCAAATAAAGAAAAACTAAACTGCCTGACTCGCATAAGGGTATTGTCTGATGATCAAATAGCTTTAGGCCCAGGTAAAGTTGCGCTTTTGGAAGAAATTGATCGCTCTGGCTCGATTTCCAAAGCTGCCCGGAAGTTAGGACTGAGCTACCGCCGAGCTTGGACTCTCGTTAACACTATGAACAAAAGTTTTAAATCTTGTCTGGTAACGGGCTCTGCGGGAGGGAGAAAAGGAGGGGGAGCTTCTCTAACACCACTTGGGTTAAAAATGGCAAAAACATACCGCGCTATGGAAACAAAAGCGGAAAAAGCCTTGCAAGGAAACTGGAAAATAATTAAACGCTCGCTTAAACAATCTGATTAGTTTAAGTAAAAATTCCCCCGTGGATTTTAAACCGATTTTTCTGCAACAATTTCCAAACCTTTAAATTTTAAAGAAATAATCTCGCCTGGGTTTTGGCTAAACGCATCTGTCTCATCGCAATAGTCCCTACAATCAAAATGGATAATTCGAAACCCCACATCTTGAACATCACACTTTAGAGTATCCGTATAATCACTTTCTATTTCTACTAAAGTTTTTAAATACCCTACAGTCAGTTTTTTTTTAAACTCAGGTTGATTGGACCGCTCAATTATGTGATGTTCTAGGTCTGTATCCAAAATCTCCAAAACTCCATGTGGCTCCAAAACACACCTAGACCATTTCAAAAAATTCACTCTGTCTGGCCTGCGTAGATGATGTAAAAATTTGTTAGCTATAATAAAACCAAACTTCATTCCTTGTGGAGGCTTTGTGGGGAAATCTGCCTCCACAAGAACCACATTTTTTTTTCCTGTAAGCCCTAAGTAATGAGACAAGCCACTAACAATAAAAGGTTCACTATCAGACAACACCAACTGGGGAAAGTTTTCTGGCCAAGAGTAAATCCTGCTGAACCCTGCTAAACCTGTCGCAACATCTAATACTGGCTGTTGAAAGTTTGAGAGTTTAGGTTGGGAAAGGTCCTCCCATGGAAAGTTTTTGGTTTGGTACAAATAATAGCTATAGCTTTCACTAAGCAAACGAATAATTTTAGGGTCTTGCTTTAAAATAGGGCTCTCGGCGATCGTTATTGCTAGCTGATTAAACAATTGCGCCATTTTTTGATTTAATTTTTCCAAAGAATCGCTATTTTCATCAAAATCCTTTTTAAGATTAATATTAATTTGATCAAAGCTTAAATGCACAGCAAGGCGCTCATGTTGGGCGTAAATTAAATCAGCTAGGTCAATCATTACCTCTGGATAAATTGATCGAAGCAATGAATTAAAGCATTTTTGATTTTCCCTACCCTCTATCGATTGCGGGAAGCCCAAACGTTCATTTAAATACTCAAATAAATGTTGGACGCGCTCAACCAGCTCCGGGGAACTAGAATTCTCAAGCCCCACAAAAGTCCGTCCACGATCGTTCAACAGAGGAAGGTCAGAAGAACCATCCATAAAAACCGGCACTATGTCATCAGTCATATGATAATGAGGCTTAATATTTATCTGTTGTTAAAGTTCACCTAAAAAGGTGCATTTAAAACATTTATAATGCTGGGGGTATTTTAAAAAACCGCTTCTACCCCCCCCACTTAATAATTTTCCCTAACGCCTAATATATCTTATTCAACCTCTGAAAATAACTATGGCCAGTCCCAAGCCGCTCGCCCTAATAGATAAAACATAAATATCACACATGGTAATAAATAAGGGACGGCGGGGAACGCGTCCCCTCCTATCAAGGAATATATAGAAAAAATCACCCTCCCTCCATAAATGAGCGCCAATACTTGAACTAAGGTTTTTTTTCCACGAAAAATTAGCGGCGTGAGAATTAGAACTAAAACAAGGAACATAACAAAACCACCATACACCACCTTACTCATTGCTAGGTCCACTGGGGGTATCTTCCACCAAGCAATGATGATATACAGCACATTAAGAACCAAAAAACTAATCCCTGCTAACCGGTATTTTTTTAAATCCCGCTCAGCTAGTCCTGTTGCTTCTGAAAAATCTTTAATCATATTTCAGTGCTCCACACTTTTAGCAAATCACCTCTAGCGAAAAAAGGCTTTAAAAGACCAGGATTTATCGCTTGACAAAGGAACCGAACCGGTGAAATAATCTCCGTCTACGTTCTCAAACCATCGATCACAAAGAAAAAGAGAAAGGTCTTTTTTATCAATAGTTTGCAGAACTATTTTTGCTATTTAATAAAAATTAGGTGCCGCTATGAAAATGACGTTTCAGCCTAAAAATGTCAAGAGAAAGCGAACCCATGGGTTCCGTAAAAGAAGTTCATCTCCGGGCGGTCGAAGAATTTTGGCTAACCGCAGGCGAAAAGGACGTAAGCGTTTAACTGTTTAGCCGCATGAGAAAACTCTCGTTTGGGAAAAGGGAGCACCTTACTAGAAGGCCTCAATTTGAGCGGGTAATGGATCAAGGCCAAAGATACCGGGTAGAAACTTTTTGTACCGTATTCTTTTTACCTAACGGCCTCGATAGAAAACGATTGGGGGTTATCGCTTCTAAAAAAGTTGGGAACGCGGTGGTGCGCAATCTGGCTAAAAGAAAAATCCGGGAAGTTTTTCGTCACATTAAGGATCGCATCGAACCCGCCATGGATATTGTAATCGTATCCGGGAGAGACCTAGTTCCTCTTCCCGTTTCAGTTATTGAGAAAAAAATTTTTCAATCCCTCCCTGTCAAAAGGTAATCTATAAAGAAAACAGCTCCTTTTGACCTCTACGCGACCTCTAAATATTATGCTTTTTTCGAACTATGATTAACGCGCTCATGATCAAGCTCATACGACTGTACCAAAAACTAATTTCTCCATTCTTACCCGGCGGTTGCAGGTTTTATCCAACCTGTTCGGAGTATTCGGCGCAGGCACTTGAAAAATATAACGTGCCCAAAGCTCTTGGGCTTTCACTAATTAGATTACTTAAATGTCACCCCTATCATGGTGGCGGTTCTGATCCTTTAAAATAGCGCGGAGGTCGTTCGCTTGGAAAACAGATTGTTGCTCGCCTTTGTTTTGTCTCTCGGTGTCTTTATTGGCTGGGGGTATATCATGTCTATGATCGAAGGACCACCCCCTTCTCAAGTTGAGTTGGAAAAGCAACTCGCAGAGGTGCCTCCATCAATCAGCCCTGGAATATCACAACAGGTCCCATCAGGGGTAGAATCGAAAACCAGTTCTAGCCTACCTGCGTCAACCTCAGTTGTGACAACTACTAGCGAACCAGATTTCCCAGGAAAAGAAACTACTATAAAAATTTCAACCGAGCTTGCTACTTATATATTTACCAATAAGGGAGCAATGATTAAAAATATATTGCTCACTCAACACAAGACAGCCGAAGGAGAACCCATCGACCTTGTCGAACAAAAAGATAACAGTATCTTTCCGTTGGCACTCGAGTCCAACAGTAGTCAGATTACTAACATCTTACAAAACGCTTACTACCAACCCTCTACGACATCTCTGGAGCTTTCCGAATTTCAACCTACTGGAAAACTAAAGATGCAACTGGCGCACTCTTCTGGTTTGGAAGTAATTCGCGAGTTTAATTTTCGCTATAACGATTTTATGATTGATGTTGAAACACAGATTAAAGCGCCTACTCTTGCCTCTCAAAACTTAACTTATAACGTATTATTAGGCCCGGGCATGGGGGGGAAGGTAACCTCGCAAACAGATTATATCGTTTTTAGCGGTGCCACAACTTTTGTAAATAATGAAAGATTGGAAGCACCACCTGAAGACATTGTCGATGAAGTGGTTTACCGTGGTGATCTGGCATGGACTTCTTTTCAAAATAAATATTTTGGTACGGCGCTTATTCCTAAAGAAGGGATTAAATCGGCTGTCGTAAAAAAATATGGCGATAATGTTTATGTTGGATTAAAAATGGAAAGTGTCCAATCATCCGCTTCTTCTTCACATATTTTATATGCCGGAACCAAAGAGTTGCAGGTGCTAGAAAAATCCGGGTACAAATTAACGCGGCTTATGGACTATGGGTGGTTTGGAAATAAATTTGCATTCCTAGTAAAGCCCCTGCTTAAAGTACTCCAGTATTTCTATGATATGTTTAAAAACTATGGCTGGGCCATCATTTTTGTGACTATCATTATTAAGATAATCTTCTTCCCGCTTACTCACAAAAGCTTTAAGTCGATGAAAGGAATGCACAAAGTACAACCTTACGTCAAAGTAATTCAAGAACGACACAAAGGTGACCGTCAAAAAATGAATGAAGAAATGATTGAGCTTTACAAAAAACATAAAGTTAACCCTCTTGGCGGCTGCCTACCAATGCTCCTTCAAATACCTGTATTCATCGCACTATACCATGCTCTCTTCTTTTCCATAGAACTCCGTGGCGCCCCATTTGTTGGCTGGATTAAAGACCTTTCTGTTGCCGATCCCTATTATGTTTGGCCTGTTGTAATGGGAGTAACTATGTTTCTACAGCAAAAACTTAACCCAGCCATCGGCGATCCAACCCAGCAAAAAATCATGATGATGTTGCCTATCGTGTTTACTTTTCTATTTATGTCCTTCCCTTCGGGTTTGGTTCTATACTGGACTGTCAACAATATCCTAACCATATCTCAACAGGCTTACATCTATAAATTTAGCAAAGATTAGTGCCCCGCAATAGGTGAACCCTTTCCTTTTTCTTGCTATTCTAATTCTGTTTTGGGTGGTCTTTTTATATAAACGCGACTTTTATCAAGTTGTACTATGAGTGATACTATTGCTGCTATAGCCACACCGATAGGTGAAGGAGGCGTAACCATTATCCGCTTCAGTGGGACAGATTCGCTTTCGATTGCTCTAAAACTTTTTTACACACCCAGCGGTAAATCAATAAAAAAGCTTTACCCGAATAAAGCTCACTTCGGCTCTATTTATGAACCAACAACTAGAAAATGTGTCGATGAAGTGGTTCTCACCTGGTTTAAAAATCCCAAAAGTTATACTGGTGAAGATGTGGTCGAGATTAGTGCTCACGGTGGAACATTCGTTTCATCTAGAATACTTGGACTTGTCCTCGACCATGGTGCACGCCTCGCTGAACCAGGGGAGTTTACGCGCCGCGCATTTATGAATGGCCGTATCGACTTGTCACAGGCTGAAGCAGTCGCTGACCTTATATCAGCAGCTTCGGATAAAGCTCTGCAGGCGGCTATTATGCAACTTAAAGGTCTCCTTTCTCAAAAAATCACAAGGCTTTATGATCGCCTGCTCTTTGTACTTGGCCAGGTAGAAGCTACTATCGACTTCCCTGAAGAAGGATTAGATTTTCAAAAAAGGGAGGCGTCAATCAGTGAACTAAAACAGGTGCGTGAAGAAATATCTGATTTAATCAGCACCTATAAACAAGGGAAAATATCCCGCGAAGGAGCATCGGTTGCGCTTCTAGGTAAACCCAACGTTGGGAAATCCAGTTTACTAAATGCTCTGCTTCAAGAGGATCGCGCTATTGTTACCCCACACCCAGGAACCACCCGGGATACACTGGAAGAAAAAGTACGCATAAAAGACACCCATATTAATATTATTGATTCAGCGGGGCTACGTAAGTACCCAGAAATTATTGAACAAGAAGGTATCCGAAGAACTCGCTCTGCCATTGAGAACGCTGACCTTACCCTTGTCATCTTCGATCGTTCGAAGCCGCTAGACGAAAATGACGATCTCATTTGTAAAGAAGTGCATGATAAATCTACACTCATCATCATCAATAAATGCGATCTACGCGAACAGTGGCCAGTCGAAAACTTGAAAGAGAAAATTAAAACAGACACACTGGTTTTTGTTTCTGCCAAAGAACAAAGTGGCCTAGACTCTCTTATAGATGCTATTTATAATTGCGTTATCAACACAGAAAAAAGCGGCGAAGCAGTTTTTATCTCCCGTGAACGGCATCGCTTAAACTTAGTTCAAGCTTCTTCGTCGTTAGAAAAAACTCTTGTCTCATTAGAAAATCAGTTATCGGAAGAGTTTGTAGCTATTGACCTGAGTATCGCAATGAATCATCTTGCAACCATTTTAGGAAAGGTTGTAGAGGATGAATTACTGGATCAAATTTTTAATTCTTTCTGTATCGGTAAATAACTTAAAGCTAGATTAAAAAACCTGGTGGCTACTAATAAAGTTTTACACATCCAACCTATTACTCTTAACAAAAGGATTAAAAGCGGTGATGATATTTGCCTAGTCGATGTGCGTGAAGACTGGGAATACTCCCTGACTTCTATTAAAGGATCGACTCATATTCCGTTAAATGAATTAGCAGATCGCGTTCAAGAAATTATGTTTGAAGAAGAAATTGCAGTTTATTGCCACCACGGGGAGAGGGCGTACTTGGGGGCACAGGTTTTGATAGATTCTGGATTTAAGAAAGTTTACCACCTAACGGGGGGGATTGATGCTTGGTCGCAAGTCGTTGACCCTGAAGTTCCGAGGTATAAAAGTGAATCTTTTTAATGCAAAAAAAATAACTATTATAATTCTCTCTCAATTTAAAAATTTTTAATTCTAAATTAAATACTAGGGATGAACCGTTTTACCAATTCCCACTGATTGTAATTATGAACTATATTTCATTATTAAGTCCCTTTACAACAACATCACGCATGGGGTCAGCGGGAGCTTTTTGTCCAGTCCACAGCTCGAACTGTCCAATAGCTTGATTGACAAATAACTCAAGTCCCGAAATAGTCACGCAACCAGCCACTTTAGCCTCCCGGATTAAGCGTGTCTCCAGAGGATTATAAACAGAATCAAAAACTACCATTCCCTTTCGCAAGTATCGGGATGAAATTGGTGTTTCTTCCTGGTTTGGACTCATCCCAACTGGCGAGCAGTTTATAAGAACATCTATCTCTTCCTCACCTGCATCCTGAATATTCACAACTTTTGCCGCTAGTTCCTTGGCTAGTTGAAGTCCTTTTTCTTTATTTCGATTGTAGGTAACGGTAATCTTCGCTCCTTTCTCTTGGACTCCATATCCGATCGCTTTCGCGGTTCCGCCCGCACCAACAATGAGCACATTTTTTCCTTTAAGATCGACATGTTTTTCCAGAGCTTTCAAGGCACCCATACAATCAGTATTGTAGCCCTTCCACCCTGTTTCATCGCGCACCACTGTATTGACCGCTCCTATCCTCTTAGCAGTTTCTTCAATTTGATCCATGAGCGCCATGATATCTTCCTTAAATGGCATCGTTACACTCAGACCCTCAAAATATGGACTAAATCCTTTAAAAAAATTTTCCACGTTATCTACAAGGAAAGGAACATAGATATCGGTTGATCCTATTTCTTTAAACGCTCTGTTATGGATGAGATGTCCCATGCTCTTATAAACTGGATTTCCTATCACACCAAATATTTTAAAAGCATCTCGCTTATCGCATACACGGTAGACATCTCTCAGGCTTGCACCAGTGATCTGCCCTGGGGCAGTTTCCTTACCTGTTTCTAAAGAACCGAAGGTTAAAAACCCACCTAATAGTGGCGAAAGAATGCGACTTATCTCTCCTTTTTCTCCCATGCACAACGCGATAAGTTTTTTCCCATCTTTTTTGGATCGATGGATGAGATTGAATAAAGCTAGGTTGTTGTTGATATCACGTGCGTAAGTAACAATTTTCAGTATATCCGCCGGCATCCCGCACATTAATTCATAGAGGTGTTCTATTTCCTCAGGGGTATCAGTAAAATTGTGATACGAGAGTATAACCTTTGATTTGCGCTCCGACTCCAGAAATGGTTTCAACAGTTCCTTTGGAGTGGAAGTTTCAATATCAACATATTCCGCGCCAGCAACCATAGCCTGTTTTAGCAGCACAATTCTTTCCTCTTCACTTCCGGAAAACTGTCCTCCCTCGCGCTTGGTTCGATTAGTAACAATGCATGGTTTTGTAGATGCAGCAAGAAGCGCGTCAAGGTCGTAATCACTCATGAGGTCGAGCCGCAACTCAAGAATATCCGCCAAGGGTTCCGCCGCGACAATATCTTGTAAGGATTTGGACTGGGTGGGGCCAACAATAGGAATGCAGATCATGGAAACGTTGTATACGAAATTTCTAACTCACGCAAGCCTCAAGAAATTGTTACCCTTGAGAAGGCTTTTCTTTAAGCCATTCATTAGTTTGGAAATTTCCTCAGCGTGCTCCGTTAAGCGACTCAACATCATTACTCAAAGCAGGTTTTATCTTATTAGAAGGGAGTTGCTTCCTTTTCATACCGTTCTTTTTCTGCAGCTTCTTCCTCCTTAAGCTCCCCGGCTTTGCCGCTAATGCTATCAGCCAGCTTTTGTAAACTCTCTTCTTTCTTCTCCTTAATCTCCTTAGATTTTTCCAAAGCTGCCTGAACAGCTTTATTTACATGAAATCCCGAACTCTTTTTTTCGCCTGTAGCAGGCTTTGTTTCGGCAGATACTTGGCTTGAGTTTTGGATCGCAGAAAGAGCAGCATTAATTGCCCGTTTCTTTAGTGCTTCAGGTGAAATAGTGACACGGTCGACCTGGTTTTGGATTGTTTTGACAGGATTTTTCCGGTTCAACTCACCTATACGAGTTTGTTGGTCGTACTTTCCAAAAATCTTATTTACTGGAACAATTGACAAAGGCATTTAAATCTTCCTCATAGCAGATCAAACTTTTCTCGAGATAAGCGGTCTATTTTTAAAAACCCCGCCGTATCCCTTACTGATTTTTTTCCCTTTTTGTAATCCGAAAATTGTTTTCCCAATTTCCTTCATTTTAAGACCAATCTCGTTTTCACATTCTTCTTCCATGCTGACGATTGTTTTAAGTAGTTTTTCAATGCTTGTCTTTATAGTTTCTCCTTCTTCTACCAAACCTTCAATTTCTCGCTGAGATAATAATTGAAGTTGAGTTTCTACTTCTTCTTCAAGGTTTTTAAAAATTTCTATGAGAGCATTTTTTTCTTCAATAATTTCAAGGACACGGCTCTCATCTTTCTTTTCAATCTCTTTTTTTTGTTCATCTATCTTTACGATTAAATCTTTGAGGCAAGACTCTTCCTTTTTCAGGCTACTGAGAATCAATTGCTTTGTTTGTTTTGTATTCACTCAAACTACCGTAATAAGATTTTTAACAGTCTGATTTAATCTAGAAACCTCAGTAAACTTGTGTAGTTTCCCTGTAGGCAAACTAGGCGTTTTTGTTTGCATTGCGACCTGATTGATTTTTTGATCCACGTCTCCAAGGTTTTCTTTAAGTAAATTCTCCAACTGCTGACTCAATAGAGGAAGAACACCTGATTCTTCATCAGTAAAAATATTGAGCGTTTCCTCAGCGTTAACCTCCAACGCCCTTTTTAGCTTGGGCTCATCAATGATAAAGGTATTATCATCACTCGTTCTAATTCCTGCGGACGTTAATCGGGCCGCAACATCCTTGGTCGTGTTGAAAAAAGGAGACGTCGCCCCATCCACAATATCTGCTAAAGCCATCGAGGTTGACAGCTCCTGCACCATTTTTTTTTTCGTATTGACTACTCCGAACCCTATCCCCTGTAAATTTTCTGATGTCGCGCGAAATATATCGATTTCCTCATTGCGTTTTTCAATCATTCTGATTTTTTCCTGGGGTTGAATCGTCAAATCGTTGCGCATGTTTTGTATTTCCTTATCTTGCGCAAACTCCTTTGACTGGAAAAGGATATTATTGATCCGAGTAAGGGAATCGTTGAAGTGATTGATGAAAGTTTTAATCTGATCAATAGCATTGGTTGCATCGAAAAACACTTGAATGCTTGCCTTTCTCGCTGACTCCTGTAATGCCGTTACGACCGCGTCTTCAGAAATATTGGTGAACTCATTAAAATCGCTTTCAATTGTTTCTGGATCACCAAATGTTCTATCTACTTCAACCAATGCCGGTCGCGGTTCAATATTGAGATTAGTCGATGGGACTCCCTGTATAAATTGGTCGGTGTCAAACTGCAACTCTTTTTGAATTGGCAGACCCTTGAGATTGAGTTCAAAAAAACCGAGCTGAAGCAAAATGTTATCGTTGTCCCTCAGGTCTATCCTTGTTGACCCACCGGCAAGACTTGACAGAACCAGACGATTGTTTTCAACTCTGGCCTTTACCCCGCTTTCCAAAACTCCGCCATCCAAACGATCGTTATCAACAACATCTTCATCTGAGTCAAGTTTCCCATCCCCATCGAGATCTTCTGTGAAGTAAAAACCCACCCCAAACTCGCTTGCACTAAAGGATATAATATCAAGAGTCCCATTATTATTTATATCCTCAGCGCGATCCAACTTGCCATTACTGTTTGTATCTTCGCCACGATTGATTTTATCCCTTAATTCAAAAATCGAATCAGTGGTCTCAACCGAGATTTTGAATCCATTAACATAAAAATCTCCACTGAGTCCAAGGGCCTCGATAGGTGTGGATTGCTCATCCGATGCCAAGGTGCTGCTAATCATTCTTCTTGTTGGCGTAACGGTGAATGTTCCTGTCGGCGAGGTTTTTCCTGCTTTAATTTTCACGAGGTCTTCGCGCGACGACTCCGCAGCAAGTAAATTAAACGCGTCGTTATTGCGAAAAACATTTACGGTGGTCTGTAGAGTTTGAAGAGAGGTGCGAAGACTGCCCAGTCGCTCAATCTTCAAGTCGGAAAATCGACTGCTTCGTTCAATATCATCAGCGATGGGCAATTTATTTCTTTCTTTCTCCTCCGTAACAACTTTGACTGCATTGCCCAAACGGAAACCAGCTAATGGCCCAACCCCCTCAAGAACTGGGACCCGCCTTTCGACAATATTTAATGATTGAAAGATAAGTTCGTTTGCTCTGGGTCTCGGTTGACCCCCAGAGTTGAGCTTGGCCTTTGCCTCGCTAACGACCGCTTTATTGCCACCAGAAACGGCAACGGGGGAGGCAAACAAAAATGAATTGCTGGTACCCGAAACTTCCATCGTGCCCCTCAAGTCGAGAAAAAACAGGAAAAAAACAAAGGTTTCCCGTTTTTTCTCCGATAAGAGCACAAGGAACAGTTTTGCCAGAACCAAAAACAAACAAAAAAACGCTCGTCGGCGCCATGTCGCGTCGACTTAGTCATTACCAGGTATCTTATCTGGTTTTGACTCCAGTTCGGCAAGCTTGCCTCAAGGAAGCAGGCTACTCCTTCTGTAAAGAAAGAGTTAGTTCCAAAAATCGATAACGCTCCATCACTCTGCACACTCCCCAGTATGCTTTACCGATGGTACGAAATCGAATTTAGGAATGAATCCAAGTGCTCAACTGTTGGTAATCCTCCGGTATGACCCGGCGGGCGTAACTTTTTTCCTTAAAATAATTCTTATATAAGACACTTAACTAAAGCATCTTATCGATCGTTGTACCTACCCCCGATTCAGGTTGACCGGGCTTAGTCTCGTTTGGCCTATCCTCTTCAACTCCTTCTATCCGCGCTTTCGCTCCCGCCGGATTGTTCGGATGATCCTGATCTACATCTGCTGTCGTTGTCACTGACTCTTCATATCCCCCAAGCCCACTGGCAGCCCTGTTACTGTATCCACCTCCAGCCCCGTCGGTAGACTCAGACTGACGCATGCTAGCGCCCATACTGGCTTTGATCCGGCTGAAGAATGGTGTATTGCCCTTTAACATTTCCATCTTGTCCTCTTGCTCTACGCGCGTCTCGCGTATTTCACCTAGATGTTCCGCCCCGGTACTATTTTTCTCTCTAACGGAAGTATCAGACCTATCAAATGCGATAGAGTCTGTTCGACGAGTAGCTTGAACTTGTTCTGCAAGGTTCACGCTTACTTCATCTGCAGAAGACATTTTACTTTTATCGTTTACCTCCTGTTTTTCTGCAGGTGTAAGTGCAAGGCTTTTCCAGGCTTGGGCATTATTACCTTTGTTTTCCAAAATATTTTTCAACTCATTTGCCTGTTTAACACTATTGCTGTTCGTTGCATGTTTTGAATGTGCTTCACCGGTCTTCGCCAACCTTTTCGCATGTACCTGCGATGTTATGTCCATTGTTATGTCACCTTTATCCCATGCCATTTTCTCACCCCCAAAAAAACAGAAAACCCTATTACCTCATGAACTACATAATCGTTTATAGATTATTCCTTATGCTCTAATTTGAGCTCGATTTTTTCTAGTAATAACTTCCTTGAAATAAAATATCAAGTTTAAGTTTCTTAACCCGATAAGCGGTACAGGTAGTTGAGTACCTTGATCTAAAAACACTTAAAAAAATATATTACATCAGCTTATCGACGCTTGTGCCTACCCCTGATTCAAGTTGACCAGGCTTAGTCTCATGTGGCCTATCCTCTCCAATTCCTTCTACCCGCGCTTTTGCTCCCAGGGGATTGTTCGAATGATCCTGATCTACCTCTGCTGTCGTTGTCACTGACTCTTCATATTCCCCCATCCCACTGGCAGCCCGGTTACTGTATCCACCAAATCCAGCTCCTTCGGCAGACCTTTCAGCTTTGCCCATACTGGCTGGTGTATTGCCACTTAAGATTTCCATCATTTCATTTTGCTGTTCGCTCGGCTTACGTATTTCATCTGGATGTTTCAACTCGGTACGATTTTTCTCTCTAACGGAAGTATCAGACTTATCAAATGCGATAGAGTCTGTTCGACGAGCAGCTTGAACTTGTTCTGCAAGGTTCACGCTTACTCCATCTGCAGAAGACATTTTACTTTTATCGTTTACCTCCTGTTTTTCTGCAGATGGAGTAAGCGTGAACCTTGCAGAACAAGTTCAAGCTGCTCG
>JYMV01003608.1_pt1 | contig 25994 bp, 26 predicted proteins | sample 338911 | NCBI WGS metagenome assembly JYMV01 (sample SAMN03354496, study PRJNA234377) | hydrothermal vent metagenome | biome: Deep sea; feature: Hydrothermal plumes at the Eastern Lau Spreading Center, Western Pacific Ocean; material: Seawater | place: Tonga | collected 2009 | depth 2000 m m
AAGCGTTCCTCCGGATGTCAGGTTTACCGTCGTCGCGCCGGAGATTGCATCACCAACCGCAGCACGCCAGGCGAAAAGAACCTTCGCTGGGGAGTGTGGCTGCCGGCTCAGCAATTCAGCGAGCACTGCAGGTACGCAGCCTTGAAGTGGGGCCATCGAACGCATATGGCAGTTTCCTCCGGTGATCGTATCATTTAGACATGCGATTTTTACTCGCGTCCGGTTCTCCTAGGCGAGCGAAACTCCTGACGAGCGCAGGCTATGTTTTTGAGGTCAAGTCCTGCAACGTGGACGAGACGCCGTTATCTGGAGAGATTCCGGCACTATACGTTGCTAGACTTGCCGCGGCTAAAGCTGACGGGGTAGCGGAAACCGAGGATGACTGCGTGGTTCTAGGCGCTGATACCTCAGTGGTTCTTGACGGCGACATTCTTGGAAAGCCCCTTGATGATGCAGATGCAGCAAAGATGTTGCGCAGGTTGTCGGGACGGAGTCACGAGGTTCTCACCGGTGTATCGATTCGGTATGCCAGCCAGCGTGTAGGGGCAGTCGACCGAACCGTGGTACACGTCGCCCCTCTTCAACCGGAACACGTCAGGTGGTATGTAGCCTCGGGGGAACCCCGAGACAAGGCTGGTGGTTATGCGATTCAGGGCTTGGCTGCGCGGTTCATCGATCGGATCGAGGGGTCGTACTCGAACGTGGTGGGATTACCCTTGGCGGTGGTTCGACGTCTGCTTAGCGAACTTGGATTTGATGGAACTGGTGAGATATCGGAGACGCAATAAATAGGCCCAGATACTCTACTGAGTTACGGCAGAGAATTGAACCCGTGGGGCTGGAAATATTGACGGGTCAGCCTCTTAAGGCTATTCTTTCGGGGAGAGGTTACGGCAATAGGTGCTGCGTGATGAGCCATAAGGCTATTCGTATCGGGATTACTTCGGTCGTACTGGCATTAGCCTTTAGTGGCCTGTTGTGGTCCACCCTCAGCGAGGGGACCGAGTATTACAAGCATGTGGATGAGGTCACCGGAGACTTGGCAGCTTGGCAAGGTAAGAAGCTCCAGGTGCATGGATTCATTGTGAACGAATCTATTATGCGTCGACCGGATACCCTCGATTACCGTTTTGAAATTGAGAACAATGGCGAGGTAATCAAGGCCGAGTACAGCGGTATCGTTCCTGATACCTTCAAGAGTGGCGCCGAGGTTGTTGTTAAGGGGCAATTGGGAGTTGACGGAATTGTGGTGGCTCCCAATGGTGTTATGGCTAAGTGTCCATCGAAGTACGAGCCCAAAGCTGCGGCAGTTCCGCCTACAGCTAGCCTTTCGGGCGGGCAATAGATAGGTCCGACGCTGCGCTCTGTTTTTTGGATACCTCCTTCGCGGGCTTAACGCGGACCCGTCTTTCTTACGTTCACTAATCGATCACAGACTCAATGGCTTCCTTGGGCTCATTCCTCCTGCTAGCGGCATTTGTGGTCTGCGCGTACGCTGCGACCTCATCCTTCATAGGCGGGCGGCAGCGCTCGGCGCGGCTCATCGAAAGTAGCATTGGGGCATTCTACTTATTGACTGCGTTAATGACGATGGCGTCCGCGGTAATCGTGCACGCCTTTGTCACTGAAAATTATTCGATTAGGTATGTCGACCGGTATTCGGATTCGGCTCAACCACTGTTTTATAAGCTGACTTCCTACTGGGGTGGCCTCGACGGATCGATCATGTTTTGGGTCTTTTTACTGTCCGTATTTGGTTCGATTGCCGTTGCGACAAACCGCGAGCGACAGCGTGAGTTAATTCCCTATGTAGTGACCGTCATATCCTGCGTGCAACTGTTCTTCCTATTGGTGATGGTCCTCAATAAGGACCCGTTCACGACGTATTTGACCCAGGTGCCGGCTGATGGGCGCGGCCTTAATCCGCTTTTACAGAATCCTTACATGGTGATTCACCCGCCGTCGCTATACATCGGATTCGTCGGGATGACTATTCCGTTTGCCTTTGGCATGTCCGCCTTAATCACAGGCCATCTGGATGATTCTTGGCTGCGTGCAGTCCGGCGTTGGACCATGTTCGCCTGGATCTTTTTATCACTCGGCTTGACGCTCGGGATGATCTGGGCCTACGAGGAACTCGGCTGGGGAGGCTATTGGGGCTGGGACCCGGTGGAGAACGCTGGTTTACTTCCGTGGTTTACGGCGACGGCCTTTCTTCACTCGGTGATGGTGCAAGAACGACGCAGCATGTTGCGAGTATGGAACGTGACCCTGGTTATCCTCACGTTCTTTTTGACGATTTTCGGCACCTTCATGACAAGGTCTGGTGTTGTGCAGTCGGTGCATGCGTTTGGTGAAGACCCCGAGCTCGCCATGATGTTTGGGATCTTCATGGCGATCATCCTAATAGTGAGTTTTGGTCTAGTTATCTATCGGTTGCCGCTCTTACGTTCCCGCCACGAACTTGATTCATGGGCCTCTCGTGAAGCAGCATTCTTGCTGAACAATTGGATCTTACTTTTCTGCGCTGTGTTTATCCTCTTTGCCACGATGTTCCCGACGTTGAGTGAGGCAATTACGGGTGAACGGCTGACCGTTGGACCGCCATTCTTTAACAAGTGGATGCTCCCGATCGGCTTGATGCTCCTTCTTTTGACGGGCGTCGGACCTCTTTTAGCCTGGCGAAAGTCGACATTGTCAAATCTTGGCAACCAATTTCTTTGGCCGATAACGGTCGCGTTTACAACCGGAGGGATCCTCTACGCCCTAGGGTTCAGAGTGTGGTCATCTGGGGTGTGCTTTGTGCTGTGTGGTTTTGTACTAGGCACGATCGGTCAAGAATTCATTCGCGGTACCCGTGTTCGTCAAGAGGCCACTGGTGCGGATGTTTTAACATCTATCACTGGTATTGTTGCGCGTTCACATCGTCGATATGGTGGATACATTATTCATGTCGGTATTGTTCTGATGTTCCTAGGCTTTGCTGGTGAGGGCTACAAGGTCGAAGAGCAGGTTCTCCTCTCACCGGGCCAACAGGTTGAGGTAGGGCGATTCGTTGTGCGGCACGAGGGAATTAGTGTCCGAGACGATGGTCAGAAACAAATGATTACGGGACGCCTACGGGTGTTCGAAGAGGGCGAAGAAATAGGGATGATGTATCCGGCGCGTTGGTTCTTCAGGAAGCACGAGCAAGAACCGACGACGGAAGTGGCTATCCACCGTACTATTTCGGAGGACCTCTATATTGTGATGGCTGCCTTTGACATGCAGGACCAGACCGCCAGCTTCCAGGTTACCGTCAATCCCTTAGTGAATTGGATTTGGTTCGGGTTCGGCATCATGGCGCTAGGCACGGTCATCGCTCTACTGCCCGAACAAGCCTTTTCGTTCGCCGCTTCGAAAATTCCTGATGGTGCCGCGATTACATCGCTACTGCTCCTCGTATTGGTGGCATCAGCGCCTTTGCATGCACAACATGTTGAATCTGCACAGACAGTGCCGACGGTACCTCGTAGTGCGCTTGAACGGGAGCTATACCATGAGATCGTTTGCATGTGCGGGACGTGTGGGCGGAAGCTTATCGGGGAGTGTACCTGCGGTACCGCAGCGATGATGCGGGACGAAGTCTCGCTGCTAGTCGACCAGGGCAAGACGAAGGAAGATGTCTTCCAACACTTCATTACCATGTACGGTAGTCAAGAGCCTCTTGCGATGCCACTGGATCAAGGGTTTAATCGTCTGGCTTGGCTCTTTCCATATCTACTTGGTCTTTCCGGAATAGTTGGCGTTGGCACGGTTGCGCTGCGGTGGTCAAGGCGCGAAGCTATTGATACACCGCTGCCTGCGGGCATCTCAAACGACGGCGATGCGCAATTACTGACGCGTCTGGACGATGAGCTCCGAGACCTCGACTAATCGCTCCAGCTTCCGTCCTTGGCATTTTTTCGTTCTCGGTGCGCTTTTTGCGGCGACCGGAGCCGTATTGCGATCTTCCAATACCACTCCAGCAGCAACGATTTTAGTGAGTCTAGCGATTGGTGCAGCCGCCCTTTGTGGCTTAGCGCTCTTACGAACCCTGTGGCCACTAGTGGCCGTGGATTTTAACGTTGAGTCGACGGCTGTTAGTAACCGAACACGGAGTGCGGTTGAGCGCGAGAAGCAGCTTGTGCTTCGGTCGATCAAGGAACTCGAGTTCGACCGCGCAATGGGCAAGGTAGCTGAAGCAGATTTTCAGGAGATGACGACCAGGCTTCGGTCCCGGGCGATTGGTTTTATGCGTCAGCTTGATTCCGACACTCCGGGCTATAGCGATTTAATCGAGCGCGAACTGCAATCGCGACTGGCGTCACAGTCTTTGTCGGCAGGTCCAATGGATCAGGCCCCGGAAGCCGGTGGTGCTGAGTGTACTTGCGAAGTGTGCGCCGCTGTCAATGATCCTGATGCAAGATTCTGCAAATATTGCGGAGCATCTTTGTGATTGGTCACGGTGTGCAGTGGGTCACGGCGATTGCTGTGGCGGTGATTCTTGGGTCTCCGGCTGCAGCAGACTCGCAGATTCCGATGCCAGACCCCTCGGAAATGTCTGGTCTGCCACTGCCTTCAAGTGATCTGGCAGACGCCTCAGTCAGTGTTCGTCTGATCCGTAGCCAGCTGTCAAACAATATAACTGATCATCCTGTTGACCTTCATAAAGGTGAAGCTGCGCTTACTATTTTCACCGATGAGTTCGGACGCGCCTTATTTGAGGGTCTTGAGGCCGGCAGTACTGTTTCAGTCTCTACGCAAGTCGGTGATGAGCAGCTCGTTTCCCGTAGTTTTGCGGTCCCAGCCTTAGGAGGTGTTCGGGTGATGCTCGTTGCTGAGGCCTCGCCGTCATCCTTGCCGACCGCCGTGCCAGCTGTTTCAGGAATGATTAGTCTTGGAGGTGATACCCGGTGGGTCGTTGAGATGTCAGACGAGGCCGTAGAGGTGTACTACTTATTAGAAGCGGTAAATAATGGCGGTATCCCGGTATTGCCGACGGTTCCGGTCGCCTTCGATTTACCATTTGGCGCGCAGGGAGCGGTCCTGCTTGAAGGTACCACCTCACAGGCTCGAATCGACGGTCGACGGGTTTCGGTCGCTGGACCGTTCCAGCCTGGTCGAACGCCTATCAACATAGCTTATGTGCTTCCGTATAGCGGTGGCGACCTGACGATAGAGCAGACCCTTCCGGTGGCAGTCGAACAAGTGGCGATAGTTGCTGAGAAGCATGGGGATATGCGAATGATGTCGCCACAGATTACTCAAAGTCGGGAGATGAATGGTGCGGTCGGCAGGTTCATGGTCGGTGGTGGACCAAGGCTAGCCGCCAATGAAACCTTGTCGATTTCCTTGGTCGGCCTTCCGCACCATAGCCTGATGCCGCTTAGAGTCGCCCTAATATTGGTGGGGTTGTTCGTTGTGTGGTGTTTGTGGAAATCAAGGGTGCGGATATCTGCAACGGGCGATGGGCTACGACGTCAGCAATTAGAAGCTCGGCGTGACCGGTTATACGACGATCTGGTGCGTGTTGAGACTACCCATCGAACCGGGACGTTAGCTGATGGACCGTACGCACTCCGACGCAAGGTGGTCCTTGGGCAGTTGGAGCGCCTGTATCACCGGTTAGAGCCTAATTCGCTTGAGATGCCGCGCGGAAAGGCCGGGCTACCCGGCTAACAGGCGACGACTTCGATTAAAGAATATTGATGGCGTCTGCACTTCTTGCTAGTTCAACGACTCAAGGTTCTCCGAACTTCGATCGAGTGGTCTTTGTCGACGTCTCAAAGCACTTTGGGCGACACCGAGCGCTAGCACATGTGTCACTTGAATGTGGCACTGGTGAGGTCCTTGGATTTCTCGGCGGGAATGGGGCCGGCAAATCGACGCTTCTTGCTCTAGCTGCAACGATGCTCGAACCTTCGGCCGGACACATTCGATATGGTGGTCGGTCGGCACGGGAGCAGGGCTCATCTCTTCGTGGAAACATCGGCTTGCTTGGTCATGAGGTTCAGCTATATCCGGAATTGACCGCCAGGGAAAACCTTGAATTCTTTGCGGAGCTTTACGGTCTTGACCAGGTAGGCGACCGATCCAGTGAGGCACTTCGACATGCTGGCTTATCGTCCCGAGGCGATGATCTCATAGGCGGGTTCTCACGGGGTATGCGGCAACGAGTCGCGCTCGAGCGCACCCTGCTACATCAACCACGATTATTGCTTCTCGATGAACCGTTTACAGGACTTGACGAAGGTGCGTCGTCAGCGCTGGTGGAACGACTAGAAGCACTTAAGAGGGACGGTCGAATCATTTTTCTAACGACCCATGATTTTGAGATCGCCGAGTTAGTCCTGGACCGAGCGATGCTACTTCGGGCAGGCCGACTACTTCCGTTTTCCCAAACTGGTGAATCATTACGTGCGCGCTATCTGGATGCGATGCGGAGCGAGCTTAAACCTGGGAGAGCGGAATGAAGCGTTTCTTCGCGGTCGCTGTCTTGATTATGCGAAAAGATCTAAGAGTCGAGACACGTAGCCTCGAGCTATTTCTAACGACACTGTTTTTTGCGGTATCGAGCGTACTGGTGTTTGCTTTTGGTTTTGTCCGAAATGGACGCCCGGTCGAGAACGCGGTAGCTGGAATTCTCTGGATAGCGATTGCTTTCGCTGGAACGCTTGCCCTAGGCCGGACTTTTGAGCGAGAACGGTATCACGACGTCTTGCGGTCCCTTTTATTGGCGCCAGTTGATCGTCCCGCAATTTATGTGGGTAAGTTGCTTGGCATCCTAACTTTATTGGCCGCGGTGGAAGTTGTAGTTGTTCCCCTGATTGCACTTCTGTTCCAAGCTCCACTTTTTCGCCATCCGGTTCTTCTCTTCTTGCTTCTTTTGCTCGGCACCCTAGGTTTTACTGCCGTAGGGACCCTGTTTGGCGCGATGCTTGTTCGCGCGCGTAGCCGGGACGTGTTGTTACCGGTCTTGTTGTATCCGATTACAATTCCGGTCATTATTGCCGGCGTCCGGGGGACGGCCGTGTTATTGGAGCCAGAGATGGACTTGGCCATAGTGCGGGCCTGGATCGGAATGCTGGCATTTTTCGACGTGGTGTTTATCACGCTTTCGTTATGGACCTTTGAGCCGGTCATGACAGAATGAACAGGCCGACGCGATGATGCAACGCATGTTTCCACCATTAATCGTTTTAGCGATGTTTTTTTTCGTGTGTGCACCAGTGTTTATTGCTTGGGCACCCTACGAATCCACGATGGGCCTTGTTCAGAAGATCTTTTACTTTCATTTGCCGTCATGGGCGGCGATGTTCGTGGCAGCCATTGTGTGTGGCATTGCCAGCGTGGTGTTTCTGTTTAAAGGACGGGTCATCGCTGACCGGATTGCGGTTGCGTCAGCTGAGTTAGCCGTAGTGTTCGGTTTAATCGGTCTTGTGAGTGGTCCTCTTTGGGCTCGTAAAGCGTGGGGGGTATGGTGGCAGTGGGACGCACGACTCACGATGGCTCTGGTGCTCTGGATGATTTTTGTCGCCTATCTACTACTACGAGAGTACGGTGGGCCAGGATCTGAGAAATTGGCCGCAGGCGTGGCGTTGTTCGGAATGGCGAACGTGCCGTTTGTTTACTGGTCAGTTAATGTTTGGCGGACTGTTCACCCGACAACAAATGTGGTGCCAACTTTGGTGCCGGGCATGCGCGGAGCGTTATGGTGGAGCCTGGTCGGCTTTTTGCTGCTCTATGCTTTAGCGATGATGGCACGGGTTCGACTGGAAGAGCAGCGTGCGGCGTTAGAACGGATCTATCGTGAGTTAGATGATTAACGGTGGGACGCACTGTTGTTCGAAAGGGGATTCTGTGAAGGTAACTGTTCGGCGAGCCGCCGTGCTGTGCTTGTTACTCATTCTCGGTATCGGAGTGATGGAAACTTCAGCCACAGAATTCCTAGCGCAATCGATGCAGACCTCGCAACAGGACGAGTTTGTACCAATAGACGAGCTGGAAACAGAGGATCAGCTTCCAGCAGCGCCGCTGCTCATAGCGGCTTACGGTTTTGCTTGGATCGCGATGTTTGTGTATTTGTGGTCGATCTGGAGACGGCTGGCACGGGTTGAGCGAGAACTTGCTAGTTTGGCCAGTCGAACAACTGAGCGCTGACGGTTAGCGCTACTTTTCATCCTGTGATTTATGGATGGTATGACGGCGGGACATTTCATCTTCATTCCTTCGGTCTTGCTTCTCGGTCTCGTGATTGGATGGGTTCTTGGCTCGCGTGCAGCACGCGATGCCTACGCTGCCGAGTTAAGGCGACGGGAGGAACGGGCCGCGAGAAAAACTAAAGACAACTAGCCAGTTAGTGAGCAATGGCGAGCCGCGTTGCGAGTTGTTTGGGTAGCCCAGCGTCAAGAATCTTTTGTTGTGCCACTGAGATGGGGTAGGTCACTCGTTTGAAGACGATTTCGTTTCCCGCCTCTGAATCGAGGGTGGCATAGGCGGCTCTCGGATCGCCGTCCCGAGGCTGGCCAACCGAGCCTGGATTTACAAGATATCGAAGGCCTGACGCAACCTTGATACGGTGCGGGCGGTATGTTACAGAAACGGTCTGTCCTGACTCAAGGAGGTTTTCAGTGCTCTCCTTGAATACTATTGGTGAGTGCGTGTGTCCAAAAAAGCAAAGCGAGCGCTTCGAAGCCTCAAGGGCGAGCATCGCATCACTCTCATTAGTCAGGTAGTAATCCTCATCAAAGGGTGCGCCGTGACAGACTTCGATCAGTTCGTTTACGGTGACAGGTCCGACTGGAAGATTGGCCAATCGCGTGCGATTGAGGGTTGTTAGGACATTCTGAGTCCACCGGATGGCATCGGCTGCTAGGCCATTGAAGGCAGCACTGCTCCCAAGGCCGGAAGCCACCCTATCGTGATTTCCCCGGATCATGACGTCTGGCTCCAACGCGAAAATCCGCTCGATGACCTCATTTGGGTTGGCGCCATAGCCCACTAGGTCGCCCAGCACGAGCACGTTATCGAATGAATCCGAGGACGCTGATTGTAGAACGGCGTCTAACGCTTCGAGGTTCCCGTGGATGTCGGTCAAAATCAACAGACGCATTAGGAGCCGAGCCAATCTACCACTCGATCGGCCAACTCTCCAATGGGCGCTCCGGACCCATCGAGTCGAAGATGTGCCTGAGCGTAGGCGGATTGGCGTAGGGCGTACAGCTGCTCCAATTGGGCACGAGTACTGGCCAGGGGACGTCGTTTGTCCGGAGAAAGGCGTGAAATAATCTGCGCCAAAGGGACGTCGATCCAAATTGAAGCGCCGTTGCCGTTGATTGCCGCCTGGTTATCGGGATCAACGAAGGTGCCACCGCCGGTCGCAATGACAGTGTGATTGAGCGGAAGCATTTCGGTGAGTATGGCACGTTCGACCATGCGAAAGTATGATTCCCCCCGCTGGGAAAAGAGTTCGCTAATCGTCTTATGTTCCCGAACCTCGATCCGATCATCGATATCTTCGACGTGCCATTTCAGCCGTTCAGCAAGCGCGCGGGCTAAGCTTGATTTCCCAGCTGCCATGAAGCCAATAAGGTAGATCTTTTCTGCGCGCATTAGGGTCGACGGTATGTTGGTAATCTGCTGATCGTTGGAGGCGCTAATCCCGAAGGGATTTGAGGGTCTCAAAGAATGTAGGATATGAGACACCTACTGCGTCTGCACCGAGAATAGTCGATGGTCCACTGGCGCCGAGCGCAGCTATGGTGAAGGCCATAACTAGGCGATGATCAGCTTCGGGGTCGACTGTGCCACCTGTAAGCATGCAGTCACCCGTAACGATGAGCCCATCACTCTGCTCGCTGATGTTGGCGCCAAGTGCACGTAGTCCTTTCACGAGTGCCGTAATGCGGTCACTCTCCTTGTTTCTCAACTCGCTGGCACCAGTTAGGGTTAATCCTCCACCACGATGAGTTGCGAGTGCGGCAAGAAGTGGTAATTCGTCGATAAGACTAGGGACCTCGGCCGGGGTGATAACGACCGGTTGCAGCGCCCGATGGGCAACGGTCAGTCGACCGGTGGGCTCACCGTCCGTTTCAGACCGAAGTTCAGAGACGACCTTGGCGCCTGCACGTTGGAGTACGGCTAGCAGGGCGGTTCGACTGGGGTTTAAGCCAATGTCAGTGATTTCGATTTCTGAGTCTGGAATAGCTGCTGCGGCAACGGCCCAGGCAGCAGCTGAGGAGAAGTCACCTGGGACTCTGACATCACGCGCGCGTGGCGTTGCGCGGCCGGTGATACTAACTGCAAGTCCAGACCTAGCGACCTCGACACCAAACAGTGTCAGTGCACGTTCTGTGTGATCCCGGGTAGCAGCGGGCTCACGGACGGTGGTCTGTCCCGTGGCATGGAGGCCGGCGAGCAGGAGGGCGCTTTTTACCTGAGCGCTCGGCACTGCAGGGTTCCATGCGATTCCCTGCAACTGACCACCTAGTATTGTCACTGGGGGACAGTTGGACTCAGCCTGTAATTCGGCCCCCATGGCACGAAGTGGATCTATTACCTTTCCCATGGGACGTCGGCGGAGCGACGAGTCTCCAGTGAGTGTGCTTTTGAAGGGATACGCTGCCAAGATCCCGGCCAACAATCGAAGCGTGGTGCCAGAATTATGGGCATTAAGGTCCTCACTAGATGCGCTGAAGCCATCCAGTCCTCGTCCTTCAATTTCGATACGCGAGTCATCGTTTCCGGAGCCTTGGTGATGACGAATCGTTACACCGAGGGCACGCAGACACTGTAATGTCGCCAAGCAATCGGCACCGGAGGAGTATTGAGAGACGGTGGTACGGCCGGTAGCCAAAGCGCCCAACAGTGCATAGCGATGCGAGATGGATTTGTCCCCAGGACAAGTGACCAGGCCGCTGAGGTGAGCGGCTGGTTCGATGATAACCTTGGTAGCGGTTGGACCCCCCATGTCCGCACTATAACATTCCGTCTCGTAACCGCCGTCAGCGTTCTCCGAGCAGCGAGCGTTCGCCGCAGGCCTAGGCTGCAGTGATGACCAGGCTAGGGATTTACGGACTTGACCGGCCTTGAATGACTATATAATTCTTCCGTTTGTTTACACGCTCAGGCCGTGCCTGCATAGTAGATTCGTTATGTCCAACACTTCCTTATTCCTAGCCACGGCTATTGAATCCGTCCTGCGCGCTGGGGAAATTCAATTGAGCTATTTCGGTCGAGGTGTCCGTATAGAGAAGAAGGGCGTTATTGATCTGGTCACCGAAGCAGACCTTGCCGTTGAAGACATGTTCCGAGACTTAATCAATTCCCGCTTTCCTGACCATTTAGTTTTGGCTGAGGAGCACCATCAAACAGATTCGCCTATAGATGAACCAGGATTCCGATGGATTTTTGATCCGATCGACGGCACAACAAATTTCGCTCATAACCTGCCTATTTTTTGCTCGTCACTTGCATTGGAGACTTCTGGTCGCCTTGAAGTAGCGGCTGTCTATGATCCAACACGGAGAGAGCTTTTTACGGCAGAACGTGGCGGCGGGGCCTTTCTCAATGGGACTCCGATGAAAGTGTCACTGGCCGAGAAGTTAGTGGATTCGGTGTTGTGCACCGGTTTTCCTTACGATGTCCACGACACGCTCGATGATGTGGTCAGTTTGTTTAGCCAATTCACAGGGCAGGCCCGCGCAGTTCGCCGATTGGGTTCAGCAGCACTTGACTTGTGCTACGTGGCTGCTGGTCGGCTCGATGGTTTCTGGGAGCAGCGGCTACAGCCTTGGGACATTGCTGCCGGAGCGTTACTTGTTCAGGAGGCCGGTGGACGAATCTCAACACTGTCCGGAGAGGAGTTCAAGGTTCACGCTGGCGAAGTGTTGGCTTCGAACGGACTGATCCATGATGCGATGATGACGGTGATTAAAACTCATGCTGAGGCGTTAGATTAATGGAACGCTTCATCGTCTGGGCACAAGGCCTTGCGATGGCGCTTGGTGGTCCTGGGCTGTTTGCCCTAGCGTTTCTCGACTCGTCCTTCCTCTCGCTTCCCGAAATTACTGACGTTATCGTTATCTGGATGGTGACGCAGCACAAGTCGCTGATGGTCTATTACGTGGCGATGACCACTTTGGGCTCTATTGTTGGTTGCCTACTGGTCTACGCAGCCGGTTATAAGGGCGGGGAGGTGGTGCTTCGCAACTGGTTTTCTGCTGACAAAATTAGTCGGGCTTTTACGAAATTCCATCGTCACGGTATGTTGGCGCTGTTTGTGTCAGCACTCCTTCCACCCCCTGCACCATTTAAAATATTTGTATTGATGAGTGGTGTTGCTCGCATGCCCTGGCTGGGTTTTCTCGTGATCGTCAGCATCAGCAGAGGGATCAGGTATTTTATTGCGGGATTCCTCGCCATTCGCTATGGCGATCAAGCAATTGACTTCTTGCGCCATTTTGGCCAGCCCGTGTTTTCAGTGCTGTTACTCGTACTCTTGGTGACTGGTGTCGCCTACGCTGTTTGGCGTCGTCTCGGTGCCTGGCGATGCAGAACCTGACGCTAGTGTTGTATATAGGGTCGCTCTAGTCACACCCACTAGTTAAGCCGTCGAGTGGAGGACCTTCTCGAATACCGTGACCGCTTGACGCATCTCCTCCATTGTCCCCAGGGAAATACGCGAATAGGTATTACTCGGCGAGGGAAAATCTCGGCCCACTAATACATCAAGCGAAAAGCATGCTTCCCGAAAGGCCTCCGGCGATCGATTGACATCAACCCAGACAAAATTCGTCTGGGAATCGGTTACGTGGCAGCCCATTTCCCTGAAGGCGCTCAGGGTAAACTCTCGCACCTTGTGATTCTCTGAGATCTCCCATTCAATACGGTCTGAATCGCTCAGTGACACTAGGGCGGCAGCTGCGCTAAGAACAGTTACGCTACCAAAGCGGGCGACAGTTCGCATACGTTCTAGCGTGTCAGCGTGGCCGATTGCATAACCAATCCGCAGGCCCGCCATCGCATGGATTTTTGAGAATGTGCGCGTAATTATGACATTTGGATTCGCCAAAGCTAATGGTAGGGCAGTAGCGATGGCGGGATCCTTGGCGAATTCGATATAAGCTTCATCAATCAGAATCGCGGTGTCCGGCGAAGCTTCGACGACTCGCTCGACGAACTCTCGAATAGCCCTTTGCGAGTGACCCACGCCGGTCGGATTATTAGGATTACACAGGTAAACTAAGCCGGCGCCCTCCGCGGCCACGGCCATTTCATCAAGGTCTAATTGCCAGGTGTTGCTGACCGCAATCGTCTTTACCGGTAGATCGAGCGCTTCAGAGGTTCGAATTGGCGTTTCGTAGGACGGATGCCCAATGACCAGTGGCCGGGAGGGCGTCACGAATGCATGAACAGCCCCGACAAGCACTTCCCCAGAGCCAGTGCTAAGCAGTACTTGATCCGATAGACAACAATGGAAGACTGAGTTTACTTTAGCCTCTTCCCGTGCGGCGATCGCTTCGACTAGAACACCTACGTTCTCCGGATACCGCCCAAGCCCTTTTGTAATCCGCTCATTCAGAACGTTAAGCACGGCCTCGCTGGGCCCTCGAGGACTTGTATTGGAACTGAGATTAATAAATCCTGCATCGTAGAGTCGGTTTGTGGATTGGTCCGCGCTTACCTTTCTTCTGTCTGCTGCTGTTAGAGGACGGCCTACGGTGGATAGCCCGAAACCGCTTAACCCGATTCCTCGAACGAAGTCACGGCGTGAAATCGACATAACCCTCTCCCTTGTAGTGGTAGATCAATTCGCTTTAAGTCGAGTCCAGGCAAGTCCTGGGCGATCGACAAGAAACCGAACGAGGCGTCGATGCTCTACCTCCGTCACGTAGGCGGTCCGACCATCTAGCCCCCCGAGACAAAGGTTGCTGGGACGGCTTCCCAGAACATTGATTTCCCGAAGAACGGCACCATGAGGGGACACCTTCAGCACAGTCCCGGCACCGTAACGAGTGATGTAAAGGTTTCCGTCCACATCACTCCGCATGCCATCAAGACCATGCTCTTCAAACTGCATAAAGATATGCTTTTCAGAAAGTGACCCGTTGTCGTTGATCTTAAACGCCCAGATCGTGCGCTGTTCACTTTCACCAACATAGAGCGTTTGACCGTCTGGACTAACTTCAATGCCATTCGTTGTGCCCATATCAGTGGCCAAGCGGGTAGCGCCCCCATCCAGCCCGATTCGCCAAAGTTGGCCAGAGCCTTGTGACCAATTCGGATCGCTCGCATACAAAGTGCCATCCGGCCCGACAGCCAAATCGTTTGGTTGATTCATTCGGTCATCGTGAAAGAGAATTTTAATAGAATGATCCTCCGCCGCCACCGTGAATATATTGTGGCCAATGTAGTCGGCTACGTACATTTCTTGGGCTGGGCCAAACCGGATGGCGTTTCCCACGCTCCCAGTGGGAAGGTTTATATATATTTCGCCTGTACCATTTGGATAAATCTTGCCGATTGAGCCCTGGTGTTGGAAATTCACCGCATAGACGTTTCCGTTCAGATCGCAGGCTGGTCCTTCGATCCCACTAGTGAAAGCCCCGATTGCGGTGACGGGGTCTGCAATAAATAATGTCGGCTGGTCCGTGGAAGCATGTAGCAAGAAGGGGCATAGGACCAAGCCTGCATATAACCAGATACCGGATGCATTATTCATAGATGTTTCTTCGCCTACGCACTTCCTCTTTGGTGACCCCGCTTGCACGGTTCCCAAAATTCTCGCGAATATAGGTCAGAACTTCCGCAACCTGTCGGTCAGTAAGGAAACTATGCTGTGGCATCACATTGTTGTAGGTCTTGCCATTCACTTCAACGTCTCCCTCCATCCCATTCAGGATGATGCCGATGAGACGTGCTTTATCACCGGCGACCCAATCGGTCTCTGCAACGGGCGGGAAGCGGGCACCATCTCCTTCGCCATTAGATTGATGGCAGGTACTGCAATAGGTATCGTAGGTGAGTGCGCCTCCGGCGAGATCGGTGGGTTGAAGATTGTCTCTAATGGGATCGGGGGTTCGGATATGGCTCAGCTGTTTGCGCGCTTCCATGGCTGCCAATTGGGCGTCTCCAAACGAAGCTTTGTCGCCTGTAAATCGAATCCGCCAGATGGCTCCATGCTCGGTTTCACCCACATACAGCGAACCATCAGGTCCTATTGCAACGCTCATCGGGCGAAATACAGCGTCCCCTGCTTCCACAATGGGGTCTACCCGGGCGAATCCATCAGCGAATATTTCTGTGAGACCACTGGGTTGCCCATCCTTAAAAGGAACGAAGCCGATGATGTAGCCAGATTGGGGATAAGGCGCTCGGTTCGTGGAGCCGTGGAAGGCGATGAAAGCGCCGTTTCGATAACGTTCCGGAAATTGATCTCCACGGTAAAAGACGATGTCATTGGGCGCCCAATGGCCTGGAAAGGCTCTTATGGGTAAATCATATTCACTGCATCTGCCGACGATATGCCCGTCACCTCCATATTCAGGCGCCAACAATTTCTCACCCTGCAGCTGGTCGTAATAGCAATAGGGCCAGCCGAAGTTCGCACCTTCTGTGACCCGCAGAAATTGCTCTGCTGGCAAGAGGGCACTTTCCCAACCATCAAAATGATTGGGAAACATCCGCAGTAAATCATCGCGCCCATGCATAACCGTATAGAGATTGCCGTCCATGGGATTCCAATCCATACCTACCAGACTCCGGATCCCGGTGGCGAATTGGACACCATCCTTCTGTGATTGGTTTGGCGTCTCAGCATTAAATCGCCATACGCCGCCGTAAGTGTTGAGTTGAGGGCATGGATCTACGCCAGGCTGGCCTGGGGTTCTCTTGGGGTCCTGACACGCGTTGGAAGGGGCGCCGAAGGAAACAAAGATATGCCCTTCGTTGTCGAACGCGATGGGCTTGGCCACATGCTCGCGTTCAGGTGGCTCATTCGGGTCTATAACGATTTCCTCTAGGTCACTTTCCGGAACCTTCTCGCCAGGGCTTAGTTTTTGGCGGTAGACGGTCTTCTGCGAACTGAAATACAAATAGCCCTTATGGATCCGCATGGCTGTCCCATAGCGGCCATATATAGGATATTTTCCGAAATAGCTGACGTCATTAGTTCGTCCATCTCCATCGGTATCGCGCAAGACAGCGTTACCATATTCTTCATATGCTTGGCGTAGCTTGACATACACATCACCATTGTCGTTCACAGCGATATGGCGGACCTGACCGTCAAGCTGGTTAATCAGGGCCTGGGCTTCAAAGCCATTAGGCAGAAAAAGGCCTCCATTTTCTTCCAGGTTAAGACGGATTTCCTGGTCGGCGCCTACGTTTAGGCCCAGCAGTAGGCTCAATAACAAACTGATCAATGCGGTTTTGGTGCCGAGAAGATTCCCCCTCCATTCAACGATGACAATCGAGGGACTATGTGTCATTGGTTTAAGATTAACGGGTTTCACTGCCAGAGTACGGGCTGTGTTTCAATCTCGCTTCCTGATTCTAGTTCTAGTGTGACATAACTGCATCTCGTCGAACCGATCTGGGCAGTTTCCTGGAGTCGGTGAATATCTCCATTTAGTATATGGGCTTCACCGTAGCTGATGCCGTTCTTAACCGGTTTTCCGACGCCTGAAGCGAAGAAGGGCACGCTGGCACCCACCTTGGAACGAGACGTAATTATCAGCGACGCCGATAGGCCTCTGTGTTCGAGTTAGGTCACCACACATGAAGTCAGGCTATCTCCCCTTGCAGGTCAGCCGTAACCCCAATGTTCACAATAGTTTGTATTGACTGGTGAATCTGCAGCGCCTATAATCAGACCGGATTCTCATGGCACAAGACGTATCGGTTGTCATTCCGGTGCATAACGAAGCACCGAACCTTGACCAACTGTATCGAGAATTGCACCAGATTCTTTCATCATCTGGTCATGACTATGAGTTGGTGTTTGTGGACGATGGAAGCACTGACACTACACTCGACCTGTTGAAGAAGCTTCGAGCGACGGATTTGCGTGTCAAGATCATTCGGTTCCGTCGAAATTTTGGTCAGACGGCAGCGTTCGCTGCGGGCTTCGCATACGCAAGTGGTGAAGTCATTGTGACGATGGATGGTGATTTGCAGAATGATCCTGCAGATATCCCAATGCTCATGACGCGCCTAGAGGATGGATACGACATCGTTTGCGGCTGGCGTCGGCAGCGGCGCGATGCCTGGCTCACCAGGCGATTACCGTCAATGATTGCGAACTGGTTAATATCTTGGTCAACGGGTGTACGTCTGCACGATTATGGCTGCTCGCTGAAGGTGTTTCGCGCCGAGGTGGTGAAGCCGTTGAAGCTGTATGGTGAGATGCATCGGTTTATTCCAGTGTTAGCGAGTGAGCTCGGGGTTCGGATTCACGAGACTGTCGTTAACCACCGGCCCCGCATTTGGGGCCAATCGAAGTATGGTCTTTCGCGCAGCGTGAGGGTTATCTTGGACCTGATTACCGTTAAGTTCCTGGTTAGTTACTCGACGCGCCCTCTGCAGATTTTTGGACTTCTCGGATTACTGATGGGAGGACTAGGTGTGTCGGTGACCTCCTGGCTGGCATATCTCAAGTTCTTTGGCGATCAAGACATTGGAGATCGGCCACTTCTTTTGTTTGGCATCCTACTTATATTTACCGGAGTTCAGCTCGGATCACTTGGCCTGCTGGCGGAGTTACAGGCTCGAACCTATCACGAGTCGCAGGACAAGCCTACCTATGCCATACGGGAAATCATCGATTGAAACGGCTATTCCCGTTCGCTTTCCTTCCACGTGCGAGTTTGATAATGAAGAATATTGAGACCCGGTCATGTTCTGATTATGGGAGCGTGGTGAGTCCGGAATCAGTTGGTCGGAGTTAGCCTCAGATGGCCAGAATTACCATAGTTACGTCGCACCCGACCCGAAGCCAGGGTGGCCATCTTGTTATTGCGCAGGCACTCGAACGAGCGTTACGCGAGGCCGGTCACGAAGCCGAGGTCCTCTACACACCAGAAGCCCGCTTTGGTGCTCTAGCATCCTCCTATTGGACGACTTGGCGTTCGGATGTGCGCCAGGTGCATTCTGGGCGCCCTGTCGATCAAGTAATTAGCATACGGTTTCCCAGTTACGCGGTTCGACATCTGCAGCACACTTGCTGGCTTAATCATCGTATGCGTGAGTACTATGACCGCTGGGTACCATTTAAACGCTCTCTTTCTTATCGGAATGGGCTTAAGGAGAGTGTTCGTCGGCAAGTTGTGCAGGCATGCGATCGCTATCTACTGACGAGTCATGTAAATCGAGTGTTCGCGCAGTCAAAAACAATTCAGGAACGGCTCGTTAGGTGGGGAGGAGTGTCGTCCAAGGTGTTGTATCCACCACCCCCTCAGCGGCAGTATCGCTCTGATGGTTATGAGAACTATCTATTCGTTGTGTCACGGCTTACGCCACTAAAGCGGATTGGATTGATTATTGAGGCCCTAAATCAGCCTGAGACAGCTGGAGTGCGCTGTCTAATTGCCGGCGATGGTGAGGAACGGGATGCTTTACGGATGCAGATCGAGCAATTGGGCATGACAGATCGCGTGAAACTTCTTGGACGGCTTTCCGAGGCTGAATTACTCGGCTACTTATCACGTTGTCGCGCAGTCTGCTTTCCACCTCTAGCGGAAGATTATGGATTCGTTACTGTTGAGGCGTTTGCCTCCAAGAAAGCGGTCATCACCTGTTACGACAGCGGTGGCCCGGCTGAATTGGTTGAGCATGGCGTGAACGGGGTCGTCTGTTCTCCAACGGCGGCTGCGTTGGCGGTTGGTATTGAAGCCCTGATGGATAATAAGAATCTTGCGGAGCGGTACGGTTCGGCCGGTCACGATGTTGCAAGGGCGCTTAGCTGGGAAGGGGTGGTGGCCCGCCTGGTTGTTTCGTAAGTCTGGTCTACGTCGAATTGTTCGTGAGGGTAACGCACTATTGACAGGATCCACGCCCATCATTCAGCGCGTCTGGAGGCTTGTGTGCGAGCAGTCGTGCAACGGGTGAGTTCTGCGCGGGTCACGGTGGACGGCCTAATGGTCGGAGAGATTGGCTCAGGCCTACTGGTGCTTCTTGGAGCATCTTGTTCGGATGGTCATGATGATGTGACCTACGTCGTCAGAAAAATTCTTGGTCTTCGCGTATTTGACAATAGTGATGGAAAGATGGACCTATCGGTTATTGAGGTCGATGGTGCTGTGATGGTTGTGTCGCAGTTCACTCTTTATGGGGATGCCCGGAGGGGCCGTCGGCCCTCGTTTGACGAAGCGGCGCCGCCCAAAAGGGCTCGGCCACTCTATGATTCCGTAGTTGAAGGTATCCGTGGTGCTGGGCTTAAAGTGGTCACGGGTGAATTTGGGGCAATGATGGATGTCAGTTTAGTTAATAACGGCCCGGTAACTCTTTTGTTGGACAGTACAAAGCAATTTTAAGAGAGTCGCGATATGTCCGCAAAGAGACTTCTAGCGCTTGCTGTGTGTGGTGAAGGAGTTCTTATATTGGTTGCCCTCACATGGGCATGGGCTGCTGATTTGCCCTTGGTGCCTGGCACTATAGGTATTGGTGCGGGTTTAGCTGGTGGCATCTTGACCGCGGCTGGATTTAGCTTGCTCAACTACTACCTTCTCCGGTTGGCACCAGAGGCTCCTGGTATCGGTAGTTTGAGGCAAATTCACCGAGAAGTGTTTCGTCCACTGTTTGTACGTGTCGGCGTTTTGGAGATTATTGGCATTAGTTTAGCTGCAGGATTGGGTGAGGAGTTGTTGTTTCGAGGCGTCTTGCAGCCTGAGGTTGGTTTGATTTCAGCCAGTCTACTCTTCGGCGCATTACACATCGGTGGTGGGCGCCAGATCGCCTTTGGCGTATGGGCGGCAATGTGTGGTGGTGGCTTAGGCATGCTCGCACAAGTAACAGGTGGCTGGTTCGCACCAACCGTGGCGCACGTGCTATACGATGCCGTGGCGCTCTTCTATATTCGATGGGGCCCCGGACTGCCACTCGCAGACCATTCCAAGTTAGATCAGGTTCTCTAACCTCTTCGCAAGGGAAATGAAGGGTGCTCGACTTAGTTAAGGCACATGCATACGGCAACGATTTTCTGTTGACGCCAGGTCCTTCTATCGGCGAAGACCTTCGGAGAGCGTGGGCGAAGTTGCTGTGCAATAGGCATAGCGGGGTTGGTGCCGACGGCATAATCTTTTACACCCCGACAAGAGCGGGCGCACAGATGGTTCTCGTAAATGCAGACGGTAGTGATTCGGAGGTGTCGGGAAACGGCTTAAGGTGTCTAGCCGCCTTGGTCGCCTGTGGTGGTTTAGAGGGCGGTAATTGGGAGTCCTCGCCAAAGGTCGGAAGAAGCATAATTATTGAAACCGATGCAGGGCCGAAGGCGGTTAGGCTTCAAGATGTAGTGGACGGTCACCTGATGTTTGAAGCTGAAATGGGACCTCCTAAGGGTGTGCGACAGGCGTGTTTGTATGTAGGTGGCGAACCTTTCGAAGCTGTGGTGCTTAGTATCGGCAATCCGCAGTGTGTCGTTCTTATGCAACTTCCTGAACGGAGCAGGTTTCTGGAGTTAGGTGCGGCATTATCGTCGCATGACATGTTTCCAGAGGGGACAAATGTTGAACTGGCGGAGGTTCTCTCACCGAACCGGGTAAGGATTTTAATTTGGGAACGTGGCGTGGGTTCCACCCTGGCGTCTGGAACCGGGGCGTGCGCAGCAGCGGTCGCTGCGGCCACTTTTGGGGGTACTGGCCGGGATTTAGAGATAGAAGCTCCTGGTGGTACCCAGAGGGTTGTTTGGAAGGAGAGCGGACTCACACTAACCGGTTGGGCTGAACTGGTGTGGTCCGGCCAATGGGTCGGGCCGGGCCCCTGAACCGTGAAAGAGTATTAGGCCGTCTCCTTGGCAAGTGTAGAAGTCCGAACATTTTCTCGTCGTGTAGTACGATGAGTGTAATGGTTTAGCGCAGCGACCTTTGAAGGAGGGACTGAATACGTGTTTAGGTGCTCGGTTCAGGAGCGAGGGTAGCGCTACAGTGAATTTTGGGTGATCGTGGCGAGACTTATGATCGGCGAGTTTCAATATGGGAAAGATCGTGTATCTCGATTGCTTTTCGGGCGCCTCAGGAGACATGTTTCTCGGTGCTTTGTTGGACGCGGGCTTACCGATCGACAACTTACGGACCGCGCTTGGAAGCCTTGCGCTAGATAAGAACGGCTGGTCGATCGGGGCCGAGCGCGTCGATCGAGCTGGAATTGCGGCAACCAAGTTTAGGCTCCACGAGACAGGCAACGTTAAATCGTCTTCAGGAAGGCCGAGTACTTCAAGCTTGCCCCATAACCATCATCACGATTCTAGTCACAGTCGTTCCCACTCTCACCACAGCCTAAAGGAAATTAATAGTCTGATTGACTGTTCTGCGATTTCAGATGAGGCGAAAGCTCGAGCAGTCCGCCTGTTTCATCGGCTCTCTGAAGTTGAGGCCTCAATTCATCAGATGCCGGTCGAGAAAGTGCATCTTCATGAGGTTGGTGCGCTCGATTCGATTATTGACATTGTTGGGGTAGTGCATGGCTTTGAGTGGCTGAACGCTGAAACGATTGTGGCGTCACCTTTAAATGTAGGTTCAGGTATGGTCAGCTGTGCGCATGGAGACTTTCCGGTGCCGGCACCGGCGACGGCTCAGTTATTGGAGAATGCGCCGATTTATTCAAGTGGTGTGCAGGGGGAATTAGTTACGCCGACGGGGGCCTTGCTCGTCACGGAGTTCGCGTCATCATTTGGTCCGTTACCAGACATGTGCGTGAAACAGATTGGCTACGGTGCCGGGGAGCGTGATCACAAAGGAACGCCGAACGTTTTACGTTTAATGATTGGTGATTCGACGGTTGATATATCGATGCAAAGGGTCGTGGTCATGGAATGCGAAATTGATGACATGAACCCAGAACTATTCGGCGTATTGATGGATCGTTTGTACGATGGTGGCGCCCTTGACGTGTTTTATGTTCCAGTGCAGATGAAGAAGAATCGACCTGGAACACTGGTCACGGTCATCGCGCCTCCGAATCGCCGAGAGGTTTTAAGCGACATCGTATTTCGTGAGAGCACGACCATTGGTCTTCGCTTCACCGAGATGACTCGAGAGTGCCTAGACCGCTCCACGACAATAGTTGAGACTCGAGTTGGGGCTGTGCGAGTGAAGGTTGCCAAGCGCGGTGGCCAAATCGTTAATGTCGCACCAGAATTCGAGGACTGTGTTCGGTTGGCGACTAATGGTGGCCTTCCAGTGAAAGAGGTGCAAGCGCTTGCGCACAAGGCATACCTTGAGAGAGCTTCAAGCGATTAGTCTCTGGTTCCTTCCATGTCTCAGTTCTATCTAACAACAGCAATAGACTATGTGAATAGTCGGCCACATCTTGGCACAGCCTATGAAAAGGTGACGGCAGATGTGATAGCTCGATACCAGCGACTGCGTGGTGTCGACACCCATTTTCTTATGGGCAATGACGAGCACTCGCAAAATGTGCATCGGAGGGCGCAAGAGCTCGGCCTGGAGCCAATCGCCTATTGCAATCAAATGGAAGAGGAGTTCAAGGCCGTTTGGAGTGACCTTCAGGTGTCATTCGATGATTTTATTCGGACGACGGAGCAGCGGCACAAGAGCGGTGTAACAAGAATGCTGCAGCGGATCAGTGACAGTGGCGATCTCTACGAAGGATTTTATGAAGGTTGGTACTGTGTATCGTGTGAAGCGTTCAAGCAGGAGAAGGACTTAGTCGATGGCAATTGTCCTGTGCACAGGATTGAACCGAAATGGTTACGGGAGAAGAATCATTTTTTTCGTTTATCTAAGTATCGAGATGCGCTCCTGACTCACTTCCAGACGCATCCCAATTTTCTCGAACCTGAAATACGCAAGAATGAAATCCTGCGGCTTCTTGAGAGTGGCCTCGAAGATATTTCAGTTAGTCGTAGCGGCCAAGCTTGGGGTATTCCCATGCCAGATCATTCTGATAGCGTGGTCTACGTTTGGTTTGATGCCCTCATCAACTATGCGTCGGCGGTTGGCTATGGTAGTGATGAAGCGCTGTGTGAGAAGTGGTGGCCTGCTGACTTGCATATCGTGGGGAAGGACATTACGCGCTTCCATAGTGTGTTTTGGCCAGCGATGCTGATGAGTGCCGGATTGGAGTTGCCTCTTAAAGTGTTTGGTCATGGCTGGGTTCACCATCGCGGTGAGCGTATGAGTAAATCACTTGGAACGACGATTGATCCTCTTGAAGCCGCACAACGCCTTGGCGTTGATGCGCTCCGCCTTTATCTGGTGAAGGAGATCCCCTTTGGACAAGACGGAGATTTTTCTTATGAACGGTTTGAGGAGCGATACAACGCCGACCTAGCGAATAATCTTGGTAACTTGGTAAGCCGGGTGGTTGCTATGGCCGAGAAATACAGGAGCAGTTGCCTTGTATCTGCGACCTCTGTCTCAGGACGACTTGCACGAGTAGCCGAACTAGCCGTACGAAAATATTCTGAGGCAATGGAACGTTTGGCGCTTCACGAGGCGGCCTTGGCGGCCTACACGCTCGTGGATGCGACCAATGAATTCATCACTGAGACCGAACCATGGGTTCTCGCGCGAGATCCGTCGAAATCGGACCGGCTTAATCAAGTGTTGAGGGAGTCAGCGGAGGCAATACGTATTGCCGCGGTTCTTTTGTTGCCAGTGATGCCCACTTCGGCCGAAACAATTCTGGAGCGGATGGGAGACCCAACGGTCACTGGAGGACGTCAATTCGATCAAGCAACAGAATGGTCAACAGAGGTGGAACGGAGACTCGTCAGAGGTCCTGCTCTGTGGCCTCGAGCTGAAAGTGGATGATTGCTGAGATCCTTTGATAAGGGAAAGGCGCAACTTAATGACGAATGAAGAACCTCGGTCGAGTGAAGAGATTCTGCCCGCCACGGAGGATAGCTCCCGGATCACGATTGATACGTTCATGGGGGTCGAGTTACGTGTGGCGAAGGTTGTTGCGGCTGAGAAGATTGAGAAGTCGAAGAGATTAATCAAGATTGAAGTCGACCTGGGATCAGAGCAGCGAACAATTGTTGCTGGAATCGCAGAGGTATACGAACCCGCCGACTTGGTGGGGCGAACCGTTGTGGTTGTGGCCAATCTTAAAGCAGCAAAATTGATGGGTGTTGAATCAAACGGAATGATCTTGGCAGCAAACCTTGAGGGCGACAGGCCCTGGCTTATCAGCTTTGATGAGCCAGTACCTCTGCCTGGCACTCGGGTACGGTAGTTAGTTTTCGTTATGCTCGACTCTCACTGTCATTTAGCGGACCAAGCTTTTTCCGATGATTTACCGGAGGTGGTCACACGGGCTCAACAGGCTGGAGTTGAGACCGCGTTGTGTATTCTGGCGGCAGGGGATGTCGAGGAAGAGGCCAGGGCAGAGGTTTTACGTAATCTATGGCCCTCAGTGAGCTTTGCGTGCGGAATCCACCCGCATCAGGCGAATACCTGGGCTGGCCGAGAGGCTACTCTCGCAGCATATGTGCGCGGTGTTGTCGAACAGCAGGACGATGTGCTGGCGATTGGTGAAATCGGGTTGGATTACCATTACGATTTCGCACCGATTGAGGTGCAGCGCAAGGTATTTGCTAGTCAGGTCGCGTTGGCCAGAGAACTTAAATTGCCGTTGGTTATTCATAGCCGGGAAGCCGAGGCTGACACCTGGGCTATTCTTCGAGAGGCTGGCGATGTAGTCGCCGGTGTCCTTCACTGCTTTACCGGTGATGCGAAGGCGGCACAGGAAGCTCTGGCACTCGGTCTCCATGTGTCGTTTTCAGGAATTGTCACGTTCTCGCGTGCTGAATCACTCAGGGAAATAGCTGGTTGGATTCCAGAGGACCGATTATTAGTCGAGACGGATTCACCGTACTTGGCGCCTGTCCCTTATCGAGGGCATCGAAATGAGCCCGCTTGGGTGGAGAGGGTAGTAGAGGTGGTGGCGAGGGCCCGAAGAGTCGAGCCGGACATGATTGAAGTGGCGGTTCTACAGAACTTTAAAGCTCTGTTCAGCGTGTAGTGGTTTGACAGATAGTAGAGTGGGTCTTGGAACGTTGACACTCTTCGCGTGAGTATGGTGTGATCGTCTTTTAGTGCTGTTCGGGTTGGACGTTTAGGTGCTTTTGCTCGAGTTCTGGTGTGCCCAATACTGAATCCTCGATTAACCTCGCACAAATCTTTGAGCCGATTCACGCTGACCTACAGGCGGTTGAGCAGGAATACGTTCGCCAGGTTGAATCGCGAGTCGAGTTAATCCCGCAAATTGGTAAATACATTCAAAGAAGTGGCGGGAAGCGGATTCGACCGGCTCTGCTCTTGATGGCTTCGCGCCTGGCGGCATATCGTGGTGATCAGGCGGTCCTGTTCGCATCGGTCGTTGAATTCATCCATACAGCCACACTGGTTCATGATGACATCGTTGATGATTCTCAGGTGAGGCGAGGTCAAGAGGCTGTGCACCTACGGTGGGGCAATGAGAAAACCGTTCTCCTGGGTGATTACCTCTATATTAAATCAATGGGCATGGCGCTGAGCCACGACTCGCTCGATGTTGTGAGGTTGTTGTGCGAAGTCACCCTGCGCATGATCGAAGGAGAGTTATATCAACTCACCAAGAATGGTGACGTCGATATTACCGAGGAGCAACACCTTGACATCATTCGACGCAAGACCGCTTATCTGTTTGGTGGCTGCGCTGAGATCGGCGGTCGACTTGGTCAAGTGCCGGAGGAGCAAGCCGAGGCCCTTCGGGAGTACGGATTTAATCTAGGCGTGGCTTTCCAAGTGATC
>JYMV01001552.1_pt1 | contig 25983 bp, 22 predicted proteins | sample 338911 | NCBI WGS metagenome assembly JYMV01 (sample SAMN03354496, study PRJNA234377) | hydrothermal vent metagenome | biome: Deep sea; feature: Hydrothermal plumes at the Eastern Lau Spreading Center, Western Pacific Ocean; material: Seawater | place: Tonga | collected 2009 | depth 2000 m m
AAAGTTTATTGAAGTGCACGCTTGTTGTCGGATTGTTTTTGCGAGGAATCACTGTGTCTTTAAGTCATTCTTAACTATGGTCCGGTTCGATAATGTTGGCATGCGCTATGGTGCTGCGCCAGAAGTGTTGCGCGACGTCAGTTTTTCGCTGCAAACTGGCTCGTTTCATTTCATCACGGGGGCAAGTGGGGCAGGGAAATCTACCTTGTTGCGGTTGCTTTATTTCGCGCACCGCCCCACGCGAGGCCTCATCACAATGTTCCAACATGATCTTGCTACCGCAGATCGTCGTACGCTAACTGCATTGCGGAGGCGGATTGGTATCGTATTCCAAGATTTTCGGTTGCTTGATCACCTGAGCTTGCGTGAAAATGTTGCCCTTCCTCTCAAGATTGATGGTCTAAGCGGCCCCCAACTGGAGTCTTCAGTTGAGGAGCTTCTAGATTGGATCGGACTTGGCAAACGCATAGACATTCATGCGTCGACTTTGTCCGGCGGTGAGAAACAACGCCTTGCGATCGCCCGGGCCGTGGTTCGTCGGCCGGCTTTGTTACTAGCGGATGAGCCTACTGGCAATGTTGATCCTGATAACAGTGTGCGCCTTCTCCGTTTATTTAGGGAGTTAAATAAATTGGGCACCAGTGTCGTTATTGCGACTCATGATGAGTCGCTGTGCACACGGTTCAACTATCCCCGACTCCATTTACTTGATGGGTGCATGCGTTTAATCCCGGCAGAGGGCGGCGAGTAGGCGGCCCTTTAAGTAAAATAATGCGCACTAGTTCTGACCTTGCTTTTAGCTGCGACAATAGCGCTTGGTTTTTGCCTTGGATGCTAGCGGTAGTAGTTTATCTCGGCACACTTGCGACGGTCGGCATAGTTATAGTGGAGAGTGTGCTAGGACGCTGGCAAGGAGGCAGTTATGCCTCCATCACCGTACAGTTGCCGTCAAATACTGAGTTGGCAACGGTAGAGGATGTTCTTGAGACTTTGAATCAAACCCCCGGCGTAGAACAAGCACGTGCAATATCTAGAGAAGAAATGATCTGGCTGCTTGAGCCATGGTTTGCTGCAGGTGACTTAATTAAACAGTTACCTATCCCTTGGCTGATAGATGTGGTGCCGAAAGAAGGTGCAGTTGTGAACTGGCCAGCTACGCAGAACCGATTGGCTGAGCACGTTCCCGGGGTGTTGGTTGATACTGGTATGGTTTGGCTCGAAAAGCTAACACAGCCCGCGCGTACTTTTCAGGTAACCGCCATCCTTGTGTTGGCACTGATCATACTTGCCACAGTAGCGGCGGTGTCTTTGACAGCGCGTGCAGCGCTCGCTATCCATCGAGATACCATTGAGGTGATACATTTGCTAGGGGCAGAGGACGATTACATCATTCGTCAAATCCAGCGCCGTGTGACTGGCATGGCTGCTCGGGGTAGCATTGTCGGTGTGGTCCTAGCGTCTGCGACTATTTTTGCGATAGGTTACGTTACAAACCATGTAGAGGCCTCGTTGTTTCCAATTTACGAATTTGGTGTTGGTGGTTGGGTGGCGATGTTTGCAATGCCACTTCTGGCGGTGATTATCGCTGCATTCACGGTGCGAAGAATCGTGGGAAGAGAACTCGCCAGTATGCTCTAATCAGTATGATGATTTTTGAACGTAACCGTTTTCGGTTGACAGCGCGCGCGACCTTTATCTGTTTGGTCCTTGGCATTTTAAGCACGAGCTTGGCAGGATTTTTGACGTTCACCTCTAAAGTGCCTCGCGTTGCGGATCCCCCCTCGCGGAAAACCGAGGCCATTGTAGTACTGACGGGTGGCAGCGAAAGATTGATCACGGGCCTGGATTTACTGAATGCGGGGTGGGCGCAGAAAATGTTCGTTTCTGGTGTGCCGAAGGCGGTGGATGTACGCACACTCTTGGCCGTAGTGAAACGAGACGTTGAAGAGCTCTATGATGGCCAAGTTGAGGTTGGACATGAGGCTCGTGACACCGTTGGAAACGCTAGAGAGACGGCAAAATGGATGGCCGCACAAGAGTTTGAGAGTTTACGCCTAGTGACCGCCGGGTACCATATGCTCCGAAGTCTCAGGGAATTTGCGCACGTAATGCCAGGTGTAGAGATAGTTCCGCATCCGGTGTTTCCTGCCAATGTTCATCTCGACAAGTGGTGGCGATGGCCGGGTACAACGGCCCTGCTGCTTGATGAATATGTTAAATATTTGGTTAGCTATTTGCGCTTTGTGATACAGCCCCGTGTGTCTTTAGAGTAATGATTCTTCTCCGCTCTTTCGTTTTCAACGTTGGGTTCTTCGTGGGGACTTTGTTCTTAATGATTGTGTTTCTACCGGCCTTGATTGTGGGTCGACGTGCGCTGCCATGGTGTGGGCGCGTTTGGGCGCGCATGTTGCGATGGTGGCTCGCCGTGGGAATCGGGGTTCGTATCGAGATTCGCGGTGAGGTCCCGAGCGGCCCATGCCTGATTGCTGCGAAACATCAGTCGGCATGGGAAACAATCGAATTTTTTCGGTTATTGCCCGACGCTTGTTTTGTACTTAAGCGTGAACTGGTTTGGATCCCGATGCTCGGTTGGTATATCGCTAGAAACCGCCAAATCGTCATTAATCGGTCGGCAGGCGCTAGCGCACTAAAGCGCATGTTGGCGGAGGTGGAGTTGGCGTTGGCTGCGGGCAGGCAGATTGTTGTATTCCCTCAGGGCACAAGGGTCGCACCTGACGTTAAAAGGCCATATCAGTCAGGAATAGGGTTCCTTTCCAACCACTTAGATGTCCGTGTCATCCCAGTTGCGCTGAATTCCGGCGTGGTTTGGGGGCGTAATAAATTCGTCAAATGCCCTGGAACTATAGTTCTTGAATTTCTGAAGCCGATGCCGGAAGGGTTGGGTTCGAGGGTATTTATCGAAGAGTTGTCGACTCGTATCGAACTGGCAAGTCAGCGATTGGCTGTGGAGGGACGTCAATCCATTCGCCGTCCACGAAAAGGTGGGGTTATGTAGTGTTAACTGCAGACTCAGTAGAAAATTCTCTTCGTCTCTTGCGGGGATTACGTCCCCAAGATTTTTTTTACGCTCTTCTTAGCCTGTTGATTAACCGTTCCATAAATTGTTTGCAGGTTTCGATTTGGTCAATTTCAATATACTCATTTGGTTTATGAGCTTGCAAAATGCTGCCGGGTCCGCACACGAAAGTTGCAAAGCCGGCACGCTGAAATAGCCCGGCTTCCGTGCCAAAGGAGATTGCACCGGCCGGCCCGTTATCGCCACTAAGTTCTCGCCCGAGATTTTCCGCGTCTGGGATTTCCTCCGGTCCAAGGCCGGGTATTTGGACTACTGTCTCTGTGCGAATGCTGGCGTGGCTTGAAATTTTGTGCATGAGCGGTCGCACTTCCTCATCAAGGTAGTGCTCAAGCGGAGCAAGTACCAAAGTATGGATATCACCGCCAGGAATTAAGCGGACTTCCCAACCAAAAGTACACTTACGTGGCACGATATTTGCGGCGGTGCCGCCACTCAATGTTCCAACCTGAAGGGTGTGATAGGGGGGATCGAAGCTCCCAATTCCGTCGGCACGCGTGCGGAGGTCTTTGGATAAATCATTAAGGAAATGGATTGTGTCAGCAGCGTGAAAGATCGCACTGACACCACGGTCCGGGTAGGCGGAATGTGCTTCTAGTCCATTTGCCGTGGTACTGAACCGGAACACGCCCTTGTGTCGATTGATCACCTTCATCTCGGTCGGCTCGCCGATAATTACGGCGCTTGGTGAAATACCTAAACTTTTGATTAGCGCGATCAGTTGCGGTGCTCCCAGGCAGCCAACTTCTTCGTCGTAAGACAAAGCTAAATGTACTGGAATGTGTAAGTCGGCTGCTAAAAATTGGGGTAACATAGATAGAAAGAGCGCCGGAAAACTTTTCATATCGGATGTTCCCCGACCATAAATCCTCCCCCTTTTCATAGTTACTGAAAAGGGGTCACTGTCCCACTCTTGGCCGTCGACCGGAACAACGTCCGTGTGTGCTGATAAAACAATACCACCTTCGGTGTCAGGACCAATGGTTGCAAACAAATTTGCCTTCGTTCCACTGTCATCGTAAACGCGCTGGGATTCAACGCCATACTCGGAAAGATACGCGGACACAAAGTCAATCAGCTCTAGGTTAGATTCGCGGCTTGTTGTGTCGAATGAGACCAGTCGGTCAATCATTTCTAGAGGAGTGTAAGTGGGTACGGGCATTGCCTTGGGTAACTCAATCCTTTAGGGAAATGATGTAAGCTAGGAAATCCTTAACAATGTAGATCAGTCTTTATGATCATGGCATCGAGTCAACAACATTTAGGATCACGATCCTCAACCTTGCTGAATATTCTGAGACAATTTTTAGTGATAATGGCGATCGTGCTGCCGCCTGTTACGTGCTGGGCTGTAACTCCCAAGAACGTCGTCGTGATGGCCAAGTCGCTTGACGATCTGATCACTCTTGATCCCGCTGAGGTCTTTGAATTCTCTGGAACGGAAATTATTGCCAACCTCTATGATCGTTTGTTTGTAGCTAATCCTACAAACCCGGCGCAGCCGACACCTGGTTTGGTAGAGAGCTGGTCTATCAGCGAGGATGGACGAAGTTACTACTTTTTGCTGAAAAAAGGCCCAACTTTTCAAGATGGTCGGCCAGTCTCGGCAACCGATGCCGTCTTTTCGATCAGGCGAGCGGTCATCCTTAACAAGACACCCGCCTTTATCCTTTCCCAACTGGGGCTTGCTCCAGAAAATATTGAGGAAAAAGTGCGCGCAATCGATGCACGGCAGTTTTTGCTTGAAGTCGATCGAGACTATGCGCCATCCCTCGTTCTAAATGTTTTGAGTTCAGCAATTACTTCGGTCGTAGATCGTCAAGCCGTGCTAGCGAATGCCCGAGATGGTGATCTTGGACACAGATGGTTGCGGTCTCACAGTGCAGGGTCCGGTCCGTTCCGACTGCGTCGTTGGAATGTGGGTGAATATGTAATGCTGGATGTCAATCGTGACTATCCGGGCGTGTCACCAAATCTGGAAAGATTTGTAATTCGAGATATTCGTGAACCAGCGACACAAAGACTGATGTTGACTCGTGGGGATGTTGATATCGTCCGCGATGTTGCTCCGGACCAGATTAGAGCGCTTGCTGGGGAGCCCGGTATTATTACATGGTCGGCGCCTCAAGCCCGCATTTTTTACATGGCTCTTAATCAACAGAATCCAATTCTCGGCGCGACTCAAGTGCGGCAGGCGATCCGCTATGCCATTGATTATAAAAATATTGTTCGCCACCTGCTCCCCGGTCGTGCCGAGATTCATCAGGCGTTTCTGCCGAAAGGTTTTCTGGGTGCGCTGGAGGAAGCCCCGTTCGTCCTCGACTTGGTACGGGCACGCCACCTGCTCATGGAAGCGGGATACCAACAAGGGTTTCCGCTTGTTGTAGATGTGCGCTCAGACCCGCTCGCGTTGCAAATCGCGCAAGCGATTCAGACGAGTTTTGCCAAAGTTGGCATTGTTCTAGATATTCGGCCGGGAGACAGCAAACAGGTGTTAACGAAATATCGAGCGCGCCGACATGATCTATACATGGGCTACTGGGGCTCAGATTATCTCGACCCCCATTCCAATGCTGCGGCGTTTGCTCGTAACCCCGACAATGCCGACGACGCGGCTGATAAGACACTGGCGTGGCGGAATGGATGGGAAATTCCAGGGCTGACCCAACGCACCGACGAGGCAATGTTAATTCGGGATTCGTCTCGACGCGCAGTGGCCTATGGAGAGTTGCAACGAAGTCTTCAGATAGATTCTCCCTTCATTATTCTCTTTCAGGAAAAAGCATTAATTGCCGCACGGGAGAGTGTGATTGGCTTCGAAGTGGGATTAACATCTGACCAGATACGCTATGAGCGCGTTTCAAAATAGCGTTTGCCAGTGACCAACCGCCAACCGGAAGGAATGACCTCGACGGAGAATTCAGGCTTACCTGCTCCCACTCTGTCACCAGTGATTACGGGAGCACTTTTTCGTGTCAAACGCACCCTAGGTGTTTTGACAAGCGTCATGGTTACGATATTGGGGTTATTGTTGGTTACTTTCGTGATTGGGCGGGTGGTGCCAATTGATCCCGTGCTTGCTGTTGTTGGGGATCAAGCCAGCCAGGAAACTTATGCTGCCGCTCGTGCAGAAATGGGCTTGGACCAGCCGCTTTTCATCCAAATTGGCCGTTATTTTAGCCAGTTGGGCCACGGAGACCTCGGCATTAGCACGTTGACGGGACGGCCCGTTGTTGATGATATCGTTCGCTATTTCCCCGCAACATTGGAGCTTGCCAGTCTCGCAATGTTATTTGGTGTATTGCTAGGAATTCCGGCAGGCGTCATCTCGGCGGCACGGCGTGGACGACTCCTTGACCACATAATTCGGGTTTTTTCGTTAATTGGTTATTCGATGCCTACGTTTTGGCTCGGTATGATCGGCCTTCTGGTTCTATATGCAAAACTTGGTTGGATCGCGGGGCCTGGGAGGATTGATATCCTTTATGACGGTATGGTGCCGGCCGTGACCCATCTTCTGCTCGTTGATTCACTGCTTGCCGGAAACTTTGCAGCGTTCTCTGATGCTTGTGCTCATATAGCTCTGCCATCCGTAATTTTGGGGTATTTCTCGATGGCTTATATTGCGCGTATGACCCGAAGCTTCATGATCGATCAACTCAATCAGGATTATATAATTGCTGCGCGCGCTAAGGGACTGAGTGAAGGGCGTGTCATTTGGCGTCACGCACTTGGCAATGCTGCAGTTCCCTTGATTACTGTCGTCGCGTTAAGTTATGGCAGTTTACTTGAAGGTTCTGTGTTGACTGAAACAGTCTTTGCTTGGCCTGGCCTCGGGCTCTATCTCACTAATTCGTTGCTCAGCGCTGATATGAACGCTGTGCTTGGTGTTACTGTTGTCAGTGGCTTTGTGTTCCTGGGGTTAAATCTCCTGTCAGATATGATTTACTCTCAGGTCGACCCTCGAGCTAAATGAGTTTTACGAAAGAGAGTAGAGTTGCCGCGGCACATGCGGCTCGACGGAGTGCGTATCGGATAGATAAACCGCGGTCGCGGGCACAAGCGCGGCTAGCGCGTTTTGCTTTATTTTGGAAATCGTTACGGCGCAACCCTCTCACGATGCTGGGCCTGGGGATTGTGGGGATGTTAGTCGCTGTGGCGATTCTAGGTCCTGTTTTCTCTCCTTATGATCCAGTTTCCCAAGATCTGGCGATGCGTTTGATGGGGCCCAGCGCGAACTATTGGCTCGGTACTGATGAGTTGGGGCGTGACATTTTTTCGCGCATTCTACATGGCGCACGTATCACGTTAAGTATCATCGTACTGGTGGTCGGGATTGCAGCTCCCTTTGGATTGGTATTGGGTTGTGTATCCGGTTATCTGGGAGGCTGGCTTGACATCGCTATAATGCGAATTACTGATATTTTTTTAGCTTTTCCAAGATTGATTTTAGCGCTGGCTTTAGTTGCAGCATTGGGTCCCGGCATCGAAAATGCAGTAATTGCGATTGCGTTGACTTCCTGGCCAGTGTACGCGCGGGTTGCGCGTGCGGAAACACTCGTGATCCGCTCCACCAATTATGTTCGTATGGCGCGTTTGCAAGGCGCTTCGTCATGGCGGGTGATCCACAGATATGTGATTCCGATGTGCATAAATTCAACGGTCGTCCGTGTGACCCTGGATATGGCCGGGATCATTCTCACTGCTGCCGGGCTTGGGTTTCTCGGTCTTGGCGCGAAGCCACCGTCACCGGAATGGGGTGCAATGATAGCCGCTGGTCGTCAATACATGTTCGATCAATGGTGGCTTGCTACTATGCCAGGTTTGGCGATTTTAGTTGTAAGCCTCGGCTTCAACTTGCTTGGCGATGGCCTTCGCGACGCACTCGATCCGCGTACTTAAAATGATGTTAACGATCGAAAATCTACGAGTTTCCTATGGTACTCCACATGGCGAGGTGACTGGGCTCGCCGGTGTAAGTTTTGAATGCGCGCGCGAAAAACTAGGAATCGTTGGTGAATCCGGATCAGGGAAATCCAGTATAGGGCGTGCGATCATGGGGCTACTGCCTGTTAACGCACACTTGGCTGCTGACAAAATGCGTTTTAAGGACAATGATTTGTTAGCTTGTGACGAGTCGGCCCTACGCGCGCTCCGCGGGCGCCGGATGGCAATGATTTTCCAAAACCCCTTGCTCGCACTAAATCCGGTGATGAAGATTGGTGCACAGATTGCCGAGAGCTACGAGGTTCACCAAGGCTTTGGGGCATCTGCTTCCCGTAGACACGGTCTGAACATGTTGCGCTCGGTTCATATAGAGGATCCTGAACGAATGTGGAATGCCTATCCCAACGAACTGTCGGGTGGTATGGCCCAGCGCGCAATGATAGCGATGATGTTGGCTAGCGGACCCGACTTGTTAATTGCGGATGAGCCGACATCGGCGTTGGACGTAATCTCACGTCAGTCGGTGCTCGAAATCATTGATGAGCTAGTTCAGTCGCAGGGTATGGGATTATTGTTCATAAGCCACGATCTTGGACTAGTGGGGAGCTTTTGTGATCGGGTCGTGGTGTTAAAAAATGGTGAATTGGTCGAGACAGTGGATGCAGTGGCACTCAATAGTTCGGGCCATTCCTACACTCGCGCACTATTAGCAGCGCGACCACGTCTTGTGACAGGTGTGTCGGCGGATATTAAAAATTAGGCGGGTGATTGCGCGATGATTGTTGTTCGCGATCTCAGTGTTAGTTACGGAGAAATAGGGCGCAAGGTGTTAGCCGTTTGCGGAGTGTCGTTTAGTTTTGGTGCCGGTATTAGTTTTGGTCTGGTGGGGCAAAGTGGTAGCGGTAAATCAACCGTGTTGCACTCTATCGCTGGGTTAATCCGGGATTGGGACGGAAAAATTGAGATTAATGATCAACCGCAGGAACGGAATCGTGATCAAGCATTTTACCGAAATGTTCAACTCGTGTTTCAGGATTCCAATTCCGCGTTGCATCCCCGGCACATGGTTGAAACATTGCTCGCCGAGCCGCTGCTCATTCATAATCTAGAAGACGTCAATAGCCGCGTTGGGGTAGCGCTTGAGGATGTTGGTCTCGAAGACGGTATTCGTTATCGATATCCACATCAGCTTTCTGGTGGCCAACGCCAACGGGTGGCATTAGCTCGTGCACTAATACTGGAGCCTAAAATTCTTCTTCTTGATGAACCAACTGCAGGCCTCGACATGCTTGCTCAGGATGGCATCATTAAATTACTGAACGGACTTCGGTATCGTGGCGACTTGAGTTACCTGTTAGTCAGCCATGATATTGCGGTGATCACGGAGTTATGCGATTGGGTTGGTGTGATGCAGAGTGGCCGACTCGTTGATGTTCAAAGAACTAAGCGTCTTGTCGCAGGAGTTGACGATCTGGCTCCATACACTCAAGCCTTAATTGACGCAGCAACTAAATATATTCCGCGTGAGTATGTGGCAAAAGGCGCTGTACAGTGACGCGCGTCAAAGCTGATTCCTGGCAAAAATTGTTATGTTGTTTTTCGTCAACTGCATCAAGTTAACGGAGCGGTATATTTGATTCGATTCCGTAAAGCATTATTTCCAATTGGGTTGCTTCTTGGGGCAATTGCAATTGCCGGATGGTTGCGGGCAACGAAACCTTCGTCCCCAGCAAACCCAATAACGGAGCATATTTGGACCGTTGATGTTCTGCCTGTCGTTGTCGCCGATATTCAACCCGAAATGCGTTTGTTTGCTCAGATAGTCGCGGGTCGGGAAGTAGAATTGCGCGCACTCGTTGCAGGTACGGTTGAGTCTGTGGGGTCAAATTTTGCCAATGGTGGGATAGTGGAAAAAGGGGAGACGCTTGTCACGATTGACTCGTTTTTTCACGATCGTGATTTGATGGAGCAACGTGCGTTGCTTCGCCAAGCAATGGCGCGACTCGATGAACTAACTGCGAAAGTAGAGATAGAGGGTTTATTACTCTTTGAAGACCACGCGCAACTGGCAATCTCGCAAGACGACCTCGCCCGGTACGAAGAGTTAGTTGGGGAAGCGGTGTCGGAACGAAAGCTTGATAAAGTACGGTTGGCGGCAAGCCGTGCCCAATCGCAGGTATTGCTGCGTGAGCAGCAACTCTTAGCACTGAAGGCACAAATTAACCAACAAATTGCGTTCATTGATAAACTAGAGGCCTCTGTTGAGCGTGCAGCCCGAAAGCGAATGGATACGCAGATGCGCGCACCATTTGGTGGTTACCTGACCGATATAATGGTCAACGAAGGGATGCAGCTGAGCATGGGTGACTCTGTCGCCCAACTTATCGATGCGAACCAATTGGAAGCGCGTATTTTCCTGAGCCATAAACAGTTCTCGCGAGCGTTCTCTGGTGGAGTCGTTAACAAACCTGCAATCGTTAACTGGAAAACAGGTAGCAAACTGATCGTTTTTAATGCTGTTGTGGAGCGTTTAGAAAGTGAAATAGATCCGGCGCTAGGAGGGGTTCATATGTATGCACGCCTCGATTCCAATACGACCAATACCGCCATACGGCCAGGAGCGTTTGTAGAAGTAATTGTGCCAGACAGGGTTTACGAGAAAGTAGTGCGCTTGCCGCAGGAAGCGTTGCACGAAGGCAGTAGAGTATACGCAATAGTTGGGGGCCGTCTCGAGGAGCGAATGGTTGATCTGGTCGGTCGTGATGGTGATTGGGTATTACTAAAAGGAGCCCTCGTTGATGGCGAGGATATTGTGCTCACCCGATTCACGGAGATTGGTCCGGGTGTGTCAGTAACTATTGCGGAATGAGTTCGCGTACCGGAAATATACTGGGAGCCTTTGCGTCTCACCCAACCGCAGCCAATCTACTTATGGTGTTGATGCTAGTCGTTGGTTTGATATCTCTTGGCAGGTTAAACACGCAATTTTTCCCGGACTTCGGCATTGATATCATCACTGTCTCCATTACTTGGTCCGGAGCGAGTGCCGAGGACGTGGAGAGTAATATTATCAAAGCATTGGAGCCGGAATTAAGGTTTCTCGACGGGGTTGACAAGGTGATTTCCTCGGCGCGTGAAGGCTCGGGTACGGTTGCTCTTGAATATCAATCGGGTACAGATATGCAGGCAGCATTGGCTGCAGTCGAGAGCGCCGTATCACAAATTGTTACTTTTCCAGCAGACGTTGCTGCTCCGGTAATCGCCCAAGTGATCCGCTATGACACGATAAGCCGTTTGATTTTGTCCGGCCCCTATAGGGAGGCCGCTTTAAAACATATGGCTAAGCGAATTAGGGATGACCTTCTTGCGCTTGGGATTGATAAAGTCAGCATATTTCCAATTCGGGACGAGGAAATACATGTTGAGGTCACGCCCGAAACGCTACTTGCTCTGAATATGACTCTCTCTGATATCGCGGCGCAAATTCGTGCCAGTAATCAGGACCTGCCGTCAGGCGACACGGGAGGCAAGACGAGACAGCAACTGCGTGGCATTGGGCTGATGCAGACCGTAAACGAACTCTCGTCAATCAATGTCCGAGCCTACGAAGGTGGGGAAAAGATTGTCCTTCGAGATATCGCGGACGTGCGAGATACATTTGATCCAACTGCGCCTACCATTCTCCTTAATGATGAGCCGGCTATTGAACTTCATATCCAGCGTGCGGTTGGTGCTGATGCGTTGGTTTTAGCGGATCGGGTTGATGAATATCTGAACACACTGCGTCCAACTTTTCCTCCCAATCTGAATGTGCAGCAGTTCGACGTTGCAGCAAATTTAATTCGCGAGCGAATTAATTTACTTTTGCGCAATGGTGCTGGGGGGCTCGTTCTGGTTCTTGGAATTCTATTTTTGTTCTTAAATTCACACGTGGCTCTGTGGATAGCGGTTGGCATTCCCACTGCGGTGTTGGGCGCGCTGGCGGCAATGTTGGTTACGGGACAATCCATCAACATGGTTAGCCTGTTTGCATTGATTATGATGATCGGGATAGTCGTCGATGATGCGATCGTAGTGGGTGAGCACGCCATGGCAAAGCGTGCGGAAGGACTGGGTGCTGCTGAGGCGGCTGTGTCCGGGGCCCATCGCATGTTGGCGCCAGTATTCTCTGCGAGCCTGACTACTATTGCAGCGTTTGTGCCAGTAATGATGATTTCGGGAATTATTGGGGAAATAATCATGGCAATACCGCTTGTCGTGGTTGCGGTGTTGATTGCGAGTCTTATTGAATGTTTTTTAATTTTGCCAGGCCATATGCGTGGTGCCCTAACCAGGAATTTAGAAGGCACGTCAAGATTTCGTCGTCATTTCAATACGTCGTATGAAGCCTTTCGAGATGGTTTATTTCGTCGCTTCGTCGAGTTTTGTGTTCGATGGCGTTATGCAACGCTGAGCGGGATGGTTGCTTCGCTAATTGTAGCGATCGGTTTAGTGGCGGGAGGTCGTGTCCAGTTCGTGTTTTTCCCCTCCCCTGAAAGCGATATCATTTACGCGAATTTCACTTTTTCGCCGGGCACCACAAGGGCGCGTACGGATGAAATGGTGTCAGAACTCGCTCGCGCCCTTGATGTTGCGGAAAACGCATTGGTTGGAGATGGTAAGCGTGTGGTCCGCGTAGCATTAGGATCCGTGGCTGCCCCGGCGAGTAGTTTTGGACGAAGAAATTCGGGGGATGGAGATCATCTGGGTGGTATGACGGTAGAACTCACTCGGTCCGAGAATCGCGACGTGCGTACTGCAGATATGATTACCGCATGGAGAGCAGAGATTAGGCAATTATCAGGGCTGGAGACGCTTACTATTCGAGCCCGCCAAGGTGGCCCTCCAGGACGAGACCTGGATATACGCCTTTATGGTGGCGAAACTGCTGCATTGAAGCAGGCTGCCCTGGAAACGCGCGATTTAATTCGCCGTTTTAATGGTGTTACTGACATCACTGACAATCTGCCATGGGGCAAGCAGGAACTCATTTTTTCAGTTAACGAACGCGGGAGAATGCTGGGATTCACAACAGAGACGGTTTCACGGCAAGTGCGTGAGGCGTTCGATGGAACAATTGCGCAGAGATTTATTCGTAATGATGAGGAAGTAGCAGTGCGTGTTCAGTTGCCGCGGAACGCAACATCACCTGCCACTTTGCGAAGGCTATATTTACGTGCACCCGAGGGGAAGGAGGTGCCGCTTTTGCAAGTTGTTGATTTGGAAAGTGATCGTGGCTTTGCGTTGATTCGACGCGAAAACGGAATACGCGAAGTATCTGTCACTGCTGAGATAGAAGAGAGCGTCGTTAATCCCACGGAATTAGTGGCTGCGTTAGAAGCGGATGGCCTACCAAATATTGCCAAACGTCACGGCGTCGAATTTCGATTCGCGGGGAAAGCAGAGGAGCAGGGAGAAACCCTTGCGGATATGCGGATCGGAGCGTTAGTAGGTCTGACTATGATCTATATTGTTCTTGCATGGGTATTCGGAAGCTACACTCGCCCGCTGGTAGTTATGTCGATAATTCCATTTGCCGTGGTTGGTGCAATTATCGGACATTGGTTGCTTGGATTTGACTTGACGATCCTGAGCTTGATCGGCTTGCTGGGGCTATCCGGGATCGTCGTGAATGATTCTATAATTTTGGTTACAGCGATAGACGAAAGATTTGCTCGTAACGAAAGTTTGCATACCGCAATTATCGATGGTGCACGGGACCGCTTAAGGCCCGTAGTTTTAACTTCGTTGACCACCATTGGTGGTTTGCTTCCGTTGTTGGCGGAAACCAGTCTTCAAGCTCAGTTTCTGAAACCAATGGCATTGACTATTGTGTTCGGTTTGATGGCAACGACAATTTTGGTTCTGGTTGTAGTGCCTGCGCTGATAGCAATCCAGGCGGATTTCCGATTGAAGTCAGCATCATTCTCGCCAAAAACTGGGGATGAATAAGACCAGCACGGTGAACAACTCAAGTCGGCCGAGGAGCATGGCCGCCGATAATAACCATTTTGCTGAGTCTGAGAGCGATGCAAAATTGTTTGCTGGTCCAATTAACGGGCCAAGCCCGGGGCCGACGTTGGCAATTGCGGTGGCGGCTCCACTCGTGCTGGTGATGAAATCATAGCCGTGTAATCCGAGGGCCAAGGCAGTGACTATGAAGCCGGCAAAAAACACGAAGAAGAAGCCGCGCACTGCGTTAGCTATTCCGCTTGGAATTGGTTCGCCGTTGAAACGGGGAGTCATAACAACATGCGGACGAATTAAGTGTGTTAATTCGACGCGAGCGCTGTTCAATAGTACTTGGTATCGGAACACCTTTATGCCGCCAGTGGTGCTGCCAGTGCAGCCACCTACAAACATTAGGAAAAAAAGGAATGTCACAGCAAAGGAGCCCCATTGATCGTAAGGCGCTGTGGTATATCCGGTCCCGGTGATGACCGAGACAGTGTTAAAGGCCGCGTAGCGAATTGCGATCAGCGGGGAGGCCTCCATGTGGTAACAAAGCCATGCCGTCATTATCAAGGCGGATACGGTGCAGAAACCGATGAACCACTGCACTTGACTGTCCCGAACCAATGCCGCTAGGTCGCCTCGTACAGCTCTTAGATAAAGTATGAATGGCAAGCCACCAACCAACATGCCAACGATTACGATCCAATCGATCGCAGCTCTATTAAAATGACCGATTGATCCATCTGCAGTGGAGAATCCGCCGGTAGAAATCGTAGCCATAGCATGACAAACGGCGTCAAATTTGCTCATTCCGGCAAGCCACAACGCGATGGCCCAAACCAAAGTTAGCGCTACGTAGGTCAAGGTGATCCAGCCGGCGATTGGGGCAGCGCGTGGTAAAAGTTTTTGGGAGTGGTCCGAGGATTCGGTTCGGAATAACTGCATGCCTCCAACCCTAAGGATTGGCAGGACAGCTACCGCCATCACGATGATACCAATTCCACCCAACCATTGCAGGATCGCTCGCCAAAGCAATATGCCCCTTGGAACCTGATCTAGGTCGGACATCACTGTCGAGCCCGTCGTGGTTAAACCTGACATGGCCTCAAAAAAGGCATCTGTCATGCTGAGTTGAGGCGACGAAAACCAAAGCGGTAAGCTAGCGAACAGGGCGATGGCTAGCCAACTTGCCGTTGTTAAGATGAAAGTTTCCCTAAGGCTGAGCTGAAAGCTAGGTCTTCGAAAGGCTAGAGCAAGACTCACACCGACGAACAGGGTTGCTGCTGCTGATGTGATGAATACGGGCCACACATCCCCATGCGATGCCGCGTCCGCGATCGCCGGCAAAGTCATCGATAAGGCAAGAATGATCAGCAGTAAACCGATCACAAATAGTGAGGACCGGAGATCAATCACAAATTTCAGCGCAGCACTGTCGCCTGCTCGCGTATCAACTTGGATACGTCAAGTCGAAAATTTTGAGAAGTTTTTGCATCACGCGTCCCTTGTTGTGGGATTGCCAATAATATTCAGGAATTCGCGTCGGGTGCTTGCATCGGATCTAAAATCACCGGTCATGCGGCTGGTGACCATGTTGACACCGGATTTGTGTACTCCCCGCGTAGTCATGCATTCGTGTGATGCTTCTACCATTACTGCTACCCCTTTGGGGCGTAAAACTTCGTCAATTGTATCTGCTATCTGCACAGTTAGTTTTTCCTGAATTTGTAGGCGTCTAGCGTAAATATCCACGATGCGAGCCAATTTGCTGATTCCAATCACCCGGCGGCTAGGCAAATATGCGACATGAACGCGCCCAATGATTGGAAGAATATGATGTTCGCAGTGGGACTCAAAGCGAATGTCACGAAGTACGACCATTTCATCGTACCCGTCTACCTCTTCAAATGTCCTGCGAAGAATTTCTTTGGGATTTTCTCCATAACCGGAAAAGAGTTCTTGATAGGCACGTGCGACTCGCCCTGGGGTGCCGAGCAGGCCTTCACGGTCGGGATTCTCGCCTATCCACTCAATTAGTATCCGAACGGCAGCTTCAGCCTGTTCGCGAGTCACTGCGCCACTGTGGCTATCGCTTTGTGGGGGATGTATAGGTGTTAATTTGGTATTGGTCTCGGGTTTAGCCATGTTAAATTCAGTTTCGCCTTCTCGCGGCTTATCACATGTTGGGATGCGGCCACTAAAGATTGTTAGTTTAACTGTTTACGAGCATACGGGCTGTCAAGTGAAAAGGCTGGAACTCGAGCGTCGAAACTCTCGCCGTCTGGTGTAACCATTTCATAGGTCCCGACCATAATGCCCGATGGTGTGCCTAAAGGCGTTCCACTAGTATATTCAAATGAATCACCGGGATTAATTACTGGCTGTTCACCGACAACTCCCTCCCCTCGCACTTCCTGCTGGCGACCGTAAGCGTCTGTTATTTGCCAGTACCGGTTGCGTAATTGCACTGTCTCTCCACCCTGATTCTCAATTTTTACCTGATATGCGAAGACATAATGTTCATCTTCAGGCGAAGACTGATCATCAAGGTAAAACGGCTTTACGGTAATTCGAATCGACCGAGTGGTCTCTTCGTACATAATAGTTATCTTTCTTGGCGCTCAGATGGCTGCTCCACAGCGGGAACGCGATTAAAAAGTGAACGAAACGCGTCTATTTGTCCAGTCACATAACAGCAAAATATTAATTTTCATCGTCTAAACTGTCAGTTGTTTGAACAGGATGCGCCACCAAGTACGCAAAAACGAGCGCAATGTGGGTGGTTCAGTGTCACTTGCTGCCTAGCATCTTCCAGACTATGGCCTAGCTCCAATTGAGGGTTTTCGGCAAGAAGAGTGCAGGGAACCACGGTAGGTCTCGGTGCACCTTTGCGTTTGACGACCATACGAGAATTCGCACACATTACTTGATCAGGATGAATTCCTAAGACACTCCAGCATTCCTCAGAAATCTCGGGTACATCAGCGTCGTCGACCATTTCCGGAAAAAGGACAAGTTGCCTTGGGTTATATGCGTCTATGTTTAGTCCCTGCTTCCGAAATAAGCCAGCGTATCCCGATCTCAAATCAGATTCGTTTTCAGACCAACGCAATCGACCGGCAACCTGTACTTGGAAACTGTTTGTGCACAGCCATTGAAGACCTTTCAGGGCGGCTGCCCAAGAATGCTGACCCCGCAGAATTTGATGTTGGATCTCAGAGTAATGATCCAGCGATACGCGGAGGTTCAGGGCCCTGGAATAACGCTCGTTAAGAGATATTAGGTGATCGGAACACTTCATCATTGGTTTCATGGCATTCGTTAGCACTAAAACGCTGAACCCGCGATATAGACAGAGCTTAAGCATGTCTGTCAGGTCGGGGTTCATAAATGGTTCGCCGCCGGTAAAGCCAACTTCAGTTGTGGCATGTTTCCCAGTGGCTATTTGATCTATAAAATCTCGAATTTCTGAAACGCTTAGATAAACAAGACTATCATTTGTGGGGCTGGAATGGATATAACAGTTGTCACAGGCTAAGTTGCACAAGGTTCCGGTATTAAACCAAAGTGTTTGCAAAGTAGTGAGATCAACCCGTGCCCGGCGAGCACCGGTGGCTGTAACCTCTGGGTCTTGGAACTTGCCAGGTCGAACCTGCAGACGCGTATTCACATCGGTCGATGCTATGCTCAAACTCTAATCACTCTGGTTTGCATGGACTATTGGCGCATCGCTTGCTAGCGATGACACAATCCGACCATATGTCCGAACCTAGGCCCTTGTGTATATTTGTCAATCTGGAAGCCGTGGTTTTAAATGTATAAAATTGGATCATGTGTAAGTTATATCATGCTTGCACTGATTGCTCTGCTACCGGAAGATGGTATAGCGTGCGGGCGTAGCTCAATGGCAGAGCAGAAGCTTCCCAAGCTTACGACGGGGGTTCGATTCCCCTCGCCCGCTCCAATCTATGTTATATATGTTAAAGACTTTCACAACGTGGGATCGTGTGTACGGTCCCTCCGTTTACGCCGTACAAATCACCAATACAGGCTTTTAGTGTGACCAAACCCAGTCTCGCACCACCATCGGGGAGTCGCGACTTCTTGCCTCAGGAAGCCCTGTTCCGCGAGCGCGTTTTCGCCACAGTCAAGTCCGTATTCACCGCACATGGATATGCGCCGTTCGAAACACCAGCTTTTGAGCGTCTGGAAACTCTGTCTGGTAAGTATGGCGAAGAAGGTGAAAAATTGATTTTTAAGATTTTAAAACGCGGCGAAAAAGCGGCGACCGGCGAAGCAGATTTGGCGCTGCGCTATGATTTGACTGTTCCTGCTATGCGGCTTTACGCTCATCGCCGGAACGACTTGCCGCGTGTGGTGAGGCGTTATCAGATTGGCCCGGTGTGGCGTGCTGACAGGCCCGGGCGCGGGAGATTTCGCGAATTCTATCAGTGTGACGTCGATGTTTTCGGGAGCGCGTCGCCGCTCGCAGATGTCGATGTCTTGCTAGCCCTCAGTCGTGTGCTAGAGGTCCTCGGCCTAAAGGGGTTCACGATTCGGCTAAATTCACGTCAGGCACTCCGGGGTCTGATGTCAGCATGCGGCGTGCCGCCAGTCAAACACCAGGCCGCGCTGATCGCACTCGACAAATATGACAAGATCGGCGTTGATGGGGTGAGTGCTGAATTGAGAGCGAGTGATCTCCCGCAGCGGGCGACTAAATCTCTCCTCAGCGATCTCAAGTCGAACAATCCGGAAGCTGCATTGCGTGCACGTATTGAATCTGATGATGAAGGGAAAGCCGGGCTCTTGGCCGCAGATAATATTGCCTCTCGGGTAGCACCTTTATTGCAAGGTGGCATGATTAGGGTTGATCCAATTCTCGCGCGCGGCTTGGACTATTATACAGGGCCTATCTTTGAGTTTATTGCAGACGATGGTGCAGATTCCATTGCTGGTGGAGGGAGGTATGACGATCTTGCGTCATTATTTATGAAAGAAAGCGTGCCGGTTTGTGGAGGATCACTTGGGATAGAGCGGATTATCATGTTATTGCAAGACCAAGTTGGTTTTGAACCGGCGGTTGGCGCGGTCTGTTACGTCACTGTATGGGACGAGGTTGATCAGGGAGATGCCTTGCAGCTTGTTGCTGCTTTGCGTGCCGAAGGAGTGAGTGCTGAGGTTGATTTGGCGGGTGGAAAATTGAGCCGGCAGCTTAAGGTTGCTGATGAACGTGGTTGTCGGGTGGTTATCGTGCAGGGGCCCGATGAGAAAGCAGCTGGTGAGGTGACGATTAAAGAAATGGAATCGGGTAATCAGCGACGAGCAACAAAGGCCAATGCACCAAGTGTGGTCAAGGAGTTAATTAAGTAATTGAGTCAAAGCTGAGGTGGGCGTTCGGTGCTTTAGAAAGTAGTGAGCCTTCTGATCAAGATTGTGATGGTTGTGGCGCCAAGGTGGGCAGCTTTCCAGAGCCACGGGTTTTCGGTTATTAGGCCTATGTCCGGCATATTTGATGCTGTGTCTTTCACTTGATACTTGTGATCTTGGCAAGAGTCGCTCCAATTTCTCTGTTGAGCACGAGGTCAGCAATGCCATCAAGATCGGTCGGGTCGCGGTTAAGGATTAGCAGTTTCGCTCCATTACGTTTGGCCATCACTGGGAACCCTGCAGCTGGGTAGACGACCAATGATGATCCCACGACCATGAAAAGGTCGCAGGCACGTGTTTCCTCTTCTGCTCGTAGCATTTCCGCCTCCGGCATTGACTGGCCAAAAGAGATAGTCGCTGTTTTTATAATTCCCCCACAGGAATCGCATGTCGGTATTTGCTCATCGACTTCGAACAGTTCACGAATTATGTCTAGCGCAACACGCTTGCGGCAGCTGAGGCACGCGGCGTACGTTGCATTACCGTGTAACTCAATGACTTGGTGATCTGGGACTCCCGAGAGCTGGTGGAGACCGTCAATATTTTGCGTGATTACCGAGGAGATAAGCCCATTTTTGCTGAATTGTGCAATTGCTTTATGACCATCGTTTGGTTTGGCGGTGCTTCGCCGCCAAGATTCCCGACGCTTCTCTTCAGACTCTAAGAACTCTTGAAACTCGATCGGTTTATACTTGGTCCAGATTCCGCCGGGGCTTCGGAAGTCCGGTATCCCAGATTCTGTACTTACGCCGGCGCCCGTGAAAATAACGACCTTTCGTGCTCCGTTAAGCATGTCGCTCAGCCGCTGTATTGTTGGATCGGTACTAGTCAAGAAACTCTCTTTGGCTATTTGGTGATAGGCCTGTACGAAATTAATACAAAAGATAATATCAGCCCAAATAGGACAATAGGTGTCACATGCGTTGGAGTGACGATCGAATTTTGACCACTCATGTTGGTAGCCTTCCACGCGGCGAGCCGCTCACGAGTTTGCTGCTTGCTGAAGAAAAAGACGAAATGGTTGATCGGGTAGAGCTTTCAGAAGCGATGAGGAGCGCTGTGGAAACGGCGGCCGTGTCCCAAGCTGAGTGTGGTATTGACATTGCTTGTGATGGAGAGATGCCCAGGGTTGGTTTTTCCACCTATGTACCGCGACGCATGAGCGGTTTTTCTGGCGAGTCAGTCCGACCTCTGCCACTCGATGCTAAGTATTACCCTAAATGGTTTGAATGGATGCAGAGGTCTGGTCTGCGTCGAGCTAGAGTCTACAATGCCCCAGAGGCCGTTTCCGAAATTTCTTATGACGATCTTTCTCCCGTTGAGGCCGAATGCAAGATGTTTCGACGGGCAATTGAAAAACTTCCCGGGAGGTTTCTCGAAACCTTCATGACAGCGGCGTCCCCTGGGATCGTAGTTACAACCATGATGAATCGGCATTATGACAGCCACGAGGCGTATCTCTTGGCGGTCGCTCGCGAGCTGAAAAAGGAATACCGTTACATCATCGATGCTGGTTTTACTCTTCAGATTGATGCACCTGACTTGGCTATGGAACGCGCTGGTTTTTTTCAAAATCAAAGCCTTAGTCAATTCCAAAAGTTTGTGGGAATGCATATAGAGGCACTTAATTGCGCTCTCGATGGCATTCCTTCTGACAAGGTTCGTTTGCATGCTTGTTGGGGGAACCGCAACAGCCCACATGTTCATGATGTTCCGTGCCCAGAAATTCTTCCGTTGCTGTACGAAGCGAAGGTGGGTGCTATCTCTCTGCCATTCGCGAATCCGCGTCACGCCCATGAAGTAGAGGCATTTCGAGATCATCCGTTGCCAGATCACATGATTCTGATGCCTGGTGTGATCGAAACTGTTACGAATTATGTTGAGCACCCGGAAGTGGTTGCGGAGCGCCTTAATAGAGCTGTCGAGGCGACTGGCGACCGGGAGCGTGTCGTTGCTTCCACAGATTGTGGGTTTTCGACCTTGGCAGGCGATGTATTCGTTGCCGAGGATGTCGTCTGGGCAAAGCTATCCGCACTAGTTGAAGGTGCTGAGATTGCGTCTCGAAGACTGTGGGGACACCGATGAGTTACGCTTTTTATGTTCTTCATTGGCTACTCCCGATAATAACAAAAAGTAGGTTCACCGTTGCTAACCGTGTGAATGGTTCATGTGGCACTATACGATATGCTGCTCACGCAGTTTCTTAATCTGGTCTGGATTATAACCGAGCTCGGCTAGAATATGATCGGTATGTTCGCCTAGGGTGGGTGGACGATCAAATGGTACGGTTTGATCGTCTCCGCTAGAGTCCGTATCGGCGGCGGTAATCTTAATTGGCAGCGATGCCACTGGAGCAGGATGTGCTAGGCCCGGATAGTCCAGAGGTTTGAGAAAACCCATAGCTCGCACATGTTGATCATCAATTGCAGCTTGTGGGGATAGTATCGGACCACACGGAATTCGCGCTTCTGACAATAACGCTAGGCATTCATCCGTTGAGCGACTGGCACACCAAGTCTGAGTGCGTTCGCAAATCTCATCACGATTTTTACCGCGCGCGTCGTCAGTGGAGAAGCGTTGGTCACTTAGCCAATACTTTTCACCCATAAGGTCCGCCCAACGTTCGAATAGTGGTTGGCCGATGACTTGAATGAGAATCCAGCCGTCATCGGTCTTGAATGCATCAATCGGCGCCCCAACCTGACCCCGGTTGCCAGTGCCAACGCGGTTGACTTGAGTGGTGGCTTGTTCAATTAGCGCAGAGTTGTTGAACGATAAGGCTGTTCTAAATAGAGATGTCTCCACTTTGCAGCCTTTACCTGTCCGATCCCGGTCCATTAAAGCCGCCATGGTTCCCAGTGCAGAATAAAGTGCAGTACCGAAGTCGACATATGGCGGATAAGTTTTTTGTGGTTGATCAGGAAAGCCCGACAGATACATAGCGCCAGACATGGCTTGTCCGACCCCATCAAAGCCAACCCGATCGCTGTAGGGTCCTCCTGATCCAAATGCGGAGTTGGTCGTAAGGATAATATCGGCCTTGATAGCTTTTAATGCTTCATAATCTAGCGACATTGCTTCGAGTGTTTGGGGGGGCAAGTTGGCAACCACTACGTCCGCAGTTTTAACGAGTGCCTCAACGATTTTTCGCCCTTCCGGAGTACGTGGATTTAAGGTAAGGCCGCGTTTATTTCGGCCCATCTGCGCAAAGGTTGCGCCACAATCGCCGTTTTCCGAGATAGGAGCGTAAAAACGATCCTCGCTGCCATCAACCTTTTCAACCCGAATCACCTCAGCACCCAAATCCGCAAGCATCGTCGCACAATAAGGCCCCGCGATGTAGCGCCCGAAATCAAGCACCCGAATTCCTGTCAAAATACCAGTCATATAATCCTCCTGTCTTAGCGACGAGGCCTTTTACTGCTTTTTATTAAAATTTTCCTATCGATAAATTACATCTCAAGTCGAGCTCATTTATTTCCATCGGTGAACATTCACTTAGTTTTGCTGCCAGAGAATTCTTTAGGACATTGTAAGATCTGGAGGATGACCAAGCAAAAATGAGCCAACGGTTTGGAAGTGTGATTTGCGGCCTTGTATCTGCTGGGCGACCGTGTGGATGTCACGGAAGCGTCGCTGAAATGGGCTTCCCGCAAAGATTGCCGATGTGCCTGCTGCATCGTAGACCACGTCGGCCACTGCTCTGGCCTCGTGGATGGCATGTGTTGAGGCAAGCCGGATACGCATACGCTGCGTTACTGTAACGCTCTGGCTGGCTGTTACTGCAGACCAAATATCCTCGAGTTCGCTTAACAAGAATGTTCGGGCAGCATTAAGTCTTGCCTCAGACTGACCGACTTCAGTTTGGATTACAGCATTTTCATGAAGCGGTTGTTGCTCAAGGCGAGGCGTTTTTTCCAAAACTAGTTCCTTGAACGAATCAAGCATGGTCCTTGCTATGCCCAATGCCGTACCGGCAAAACCAGAGGCATAAAGACTTGCCGCAGGAAAAAGATATAAGGGGGCTTGATAGTGCCGGGCAGAATCCTGATCGCGGGCAAGCATATGTGCTGCCGGCACAATAATATCTGTGACGGAGAATTTATCGCTGCCGGTTCCAAGTAGTCCAATGACATCCCAATCTTTAGTCATCGTCGCTTCTGCAGAAGGAAAGAGAAAGGTCCGGATCATGATTTGGCCATTGTCATCGCAGAGCGGATCCCCATTTTCTTCGCGCAGTGTAGCGTGTCCACCGAGCCAAGTCGCATGACGTCCGCCGCTCACGAAGGACCAACTTCCTGTCAGTCGGTAGTGGTTGCCCCGCCGGACTGCCTCACCCTTTCCAGGTCCCCATGCGAGTATTGCTTTTTTATTTGCATCCCAAATTTCGGCGGCCACTTGATCCGGAACGAAGGCGGCCGCCATAGCACATCCATTGGCTTGGCAAAGACACCAGGAAGTGCTTGCGTCAATCTTGGCCACGGCTTCAATTATTTTACAAAAACTAGCTGGGTCCAGCTCGTAGCCTCCAAAAGGTTTCGGTAATAAGAGGCGAAAAAGCGAGTTTTGGTGTAGTGCATCCAGCAGGTTCTCAGGCAGTTGGTGGTCGCGCTCGGCGGGGTCAGCTGCACCCGCGATGAGTGGAATAAGACGTTGTACGTGTTCGAGAAAATTGGTTGCGCTGTGCACTTTGTTTTCTGCCGATGTTGTTTTATGCGTCATATTTATGTGCGTCAGGCCAGAGTTAATGACGATTCGTTGTATACGGGGATAAGTGTTTTATTACAGGCCGCAAAGATATGGACGGGAACCGAAGCAGTCGAGAGTATAGGTAGGAATAGGTGGGGACACGGGACACAGACTGGACTTGTAAATTCCACGCCGCGCAAATGCTTGAACGGCCAGGGGCTCTCGAGAGTTCAGATAACAAACACCTAGTGCTTGGGTGATCAATCGCCTATCACATTAGACAGAGTAACTTTTATCCCGAAAAATCCCGGTCCTGATCGATGTTGGGAGTTGCTGTAGTTGTCAGCCGCTTGCAAAAGTGTTGTCGGGTGGGTCGCAGTTTTCAGTACCCATATCAGCTGGCACTGAAATCTCAATCAGTTCTAACGTGTCGGAGGTTGCAATCTCGTTGTGGGGTAAGCCGCCCGGAATAAAAAGGGAATCACCCTCTTCGATTCTCACTGTCTCGCCATTCGGAAAGGCAAGATCGACCCAGCCTTTGAGCATATAAACGAATTGACCGTCACAAACATGGTAGTGCCACCCTGTAGGCCTAGTCATGCCAGCTGACCCCTCGGTCACTTGCGCGCGCATGACCCCATTGCTTGCTGCGGTGACACCGAGGTCTCTATATTTAAAGAAATCTCGTCGCCCCTTGACGTAACTAGGGGTTGCTTTTCTCGCGACAAAGAATTCCCTTGTATCATTATCGTTAGGAGCAGTTGCCATCATAGCCATCTGAAAACACCTTTTTCGGTGGATAAACTCGGACTCACCAATCGTAGGAACGCCGCGGGGGAATGACAAGCCCCTTCCTACGCATTGAGAAAACGCTGATTTTCCAACAGGTCGGCACAGACCTTAAATCATGTCAAAATTGATGGCGCGCCCGGGAGGACTCGAACCCCCGACCCTCAGATTCGTAGTCTGATGCTCTAATCCAACTGAGCTACGGGCGCTAATCTCGTGAGGTTGTAAGCACCCAACATTTGTCAGTCAACTCAACAGTTTGAAGAACAGTCTCCTTATAACTAAAGAAAATTGGTATTGGCGGTTGTCTATCCAATAGTGCCTGTTTTTTGTCTTATTCGGACTGAGATTGGACTGAGGCTGGACTCAGGCACAGCAATCAACAGAGCTATGGAAGATGTTTACTCTTAGCCTTCCGTCTCACACTCAGGTCTATAAACGCCAGCACTTTGAAACTCACGTCTACAGACTTTCATTCTCCCGCTCGCAGTGTGTATGGCCCATGCCCAGCCCCCTTCTGTTACACCTATACCAGTCCATGTTTCATTCCCTGCAGCATCTAATCCCTTCTGATTTGAAAAAGAAGATAGTACTAACAATCAAAGGCGCTGGGATTACTATCCTATTGGATAATTCATTTTATTCTTCCAAGGCATGTTCCTGCCAATTCTCTCACCTTTGGTGGGTGTGTCTAGTTTGATAGATTAAGCAGACTGTATGGAGTAGCTACGGTTCTGATACAGAATTGTTGGAAGATTATTGTCTTTGTGGCTCTGACGGCCACCACTACCACCGCATTTGACGCAACACACCTTGAGAAATTAAAAGAGACTAATAGCTATAAAAAGTGTGACTTGCATCACATCAGACACCGTCTTTAAATTCTATTATATGTAAGTCATATCTTTGAGGATTTTGAAGTGATTTTAACCAATTTACTTAAAGCACTTGGCAGACATCGTGTCTTCTTTATTGCCATTTTAATAAGTGTGACCGTACTAGCCGCTGGTCCTGCACGAGCAGAACTCGACTTCGGATTT
>JYMV01051982.1_pt1 | contig 25983 bp, 24 predicted proteins | sample 338911 | NCBI WGS metagenome assembly JYMV01 (sample SAMN03354496, study PRJNA234377) | hydrothermal vent metagenome | biome: Deep sea; feature: Hydrothermal plumes at the Eastern Lau Spreading Center, Western Pacific Ocean; material: Seawater | place: Tonga | collected 2009 | depth 2000 m m
TTTAATCGTTCATTGAATGATTTATTAAAAGTGTCCATGGGAATGGGCTATACAATGGTACCGTTCGGCGATTTTATTGAACAAAAGTTTTGGATTACGATACATGACAAAACAAGGCTGAAACTTTATGTTCGTGAATACCAGAATAAAGAAGACTGGTTTTTAGCAGGCGGCATTGCATTGCATGATCATTCTTTATCCGATAGGCTATATTTAAATACAGCTTTGCATGTGTGGAACCAGCCCGTAGTGCTATCATTTACTGATGCCCAATCGGAGATGGGCGGTGCCTTGAATACGATTTTGAAGTATGTAATCAGCAGGGAGGAAGATGGTCAGAGTGATATTCTTTCATTGGATCTAGGATTATTGGTCAAATCCGCCGGATTTCTTCCAGAAGAGTTATATTTAGGAGATGTTGTGCACTACAGGTTTGGCACTACAGTATGGTTTTAAACCAATTCAATTTTCAGGAATAGAAATCATATCATTCATGGAATAAATATTATTAAATCATATTAATATTGAGATAAATGCAATTTCAATCTAAAATAATTTATTATAAAGGAGGTAAAAATGGTTAGACTAAGGTATCTGGTATTATTGTTGGCCTGTTCTGCAGTGGTTCCATCACAATCAATCACCATAGAAGGGAAAGAACTAACACTCGGAATGGGAAAAGAAACTGTCTTGGAAAAGATGAAAGAATATTCCGGTGAAGATGGGTTTGATAAAAGTCGGAATAATTTCTGGCTGGTTAGTGATAAGAATATCATCGGGAGTATGGGGTTTAAAAATGATGTGCTTCACTATGTTACTATAGACTGGGATAAGAATATTGATTACATTAATTCAATAAATCTTTTTGATACAATTTATAGAGTCATGAAAAATACCTTTGGCCAGGATTATGGTGGCAATGTCATACTTCGGTTAAAAGAAATTCAGGAACCAACCTTGGAATCACTGGAAATAAATTTATTTACTGATGATGGTCGAAGTGTAAGAATTAATCGTAATAATATTAGTATAGATATTCAGCAAGTCATTCAAAAATTATAGTTTGAGGATGTTATTGAAATTAATAACGGAAACCACCCGAATTTTTTCCGATGGGGTTTGGAGCAACTAAATTACTGGAACGTTTATGGTTTATAATATTATAAAAATTGTTATTTCAGCAATTTTGATTGTATTGATCTCTGAAATAGCGAAGCGCAATACCTTATTTGGTTCAGTATTAGCATCAATCCCGCTAGTGTCTGTCCTGGCAATGATCTGGCTATATATTGATACTCAAAATACACAGCAGATTATCTTGTTGTCGAAAGGGATATTCTGGCTGGTGCTGCCTTCATTAGTTTTATTTATCACTTTACCGATATTTTTAAAGTATCGGTTACATTTTTATGCAGCCCTTATCAGCGCCATAATATTAACAGTAATAGCATATTATTTGATGCTGATGGTACTGGAAAAATTTGGTATTAAACTATAGGATAGAAATCAAAGCCCAATTGAAATATTATTATTAATGTCCCTCTATTTAGGGGATTTCTTAATTATGATAATACCGTTTAGCGTCTAAGAGCGTGCAGCTCGATGCGGACTAGTAAAGTCCTCCCGGACCTTCGTTTTCTCTATAAAAAGATCCGCTTTCTTCCGAAGGATCCGAACTCTCCTGTTCCATCGCAAGAGAATCTTCATCTCCTAAATCTTGTAAGCTTTCATTTCCCATGTCAAACGGGGTTATCATGGCTTCACCAACAAGAATGCATGCAAAACCTAGAATTAAGAAAAACAGGAAAATTGAAGGTCCACCGCTTTTATTTCCCAGGTCTGCGAACCAGACTAGTACAATCGAGCCCAGTATTACATAATTACCAATATTTTTTAACAAGTTAGCACGATTATCCATGAAAGAATGTATAAGAATATTATCAGGTCGAAAAGGATTAAAGATGCCCGAATTGAATAAGGCTGAATTAGGATCAACTATAAATATTTCTACCAGAACCCAGGCATTTTATTGTATAAATCAATCCCTGCTATAACGTAAACAATATTTACTTAATCCAGCTTGCGATAATGTATACCCATGTAATCCAGCCGTTTAGTATGCTTATCCATCCTATTTAAGAAACTGTTGTAATCTTTTTTGTTCTGGGGTGACCATAATACTTCTGCCATAGCACACATTCTTGGCACTGCCATGTATTCTGCCTGTTCCGGCGTTTTAATATATTCCGTCCATACATTGGCTTGACCACCCAGGATCAGGTGGCGCTTATCTGGATCAATATCATCAGGTACAGGTTCAAATTCATAGACCTTTTCAAGGGGAAGGAATCCGCCGATCGCCAAAGGTTCACCCTGCTCATCTTTTGACTGATAATAATCAAAATAGGCATGAGACGTGGGTGACATGATCACCTGGTGATTGGCATTAACAGCCTCGATACCGCCATCCATTCCTCGCCAACTCTGGACAATCGCTTTGGGAGCAAGACCCCCTTCCAGGATCTCATCCCAACCAATCAGCCTTTTTCCGTGTTCGTCCAGGATCCCTTCAATGCGCTTTATAAAATAGCTTTGCAGTTCGTGCTCATTTTTCAAACCATTTGACTTGATCCGGGCCTGACACAGGTTACATTCTTTCCAGCGGTCTTTGGGGCATTCATCTCCGCCAATATGAATATATGATCCAGGAAAGAGTTCTGCTACTTCCTTTAGAACATTTTCAAGAAATTCAAACGTTTCTTCCTTACCAGCACAGAATACTTCCTTATGGACGCCCCAAATGGTTTCAACCTCATGGGGCCCGCCTGTGCAGGAGAGTTCCGGATAAGCTGCCAGAGCCGCAGTGGCGTGCCCAGGCATCTCGATCTCTGGAACAACCGTAACATACCGATCATCAGCATAGGAAATGATGTCTATGATCTCTTCCTGGGTATAATAACCACCATATCGCTGTCCATCAAACTGATGAGGCTGATCGCTGTAGTGGCCGATCAAGGTTTCCGTTCTCCAGGCGGAAATCTTTTCCAGTTTTGGATAGTTTTTTATTGCGATCCTCCAGCCCTGGTCTTCGGTCAGGTGCCAGTGGAAGATATTCATCTTGTGCATGGCAATAAGATCGATATACTTCTTTATAAATTCTGTGGGAAAAAAATGCCTGGCTACATCCAGGTGCATACCGCGCCATTTGAAACGAGGTTCATCCCTGATCTCGAGATAGGGTAGTTCGTGCCGGCCGGAACTGTTACCTGGACTTAATAATTGATAGATTGATTGTAACCCATAGTAGATACCTGCATAACCTGAGCTTTGCAGTAAAATTCCCTGATCTGAAATGGATAACTCATACGCTTCGGAGTTCTCTTTTCCTGCCGGTGTTATTGATATTATAATTTCAGGAGCCTGGTTCCCTTTGGCTGAAATTTTCAATCCATAGTCAGCCAATCTATGTGAGAATTGTTTCGATATTTTTGATAGTTCAACGTCATTTTGTTGGTAACGCAGCCTTATTTCACCGTTTAATTCGATTGTTCCATCCTGGATCTTTAAGTGAGACGGTATTGGGACTAATCCCAATAACTCGATTGAGTTGTTGCTGCATCCATTCATGATTATAACCGCAAATAATATACTAATTATCTTAGGAGAAATTTGACACTCCTTCCATTGATCTTTCTAATCTTCTTGCTTCATCTAAGAATTGGTCTACGGACATTTCCTTTAAAAAAACGAGGCCGTGTGTTGCCCGCAGTTGAGGATGTTCATGCTCATACCAGAAATTTCGTCCCAATACCAACTCCATTAATTCATGCTGCTCCACCCAGACCTTCTGGGTCAGATCGCAGAAGGGTCCATCCAATTCATAACTGGGGAATGAAGCATCTTGCTGACTTAGGTAACAGGTCATGAATGTGTCACGCAAGGTGGCCATGGAATTTAATGAAACGGGAACCAGAATATCAGCTTCCGCTGGGTCAAACCGGTACCAGACATTCCGGTAACCCCAGATCCGAATGTTTTCCAGGTCAGTGTCCTGTTGCCAAAGGCGCAGGGCTTCGGCAAGGGTTTGTAGCACCTTATAATGGGTATCTGGACCGCTTCCTTCCGGATCCATGGCCAGGGTAATGATTGTCGGATTGATGTTACGGATCAACCCCAGCACCGGTGCAACATCTCGCTTTTCTTGGGGATTTTCCGTAAATATATCGCCCTTGTAAAAGCCCAGACGAAGGTGGTGGATATCCTTTACCTTAACGCCGTAATGTGCCCAGGCCAACTCTTCTTCAAACTCCCGGACCATACCCTTCATCCGCTGTATATCAGGCTTATTTTTTTCTCCATCATAGCAGCTTTCCAAATAGCTAAAAGTTTCCACAATTTTATCGTTTAAGTCAGAGACAGATTGTAGGCCATATATCTCTACCAGTATTCGCACCAGCCGGTGACTCAGACCCCTAGATTGCCCTTCCTTGTTATTGGCAGCGATCCGGTCCAAATAGTGATAGACATCTTTGTCCCATTTGAATCGGTAGCCTTCATCAAAAAAATCTGGATAGTTGATCATTTGGACCTTACCCTGTTTAAGAAATTCAGCAGTTTTCCTTAAGACACCATAGAGATAAGAATTTGTTACGGATGTAAACCCAGATGTCATATTGGCAAAATAATGTTTATTGGTTGGTGATCTGATCTGGTGAATGATCAAAGGCAGGTAGCCCAGTATGATATCGTCATGGTGGGGCCCCGTGTGAAGAACCGTTTCGCCATTGGCCATATTCACGGACTTATCCAGTCTCATTTTGAACGCATCAATTACATCTGAGACGGTATTTTCATTTAAATTAGGTATCAGGGAACAGGCGTGGTCGTTCTTCAGTTCTTCCAGGGTCAGGTGGTGGCCGAATTTGTTCAATCGCTGGCATAACTGTACTACGGATCTCTCTGTCTTTTCCTGGGTCCAGGATTCATGTTGAAGATCCTGAATGACCACGTCTTTTAACCCAACTGCTGCTCCTTTGGTCAGGTAGAACCGACCGCCCTTAAGTTTTTGTAGCACAGTCGCTGGATAATGAATGTCCTGATTATGTTCCAGGGATGCTTTCACGATGTCAGCTTTTGCTTCTCCGGCAGCCATGATGATGGCGGTCGTATCTGGGTTGGAAGTGATGGTGGCGAGCCCGATGGTGATCACCAGTCTATTCCGGGATATCTCGATTCCGCCTAGGTCTGTGGCTGCTGAGGCTTGGGTCTCAAAGTTAGTACCTGTAAGCCGTGTGGTGGAATTATGGTCTGATCCCCGAACATTGAAAGCGATATGCCCATCGGGACCGATCCCTCCTAGAAAAAAGCCGATTCCGCCAAGTTCCCGAACCTTTTCTTCATATTCTGTGCACCATTGGTCCACCAGTAAAATGGTCTCCTGCTGGGTCTCTTCCAGCGCATTTTGGGGATCACGAGTACGGAGAGAGAGATCAACCCGGCTGTCAGGGAAAATTTCGTCTAGCGATTTACCAGCAGTTCTGGGGATTGTTTCACAGTTAATAAAAAGACCCCGGTCAGTATTGAGCTTGAACCCTTTTATATAGAACTCCTGAACATAATTATGAAAACTGTTGGTCTGAGATGGATTGATGGGATAAAATTCATCGATCTGGATAAACTGCAGCCGGGATAGATCCGGTTTATTATCAATATCCAGGCCCTTGTCCCTGCGCAATGTTTCCTGGGCTGGATCTGTCCAATTGGATAGCAGGTAATGGGTCCACTTAATGAAATATTCCGGAGTTTTTCCCGTAGGCAGGCTGATAACGCCTTCCGGGTTTTCTGTTACCCATTCCAGGAATCGCAGGGCGGTGAGCAGCCCCAGGTCAGGATAATGATCTACAACAATGTAGGGGACAGGTGTAGAAGGATTCTGATAATTAGAATTATTTAAAAAGGCTGATTCGCAATGTGAAAAATTATAATTCAATCTTAAATACTGTCTCTGTGGAATTATTTTTATCCCTTATTCCAATAGAAAATTATAATACCATAAATCAATAAACTTTAAAAAAGATTCTCGTAAATTGATATTATCATATAATAATCTGATATTTCGAAATATGAAATTGGAAGGTAAACCGTTAGTAACATTTTTCAGCGTTTTAATGCTAAACGCTATTTCCCCAGAACAAGACTGGGAAAGTCCGTCTATTATTGGGATCAACAAGGAATCAGCAAGGGCAACTTTTTTTCCTTATGAATCAAAATCCCTAGCTGAAACAGACGACCCTTCCAAATCCCAATTTTATAAAACATTAAATGGCAACTGGGCTTTTCACTGGGTGCGTAACTCAGATGATCGCCCAAAAGAGTTTTACAGAACTGAATTTGATGACACAGCATGGGATACCATTCTTGTTCCTGCCAACTGGGAGATCAATGGCTATGGAGTACCCATTTATCTCAATCATCCCTACGAATTCACCTATGATCCTAAACCACCGGATATTCCTGATGGTTATAATCCTGTGGGATCTTACCGTAAACATTTCCAACTGCCTGAGAATTGGGAGGACCGCCGTATCGTTATTCACTTTGGTGCTGTAAAGTCCGCTTTTTATATATGGGTGAATGGAGAAAAGATTGGCTATAGCCAGGGGAGCAAACTTCCTGCTGAGTTTGACATTACTGACTATGTGAAGGCTGGTGAAAACCTGGTAGCTCTGGAAGTGTACCGCTGGTCCGATGGTTCCTTTTTAGAGTGCCAGGATTTTTGGCGCATCAGCGGCATCGAGCGCGATGCCTATCTATACGCGGAACCTAAAGTTCGTATCGCTGATTTCTGGGCTAAAACACCTTTGGATGAATCATTTAAAAAAGGTGAATTCAGTCTTGACATCGATCTGGTCAATGATTCAGATCATCAAGAAAGGATCACTGTTCAAACAGAACTACTAAAGCCGAATGGAAAACGTGCATTCTCAAGGATGGATCGGGTTTCAATTGATACCCATTCCACAACCAGACACGTTGTCAATTATTCTATGCGTAATGTGGAGCCATGGACGGCTGAAACACCCAGCTTGTATCAGCTTAACATCACTCTTAAAAAAGGGTATGATATCCTTTCGGTCATAACGGATGAGATCGGTTTTCGAACCATCAAAGTGAAAGAGGGTCAACTTTTGGTGAATGGCCAGCCCATATATATTAAAGGTGTGAATCGTCATGAGCATGACCCGGTCACTGGCCATGTTATCAGCAGGGAGTTAATGGAAGAAGATATCAAGCTAATGAAGCGGTTCAATATTAACACAGTGCGGACAAGCCATTACCCGTCCGATCCATATTGGTACGAATTATGTGATAAATACGGCCTATATGTGATTGGTGAAGCCAATATCGAGAGCCATGGTATGGGCTATAAGCCAGAGCGCACTCTGGGGAATAAACCTGAATGGCTGGTAGCCCATCTTTCACGCATTAAGCGAATGGTGGAACGGGATAAGAACCACCCATCCATCATTATGTGGTCTATGGGGAATGAAGCGGGAGATGGAGTGAACTTTGTAGCTGCATCGGACTGGATTCATGAACGCGACCCATCCCGGCCAGTGCACTACGAACGAGCGTTGGACCGAGATCATGTGGATGTGTATACGCCCATGTACGCCAGCATACAATACATGAAGAAATGGGCATCAACATCTCGGAAACGGCCGCTCATCTTGTGTGAATACATGCATGCCATGGGCAACAGTCTGGGCGGAATGAAAGACTATTGGGATGCTATCAGGTCATATGAACATTTGCAGGGCGGCTGCATCTGGGACTGGGTGGATCAGGGTATTCTGAAGCGTAAAAAAGACGGCCGCGAGTATTTTGCTTATGGGGGTGATTTCGGGCCGCCGGATACGCCCAGTGATGGCAACTTTCTGATCAATGGACTAGTTCAGCCGGATAGGAAGCCAAACCCCCATTTTTATGAAGTAAAAAAGGTATACCAGAATTATTTGGTGGAAGCTGTCGATCTGGATCAAAACCGTATCAGAATTAAAAATGAGAATTTTTTTATTAGTTCAGATAGGGTTCATACTGCCTGGATGGTAAAAGCTGATGGGATAGTAAGGGATTCCGGAGCATTTGATAACCTGTTTATCCAGCCGCAAAGTTCCATTGATATAACTGTGCCTATAAAAGCATTTACCCTGGATGATAATACAGAATATTTCCTTGAAATTGAATTCAGAACAAAGGAAAATACTGATTTGATTCCGAAAAATTATCTCATCGCCTGGGATCAGTTGAAACTTCCAATTAGCAAGATAGGGAATGAAACTACAAGTGACGTTCTATTGAGTACAAATGAGACCAAGGACGAGATTACTGTATCCGGTTCTGGTTTTAAGATAATATTTGATAAAAAAGAAGCTACTATTAAATCATGGAAATTTGCGGATAGGGATTTGATCCTGGCAGGGCCCAAACCCAATTTCTGGCGGCCGCCGACAGATAATGATTTTGGGAACCAGATGCCGGATCGGACAGCAGTTTGGTATCGACCACCAATAAAAACAATTCAGGTTAGTTTGCAGGAAAAATCAAAACGGGCAGTGGAAATTTCTTTTAATGTGAATTATGTAAAAGTTGGAAAGGTAAAAATAAATTATACTGTTAAGGGTAACGGCACAGTGAAGGTCAACCAGGCCATTGAGCCTGGTGATGGACGGCTGCCCAATCTCCCCCGCTATGGCATGGTAATGGAGCTGCCAGAACAGTTTGACAACATGACCTGGTTCGGTCGCGGTCCCCATGAGAGTTACTGGGATAGAAAAGCCGGTGCCAAGATTGATCTTTATACTGGGAGAGTAGCGGATCAGTTTCATCCTTACGTCCGGCCCCAAGAAACTGGAAACAAAACCGATGTTCGCTGGGCAGCTTTTACAGATGATGTCGGATCGGGGATCATGGTTCTGGGTGATACCTTGTCAATTAACGCCAGCCATTTTCGAATCATAGATTTTGATAACGGGAACGCAGAAGCATCATCTGTCTTAGCGATGGGCGATAACAGGTCCAGTAAAAAGCATCGGCACACCACAGATATGTACCCCCGAAAACTGGTAAACATCCATATTGATTATAAGCAGATGGGCGTTGGCGGAGAAGACAGCTGGGGTTCACAACCGTTACCAAAGCATCAATTACCGCCAAAAAATTATTTCTACTCATATGTTATGGTTCCACTTACTGAAAACAGTAATCCGATTACAATCTCAAAAATTCACTACCCGAATTGAAAGTCAATTCATAATTAATATAAAATACTTGGTGAGACTCTTTTGTGGGATGCTTGTGGTATCCTGCAGTGAAAAACAGAATCGGCCCAACATTATATATATTCTTGCCGATGATCTGGGTTACGGAGAATTAGGCATTTATGGACAAGAGATCATCGAAACGCCCCATATCGATGCATTAGCCAAAACCGGTATGCGTTTTTCACAGCACTATTCCGGTTCCCCGGTCTGTGCCCCGTCCCGATCGGTACTGATGACCGGTCAGCACAGCGGACACACCCATATCCGCGGAAATGACGAGTGGACGGAAAGAGGGGAAACGTGGAACTATGCGGCCATGTTTGAAAATCCTTTTCTGGAAGGGCAGCGACCACTTCTCGACAGTATAATCACTATTGCTGAGATTTTACAAAAAGCCGGTTACAGAACAGGCAGTGTGGGGAAATGGGGCCTTGGCGCTCCAGCGACGGAGGGGGCACCCAATAAACAGGGTTTTGATTTCTTTTATGGCTATAACTGCCAGAGGCAGGCCCATACACTTTACCCGATGCATCTCTGGAAGAATGAAGTGAGGGACCTCTTAGATAATAAAATGGTTGCGCCTCACTCTTCCCTGAAAGAAGGTGCAGATCCCAGTGATCCTGCCAGCTACAGCGACTTTAAATTAAATGATTATGCACCGGAGCTCATGCATAAGGAAGCTTTGGATTTTATTGAGAACAATAAAGGCTATCCCTTTTTCCTTTACTATGCATCCCCGCTTCCTCACGTTCCACTGCAGGCCCCCCAGCGCTGGGTAGACTATTATCAGCAAAAATTTGGAGCGGAAGAACCCTATACGGGTAAAAGTTATTTCCCCAATCTAACGCCAAGGGCGACCTACGCTGCCATGATCTCTTACCTGGATGAGCAGGTGGGGGATATCGTAGCTAAGCTACAAGATTTGGGTCTCTACGAAAATACATTGGTCATTTTTACCAGTGATAATGGACCTACCTACACCGGCGGTGCTGATACTCCCTTTTTTGACAGCGCCAAACCTTTTAAGACCAAACGGGGATGGGCAAAAGGATATCTGTATGAAGGCGGGATCCGCGTGCCCATGATTGCCAGTTGGCCGGGACATATTGCAGCAAACACCAAGTCGGATCATCTATCTGCTTTTTATGATGTAATGCCTACCTTGTGTGACATTATCGGCCTGCCGATCCCTGAGCAGACTGACGGCATCAGTCTTTTACCTACACTGCTGAATAATTCCCAGACTAAGAAACACGAATATCTCTACTGGGAATTTCCAGCATATAGTGGCCAGCAGGCTGTCCGGGTAGGTAAATGGAAAGGTATTAGAAAAGATATTTTTAACATGAATCTGGATATTGAACTCTATGATCTGGACAATGATATCCAGGAACAGAATAATTTAGCTGCTCAGTACCCGGATATCGTTGAAAAGATAGAAGCGATCATGATACAGGAACACATTCCTTCCAGTCTAGATCAATTCAAGTTTGTCCAGCTGGGTGATAAATAAAGAAACAGCTGGATTTATCGGAAGTTATTACCATGGAATTCCATCTAAACCAAGGTGATATTTTCGCAATCCTGACGGCACTTTGCTGGTCATCGGGAGTGATATTTTTTCAGGTATCTGGCCGTATCCTCGGCAGTTTGCAGATAAGCCTGTTAAAGAACATCATTGGCGTCATTGGGTTTATTGGTTTTCTGGCAGTTCAGGGGGACGAGTTTCCATTATTTACTTATCATGATCTTTGGATCATGATCATCAGCGGGACCTTTGGAGTCGCCGTTGGAGACCTGTTTTTTTTAGCATCCCTGCGGAGACTCGGAGCCGGCTTGAATGCAATCGTGAGCACCGCTTACTCACCAACTGTCTTTCTGCTTGCATTCTTCATGTTTGGAGAAGTTATTTCTTTGCAAGCCTACTTCGGCGGTGTTTTGGTTATTACCGGAATTATCATCGGCACGCTGGAGATACCGAAAGATCGAGGTCGGGAGAATATAGCTTGGGGGGTACTCTATGGGTTCACAGCTCAGGCACTCACGGCTTTTTCAGTTTTATTACTGAAACCAATTATGGAAACACATCCGGTTGTTCCTATTGCCCTGGTGAGGTTTAGTACCGGGGCCTTACTGAGTATTGGTTTCCTGGTTTTTGCCAAAGGATTACCTGCCCTGAGAGAAACTATGAAACAGGGATTTAAACATCCGCCATTGATCATGGGGTCAATTTTGGGTACGTTTCTATCCGTGATCTTTTGGCTGGCCGGGTATAAGTACACCCTGGCCGGACGGGCTGCCATATATAATCAGCTTTCCACCATTTTTATCATTCTCTTGGCAGCCATTTTTCTTAAAGAAGCAATGACCCGGAGGAAGTGGCTGGCGGTGAGCTGTGCCCTTTCCGGAGCCTTGCTCGTGAGTGCATATTAGAAAAAAACATTCGGTAAATATCAAGCCCCGCCCAGTAGCGGGGTTTTTTGTTTGTAGAAATGCTGTTGTTAGATTTGGGTAAACTAATGAGTCTTTAATGAAACAATACTTCACAGGATTTTTCGCAGCATTTTTTTTAAGTGCGAGTGCGTTCTTGTTCATGGGGGCACAGAATAAAAACCTTGAGGATATTATGGTTAATTCCATAATGATACTTATACCAGGCGGTACATTTTCTATGGGGGGCAGGGGTGAACAAGCTAATGCAGATGAATTTCCAAGTCATACGGTAAAAGTTGATAGTTTTTTCATGGATGCTCATGAAGTATCTAATCGGCAGTTTAATTCTTTCGTAAAAAACACAGGCTACATCACTGTAGCGGAAAGAAAAATTGAATGGGAAAAAATGAAAAGAGATCTTCCACCCGGTACACACAGGCCAGCAGATGACATTCTTCAGCCTGGTTCAGTCGTATTTAAATCGACGGATGGCCCAGTAACATTGAGTGATGAAACACAATGGTGGGCCTGGACCATCGGTGCCAATTGGAAACAGCCGGAAGGACCCAGTAGCAGTATAAAAGATAGAATGGATCATCCAGTGGTACATGTGTCCTGGGATGATGCAGTAGCCTATGCTCAATGGGCTGGGAAAAGATTACCAACAGAAGCAGAGTGGGAATGGGCTGCACGGGGTGGATTAGATAATCCCATTTATCCTTGGGGCAATGTGCCACCCGTCCGATCAGCTGGCAAAGCCAATTTCTGGCAGGGACAGTTCCCTTATGAGAACACCGTCAAGGACGGTTTTTACGGCACCGCACCCGTTATGTCTTATATACCCAATGGATATGGGTTGTATGATATGGCCGGGAATGTATGGGAGTGGTGCTCCGATTTATATCATTATGAATCCTATCTCATAGATGCTAAAAATGAGGTGTGTAATAATCCTACAGGTCCTGCCACATCGTTGGACCCAAATGAACCTCATATGCCCAAGCGCGTCATGCGGGGTGGTTCATTTCTATGCAATGACAGCTACTGTAGCGGATACCGTGTTTCCAGGCGGATGCGCTCCAGTCAGGATACGGGGCTCAACCATACCGGCTTCAGGTGTGTTAAAACGGCGATGTAGGATGAAAAGATTATTGTATTTATTTTGTTTTCTATTTGCAGGCATTATGTGAATGTGGTGGCTACTACTGTAAATAACATTATACAGGATTTACCTGGGAATGATAATTATGATTTATCAAATGCTTAATGAAGCTGAAGAAATATTCATGGAACTATCGGCCTTTTACATATGCATGAGCATGGAATGGGTAAACTGTTAATTTCAGCCAGGTTGATTTTGCTTTTGCCCTATTCGATTATTGTTAGTGAAGTGCTTATCGAGGAAGCATTCCCCAATTTGGTCTTCACGCGCCCACTTGACATCCAGTACTCACCGGATGGGTCCGATCGGCTCTTTGTGGTAGAACAGGAAGGTTATATCCACGTTTTTGAGAATGATCCATTTGTTGAGAATAAAACCATGTTCCTTGATATTCGGGATAGGATAGTGTTCGAGGGTGAGAGGGGGCTTCTCGGCCTGGCATTCCACCCTGACTATGAAAATAACGGCTATTTTTTTGTTAACTATACAGCACCCAATCCACTAAGAACAGTAGTCTCCCGGTTTCAAGTAACAGATGATCCAGATGTTGGTGATGAATTATCAGAATACATCATTATTGAAATTAATCAGCCTTTTTCAAATCATAACGGTGGCCAGATTGTCTTTGGCCCCGATGGATATCTTTTTATTGGAATGGGTGATGGCGGTTGGGGAGGGGATCCCTATAACCATGCGCAAGACCTGACGACACTGCTTGGTGCTATGCTTCGAATTGACGTTGATACCGTGGCAGTATCATCTAACTATGGTATTCCCGAGGATAATCCCTTTACGGCTGACACACTGGATTATAGAGATGAGATTTATGCCTATGGATTTCGGAACCCATGGCGGTTTAGTTTTGATTCGGCCAGCAATACCTGCTGGATCGCTGATGTGGGGCAGGATATCTATGAAGAAATTGATATTCTGGAATATGGCGGAAACTACGGGTGGAACATCATGGAAGGATTTAACTGCTACAATCCAGCCACGAATTGTGATACTACCGGACTGATCTTACCTGTTTATACCTATGATCATAGTATCGGCGAATCTATCACTGGCGGATTTGTATATCGCGGTACCCTGGTCCCGGATATTTATGGGAAATATATTTTTGCTGACTTTGAATACGGCGATGTGTGGTCTTTAGAATATGATGGGGAAAATTCCCCTGAAGTAATTCCCCTTGGTGACCTGGGCCCCTATTCTGTCGCTTCATTCGGTGTGGACCAGCAGGATGAACTGTACATCTGTTCATTTGATGGAAAGATATACAAATTTGCACAGACATATTCCGCAATCAACCATGGCGCTTTAACACTAAACAAATTTTTGCTACACCAAAACTATCCGAACCCTTTCAACCCAGTTACAGCACTCCACTATGATCTTCCTGAAGATGCAATGGTAAACATCAGCATCTACGATATGGCGGGACGGGTCGTTAAAACTCTTGTAAACGGTCAGCAGACCGCTGGTTACAGGTCTATCCATTGGAATGCCGCTAATGATCTTAGTCAGCCTGTGTCAGCGGGTGTGTATTTATACACTATAAAAGCAGGAGATTTCAGACAGACCAGAAAGATGCTACTGTTGAAATAGGATCAAGCCCCGCCCAGCGGAGTTATTGTTTCTAAGGCCTATCCAGGCTTGCGGTGAGTGGGTAGATTCTCTAAATGAAAATAAATAGAAAATGATTGAATACATAATTCCGGTTGCCGTTGTTGCAATTCTTTTCTACGGAATCTATTATGCGGTAACAATGAAAAATAAATCAGGTGGAGGAGGGATCATAACCGGCAATGTGTTATTAGAGCAGTTCGATAGTGAGGACAAGAAGCGAGCGAAAGCAGAAATAAGATATCAGAAAGAGATCAAGAAACAGGAAGGAGAGCTTGGGGAAGCGTTACCCCCTGATCCAGGCTCATAGATTTTTATATTGAGCGCTCCAGCGGGTAGGGTACATAACCCGGACCAGCCGCAAGAATCTTAAATACAATTGGAGATACATGATCAAGGCTCAACAGTTATTTCAGCTCTATTTTGGAGAGAAATATACCAATAAACAAATTAGCGATCGGTTTCACGAATGGCGAAAATCATCTGATAAGGATGATGAAACCCGTTTCAGGATCATGATTGATGGTGCCCGTTCACAAAAGTCGGATTTTTCAAAACAGTGGAAATGGATCGTGATTCAGGTGTTGTTGTGGTTATGGATATCCTATAAATATGAATTACTGCCTGTTGTCCATGTAATGGCATTTCTCAGTATTTTTATCCAGTTCTCATTAAATGCTGCTGCTGTTGTCACCGATAAAAAACAACTTTTTTCCGCATTTATAGGCAAACAGATATCAGACCTGCGCTCCGTATCAACCCTGCTGTGGGATGTGCTGGAAGAGATGGTGGAAGATCCTGATGAAATAATGAAAGTACCAGAAAAAAATGTTACACCTGATGTGGAATGGCCAGACATAATGATAGAGTTAGTGGGAAATAAATATGATGATAGTTTACCCTTCATCCGGACGGTGATCGGGCATGATGCCAGTTCTCTCATCCATCCAGCTGAGTTTGGACTAACCCATAAGAACGATCGAAAGAAAGCAACATCAGCATTCACTATGCTTAAATTATTTGCGGAGCATAACCCATTTCGTTTTAAAGGTCACGGGTCACAGAAAAATTCTGTAGAGAAACGGGTCCTAAGGCTCCGGGATATTTTCTCAGCATATTTTGGGGAAAGAGGGCCTGGCCCAATATCCCGGTATCAGGAATCAATTGGCTGGGAGTGCTATATCAATGTTGAAGATAGGACAAACACCTGGAAGAAAATTGAGCACGATCGTTACAATGATGTGACCAGCATGCTGGATGAATGGACCTTCATTGATGAACAGGTTGAAGCCCCTGAACCGGGGGATGATACTTATAGCCAAAAAGGATGGGACTGGTAGATGAAATGGCTTTTTCTTATCCTCTTTCTAACCCTGTTGGGCTATGGTATTTATGATGAGATCAGGGATGCTGGATCCGATGATGATTAACCGTACTACACCGCGATGAGAGCACACCATCTTGGTCATGTTGTATTTTATGTCCGAGATCTTGATAGGTCTTTATCCTTCTATAGGGATTTATTGAATTTTGAAGAGGTCGGAAGAATGGGGAGCTTTGCTTCGGCGCTCACTTCGGGCAGAACGCATCATGAAATATTACTGATAGAAGTAGGTGATGCCCCGGGCCCAATGCAGGGTACGAGAATAGGACTTTACCATATTGGGATTAAAGTTGGCGATACTCTTGATGAACTACGCTCCGTACGCAATGAATTGAAAGAACATGGAATTCAAATAGATGGTGCAAGCGACCACACGGTTACCCAAAGCCTTTATATTCGAGATCCGGATGGAAATGAGGTTGAACTGTATGTAGATGGAGATCCGAAAATTTGGAAGGATGATCCCAGCGCAATAGTGAGTCCCATAAAACCACTAAAACTCTAATTTTTTCAGTAAATAATTTTCCAGGACGTTTAACAATATTTATCCCAAATACAATAAATTAACAAAGGACGAGATCAACGATCTTTCTCTCCACCATTATGGTGGGCCGGTTGAAGTGATTGCTTCTCTAAACAGTGCCGATCGGGCCTGTGCTGCTCTGCGTAAAGAGAGTGTCCTTGGTTTTGACACCGAGACCAGGCCAACCTTCCGCAAAGGAGAAATTAATTTACCGTCAATTCTCCAGCTGGCGGGACATGATGCTGTTTATATTTTTCAGTTAAATAAGGTTGGGCTCTGCGAAAGTATATTGCATATCCTGTCGAACGCCGATATCATAAAATGCGGGGTTGCCCTTGATCGAGACCTGATAGAATTAATGCAGTTATCCCCGTTTGACCCTGAAGCATTCATAGACCTGGGCGCTGTAGCACGCTTGATGGATATTCCTCACCATGGACTCAGAGGGTTGACGGCACTCTTATTGGGTTTCAGGATATCGAAACAGGCGCGGACGTCGAATTGGAGCGCAGGGAAACTATCAATCAAGCAGATAAACTATGCTGCCACCGATGCCTGGGTTGGGCGCGAGTTATATTTCAAATTCAAAAAAGAAAAGTTTCTATAATCAATTTGAACCTAATTGCTGTTTTTCTTTTGGATGTAAATTTGATAAGACCTTTAATACTGTCAGACCAAACTATAAATAATTGAATAACTGTAATGCGTGATTTTAGCCGGCTTAAAAAAATCTTTTTATTGCTAATTCTGGTTTCTGTTAATGGGTGTGCGGCATTAATAAGGACGGTAGTACCACTGAGTGATGTCACTGCACCCACTGGGACATATCCCGTCGGAACCAAAATATTTCATTTAGTTGATTCTTCCCGTTCAGAATGGTTTCAGGATGGTTATGACGGTCATCGCGAACTCATGGTCCGTGTCTGGTATCCCGCAAATAAAAGTTCCCTTAACCATCATGCTCCCTATGTTAAAGACTATGCATTAGTTAGAGATGTCATCGTCAAAAATTTCGAGATGCCTAGTTATTTGATGGACAACCTTGAAACGATTGCATGTAATTCATGGCTTGATGCAGAACCTGCAGCCAATGGGAATACATTTCCGGTAATTATTTTTTCACACGGACATCGTGGTATGAAGATCCAGAATACGACCCAGGTTGAAGAATTAGCGAGCCACGGCTATGTTGTTTTTGCTTGTGATCATACCTATGATTCCGCAGTGACCGTTCTGCCTGAAGACAGGGTTGTATTTTCAAGATCAGCACTTCCAGAAGGGATAACGGTAGAAGATGGCCGGGCTATACGAGAAAAGCAATTGGGAATCAGGTCCAGCGATATATCATTTATTATTGATCAATGTTCCTCGAATTTTTCTAGTGACCCTGTTTTGTCACAAATAATTGATTCTAATAATATTGGAATCTTTGGACATTCTTTTGGGGGTAGCACATCCCTTTTCACCGCTTACCATGATGACCGGATTGATGCTGTTTTTGGCCTGGATGCCTGGTTCATGCCGCTTCCGAGCCGAGTGATCAATCAAGACCTGAAAAAGCCGTTTGTGCATTTGGGTCAGGTGAACTGGGGAAAGAGTAAAAATTATCTGATATTAGATACACTGGCTTCGAATAACAGTGATCTAACAGTTCATTTTAGCGTTGATGGATCAACACATTTTGATTTTACAGATTTTTCCCAGTTTACTCATCTGACCAAGTGGTATGGTTCTGGTGAAATACCGCCAGGAAGAATCAGGATGATCATGAATCGTTTATTACTGGATTTCTTTAATTATACTTTGAAGAATGGGAAGAATTTTGATCCTTTATTATACGAGCAATACTTTCCGGAATTGGAAACCCGGGTATATTAGTCTGTTCAGATTTTATCCTTCCAACCATGGAGTTAGATTATTTGTTGATATAATTGTATTTAGTTAACAATTTATGGTCAAGTTTTGGGTATAGAACGATAATTTGGAATTTCAATTTTACTTATGAATAATTTAAATAAACAATGAACCGTTTTTGTATTTATCTGAAATGAAACAGTAATTTCCATTTGTGCAAAAGTTCATTCTACTTCTGATTGTTTTATTTTACAGTTCCTGTTCTTTTTTTGGTGGTCCCGACTATGATTCCGCGGCAGACTCTACTGGTCTGAGCTTTGATGGTATTGATGATTACATCCAGATCGATGCTAATGTGCTTCCTGATTCGGGGGATTTTTCCATTGCGGTATGGGGAAAAGCAGATTCCAAGCAAACGGGGAACAGGATAGTTTTATCCCAGAATGATACTACTGGAAGCCCCTTCTATTTTGGTTCTGCAAAAGAATCGGGAACAGCAGGTTTTATTAGAATGGGAGATGATTGGGAAAAGGTACATGATCACAGTTTCCCTGTTGATGACAACTGGCACTATTATACGATTGTGAATGACGGTACCATTGGGGATTCAGCAGAAATTATTGATACATCAGCCTTCTATCTGGATGGAAAAATGATCCAGTCCGTAATGGGTCAAGGAAAGAACTATCCCACAGCAGAACCATTTTATATTGGTACACAGTGGGACGGCTCTGGTGAATATTTCTCGGGAATGATGGATGGAATAGCTGTCTGGGATGTGAAACTAAGTCCCGAAGAAATATCCATTCTCTATAATGATGGTGATGGATTGGATCCAACCGCCGACACTCTGGATTATCAGTCATCATCACATTTGATCGGATTTTGGCCTTTTAATGAGGGTCTGGATTCTACCCTGGCGGATTACAGTGGGAATGATTATGATGGTGCAATTTATGGAGCAACCTGGACACGAATTGAGAGCAAGCTTGGAGATACTGCTGATACATTAGATCAGGATGTGGCTGATAAAGAAGAAATACCAGAGCAAGACGAACCAAAGCAAGTTCTTTGGGGTAAGATATTTAACCAGAAAGAAAAGCCTTTATCAAAAGCCAGGGTAACTCTTTATGGGTATCGCGAAGGCGATCAGGATGAATATTATTTTGAGACAACTGTAAGGACAACTCGTGCAGGCGATTATGAACTTCATGATTATCGACCCTGGGATACCTTAGCTGTTTCACTGGCTGGTTACAAGCCCATGGTGATGACCATAGCTGAACTGGACCTAACCGATCTACCCCTTGATTTTTATTTGAACAAAGCCAAGCCTAGACGCAATAAAATTAAATCTGATGAGGAAACCGCTGCTATGGCCAGATTGGCATTAAAAAATTATGAAATGATCCAGGGTCTTATTAGCAATGCCAGGCCCAGGGAAGTTATCACTATTCCTACAGGCATTCATATTGTATCTAAACCTATCGTTGTGGAAAATGATACGAACATTACCATTAAGGGTGAAATAGCTACCGGCATTGTTTTGAACGACCTGAACAAGCCTGTTCTTATCATCAATAAATCAGAAAATATTGTCTTTCATGATCTGCGGCTTGGGCATTCGGAAGCACCCCGCGGGATCTGTGATGCTGAAGTGGTAGTCATAGATGATTCAAGGAGAATCTATATCAACAGCTGTGAGATCTCTGGTTCCGGAACGATCGGTGTGAAAGTAACTGACAGCGATGGGATCGCAGTTGTCAGTAGTTTTGTTCACGATAATTCCTGGTTTGCGTTTTCATTCAGGAATTGTAAAAACGTCAGGATTGAAAACTCGCGGATTATCGAAAATAAAGACTTGATTTTCAAGCGGTCTTCCGATGTAGCTATGTTCAGCAACACGATACAGAAATAAGAGATTGATAAAAGCAGTGTTTAAAAACAGGGAAAAAACACTGTTTTTCATTCTACCGCTGCTGGGCATTCTGCTATTTATTATGCTGGTTTTTTTGAGTGCTTTAACCTACCAAGGCGGTAATAAATTGGACCCTGATGCATCTGGATATTCATTTTCCAAAAATTACCTGAGTGATCTGGGCAGAGCAAAAACCCATAGTGGCCTAGACAACACTATTTCTTTTTATTGTTTCAATGCCTCCCTGATTATCATCAGCCCCATCTTTATAGTTTATTTTCTGTATCTGCCTGTCCTATATAATGATAATCGAAAAACCTTGACCGTGGCGCAAATTGGAAGTTTATTTGGAGTGTTTGGAAGTATTTGTTTTGCAGGAGTTGGTTTTACTCCTGCAGACTTATATTTTTCGCATCATGTGTTTTTTGCGAATTGGCTGTATCGCTGTTATTGTATCACGGTAATCTTTTACGCTGTGGCTTTCATCTTCATACCTGGGGAAAACCGGCTATTTGCAACAGCATTTATTATTACTGGTATGATAGTCGCTGCCCATATTCTTTTATCAGATATTGGATTAGCTGATTACTTTACTGAGTCGTATACGATAAATGTTCTGTCGCAGAAAGCATCCACTATCGCTCTGGTATTTGCTGTGCCGATGATGGTGATTTATAATAGGTGGCAATTAAAGGCTAGCCCTGTAAGCTTAAGTCTGTTAGCCTTAAAAAATTGATAATTCGCGTCGCTGATTTTCCCCAAATCCTTTAATTTTGTTTAAATAAGTGTAAATCATGGAGGATAATATGAGACAATACACAATTGGGTTTACCATTGGCTTACTGCTAGCTCTAACCGTGGTCCTGTCCTTGGGATCAACAGATATTGCACTCAGTCCCGGTCAATATCAGGTTGACACTGTTCTGCTTGCTCAGGAGGATTATGTAGGCAATAAAAGCTATGAAGTGCTCGTAACAGTTTTTGATACCCGGACGGGAGAGATAAAACAAAAGAGAAGAGAGCCTCATGTAAACTATATTGTTTCAAAGTATGCCAACCAGAAAAAACCTTCTGCATTTGATTATAAATAACATCGTAATAAAACAAGGGAGTAACAAATGAAACACTATGCCATTGGCCTGATCACAGGCATATTTTTAACCTTGAGCGCAGTGACATTTTTAGGTGCAACCAAAAGCGCTCAAAATGATGGTCGATATCAGTTTATTGGCGGTTCCACCGTTGATATGAAGATCTTTGATACCCGCACCGGGAAGTTCTACATGCGTGGTCGGGACTTTGTCACCGAGTATGACATTATTAATTCTTATTATCGGGTGCATACATATAAATTGTACGGGGATTGATATCTGTTGGGTACCCGCCATGGAATAAAAAGCCTGCACCAGGATGTGCTGGCTGCTGCAGAACGCATCAGAGATCATGTACGTTGCACTCCTTTTGAAAACTCGCCATCGATTTCTGAATTAGCTGGGGCTGATGTCTGGCTGAAGCTGGAAAACCAGCAATACACTGGGTCCTTTAAAATTCGAGGAGCCATGAACAAATTGCTTTTCCTGAATGCAAATGAACTGGAACGGGGTGTTGTAGCGGCATCGACCGGTAACCATGGCGCAGCCGTGGCTTTCGGTTGCCAGCAGTTACAGATACCAGGTTTAATCTATGTTCCGGAAAATACATCGGATGCAAAGTTGGAAAATATGCACAATTATCTGGCAGATATCCGGTTCCATGGCCAGGATTGCGTCGAAGCCGAAGCCAAAGCTCGCGCGGTGGCAAAAGAAAAAGACATGGTTTATCTCTCACCATATAACGACCCAGCGGTGGTAGCAGGTCAGGGTACCGCGGGTGTGGAAATGGCAACACAATGTGATGGGTTGGACGCATTGATCGTCTCAGTGGGCGGCGGTGGGTTGATTGGTGGAATTGCCGGCTATCTGAAATCGGTATGGCCGGATCTCCACGTGATAGGCTGTTCACCGGAAAATTCCCCTGTGATGATCAGATCACTGGCAGCGGGCCAGATTCTTGATCTTGAGTCGCTGCCAACCCTTTCAGATGGCACCGCCGGGGGCGTGGAACCAGATGCTGTGACCTTCCCAATTTGTCAGGAGGTCATTGATGAAACGGTATTGGTAACGGAAGCGGAAATCCGCGAGGGTGTTCTGTCCCTCATAGAGAAACAGCATCAATTGGTAGAGGGAGCCGCTGGCACTGCCATGGCAGCTTTAATGATAAAGAAGGAAGAGTTGCAGGGACAGCGGATTGGCCTGGTGGTCTGTGGAGGAAATATTAGCATTGCAACATTGCAGGAGATCTTATGCACGTTTTCGGATTAGAACAGATAAAACAGGTATTGCCGGGTCTTGACCTGGTTCCATTAATCAAGGATGGCTTCAAAGCCTATTCTGCCGGTCGCACTGTGGTACCGCCAGTGGGAGAATTAGTATTTAATGATCCTCCCGGTGATGTCCATATCAAATACGGATATATAAAAGGTGATGACTATTTTGTGATAAAGATCGCTTCCGGATTTTATGAAAATTCAGACCTGGGATTATCCTCAAGCCAGGGAGGAATGATGTTGCTCTTTGACCAGCGTACTGGTCGGGAAAAAGGTGTACTCGTGGATGAATGTTATCTGACCAATGTGCGTACAGCAGTAGCCGGAGCGATCTGTGCTGAAGTCCTGGCACCCGATCCGGTGGAATGCATTGGTGTGCTGGGAACAGGAGTGCAGGCCCGGATGCAGGTATCATATTTATCAACTATAACCAGATGTCGACAGGTAAAAGTTTGGGGCCGAAGTGAGCAAAAAATGCGTCAATATCAGGATGAAATGAGTGCAGATGGCTGGCAGGTAGAAACTTGCTCTGCTCCCGGTGATGTGGCAGCATCCTGCAATTTAATCATCACTGCAACGCCCACGAAGACACCCTTGCTGACAGCTGATCATGTCAAGCCAGGCACTCATATCACTGCCATGGGTTCGGATTCACCAGGAAAGCAGGAACTGGAACCCGGTATTTTGGAAAAAGCGGATCTGATCGTGGCTGACAGTATTCTCCAATGCAGGGAACGGGGAGAGATCGTCCATGGTTTAACAAGCGGATTGATTAATGAAAAAGATATTATTGAATTAGGAACTATCCTGGATGAAAAGGCATTGGGACGAACCGCAGAGAGTCAGATCACAATAGCGGATCTGACCGGAGTTGCGGTTCAGGATATTCAGATTGCAAAAGCTGTCTTTGAAGCATGTCGTAAAGGAGCTTAGAATGAAATTCGAGGAATTTGAATTAGAAAGAAACCAGTCACTCTTTGAAAATGAAGTGGATTATAATTTGTCCGAAAGCGGTGTACATCCCCTACCGCTAAAAGATATTTTAACCCAGGATGAGCAGGAAGAGCTGCTTCGTACAGAACTTTTTTATGGCTATACAACCGGCACACCGGAATTAAGGAAACAGATCACAGGTCTTTATGATGGCGTGGAAGTGGACAATGTTCTGGCCACATCCGGTTCAGCGGAAGCAAATTTTCTAGCGGTCATGACTTTGCTGGAACCTGGCGATGAACTTATCTACATGGTTCCTAACTACCTCCAGATCCGGGGTCTGGCCCGCAGTTTCGGCATTACGGTGAAGGACCTGCCATTGCGTGAAGAACTAAGCTGGCAATGGGACCTGGATGAACTAAAGTCGATGATCACCAATAAAACAAAAATGATTGCTATTTGTAATCCGGATAATCCTACCGGTGCTCTTATGTCAGCAGATGTAATGGCTGGTGTTGTCGCGATAGCCAGGGAAGCTGATTGCTGGATCCTTTCGGATGAAGTATACCGCGGTGCGGAATTGAATGGTGTGGAATCACCATCATTTTGTGGGCTGCATGAAAAAACAATTGTGAACGCTGGTCTTTCAAAAGCATATCGTCTGCCGGGCCTGCGGTTGGGCTGGACCGTTGGACCGGCAGATTATATTAAAACCGCTTGGGCTTTCCACGATTATACTACAATCTCCATCGCCTATCATAGTGACTGGGTTGCATCAAAGGTTTTAGCCCCGGAAAGAAGGAAAAAGATTCTAGATAGCACCAGGGTACATCTAAACCATAACCTAGATACACTGGTAGATTGGATGGAAAACTGTGATGGTAAGTTGAGCCTGTCGCCTCCACAGGCAGGCGCTATTGCCTTTGTTCACATCAACCTGGACATGCCTTCCCAGGACCTGACCTACCACATTCGGGATAACTATAGTGTTCTACTTACTGCCGGTAAATGGTTTGGTCTGGAAGGCTTTCTTCGCTTTGGCTATGGTCCGCCGAATGAATACTTGATAGGCGGACTGGATCGAATTTCCCAGTCCATAAAGTCTTTATAAAACTCGGACTAATTTTTATTTATATTATTTCTGTTACGTAGTTGTAGTTAGAGCGATCTGGCCTCTGGTAAGAATCCTCAGGGGTTCGTTCAGGAAGATCAACTGGCGGTTGTTCAATATCCGTGTAGGGTATCTTACTTAATAAATGACTGATACAATTGACCCTTGCTTTCTTTTTTACATCAGATTCTACAATATACCAGGGGCTGAAGTCCGTGTCTGTGTGTTCCATCATATTATCCTTAGACTTAGAGTAGTCATCCCAGCGGTTTATGGATTCAGTATCCATCGGGCTCAATTTCCATACCTTTGTAGGATCACCAACTCTTGCCTGAAATCGTTTCATTTGTTCTTCCGCACTGACTGAAAACCAGTATTTTAATAGGAAAATGCCGGAATGGATCAGCATCCGTTCAAATTCCGGACATGTCTGTAGAAATTCTATATATTCTTTTTCAGTACAGAAGCCCATCACTCGCTCAACCCCAGCGCGGTTATACCAGCTGCGGTCAAACAGTACAATCTCACCAGCTGCTGGTAGATGGGCAACGTAGCGCTGAAAATACCACTGGGTTCTTTCACGATCCGATGGTTTAGCCAGTGCGGCAACCTTGCAGCTGCGGGGGTTTAGGTTTTCTGTGATCCTTTTAATGGTTCCGCCCTTTCCAGCAGCATCGCGACCTTCAAAAATAATTGCAACTTTTTTTCCTGCATCGATCACCCAGTCCTGCATTTGGACCAATTCGATCTGCAGGTTATCCATCATTTTGTTATATTTCTTATTAAATTCTTTTTTATCCTTCTTACTGAATTCTGTTTTTTTACTCATAATTTATCACCTTTATAAAATTCACTTAGTGCGCCAAATAAGTTAATAAACATTAGAAATACCAAAACAAAATTTTCAGTTCATTTAATCCATCATTATGGATAGATTTTTCATACTAATCTGATTACCATGCATAGACTCCTATTAAAATACGTATCAGTGGTTCTCCCCGTAATGGTTGTGGCACAGTCTTCTACTTGGGATATAGTCCAGGGTGAAATTTTTGCGACAAATTGTGTTATTTGTCACGATCATGGTACCTATTTCACGGAGCAGTCAGGGTTGAACCTGGCACCAGATGTTGCCTACGAAGGATTGATCAATCAGGTGCCCACCAATGAAACTGCTGCTGCTGATGGCCTAACCCTGGTGGGTGATCAGGGTATTCCCAGTTTATACAGTAGTTTTCTCTGGGAAAAGATCAACGCGCAGGATCAGGAACATTTTTATGATGATCATCCGGAATATGGGGCCCTGATGCCGCTGGGTATGGATTATCTTACTAATGGTCAATTGGAATAT
>JYMV01038736.1_pt1 | contig 25973 bp, 22 predicted proteins | sample 338911 | NCBI WGS metagenome assembly JYMV01 (sample SAMN03354496, study PRJNA234377) | hydrothermal vent metagenome | biome: Deep sea; feature: Hydrothermal plumes at the Eastern Lau Spreading Center, Western Pacific Ocean; material: Seawater | place: Tonga | collected 2009 | depth 2000 m m
TAAGAAAATAGGTATGGAGCTTGGTTCAAACTCGCCTGTCATTGTCCTCGAAGATTGTGATTTGGATAAAGCAGTAGAACTCTCCGTTTCAGGATCATTCTGGGCTGCGGGACAAAACTGTATCGGAGTGCAGCGAATCTATATTCAGAAGACTGTTTTTAACGAATTTAAGGAAAAATTTGTGGCAAAAACCCAGCAGTATAAGATAGGTGATAAACTCAAAGAAGAGACCGATATGGGACCAGTGATTTCAGAACCAGAGGCTGAACGAATCGTTCTGTGGGTGGAAGAAGCTGTAAATGAAGGGGCGTCACTGCTCACTGGCGGAAAGCGTCAAGGTACTCTTGTGGAGCCAACAGTTTTGGAGGAGACTCCGAACGAGGCGAAGCTGAGTTGTGATGAGATATTCGGTCCTGTCGTCTCGCTATATCAGATAGAGAATCTCAAGGAAGGGGTGAAAAGATCAAACAGTGTTAATTTCGGTATTCAAGCGGCTATCTTTACTCAGGATGTAAACAACGCTTTCTATGCTATCCAAAATCTTGATGCCGGCGGCATCATTGTAAACGACTCAACTGACTACCGTCTAGATATGATGCCCTTTGGTGGAGTCAAAATGAGTGGTCTCGGCCGAGAGGGAATTAAGTTTGCCCTTCAAGAAATGACTGAGCCTAAAGTAGTCTGTTTTAATCTGTAAAATCAACGCATTGGGCTACTATATCCTAAGAGGGTACATTGGAATAGCCAAAACTTGCCGTAAATTATAGTATGCCGCTCGTACCAAAAAAAATCAAGGAACTGGCCCCCTACAAACAGGGAAAACCTATTGAGGAAGTTCAGCGAGAACTTGGTCTGGACAAAGTTTACAAACTCGCTTCCAATGAGAATCCTCTAGGACCTTCTCCATTGGCTGTTAAGGCAGTAAAGGAGGCTCTTGACAATGTCCATCGCTACCCTGATGCCAGCGGCTACGAACTCCGCAGCAAACTGGCTGAGCGGTTTAAAGTAAAACTTGATAACGTTGTACTGGGAGCCGGTTCAGAAGGAGTTATGGGCACCATCATGCGGACTTTCCTTTTACCTGATGATGAGATTATTACTGCCGCAAACTCTTTCATAGGCTTCACAGTGCTGGCAAAAGCCAGCGGCCGGTTAGTTCACTGGGTACCGATGAAAAATCATCGATATAATTTAGATGCGATGGCAACGCACATAAACGACTATACCAAGATTATCTATCTAGCAAATCCTGACAATCCCATGGGCACTTATTTCACGGTAGACGAATTCGATGCTTTCATGAAAAAAGTGCCATTTCGGGTACTGGTCATAATGGATGAAGCCTACTTCGAGTTCGCTCATCATTTGGAAGATTATCCCGACTCAATGCATTATCGCTACGACAACGTGATTACGCTCCGGACTTTTTCGAAAGCGTATGGACTGGCTGGTTTAAGAATCGGCTACGGCTTTGCTCACGATCTCCTCGTCAGTAATCTTATGAAAGTTAAGGTCCCCTTTGAACCGTCATCCGTGGCACAGATTGCGGGTATCGCCGCTCTTGAAGATAAAGAACATCTTGAGAAAACAGTTGATTTAGCGAGAAAAGAACTCGAATATTTTTATAATAAACTCGAAAAAATGGAACTTAAATATTTAAAATCAGCTACTAACTTTGTTACTGTAAAATGTGAATCAGAGGAAGACGCAGCACAAATTTGTGAGAAGGTACTACATCAGGGGGTTATCCTGAGGAACCTAAAATCTTTTGGTTGGCCGGATTGCATTCGTATCTCAGGAGGAACACGGGAACATAACCAGAAATGCATTGAAGCTTTGACTTCAGTTTTGTAAATAGGCAACTCAAGGAAGGATACTATGTCGGACTTTACCATCAAGGGATTTGATCATTTGGCATTCTATGTCTCTAATGCTAAGCAGGCGAGTCAATACTATCGTTCTATGTTCGGTTTCCAGCCTGTGGCTTACGGTGGATTGGAAACAGGTGTGAGGGATAAAGCCTCCTATGTTCTAAAACAAAACAAAATTATGTTTGTTCTCTCCTCTCCTCTGGAGGACGACAGTCTCATTGGCGAACACATAAAAAAACATGGCGATGGAGTCAAGGATGTTGCCCTCCGGGTAGATGACGCTACCGCTGCCTACGAAATTTCCCTGGAACGGGGTGCTGATCCGGCTTATGCACCCACTATCCTTGAGGATGATAATGGCAAAGTGACACTTTCCGCCATCAAGACGTATGGCGATACCATTCATAGCTTTGTTGAACGAGACGAATTTAACGGAACGTTTCTTCCCGAAATGATGGATTTGGATATGCCGGAAATTGACAATCCCGTAGGACTCACTCATATTGATCATATTGTGGGAAACCAAGCTTCGGATTGTATGACTCCCGTCGTGGAGTGGTACGAAAAAATCTTAGGATTCCACCGTATCTGGACTGTGGATGATAAAGACATATCAACAGAGTACACTTCATTGAGATCCATAGTTGTGGCAGATGAATCAGAACGAGTGAAAATGCCTATCAACGAACCGGCAGATGGACTGAAGAAATCTCAGATTCAGGAATTTATCGACTTTTACAAAACAGCAGGAGTTCAGCACGTAGCCATGTACACCAAAGACATTATAGCAACGGTGGAAAATCTCAAATCCCGGGGCGTAGAGTTTATTTCTATTCCCAAAGAGTATTACGATGAAGTTTTGGATCGTGTAGGCAAAATCGATGAAGATATTGAAGTACTGGCCAAGCTGGGAATTCTGGTGGACAGAGATGACGATGGCTACCTACTACAACTTTTTACACAGCCGGTTCAGGATAGACCTACACTCTTCTATGAAATTATTGAGCGAAAAGGAGCCCGAAGTTTTGGCAAAGGTAACTTTAAGGCGTTGTTCGAGTCTATAGAACTTGAACAGGAAAGGCGAGGAAATTTGTAAGGAGGATCATTTTTGAAACTGTTATCTTATTCCAAAAATCAAAATGACGCTCCTCGTGTGGGATTCTTACAAAACAACCGAGTTATCGATGTAGTTCGGGCAGCCATGTGGATTAAAGATGACAAGAATCAAAGTGATTTCCTGAAAATCCCTACCACCATGCGCGGTATCCTCCGTACATGGACCACAGAATTCAACCGCCTTCGTGAGCTGTCTGACACAATTAGCGGGGTAGGTGTAGAAACTCTCACCGCTGGCAACAATCCTGTCTCAATGGAAGAGAGAAGTGTCCACTTTCATTCACCAGTACCCGATCCGCCCTCCTTCCGTGATTTCTATGCTTTTGAGCAGCATGTGAAAGCCGCCCGGAAACTTCGCGGTCTGGAAATGAATCCGTTATGGTACGATATTCCGATCTTTTACTTTTCTAATCATATCGTCCTTTATGGACACGGTAATGAAGTTCGATATCCTCAAGGTAGCAAAGAACTCGACTTTGAGCTTGAATTCGCCGCCGTTATCGCTACTGGCGGGAGTGATATTTCGGCTGAAGATGCTGATCAATTTATCGCTGGTTATACAATATTAAATGATTGGTCAGCCAGAGACTTTCAGCGCGAAGAAATGCAGCTCAATCTTGGCCCGGCAAAAGGAAAGGACTTCGGCAGCAGTTTTGGTCCGTATCTTGTTACACCTGACGAACTGGAAGATGCCTGGGACGATAATGGAAAACTCAACCTGAGAATGACTTGCCATGTGAATGATAAACTCATTTCTGACGGCAATACTGATGATCTCTACCACTCCTTCCCCACTATGATTGAACGGGCAAGCCGAAACTCTTCTGTTCAAGCGGGTGATTACCTCGGATCGGGAACGGTTGGAACCGGCTGCATCCTGGAACTGAGACCGGAAAATGCAGGCGGATGGATACAACGTGGAGACGTAGTTAGGATGGAAGTAGAGAGACTGGGTGTACTTGAGAATAAAGTTGTTTAAATAACACCCTCAGATACACACGGATCGACACAGAATTAAATAACATTACTGAGAAAATCATCGGGTGTGCCATGGAAGTTCTGAATACAATTGGGGCAGGTTTTACAGAGAAAATCTACCACAACGCTATGATTGTAGAACTTAAACACATTGGAATTTGCTTTTGAACAGAAAAAACCTATTCTGTATTTTACTTAAGTGTAAAAGTTGGAGAGTATATTCCAGACTTGATCGTGGAAAACAAAATAATAGTAGAATTGAAAGCAGTAGAGTCAATCCACACCGATTATTTGGCTCAGACACTTAATTATTTGAAAGCTACTGGACTGGAACTCGGCCTCATTCTGAATTTCGGGAAACCTAAACTTCAAATAAAACGAGTTATAAGTAATCAGGGTTAATCTGAGTTGATCTGTGGGAGGAGATAAATGCCATTCTATGTAAAACGAGGATCCATACCACTCAAACGTCATACACAGTTCAAGAAAAGTGACGGTTCGCTCTACCGCGAGGAACTGGTTAGTCGGCAAGGTTTCTCCGACATCTATTCCAACTTGTATCATATCCATATGCCCGCGGAAGTTTCATCCGTCGGTGACCTTCAATCGCTAACCTTAACTTCCTGGGAAAAACCACATCGCCACCATCATCTCCGTACGGCTCAAACTAAGTCCGATGGTGATGCCATCTCAGCAAGAGTTCCTCTCTTTTTCAACAGTGATGTGGTGTTTGCAAAAGGGCACGTTAATGACTCCATGAGCCATTTCTATCGCAATGGTAACGCCGATGAAGTTTTGTTCATCCACAGAGGCACCGGTACGCTGAAATCGAATTTGGGGCAACTCGATTTCCACGCCGGAGATTACATCGTAATCCCTCGGGGCGTCATATGGCAGATGGACATAAATGAGCCTTGCTGTATTCTGGTGATCGAGACTGCCGGGCCGGTGAAGACCCCAGATCGCTATCGAAATCAAAACGGTCAGCTATTGGAACACTCTCCTTTCTGTGAAAGGGACATCCGTGTTCCGAAATTTATTGAGCCTATTGATGAAGATGGAGAGTTTAGAGTTGACGTCAAACTCTCTCGAGGGATTCAGACTTATTTCTATAAACATCACCCCTTTGATGTGGTAGGCTGGGATGGTTACTATTTCCCGTGGATCTTCAACATCAATGATTTCGAGCCCATCACCGGGCGGATTCATCAGCCGCCCCCTGTGCACCAGACATTCCAGGCACCGGGACTGGTGATCTGTTCCTTTGTACCTCGGCTGTTCGACTACCATCCCGAAGCGATCCCGGCTCCCTATGCACACAGCAACGTTGACTCGGACGAAATTCTCTACTACGTTGAGGGTGAGTTCATGAGTCGCAAGGGAATCGAGGAGGAATCTATCACATATCATCCTATGGGACTCCCTCATGGTCCCCAGCCGGGGAAAATGGAGGAATCCATCGGCGCCAAAGCGACAACGGAACTGGCAGTCATGGTCGACACTTTCAAACCTCTCCGGTTGACGGAAGCATGTGAATCTATTGATGATGCAGATTATCCGCTGTCGTGGCTGTAGCTACATGATCATCGATCCCAAAGAACACCCTTTTCAAGACATCCACAAGCTGATGATCGGATCCATTGTGCCGCGGCCCATAGCTTTTGTCAGCACACTATCCAAGGACGGCATTCGCAACCTGGCTCCGTTCTCCTATTTCAACGGCGTATGCTCCAATCCGCCCACCATCATGTTTGCTCCTTCCAGGCGGGGCTACAGCGGTGAAACTAAGGATACGCTCAATAATATCCGGGAAACAGAGGAATTCGTGGTCAATATTGTGTCTGAGGATTTCGCCGAGGAAATGGTTGCCTGCTCTACAGATTTTGATTCGGAGGTAGATGAGTTTAATGTCTCCGGTCTTACTCCAGTTTCCAGCAACATGGTGGCACCTCCACGTGTGGAGGAATCTCGAGTAAGCTTCGAATGCCACTTGAATCAGATCGTTGAAATTGGAGACGGATCAGCGGGAAGCGGTTTCGTTGTTATTGGGACAGTGGTACTGTTCCACGTTGATGATAGTGTATATGAAGACGGACGTATTAATCTACAGAAGCTGAAGCCTATTGGCCGCCTCGCCGGTTACGACTATTCCCGAATCAGTGACACTTTCAAGATTGTCCGTAAGATTCGACCAGACTAAACTCCTACCTCAATTATGAGCCTCAACTGGCAAGAAGAGATAAGCGATGCCGAAAAGGCACGTTCTATTCAAGGTCTCCCTTCAGAAGAATCCATGGTGCTGTATCCTAGTGCTCGTTCACTATTGGAATCCCAAGCTCTTTTTAATGAAGATAGACCATTCGTCAAATGGCTGGAAGGTGATGAAGTACGCTCTGCATCTTACATTGAACTTCATAATCTTGGCAAGCAGACTGCGAATTTCCTCCGTACGAAAAAAATCATGTACGATCATCGTGTTATTCTAAACTCGCGGAATAATCTGGAAACTGTGGCAAAGCATATGGGGCTTTGGTTGGAAGGTGCAGTGGCAATTCCCGCTACAGGTGAAAATAATTCAAATCTTGCTGAGAGTGTTGACCCTTTTCCTGATGGTGATTTTATAAAACGTATTAAACAACAGTCAACTGATTATGAACTCCGTCAGAAGGCAAAGCTATCGGATGATATGATATATTTTACAGCACAAAATGATCGCACTATCGCGCTATCCCACAATAACGTTCTCTCCGGCGCTCTCTCTAACAGTCTTCACTTAAATATTTCGGAGGAAGACGTGATTGTCTGTCCAATGCCCATGGGCGATAGCTTCGGATTCATTGCCGGTTTAGTCACAGCCACCTATGCAGGCGGAATTTTCGCTCCGTGCGAATCTGAACCAATGGAGATGTGCACATTAGCAGCCAAGACGAATGCTCGCTGGATGCTGGCAAACAACTCGCTCCTGAGTAAACTACTTGACGACGCGGATGAATATCGTCCTCAATTACCGGATGACCTGCAATTCATTGCACCTGCAGATGGGCTTTCATCTGATATGGTTCTGAACGTTCTCAATCGCCTTGGGTGTCAAACCATCACCGGATATTTTAGCACCGAATGTTCGTCATTCGCCACTCTCACTCCTGCCGAACTGAATGACAGTGAGTATAGATCACTTTTTGCCGATTCGACTGTTCTTCCCATCGGAGGCGGACTGCAAACCACTGAAGCTTACATCCACGATGCCAAGGGCTCACCCGTTCAAGACAGAAAACTTGGAGAACTGGTGATACGCGGGCACACTGTCATGCAGCGCTACGTGGAAGATGAATCGGGGACTGGTACAGCATTTAGGAACGGTTGGCTGCACACCGGTCGGAAAGGTTTTAAGATCACTTTGGATGAGAATAATGTGAAATTCTTTCTTAAGAACTAATTATCCACACTTTATCTCAGACCACTTCACACGTTCATCATTAGTAACCACCATTTCATGAAGTATCTCAAGAGCTTCTTTTTGCTGCCGCCAGCTCAAAAGTTCTACAGCGGTTTCGATACTGCACCATCGAAAAGATTCGTGTTCATCGGAGAGCTCCACTTCTGCTGATGTAACTTCAATCCCAAACACTGGGACAAGATGCATCCGGTCATCGTGGCTCTGGTAAAATGAACTGACATAATCTATGGTAAACATTCGGGCCGGCTCGAATCCTGTCTCCTCTTTCAGCTCACGAATAGTCGCTTCCACGGCAGATTCACCGTCCTTAATATGTCCGGCTACTCCCTGCAAAAGATGTCCGAAGTGCTTTTCGGAAGAACGCTTCAGCAGTAGATAGGCCGGGCGGTTTCCATCCCAGCGATAGACGTAACTGTCCACGTGAGTGGTAACAACTTCAGTCACTGCTCTCCTCCAATCCTGCGAGGAATTCCTGTGACCATGATGCAAATGTACCGGCAGAGATTTCTGTACGAATGCGTTTCATCAACGAGAGGTAAAAGGTAACATTGTGGAGCGATGCCATCCGGAGGGCGAGGATTTCATTCAGCTTGAACAAGTGGCGGAGATAAGCCCGCGTAAATGTCCTGCAGGCATAACAGGGACACGACTCATCCACCGGCGAGAAATCGTCCTTATAACGTCCGTTCAAGATGTTAAACTTTCCGCTCCAAGTGAAGATCTGACCGTTCCGGGCGTTTCGAGTCGGGATAACGCAGTCGAACATATCCACACCTGCCTCAACAGCTTGAACGATATCCTCCGGCTTTCCCACACCCATAAGGTAACAAACCTTCTCTTCAGGCAAAAGTTCATCTTTCATCTCCAGAATCTCAAACATGGCAGATTTCTCCTCTCCCACCGCCAACCCTCCAATGGCAATACCCACATCCGCCAGCGGCACAAGCTCTTCAGCACTGCGGCGGCGCAGATCGGGATAAATGCCACCCTGAAGGATAGGAAAAAATGTGCTCGCCTTGCCGTAGAGCGGCGGATTTTCCGCCAGATAATCTGCGCTCTGCTTAGCCCATTTCGTAGTGCGAGACACTGCTGCTTCCACATCATTCCGGGATGCATCTCCCGGTGGGCATTCATCAAACGCCATTATGATATCACTCCCCAGCTTTAGTTGGATTTCCATGGATATTTCCGCTGTCATGTGATGTTCGCTGCCGTCAAGAGAAGACTTGAACACCACTCCATCATCGGATATCTTCCGCAGTTTCGCCAAACTAAAAACTTGGAAACCGCCGCTATCGGTGAGGATAGGATGTTCCCACGCCATGAAGCGGTGGAGCCCGCCGGCCTGACGGATTGTTTCCATCCCCGGGCGGAGAAAAAGATGATAGGTATTGCTGAGAATTATGGACGCTCCGGCTGTCATCAGTTCCTCCGGCGAGAGTGTTTTTACGGCTCCGTACGTTCCAATGGGCATAAAGACCGGGGTCGAAATATCACCTCTGTCAGTAGTCAAAACTCCAACACGGGCGGAGGTAGCGGTGTCCTTTGCTTGAATAGAAAAGTTCATACTGCAGTAATTGAACGCTTCATTTACAAAATAGAATCAAAGCAGAAGATCAAAAGCTTCCCGTACGGACTTTACTCCTTGCAGTTTTATACCTTTGGACTTTCCCTTCAGTTTCTTCACACTTGTCACCGGTGCTATGATAGATTTGAATCCGAGCTGTTTCGCTTCTTCCATCCTCCGCTCAAGGTGAGACGCTCCCCGTAGCTCGCCTCCCAGTCCCACCTCTCCAACCAGCACAGTGTCTGCAGGCAGTGGACTATCGTTCAGGCTCGAGGCAATGGCTGAAATTACAGCCAGGTCTGCCGCTGGTTCGTCTATCCGCAAACCGCCTACAAAGTTGACGAAGACATCCTTGGTACTCACCGGAAAGCCGAGCCGCTTCTCCAGGACTGCCAGCAGCATGGCTAGTCGCCGGATATCGAATCCAGTCACGTTCCGCTGGGGTGTACCAAAATTGGCGTTGGAGGTTAACGCCTGCACCTCCACCAAAATAGGACGGCTCCCTTCCATTGATGGTACCACTGCTGAGCCAGCTACGTCGGCATTCCTTTCCGCGAGAAAAAGTTCTGATGGATTTGCCACTTCTACCAATCCCTTCTCCGTCATCTCGAAGACACCTACTTCACTGGTGGATCCGAATCGATTCTTAACTGCCCGCAGAAGCCGGTAGTCGTGCCGGCCGTCGCCTTCCAAATAGAGTACCGTATCTACCATATGCTCCAACATTCGTGGACCGGCGATGATGCCGTCTTTGGTCACATGACCGATCACAACAGCTGATAACTTAGATGATTTGCACCGCTCTAAAATCTTCTGTCCGCATTCGCGAATCTGTCCCACAGCCCCCGGCAGACTGTCGTTCCCATCCGAGTAGATAGTCTGGATGGAGTCAATTATCAGGTATGCCGGCTTCACTACTGATAGCTGTTCTTCGATCCCTTCCCAGCAATTTTCTCCAGTAAGAGTCAGCTTATCCGAGTCAATTGCCAGCCGGCGGGCTCGGAGAGCAATCTGATCCTCACTCTCTTCAGCAGAGACATAAAGGACGTTCTGTTTTAGTCCCGCGACCGCTTGTAAAGCCAAAGTGGACTTGCCTATACCTGGATTTCCACCCAGCAAAATCACCGAACCGGGGAGTATACCTCCGCCTAAAACACGATCAACTTCAGGGATGCCAGTGGTTGCTCGCTCCAATTCATCGCCATACAGCACATCCTGAAGCGGAACAGTCTTTCGCGGCTCTCTCCGGGAACGCTTACCGTTGGTGGAAACAGTAAATTCTTTCACAGTTCCCCATTCCCCGCAAGACGGACATTTCCCGTGCCATTTCGGGAAATCGTTACCGCAGTCGGAGCAGAGAAAAGTTATCTTTGACTTGGATTGTGCCATGATCGTGGGAAATGAAGTTGATCACGACCTCAGGGAAAATCAAGAGAATTTCATAAATGCTTGAATCTACAAATCCGTCCCGAGCGATAGGTAGTACTGGGGTCTGGATGAGCCGTGCATGGTGTAGTCCCAAGCAGTATCCAGTCGGAGAATAAAGTAGCCGAGGTTGATTCTTATTCCGACGCCGTAATCCACAATAATGTCATCGAATTCTTCTCGGCCGGTATTAGGATTCACATAAGAATAATTGAAATCTCCATCCCAGGCAGCGCCGGCATCCACAAACATTACGCCGCGGATATTGCCGAATATTATTTTCAGCGGGAACCCTAACGCAAGATAGTTCACGAATGGGAAACGAAATTCGAAATTAGTCAGGAAGAGGCTCGTCCCAGCCCGTTCTAAGAATCGTGTCCCTCTTACCGGTAGAGCAAAAATGGAGAAGTAGAGATTTTTTAGATAGTCTTCCTGATCACTCTCAAACAGATATTCATCAGGGTTGAATCGAGTTGATTCATCAGTTACTCCATTTGTCTCTCCAACACCAAAAATCCAGTTATCCACACCACCCAAAAAGAATTTCTGTGCATCGGTTCCGAAACTCTGTCCGGCCATAACTCTTAAAGTAAAAGTGTAGATGCGAGACAGTCTGAAATAGCGACGGGCATCCAGCATGACAGTCTTAAAGTCCAGCTTATTTCCGTAGGCGTTAAGACTCTGGAAATACTGCAGGTTTGCACGGAATCCGTCACCGGGACCGGTGAAACCCCAGACCGAATTGTCATAAATCCAATTCAGACGATAGGTGAGTGCTTTAAGACTGATGTCTTCACCGATTTCGTATTCATCAAAACCAGCCAAATTATATAAGCGATGATTGATAGTGTGAGTGCTGATACCAAGCTCAATCCGCTGGAAGCGGCTAAACGGCCGGGCAAGAGATAAATCTAGAGCATAATGCCTGAGCCGTAGAAATTGATATTGACTCCCAAAAAAGTTCGCTGTGTGGTAGAAAGAAAATGAATAGTCTGTTCTCTTACGGAGATAATCATATTGGAAAAAATAGTCGCTATTCTCAGGACTGATGACCATCTCCGTCCCGAGGAAAATCCGGTGATCGCCCAAAATATCGCTAAACGCAAAGAGTGTTGTACCCATGTACCCGAAAACATTGCTGAAGCTCGCCTGACCATTTACCAAATCGAGAGAAAATCGTGTTTTGTAGGGATGGATGAGGTAGTCACCACCCTCTTCCATATAATCACCGAGAGCCAACGGTTCTTCACCCAATCCTGATGTGGAATCCACCTCATCATTGTAGTGGGAATATTCTGAAGCAAATATCCAGCGGGTGAACTCTGATTCGTCAAGTCCTCTATGCTTACGCTTTTTCCGCTTGTCATTTGATTCTTGTACACTATCATCAGTCTCATCACCCTTCAATGCAAAGTTCGATGCCTTCACATCAACCGACTCCATGTCCAGAGGGTTAGTCAATGAATAAATATCCCAACCAATATCTGAGTAACCGGAAAAGATGAGATTCTGATCATCGTTGGACCAACTAAGCTGGAAAATCCCGGTTAAGACATTACTGATGGCTCGGGAACTTCCGCTGTCGAGATCATATAGGTAGAGATTCCAAACGCCATTTCTATCAGCAGTGTACGCCAGCGTGTTGGTGGTATGGGACCAAGCCGGATAATTTTCACTATCTGGTGTATTGGTGATTCTTAAAATTTCATTACTCTTAAGATCATAGAGATATAGGTCTGTCTGGCGATAATCGTGGTCGATCATACTGAATTCATCTGGCTCAAGAAGATGATCTCCTCGATCAGATACAAACAAAAGTTTAGAACCATCAGGACTCCAAGTAGGTTCACTATCGGAAAATATATCCTTCGTAAGATTTAGGAGGGATTTATCTTTTAAGTCATATATATAGAGATCGCTAGAATTGTTCTTATTCCCAATAAAGGCAATCTTGTTTCCTACCGGACTCCACGATGCAGTAAAGATTCCTTCCAAATCGAATGTCAACTTCCTCTCTTTACCAGAATCTACATCGATGATATAAAGTGCGTCAGATTCTCCCGATTTTGCTGCCAGAACGATTTTCTTCCCATCTGGTGACCACGACAATCCCGGCTGCAGCCATTTCAGTTCCTCGAAGTCCGGTGTCCGATTTCCTTTCACCAGTTTTTTTAAGACCTTACCGTCTTCCGCAGAGATTAGATAAACATCAGCGTAACCGCTTCGATTAGTCAAAATCGCGATACGGCCTCCATCAGGTGAAATAGCTGGAGAAACATTAAAGTAATTCTGAAGTTCTTCATGGTCAGTGAGGCGATGTGCATAATCTTCTAGATATTCTCTACCAGCAAAATCAGGCCAATATTCTTTCTTGAGGTACTTTTCCCAGCGTTTCGAAAGATCTTTATAATCAAGACCAACAGAATGCTCAAAAGCTTCTTCTACGTTCTGCTTCTGTTTAGCGCGTCCCCAAATCTCTCCAATCTTCTGCCATCCGTAGGTATCTGCAATGAATTTCCAGACTGACTGACCTCCTTTGTACACCATGTAATATTCCAGTTCTCTAATATCAGGAATTCTTTCATTAACAGCTACATCTCTCATGATCATGTCCGCTTGAGTGTCCCATTTCATGGAAAGATATTCTGCCAAACCTTCATTCATCCAAAGTGGAATACGGATCTGAATACGATTGGATATCAAACTTTGAGCTGAACCGCCATAGATCATGTCGTTAATAAAACCGTGAACCAATTCGTGATGAATAACATGACGAAACTGCTCATATGATCCCTCAAATGGAATTACAATTCGATTTTTGAAAAGTTCAGTTACACCACCTACCCCTTCCGGCATGTACTGGTAAGTCACGTTTGTCTGCTGAAAGTCGTTATGAGAGCTGTATACGATAATGGAGATCCGCTTCTTCAAATCCCAATTGAGGTGGAGACCGATTTGGTCATATGCTTTTTCGGATACCTCGGAAGTAAATTCAGCCAGTTGCAAATTCTCACCATAGAAATAGATATCAAAGTGAGCAGACTGAATATAGGACCAGTCAAAAGTCCGATATTGGACTTTATTTTTACCGAAGTTTTGCCCCATTAGCGAAAAAGGAGCCGCTAGGACAATAGCAATTAATGTAATATGTAGCATTCGTTTCATATCTTTACTATGTATCATGCGGAAATTGGTTCCAAGCAGAGTTCCTTTCCGTCATTCTTCCAACAAATTAAAAAAGATTACCGGAGAAAGCAAATGAGGTTCCATTCTCTGACTTTAACTACATCAGAAAGTTAAACAACTTAAACTTAGAGAGAGGACAATTTTGTTTGCGTGATGAAATCACCATCGGTAAGTTTTCAGACGATGGATCTCCCTCTCTTTTTTATCTCAGACGTACATCTCAGACTTGCTACTGTCGAGACAGAAAAAAACAAACGCGAGAATCTTATCAATTTTATCGACCATGTAGCCGAACAGGGAGGATCCCTCTTTATCGTCGGTGACTTCTTCGACTTCTGGTTTGAATACAAATACGTCATCCCTAAAGCTTATTTCGAAATCCTAAGCGCTCTTCAGGAAGCTAAACGAAAGGGAGTAACTCTTAATTTCGTACTTGGTAATCATGACTATTGGACTGGGGAGTTTATCAAAGAGAGGATTTTTAACAAAGTATACGAAAAAGAAACTTACATAGAAGTTGGAGGTAAACAAATTTTTGTTACTCACGGAGATGGACTTCTATCATGGGAAAGGGGATACAGAATATTCAGGGCTATCATCCGGAATCCACTATTCGTCTTTCTCTATCGCTGGATTCACCCTGATTTGGGTTATACATTTGCTCGTTGGATTTCAAGAAGAAGCCGTCATTACAATCATACTGACGAATACAATGATAAAGTCATGGGTGAATTGAGCGAATACGCAGGAAATATTTGTCAAAATGGTGCTGATTATGTGGTTATGGGGCACTATCATCAAGCAAAAGAAGTCAAACTTACAAGCGGGAAACTAATTGTCTTGGGTGACTGGATTAGATACAACACATTTGCAGTCTTTGATGGTGATAATTTATCTCTTAACTATTGGAGGTAATTATTACATGAATAAAACAAAATCATTTGGAAGAATATCCGTTTTCATTATAGTCACTTTGATCTGTGTACTTACTCTTTCTTCATGCTCTACTATAAAAGGACTCTTCGGTAAGAAATCCATAGGAGAACAGACTCTTGCTGGAGTTGAAGAACTGAGATTAAGTTACATACAAGGTGATATTTCTGCTCTGGAAGAATTAATTACTATTTATACTAATGATGATCAGCCACTCAACGTGAGAGTCTCAGCAGTCAGAGCCATGGGCGAGAGCCGACACCCACTGGCATTACATTCCCTGGCTGAATATGTTGGTGCTGCTGAGGCGCTTGAACTCGATTTGATGACAACGAGCATAGATGTTCTTGGAGCTTTTGAAAATGATCCCATCGCATCTGAAGCGTTAATGGAATCTATATTTAGCATTGATGAAAAGCTGCGAGATCTTCAGGGTACTGTATTCAAGAGTTTGACTAATGTCAGTTCTGAAGATCAGGTTTTAGCTCTTATAGATGTGTATGAACGAAGCAGAGCTGCCTTTTATAATACTTCAATCATGATATCAAAGACATTGGCAGAGATGGATGAGGATGAGGTCGTCCCCATCCTTATCTTTCTGGCTAAAGACGAGATGCTGGATGTAAAAACACGCAACCGTGCACTGGAAATCCTATCCAAGCGCAAAGATGATCCTAAGGTGGTGGAAATGTTTGTAGAGATGCTAACTGATCCTTCCCTGGAAGCACAGGTTCGTGATTTCGCTCTGCATACAATGAAGGGAGTTAAAGAAGAACGTTTGATTTTGGCTTTGCTGGAAACGTACAACCAGGGCCAAGCCAGCTATTACTCCCTCCTGAATACACTACTGGATGCATTGGGTAAGTTCGATGATCCAACTGTCAAGCCGACTCTTGCTGAAATCGCTCTATCAGATAATATACCAAGAGATTTGCGGGTAAAAGCCATTAATAATCTGGGCAATTTCAGAGATCCGGAAATTTTTAAGAAAGTCCTCCCCATGCTGGAGGATCCTGAGAGCTACATCTATTATCCTTACATCATCGAATTGGCCCATACACTGGGTGTGGCAGAAGAATACAAGAACGAGATCAAGGAAGCTGCTCTGGTGGCTCAGGAAAAAGCACTGGAAGAAGAGGAGCGTGACAAATAAATGAAATACCGGTGGCTTGCACATTTAACTCTGCTCATGCTTTTCATCTGGGGCTGTGGAACCAAGGCACCAGTATCCCGTCCTACCGAAGGTGCCTCTCAAGCTACCGTAGAAATTCCGGGAATATCGACTCAAGAACAGTTGGATTTTATGGCTACGGCAAATCGTTTAAGAGGACATGTGTCATCACTTATTTTTCTGTCAGAGAATCGGGCCGATGCCACCTTTACTGCCGCATCAGATCAAATACTCAGTGAGGAGGAATTAGAGAGATTAGACGAAATTAAAACTCAGGAGGGCTCTACCTACAAGGACCTAATCTTCGACCTCGACACATTCATAGGATATCTCCCGGCAGAAGGTCAGATGTACGCTAATATCTCCAAAGGCCGAAAAAATGTTGTGGGAAAATTTGCCACTTATACACTCTCGTTAGATGCCGGTATTGCCGATCAGAGTCTTGATCCTGAGGAGAAAAGTGCCATCGAATCCAACTCTCGCATCCTGGTATCGGAACTTACCTTTATTGAATCTTCACTACCATTGCCACCCGATAGTATGAGAACCGGAAGTATTTTTATTGTTGAATCCGATTCGGTTGACATGTTCTTCGAGATAGTAGAGGATGTAGAAGAGATGACTCGTGAACTGGAGAAACTGAGAGCAACAGTTGCAGAATATACCTCAGCCAAAGAAGAGATGAATACTTTCCTGGAAAGAGAACAACTTATGAAAGGAGAGATTGAAGCAACAAAAAGTGACGTTTCAATCCTGTACACACAAATTGATACAACAAAGGCAGTGCAGGAGCGCGGGTTTGGTGCGCTGAAAAAGAATTTGTCCTCCTCAGCTGACTCTATCGGTACTCTCATCAGACAGGTGGATGCATCTATAAAAGACAATATCGCCAATCTTGCCACTGATATCGCAGACAGCCTGTCATTACAACAAAGTGCATCGGACAGCCTATTCTTTCAGGTAGGTATAAACATGTCTCTTTTTCGGGCACAAATAGATTCTCTGAAAGGCGTCGTCCGCTATTATGACATTGCTGAAAAAGGTCTACCTATAATTGATGAGGAAGTGCTAAACATACTAAAACTTCCACTTCTCAGACATAAGATTACTCTCGCTAATGGAACTATAGTAATCGGACACATCCTTGCGGAAAATCTGGATGTCATCATCATGCAGACTACTATTGGAAAACTGGTGATTGACAAACAGTTCATCGTACAATATGATGAGAAATTTTTCCCTGGTCCTAAAGTGGAGTTCGAAGGCGACTATCAGTTAATCGAATATTCTGATCGAGAAGAATTTGTCGGCACTGTTCGTAACGTTGGGAAAATTCGAGCTGATTTCGTGAGAATTACCTTCTTCCTTTGGGGCGCTACAACCAATCCTCTCGGTATTGGCTCAGGAATGGTGGACGGAATGACCACCCGGTTTACTACGGGAGTCATCAGCGACGCATCTCTCGATCCGGGTCAGACCGGAAGGTATTATGTGGTGGTAGAAAAGCAGGTCAGTAAGAAAGTAGCTTACCGTACTAATGAATTGAATTGGCGGGAATTCAAAGCTGAGGAGTGAGTGAGTGACTCTTATCTCCACTTACTTTGTCCTGATAATTCTCTCCCACATCTGTTTTCGTTCGTCTGGAATCAGATAATCTCTAAACATCTTTTCTCTATACATAGTAAGATTCACCCTGTGTGTGACCGTTAATAAATGAACTCTCAGCGTAAGCTCCGATTCTTTGATCATTTGACCCAGTTGTTTTAGACTCACCGGAATCTCCCATTCAAACTGAATCATATCCTCCTTACTTATTTCTTCTTCCACAGCGATACTGTCTCTATCCGCTTTTACAAAAATTACACCATCCGGTGATCTAAGCAAGAATCCCTCCAGTGGAAAATCATGATCACCGGAAAAGACGAGATGGTGGCTCCAAGATTGCTGGCCGCGTTCTCGTGTCTTCACCAACTTCAATTGGAAACTGGAGATCATTAGCCCTTGATGTGCTTTGGGAGGTAATTCATTAGGATCAAACAGGTAACCATAATTTTCAGCGACAGTTTCATTTCCTCCAAAAGATTTATCATACTCAACTTTGTATAAGAGTTCCCAATACTCAGGTGTGTTTATGAAATGCTCAATAATCACCTCCCTGAATGCATTGATTGCATCATCTAATTCCTTTAAAGTTTTTTTGCCAGTCTTGTAGTCATCTTGGAAATTTATATTTAATGCTTTGAAACGATCATATTTACCGGGATCTGTTTTCAGTCCTTCCATTTCGCTTACATGGTCAATAAAATCAATACGCCATTTTATCATCGACTTGAGAGTAATCTCTGCAGTTCTGACTGTGGCTTCCGCTTCACCAAAGGTTGCTCTCAATTCACGATAGGGTGGCTTCTCCTGTGTATATCCCCGAGGCATCTTCTCCATAAGAGAGGAATAGCGTAAGCTATCTTTCTTCAGGCTCTGCATTGCATTTTGGTAGCTCTTCTCCAGAAGTACCATATCCTTATCCATCTCGGAGAGGATTTCTCCGAATTCACTAATGAGTTTAAGCAAATTCTCAAGATCTTCTCGAAGCTCCTCTACCCGAGAAGTACCTTGGTCAAATCTTTTGGTGAGCCGGATTCTTTCGTTGGAAATAAGCTCAAAATTCTCCCACACCCGTAATTCTTCTCCACGTTTTGCAATCCCCGTGAGAAGTTGCTGTGTCTGATCCAGTAGAAAACGCAATGAATCCTTTCTGGACGCAAGATTCTGTTGCGCATCTAGGAGATTAGTGCGAACAGAGTCAGCATTACGGAATATTCCATAATCGGTCATTCCCGTTACTCTTTCTTTGAACAGCCTGAACATCTGCTCATTCTCACCAGAAGATCTCTCTACGTCACGGTTAACAATTTTAATTTGGCCGTTAAGATCATCTCTAAATCTCTCGATATCGATTATCTTATCCAACATAGTCCGATGAACATTGCCTAGTGGAGCAGCCCGCGCCAGATCACTCAGGGCTTCCGCCAGGATCTGCTCAAGATCTCCAGCCAGCTGCTTAGCCTGCGAAAATTCCTCATCCTCCGGTGAAATAACTATCTTTCCCTTTAATCCACCGCCGAAGAGTTCGCTGTATTTATCACTATTCTTGTTTATTGAAATATTATATCCGTTCAGCCGCTTCATGATTTTCCTGTATTCCAAGAAATCATCACGGATGGCAAGGTAGAGGGGGGATTTCCGTGTACCATCAGGGAACTGAAGTCTCACTTCATCTTCAATACTTTTATACGTTTTTGTAGCTTTTTTTATAGCTAAAGCAGTCTCATTAACCCGCCTGGAGAACTGGCTCTTGCTATAGGATTGTGCAGTTAACCCAGAGATGAAAAGTAGAGTACTAAAGACAACAGCAGCAACTTTGCCTGCCAAAGTAGAGAACCTCGTTTACACTGCTCCTATGAGAAAAGCCATAATCGCCTTTTGCACATGCATCCGATTCTCCGCTTCGTCAAAGACTATGGACTGCGGACCGTCAATCACTTCATCGGTCACCTCATCCCCGCGGTGGGCAGGCAGGCAGTGCATAAAGCAGGCCTGGTCTCCGGCAGAAGTCATCAGTTCGGCGTTTACTTGAAAAGGTGCGAAAGTCTTCCTCCGCTCAGCCGCCTCTTCTTCCTGACCCATGCTGGCCCAGACATCTGTATAAATTACATCCGCTTCTGCTGCAGCTGAATGGGGATCGTGGGAGACTGAGACTGAACTCAGTCCTGTTTCTTGTGTTTCCCGGACAACATTTTCATCCGGCTCGAAGCCCTCAGGACAGGCGATGATCAGTTCCATAGGAATTCGCTGAGCCAGATGGAACCACGAATGAGCCACATTGTTACCGTCTCCTACAAAGACCACTTTCAAATCATCAAGATGACTTCGATGCTCCAGCACAGTAAATATATCCGCCATCACTTGGCACGGATGGTTGAAGTCGGTGAGTCCGTTGATTACAGGAATCGTGGCATACTTGCCGAGATCCAAAATATGCTCATGATCAAACACTCGTGCCATGATAATATCGTTGTAGCGAGAGAAAAGTCGGGCGATGTCCGCCGTAATCTCCCGTTTTCCCATACCGATATCTGCCGGTGATAGAAATAGTGCATGCCCACCCAACTGGTACATCCCCGTCTCAAAGGAGACTCTTGTTCGAGCCGACGGCTTTTGAAAAATCATGGCCAGCGTCTTACCCTTCAACAATGGATGAGGTTTTCCCTCTCGCATCTCCTTTTTGAGCCGTGCCGTCAATTCCAAGACTTCATCAATCTCGGCTGAGGTAAAATCGGTTATATGGAGAAAATCGCGTTTCATTTTTGTGACACTTACAAGATATAACGACTCAAATCCTGATCCTTCACTATCTCTGTCAGTCGGTTCCTCACCATTTCTTTTGTCACGGTTATGGTTTTCTTCTCAGCTCCTGACGTTTCAAACAGGATATCTTCCAGCAGTGTGGTCATGATGGTGTGTAGCCGGCGAGCCCCGATGTTTTCTGTAGCTTCGTTCACTTCCGTGGCGATGTTGGCGATCTCACGAATGGAAGCTTTATTAAACTTCAGGGTCACCCCCTCGGTCTCGAGCAGAGCTGAATACTGTTTGATGAGAGCATAATCCGGATAGGTTAAGATTTTCACAAAATCGTCTTCCGTCAAATTGTCCATCTCCACTCGGATGGGGAACCGCCCCTGCAGTTCCGGGATCATGTCCGACGGCTTGGCCACATGAAAGGCCCCAGCAGCGATGAATAAAATATGGTCCGTCCGGATGACGCCGTACTTGGTGACCACACTGCACCCTTCCACCACCGGAAGAATATCACGTTGCACACCTTCCCGGGAGACGTCCGGGCCGTGACCGCCACCATTACCCACAATCTTGTCTATCTCATCCAGGAATACGATACCGGACTCTTCCACCCGCCGCATCGCCTCCCGCATCACTTCGTCGTGATCAATGAGCTTCCCGGCTTCCTCAATGGCGATAACCTTCCGCGCTTCGGAGACCGTCGTCCGCCGCCGCTTGATCTTTTTTGGAATAGAGCTTCCGAAGATGTCCTGAAGATTCATTCCCATCTCCTCAATCCCCACAGGACCAAAAACCTGCATGAACGGTACCGATTCGTCCGCCACATCAATCTCTACCACACGATCTTCGAAACTGCCGGTTAGGAGTTTCTTGCGGAGTTTCTCTCGCGTCCTGCTATGTCGCTCCTGGACCTTCGGATCTTCCTGTGATTCACTACCATTGGTGGGAAAAAGCAGATCGAGTATGCGCTCATTGGCAAGATCCGCCGCCTTTTCCTCCACTCTTGTTTCAGCCTCCTTGCGGACAGTGGAAACAGAGACATCGGTCAAATCTCGGATAATGGATTCCACATCTCTGCCTACATAGCCCACCTCAGTAAACTTGGACGCTTCCACTTTCACAAAGGGGGCGTTAGCGAGGTTCGCCAGCCGGCGAGAAATCTCCGTCTTCCCTACACCGGTGCTGCCGATAAGGATAATGTTATTGGGCATGATCTCTTCTCGCATATCGCCTTCCACCTGCTGTCGGCGCCAGCGATTGCGAAGAGCAATACCCACCGCCTTCTTGGCTTTCTCCTGACCAATAACGAAACGGTCCAGCTCGGCCACGATTTGCCTCGGCGTCAAATCATCCATACTATAGTTCCAGGATCGTCAGTTTATCGTTCGTATAGATGCAAATATCGGAAGCGATCTTCAGCGACCGCCGGACAATTTCCTTCGGCGAATCCACCTTACAGCTCAACAGGGCAATTGCCGCCGCCTGGGCGTAACCGGCACCGGAACCGATACCCACAGTGGGGCCATCCGGCTCCACCACATTCCCATCACCGGAAACGATGTAGCTCTGCTTTTGGCTCATGAGCGCCAGGAGAGCATCCAGGTTACGAAGATACTTGTCTGTCCGCCACTCCTTCGCCAACTCCACCACGGCGCGCTGGAACTGTCCGCCATACTCGTCTAGCTTTTCCTCAAACTTCTCGAAGAGGGTAAAAGCATCAGCGGCTGCTCCGGCAAATCCCCCAAGGATTTTCGTCTTGGAAGAATCGAACTCCCGCACCTTCACAGCTTTTTGCTTGAGCTGCATATCGCCCATCGTAACCTGGCCGTCACCGCCCATGGCAACCTTGCCTTTCAGCCGGACGCCCAGGATTGTGGTGGAGCGTACCTTCATCTGCCGGTACCCTTCAGCAATTTGAATAGGTCAGAATCTGTGGAAAGAATGAGTGTAGACTTTTTGTCCACCACTTTTTCATAGGCCTCCAGAGTTCGGATAAACTCGTAGAACTTGGGATCAGACTTGAATGCGTTGGCGTAAATTTCCACCGCTTTGGCATCGCCCTCACCACGGAGTATCTGAGATTCCTTATAGGCAGTGGCCAGAATAATGGTCTTCTCCTTATCGGTCTCTGCCCGGATCTCCAGCGCTTTCTCCTCACCTTCCGAACGGTACTGCTTAGCTATCCGCAGGCGTTCTGCCCGCATACGATCAAACACCGCACGTTCATTTTCCTTGGAGAGGTCAGCACGCTTGATTCGAACATCGATGATATCTATACCATATTCTGCTAACTTTATCTGGGTCTCATTCGACACTGTTTCCATAATTTTGACCCTATTCGAATCCACGATATCGCTCAGTACATGTTTGCCAAGCTCTACTCGAAGCTCCGAATAAACGATTGGGTCAATCCGGCTAAGGGCTCCGTTAAGAGTTCGAACGGAACGGTAGAACAGCAGTGGATCAGCGATACGCCATCGGGCATAGTTATCCACTTCCAGCTTCTTTTTATCCTTAGTGATGATTGCCTGAGGCTCTACGTCATATTCCAAGATGCGATTCTCAAACTTGATGACTGACTGCCACGGCAGCTTAAAGTGAAGTCCAGGAGAACTTATAGTTTCTCCCATTGGCTTACCGAACTCCAAAATTATCGCCTGTTCCGTCTCATCAATCGTATAGAGGGCGAACCAGAAAAACAAGACAACCAAACCAGCAATTACAATCAATGCAATTTTCTTCATTATCTTCCTCCTAGTGATGATTTCATTTTGTCCAGCGGCAGGATATTCAGCAGACTTCCCGATTCATCATCAATAATGTACTTCTCGATTCCGGGTAGTATCTTCTCCATCGTCTCTAAGTATAGACGTATCTCAGTAATATCTTTCGCTTTCTTGTACTCGTTTAGAACAGAGAGGAATTTAGAAGCATCACCTTCTGCTTTACTGATTCGTTCTGCTCTGTACGCTTCTGCTCCACGTATTATCTGTTGTCTTTCACCTCGCGCTTTGGGAATAAGGTCATTTTGATAACCTTTAGCTTCGTTAATCAACTGCTCCTTCTCCTCCTTAGCGCTCTGCACATCCTTGAAGGCGTGATCAACCTCTCGAGGTGGATTCACATCCTGAAGCTGAACCTGTCGAATATCAATACCGCAATTGTAATTATCCAGCATTGCTTGTAACTCAAGTTGGATTTCAGCCATGATTTCAGCTTTCTTTTCCGTGAGCGGATCATCAATAGGATGACTTCCTACCACCTGCCTGAGAGCTGATTCAGTCGCGTCTTTGATGACCTCCTGTACATCCTGCACATTGAAAAGATACGCCGCCGCATCCTTGATCTTGTACTGGATACGAACTTCCACCAGGATGATATTTTCATCCCCAGTGAGCATCTTTGCTTCAGCAGCAATTGTCCCCACAGAGATTTCCTTCACCTCTGTCACTTTTGGTTTGTCTACTTTCTCGATGGGATAAGGAAATTTGAAATGAAGCCCACTCTCCTCCGTTCTTACCCACTCGCCAAACCGGCGTACGACTCCTTCTTCATCCGGTCCTATAGTGTAAAAGGAAGTCAGCGCCACCCAGACCACAATCAATATGAGGATCAGGGTAATCTTCCCGATCTTCAACTCGGGGATTGTGATCTCCTTGTCGCCTACCATTATTTTCTTTGCCATAACTATCTCCTTTTCGTGTAATACATCATGGAAATTACAATTTTCTTCGCAATCTCGCTACGGGAATGGTCAACTGCTCCCGGTACTTCGCAACTGTTCGCCTGGCGATGGGATAACCTTGTTCCGCCATGATCTCTGCTAATTTATCATCAGAATACGGTTGAGTTTTGTCTTCACCTTCCACTACTTTCTTCAGCTCCTCCTTTACGATTCGCGTAGATACTTCCTCGCCGTTACTGGTGGTCAACCCTTCAGTGAAAAAGTGCTTTAGTTCATAGATACCAAATGGTGTTTGAACATATTTCCCTCGTGTAACTCTGCTGACAGTAGAAATGTCCATCTCAATTTTATCTGCAACATCTTTTAGAATCATGGGCTTGAGAGCAGAAATCTCTCCATTGAAGAATTCCGGCTGGATATCCATTATTGTTTTCATCACTTTCATCATTGTTATCTGTCGAGATTGCACAGCCTGCAAAAACCATTTAGCTGATTCCATCTTCCGACGTAAGAACTTTTTAGTTTGAGCGTCGGTACCGTTTTCACTTATGAGCATATCTCGATAAACTGGTGAAATCTGGAGATCGGGCAGATTAGAATCATTTAGTGTGATAACGAGTTCGCCATCCACTTCCTCTATGAAAAAGTCCGGTAGTATATAATCAGCTGCTGAGGTAGGCGAACCTTCCCCTGGCTTAGGGTTCAGATGAGCGATCACCTCCATAGCTTCATTCAGCTCCTCTTGAGAACAACCGAGGTGCTGCTTCAGTTTTTCAAAACGACGGTTAGCAAAATCTTCAAAGTACTTAATAACAATTTGCTTAGAAATACTTTCTCCGCCCATCACTTCCAGCTGAGCTGTCAAACATTCCTTTAAATTCCTTGCACCAATTCCCGGTGGGGTTAGATGCTGGACTAAGAATAGTACACGCTCAACATCTTCTTCTGTTACGCCTAATCTATCTACTATGATCTCAACATCTGTGGCCAAGTACCCCTTTTCATCTACATTCCAAGCGATCTCCTCAGCAATCAATCTATCTTCCGCTGGTATCTCAAGTAGACTAATCTGTTCTAAAAGAAGATCAATGGGATCAAGAATAGCCGGCAGCGGCATTTCCTGCCAGTCTGTGGACTTGCTTTGAGGTGTGCGGATCGGTTCATATTCATAGTCATCCCAGTCAATCTCAAACTCCTCATCCTGTTCCCCATTCTCCTCAGGTTCTTCAGAACTTTCAGTCAATTCGAGCAATGGATTTTCAGCTAATTCCTCTTCGATTCGTCCTTCTAATGCCAGCGAATTAAGCTGCAAAAGAGCTGTCTGTAAAAGCTGCTGTGGTAAGAGCTTGAGTTTTTGTTCGAGAGTTTGTCTTAGTTCTGACATTTCAATTAAGTTTGAATTTTTCTCCCAGGTACAGTTTTCTTGCTTCAGGGTCATCTGCAAGAGAAGCTGCTGTCCCGGACATCAAAATGCTACCGTCATAAAGGAGGTAAGCCCTGTCAGTGACTGACAGTGTTTCACGAACATTATGATCAGTAATAAGTACACCGATGCCCCGTTTCTTAAGAGAGTGGATTATTCCTTGAATATCCTCTACAGCGATGGGATCGATTCCTGCAAAAGGTTCATCCAGAAGAATAAAATCTGGATCTATTACCAACGCCCTACTGATCTCTACCCGTCGCCGTTCACCTCCCGATAAATTATACCCTTTCGATTTTCGGATAGCTGTGATTGACAAATCATCAAGAATCTTTTCTAGTTTTTCTTTCTGAACAGTTTTTGGGAAGTTGGTCATTTCAAGCACTAACCGGAGATTATCTTCGACAGTCAATTTGCTGAAGATTGATGGCTCTTGAGCCAGATAGCCGATTCCCTTCCGTGCTCGCTTATACATGGGAAGATCCGTTATATCTTCCTCGCCTAGGTAAATACGCCCCTTGTTTGGCTGGATCATGCCTGTTATCATATAGAAAGTTGTGGTCTTCCCGGCACCGTTAGGGCCAAGTAAGCCAACAATCTCACCTTTCTTCAACTCTAGGTTGACACCATTTACCACAATCTTCTTTCCGTACCGTTTCTTTAGGTCTGACACTCTCAGCATCATACTATTGGGTTTCTGATTATTCATAAGTTCTATCCGTTATTCCTGATGCATTATAAAACTTGTAATGAGTCAAATCAGCGTTGGACTGAAAGCCAACGCCGTTAAGAGTATCATTGTTCT
>JYMV01004641.1_pt1 | contig 25950 bp, 20 predicted proteins | sample 338911 | NCBI WGS metagenome assembly JYMV01 (sample SAMN03354496, study PRJNA234377) | hydrothermal vent metagenome | biome: Deep sea; feature: Hydrothermal plumes at the Eastern Lau Spreading Center, Western Pacific Ocean; material: Seawater | place: Tonga | collected 2009 | depth 2000 m m
AATCGAGAAGATCGGATTTATACCATCTTCTCAGGAACTACCCATTGGTCAAACTGTTCTTCTGTGAGATAGCCGAGTTCCATTGCTGCCTCTTTCAGGGAAGTTCCGTCAGCCAAAGCTTTCTTGGCTACGTCTGCTGCTTTGTCGTAGCCGATATGAGGCGCCAAAGCTGTCACCAGCATAAGTGAGTTCCGTAAATTATAATCGATTCTCTCCAGATTCGCCTTTATACCAATCACACAATTGTGGTTGAAGGAATCACTCACATCGCCCAACAGGCGAATAGATTGGAGCAGATTGTGGGCGATAACCGGCCGGGAGACATTCAGCTCAAAATTGCCGGATGCACCTGCTATCGATAGAGTGGTATTGTTGCCAATAACTTGGGCTGCAACCATTATCACAGCTTCCGCCTGAGTAGGATTCACTTTGCCGGGCATGATGGATGAGCCGGGTTCATTAGCCGGCAGGATAATCTCGCCGATACCGCTGCGGGGGCCGCTCCCCAGCAACCGGATGTCATTGGCGATCTTATTCAGAGCTGCAGCCAATGTGGTCAGTGCTCCAGACATTTCCACAGCAGCGTCATGAGCACCGAGACCTTCAAACTTGTTCTCGCCGGTGATGAACGGTAAGCCAGTCTTAGCAGAGATTCCTTCTGCGGATTTCTCCGCGAATCCGTCAGGGGCATTGATGCCCGTGCCCACAGCCGTTCCTCCCATTGGAAGTTCGTACAGATGTGGGAGAGCATTGCGAATTGATCGAATTGCATGATCAAGTTGAGATGAGTAACCAGAAAACACCTGACCGAGCGTTAACGGCGTGGCATCCTGAAGATGAGTTCGCCCCAGCTTCACGATGGACTTAAACTCTTCTGCTTTTGCCGAGAGAGCATCCCTGAGTCCCTCAACCTTCGGCAGAAGATTTTCATTAACTGTGACAGCCGCAGAAATATTGATGGCCGTAGGGAAAGTGTCATTGGTGGATTGTGACTTGTTCACGTGGTCGTTGGGATGTACGGGGTTCTTACTCCCCATCTCACCGCCTTTTATCTCGATAGCACGGTTGGAAATAACCTCATTCAAATTCATGTTCGTTTGAGTTCCACTGCCAGTCTGCCAGACTACCAAGGGGAACTGATCGACATGTTTACCATCAATGACTTCCTGGGCAGCCTCTATAATGACCTCTGCCAGTTCCTTGTCAAGAATACCAAGTCCCGAGTTTACTTCAGCGGCAACCTGTTTTATAATACCGTAAGCATGAATAAACTCAACAGGAAAATGCTCATCTCCTATTTCAAAATTCTCAAGAGAACGCTGGGTCTGTGCTCCCCAATACTTGTCCGACGGAACCTTTATTTCACCCAGGCTGTCCCGTTCAATTCTAAAAGACATGGTTACACTCCTATATTAGTTGCTTAGAGTCAGATATAATTGTAATGAGTCTGTTGAAACTAAGAATGAGGAAGGCTGGGGAAGTCTTTACTCCACATCCCATATATCCACTCCTCTTATAAGGTCTTCCAAGTTACCTTCCCCTAACTTCTTCTTGGCATTCTTAATCTGCTTTTCAAGCCTATCCTCATAGGTAGAACTTTTTGCCACATAAAGGACGCCTATAGGTGTAGGAAATTCTGTATCATAGGTAAAATTTGTCAGAATATCAGCGATGTTCTTATCAGTCTCATTATGAACCAGTAAATCATCCGCAGAAAAATCACCGTTAATTGTTACCACCTCCGGTCTGAAGCCGTCCAGCCTGATACCTTTGTTCTTCTCTTTACCGAATATCATGGGTTGACCGTCTTCCAACTCCAAGACGTGGTTATCTTTAGTTTCCTTTTCCGTCATGAGTTTGAAGGCACCATCGTTAAAGATATGACAGTTCTGGTACACCTCAAGGAACGATGCTCCCTTATGCCCATGAGTTCTTCCCAACATTTTCTGTAGATGACTCGGGTACCTGTCAATCGATCGGGCCACAAATGTCGCCTGAGCACCCAGCGCCAAAGCCGGTGGATTAAAAGGAGTATCCAGAGAGCCAAACGGTGTGGACTTTGTCACTTTCCCCAGTTCAGACGTCGGCGAATATTGACCTTTTGTCAAACCGTAAATCCGGTTGTTGAACAGAACTATATTAAGATCAATATTGCGTCGCAACACGTGGATGAAATGGTTACCACCAATACTGAGAGAGTCTCCGTCTCCGGTAATAACCCAGACAGAGAGGTCAGGCCGGGCCAATTTCACGCCTGAAGCGATGGTCGGAGCCCGCCCATGAATGGTATGGAAACCGTAAGTTTTCATGTAGTACGGAAACCTGCTGGAGCAACCGATACCGGAGATAAAAACGAAGTTTTCCCTGGGTATTCCCAAAGACGGCAGACTCTTCTGGGTCTGTGCCAGAATGGAGTAATCACCACACCCCGGGCACCAGCGAACATCCTGATCCGGAATAAAATCCTGACGCGTCAATTTTTGTTTTGTTTCTGGACTCATCTGCAAGACTCCAATATTTCGTTGGCAACTTCTTCTATCCGATAGGACCTTATGGGTTTACCGCGGACGACGTTCATCCCTTTGGCGTCCACAAGATATTCAGCTCTGATGAGTTTCAGGAACTGTCCACGATTTAGCTCAGGCACGAGTATCTTCTGATATTTTAAAACGATCTCACCCAAATCTGCCGGCAGAGGGTTCACCCATCTCACATGAGCATGTGATACTGATTTTCCTTCCTCCTGCAAACGCATCACTGCTGTCCGGATAGAACCATAGGTACTGCCCCAGCCTAAAATCAATAAATCACCTGTGGGATCACCATAAAGTTCTGTAGGATCTATTTCGCGAGTGATACCGGCGACTTTTGCTTCCCGCAGCTCTACCATTTTCTGATGATTCTCGGGATCATAACTAACGTTCCCTGTACCGTCTTCTTTCTCTAAACCGCCAATACGGTGTTCTAATCCGGGTGTACCGGGAATCGCCCACGGACGGGCCAGCGTCTTCTCATCCCGGATATACGGCATGAAGGTCTCTCCATTACTCTCGGTAAATTTCACCTCTATTTTCTCAAGATCTGTCAGATTTGGTAGAAGCCACGGTTCCGATCCACTGGCCAGATACGCATCAGAGAGGACAATAATAGGCGTCATGTATTTAAGAGCTACTCGGCACGCTTCGTACGCTGTATAAAAACAGTCGCTAGGCGATATTGCCGAGATGACAGGTATAGGCGACTCACTGTTCCGGCCGAAAAGGGCTTGGAATAGATCAGCCTGTTCCGTTTTTGTCGGTAATCCTGTGCTCGGTCCCGCCCGCTGAATGTTTAGTATCACCAGCGGCAGTTCTGTTATAACAGCCAGACCCATGGCTTCGCTTTTCAGGGCGATCCCAGGACCGGAAGAAGCTGTGACGGCCAGACTCCCGGCGAAGGCAGCACCAATACTGGCGCCAATGCTGGCAATCTCATCCTCCGCTTGGAAAGTGCGTACACCGAAGTTGCGGTAGAGAGATAGCTGATGAAGGATATCGCTGGCCGGTGTAATGGGATAACCACCAAAAAACAGTGGCAGACCCGACTTCTCAGCAGCCGTCAGTAGTCCAAGTCCAAGGGCATAGTTGCCGGTAATGTTCCGGTAAGTCCCTTTAGCCAATGGGGCAGGCGCAACAGTGTAACTATTGGAGAAAACCTCAGAAATATCTCCGAAGTTATAACCGGCTTTCAATGCCCTAATATTGGCTTCCACAAGCTCTGGGCGTTTTTTGAACTTCATTTCCAGCCATTTAATGGTGGTCTCCATGGGACGACCGTACATCCAGAATGTCAAACCCAGAGCAAACAAATTCTTAGTACGCTCAACAGTTTTTATGGGAAGACCCATATCTTCCACCGCTTTAGAGACAAGTTTGGTGATCTCAATATCCAAAACTTTGTAATCGCTCAGTGAGCCATCTGTCAAAGGATCGGAATCATACCCGGCCTGCTTAAGATTTTTCGGCTGGAAATTGGATTTATTAGCAATGAGAGTCCCACCCGGCCGGAGGTCATTGATATGCATTTTGAGTGCGGCCGGATTCATGACCACAAGAACATCCACTCTGTCACCTGGAGTAAAAATATCTTGGCTGGAGAATTGTATCTGAAATGCGCTGACGCCCGCAAGGGATCCCGCAGGAGCCCGGATTTCAGCCGGATAATCCGGGAAAGTTCCGAGATCATTCCCCACCATTGCAGTTGCAGCGGTAAAGCGATCTCCCATAAGCTGCATCCCATCGCCGGAATCACCGGCAAAGCGAATCACCACATTCTTTACGGGCTTCGATTTATCTGACATTTATTTACTTAATAATAAGAATATAGTTGTTATTAAAAGGTTGTGGAGCCGCTTCCCTCTTTGTTATCCGTATATCAATTTACCATCATTTGCGGGCTTTGACAATTGAAACGAAAGGAGATGGGAGATGGTTGATGGGTGATAAGTGAAGAATAGTGGATGACGAAAGAAAAAAACAACCAACGATTCTTGTATATTGCCGTTGTTCGTCTTAAACTACGATTGAAATGGCCAGTTTAGATACCCGCAGCCAGTTAGCTCTCTTTCCAGAATTAGCCGATCGTCCATCGCTCCCTTCTATTACTACCCTGCCGGAGTTCGATCGGGCCATGGACAACCTTATCAAGATGAGCGATCTGGGCGCTTTCATCTCCGTTAACATTCACGGCATGGAGAAGACTTTCTCTATCCACACCCGCGAACTGGAAATTCCTGACGATTTCCTGAAAGAAGAATTTATTGACGGTGCTTCTCCCACCTTCCACCTCTTTCCGCCGGAGATACGGAGCCAGCTCAAAAAGCTCATGTATGAGATTACCGGCTTCTTCAATCGGAAGAACTCGTTCAAGTCACCGTTCGGCTACTTCCTCTACCGGCCGTACTTTCGCATCTGGACCAAATTTGTTGAAGGACGAAAGGAGCACGTGGAGGCGTTTCTGGAGGACTCCCAGCGGGGGTGGACTTACGGGCAACATTTCCGGCACATGTTTGAGCAGGGTTACAGCTATCTGCAGGAAGCGGCTGATGACACTGCGCCGTGGGAATTTCTGGATTCGGCGCTTCTGCAGGACATCCGGGAAACCCGCCGTCTACTGAAAGAGAACCCCCAGACACATCACACGCTGGACAAGACCACGCCCGACTATCCCATTAAAGCGGTCGCCTTGAAGACTCTCCGTATTCCGACTGAACTGGAGGGCTACATGCGGCAGTTCAATATCCACTTCGCCTTTAAGTCCATACACTTGGATTATCTGAAGGGTGGGGATATCCGAACCGTGGAGGATGTGAAGCGTTTGAGTGAAAAGATGGGGGAGGAGTTGTGAAACTGAAACAGAGTATAGCGCGCTTTATAGCGAACTTATGATGCACATATGCGATATAGTAACTAGTTAGCATATAAGATTTTCCCTTCCCGACTCTCCGCTCTTCGCACTAAATTCAACCCATGGCAAGTGAAGAAGCAAAGCGACTGACGCAGTACAGCCACGGCTCCGGTTGAGCCTGTAAGTTAGGTCCCGAGGACCTGGCTCAGGTTCTGAGTCTGCTGCCGGAATCAGATGACGACAATGTGATCGTGGACTTCCATGGAAGTGACGATGCCGCCGTGGTGCGTTTTGACGGTGAGAATGCCATCGTGCAGACGGTGGATTTTTTCACGCCAATCGTTGACGATCCCTACGCTTTCGGACAGATCGCCGCCGCCAACTCCCTCTCAGATATTTATGCCATGGGAGCCGACCCGCTTTTCGCGTTGAATATCGTCGCCTTCCCTTCCAAGGATCTTCCCATGGAGACACTGGCCGAGATACTTCTGGGCGGAAGCGACAAGGCGAAAGAGGCCGGCATTAGTATTGTAGGCGGCCACAGCATTGATGACAAGGAACCAAAGTATGGGCTGGTAGTCACCGGCCGGGGAGTTGTAGGTGAACTGGTCCAAAACTCCACAGCACAAGAAGGTGATACACTGATTCTTACCAAACCGCTGGGGACGGGCATTATTGCTACCGCCATCAAGCGGGGCATTGCACCCGAGGAGATGGTCACCGAAGCTACCGCAATCATGAGCACCCTGAACCGGACTGCTGCTGACCTAATGCTAAAGCACGGTGCTCACGCCGCCACGGATGTCACCGGCTACGGTCTGCTGGGTCATCTTTTGGAAATGTGTCAGGCCAGTAGTGTTACTGCGGAGGTGAATTTTGACAGTCTGCAGTTTATTGATGGCGTGGAAGAGCTGGCGCTGAAAGATGTGATTCCCGGCGGCAGTGAACGTAATTTCGACTTTGTCTCGCCTCACATCAAATTCCCTGACGACCTTCCCCAGCATAGGAAAATCATGACGGCTGATGCCCAAACATCTGGCGGGCTCCTCATCTCCCTCCCAGAAGAAAGTGCTCAAAACTTCCTGGAGGATTTCTCGGAAAACTCCTCCAATCTTGCTTTCCAGATCGGTACAATCCGGGAAAAGAGTAATCACTCCATCATTATCTCCTGAGTTTTGTCAAGAAGACGCCTAATTTTTTCTTAGCATTAAATTGCACTAATCTAAATAAGACTATTATTATCGTATTTCTGTTGACATTAATAGAAAAGGTTGTGTAATATTAATGCGATGAGATTAATCGGATTACTTTTTGTTAAATGAAAGGAGGACAATCATGGGTGAAACCACTACTGCCCGCCGACCGAAGAAGTGCCCTGAATGTCATATAATTTGGGAAGACTGGCAGAGTAGTACCATTCACCGCTGGGAAGATAAAACCGGAGTATGGGTTTGGCGTGAACTGCAGGACTTCCCTGCTATCGGTTGCAATACGGAAATTTGTCCGGATTGTCAGGAAAATTCCCACCAGATTATAAAAGTGGCCAGTGGTGTCTCAGACTGAGCTAAGAAGGAGAAACCGGATTTTATGTGTCTCTATGCCAGCCGAGGTAAAAAGTCATTTATATGTTATTCACTTTTACATCACGTCGTAGCTATCCACCCATAAAAGAGGAGTCCCAGATACTGTAATGACCACAAAACTAGATACAGTCAAGTCGTTAACCGAACAGGAATACAAGTACGGTTTTGTTACCGATATTGAGCAAGAAACGTTTCCGCCTGGTCTGAACGAGGACGTCATTTGTGCCATTTCGGCCAAAAAGGAGGAGCCGGCGTGGCTTACCGAATGGCGGCTGAAAGCATATCGTCACTGGCTGAAAATGGAAGAACCGACTTGGCCGAATGTTCATTACAATCCTGTGGACTACCAGGCCATCAGCTACTACTCTGCTCCCAAAAGTCAGGCCGACGGCCCTCAAAGCCTCGATGAGGTGGATGCCGAACTCTTAGAAACCTACAATAAGCTGGGCATTCCGCTGGAGGAGCAGAAGCTTCTGGCAGGCGTGGCGGTGGATGCGGTCTTCGATTCTGTCTCGGTAGCCACGACCTTCAAGAGTGAACTTGAGAAGCACGGAGTCATCTTCAGCTCATTTTCTGAGGCAGTGCAGAATCACCCCGACTTGGTCCGAGAGTACCTCGGGACAGTTGTTCCGTACACAGATAATTTTTTTGCTACCCTGAACTCAGCTGTCTTCAGTGACGGCAGTTTTGTCTTTATTCCCAAGGGTGTCCGCTGCCCCATGGAGCTTTCCACCTATTTCCGCATCAACGCCGCCAACACCGGGCAGTTCGAGCGGACGCTCATCGTAGCCGAAGAGGGGAGTCACGTCAGCTACTTGGAGGGATGCACAGCACCCATGCGGGACGAGAATCAGCTCCACGCCGCCGTGGTGGAACTGGTAACTCTGGATGATGCTGAAATAAAGTATTCCACAGTACAGAACTGGTATCCCGGCGATAAAGACGGCAAAGGCGGCATCTTCAACTTCGTGACCAAGCGGGGTGCATGTCGGGGCAAGAACTCTAAGATTTCGTGGACACAGGTGGAAACCGGTTCAGCCATCACATGGAAGTATCCCAGCTGCATCCTATTGGGAGATAATTCCGTGGGGCAGTTCTATTCCGTAGCGCTAACCAATAACTATCAGCAAGCAGACACAGGCACGAAGATGATCCACATAGGGAAAAACACGCGCAGCACAATTATCTCCAAAGGAGTAAGCGCAGGATTCGGGCAGAATACCTACCGCGGGATGGTTAAGATCATGAAAGGTGCTAAAAACGCACGGAATTACTCACAGTGCGACTCGCTGCTCATCGGAGATAAGTGTGGCGCCCATACATTCCCTTACATTGACGTGCGAAATCCGTCAGCCCAGATGGAGCACGAAGCGTCCACCTCCACCATCGGTGAGGACCAGATCTTCTACTGCAATCAGCGGGGCATATCAACTGAGGACACAATTTCTATGATTGTGAACGGATTCTGCAAGGAGGTATTCCGCGAACTCCCCATGGAGTTTGCCGTGGAAGCGCAGAAACTGCTGGAGGTCAGCCTGGAAGGAAGTGTGGGATAAGGTTTTCACTGACTTGACTTTTTACGGAGAATTTTATGCTGGAAATTAAAAATCTAAATGTAGAGGTTGATGGAAAAGAGATCCTGAAAGGACTCAACCTTTCAGTTGCCGGCGGAGAACTGCACGCCATCATGGGACGAAATGGTTCCGGTAAAAGTACCCTTGCAAATGTAATCGCTGGGAGGGAAAAATATCATATCACCAGCGGTGAAATTTTATACGATGGTCAGGACTTGTCAGAGATGAGTACTGAAGAACGGGCTCTTGCGGGAATCTTCCTATCCTTTCAGTACCCAGTGGCAATTCCGGGTGTAAACAACACCTATTTCCTGAAAGCTGCTGTGAATGTTCTAAGAAAACATCGGGGCGAGGAAGAGATGGACGCTATGGATTTCCTGACATTCATCAAGAAAAAGATGAAGGAAGTGGAGATGGACGAAAGTTTTCTGCGGCGGGCTGTGAATGACGGTTTCTCCGGCGGCGAAAAGAAACGTAACGAAATCCTGCAGCTGCTGACCCTTGAGCCCCGACTGGCTATACTAGATGAAACCGACTCCGGCCTCGATATTGATGCCCTGAAAATAGTGGCTCAGGGTGTAAACAACTTCCGAAGTAAAGACCGTGCTGTCGTAGTTATAACTCACTACCAACGAATTCTGCAGTACCTGGAGCCGGATGTAGTTCACGTACTGATGGATGGCCGTATCGTCCGTTCCGGAGGGAAAGATCTGGCTCTGAAGGTAGAGGAAAAAGGATATTCATGGCTGGAGGAAAAAGAACCCGCAGTCTGAAGTACACTATGCCTGACACTATTGACAAATACAGACAACAGTTTCAGAAGCTGACGGAATCGCTGGATGGGCAAATCTCTATAACTCGTGAGCTTCGTCACCAGGCCATGGATCGATTTAGCGAACTGGGCTTCCCTACCACCAGAATGGAAGCGTGGCGAGAGACAGATGTGTCGCGTCTGGCAAAGCGGGGCTATGGTCTGGCACCGGACAAACCTTTTGAAATTTCGAAGACAGATATTGATCGATTTCTAATTGATCCGTTGCACGCATCAACAGTTGTTATTGTGGATGGAAACTATTCTGCTGAATTATCATTCATTCAAGAAGTAGCCTCAAAAGCCGGCATAATCAAACAGTTTTCCGAAGTCGCAAAACGGAACAGCATCCTGAAATCAACCCTAGGCAGTCTCGCCTCCTTTGATGACGATGCCTTCGTAGCTTTTAACACAGCATTTATGAGCAATGGTATCTTGATCCATATCCCTAAGGGAAAGATCATTCCTAAACCAATTCATATTCTCTATCTTACCACTGCGCATGACAAGGAAGTGATGTTTCACCACCGCAACCTGATCATTCTCGAAGAAGGCAGTGAAGCGACGATTATTGAGCATTATGCAAGTCTGGACGAAAGTCCTTCACTCACAAATGTGGTAACTGAAATGACTATCGGGCAGAATGCGGTTTTGCGTCACGTCAAGATTCAGGAAGAATCTGATGTGCTGGATCACATGGCAACAACGCAAGCTATAGTTTATTCCGATGCCATTTTGACCACTTCCATATTTGCGGAAGGAGCCCGACTGGGTCGGAACGATCTTCGGATAACACTTGCCGGCGAAGGAGCGGAGTGCAGCGTTTCCGGTCTGGTGCTGGCTTCCGGGAAACAGCACCTGGACAACCACACTCTAATTGATCATAAAGCACCGAACTGCACCAGCCGGGAACTTATCAAGGGGATACATGCAGGCTCGTCCCGCGGAGTTTTTAACGGACGCGTTATCGTCAGGAAGGATGCACAGAAGACCAATGCCGACCAGTCCAACAAGAACCTGCTGCTCTCGGACAAGGCGCTGGTAAATTCTAATCCTCAACTGGAGATCTATGCCGATGACGTCAGATGTACTCACGGCTCCACCACAGGTCAGCTTGATGAGGAAGCCATTTTTTACCTGAGGAGTCGTGGATTAGATATTCAGGCGGCACAGGGATTGCTGATTAATGGATTTGCCAACGAAATCATTGACCGTGTCCAGATCGGAGGCGTAAATATCTACCTCTACCGTATCCTCTCCAACTGGCTGGCACAGATAAGGAGCGACATGTGATGGGTGATTTGCGGGAACTCTACCAGGAGTTAATTCTGGACCACAACCAGAACCCTCGAAACTTTGGGGAACTGGATGACGCCACTGCTACGGCTGACGGCTTCAATCCCCTCTGCGGCGACAGGTTGACTCTTTACTTGCGAATGATAGGTGACGTAGTTGAGGATTTGAAATTTGTGGGTACTGGCTGTGCTATCTCTAAGGCGTCAGCTTCCATCATGACAACAGTCCTCAAGGGAAAAACCAGAGAGGAAGCATTAGCTCTTTTCGAGATGTTCCAAAAGATGGCCACTACCGGCGAGCTTCCAAATGGCGATCTGGGCAAGTTGGCTGTTCTATCGGGAGTCTATAAGTATCCCGTCCGAGTAAAGTGCGCCGTACTGGCATGGCACACCGCCAAAAGCGCTCTTGCTGGAAAAAACACCTTAACCAAAACGGAGTGAAACGTGGAGAATAATGAACAGGTAATACTCACCAGAGACTGTGAGGCGATCCTTATCCCTTACGGAGATAAAGTGACTCTCAGGAAAGGCGACGAAGGCACCATTACTCAAGATTTGGGTGGGAGCTACACTCTCTTAATCCGGGGGAGTCTGTTACGTATTGACGGCAAGGATGCTGACGCCATTGGAAAAGAGCTCATTTCTGAAAAGGAGGTTGATGACAAAATCGCCGCCATCGCCGCGAAACTGGATCGTGAGACCGACCATCCAGAAGTAAAGGATAAGCTCGTCTGGGAAGCCCTCAAAACATGCTACGATCCGGAGATTCCGGTGAACGTGGTGGACTTGGGACTGATCTACTCCTGCAAGTTGACACCTAATGAAAATGGTGGAACGAATGTCGAGATTAAAATGACCCTGACAGCGCCAGGCTGTGGTCTTGGCGACGTCCTCGCTGATGATGCCCGACAGAAGATCAGTCAGGTCCCCGGCATATCAGACGTAACGGTTGAACTGGTATGGGATCCCCCGTGGGACCGGAGCATGATTTCTGAAGCAGCAAGTCTGCAACTGGGAATGATGTAATGACGATGACAATGACTGTCAGAGACGATCAAATGACTGCTGAACTGAATGTAGCCAAGATTCGAAAGGACTTTCCAATTCTTCAGCCAAAAAATGGTGAAGCAGTTCCCGTCTATCTAGACAATGCAGCGACAACATTAAAACCCCAATCCGTCATTGCTGCGGTGAACGAATACTATGAAGATTACAGCGCCAATGTTCACCGGTCCATTTACGAAATTGGAGAACGGGCAACAGCGGCGTATGAAGGGGCTCGGGAAAAGTCAGCGCGATTTATTAATGCACCCGATAGCAGTCATATTATTTTTACGAGTGGGACAACAGAAGCCATTAATCTTGTCGCCTTTGCTTGGGGACGACACAATTTAAGTCCCGGCGACGAAATCCTCATTACTGAGATGGAGCACCACAGTAATATAGTCCCATGGCAGCTAGCCGCCAGAGACACCGGCGCTACACTGCGCTATATTCCCATCACAGAAGACGGTTCACTCGATCTTACAGAAATTGAAGATCTCCTTAATCCGAAAACGAAAATCATATCCATGATACATCAGTCCAACGTCTTCGGGACGCTCAATCCTGTGGCTCAGCTCATCGCCAGAGCTAAGGATGTAGGTGCGCTGAGTTTGCTTGATGCCGCACAGAGTGTGCCGCACTCTCCGGTAGATGTTACGGCTCTCGATTGCGACTTCTTAGCTTTCTCCGGGCACAAGATGCTGGGACCTACCGGCATCGGTGTACTCTACGCCCGGCGTGAACTTCAGGAGACGATGGAGCCGTTCCAGGGAGGTGGTGAGATGATCCAACAGGTAACCATGGAAAACTCTACCTGGAATGATGTGCCGTGGAAGTTTGAGGCAGGAACTCCCAATATCGCTCAGGCAATCGGACTTGGAGCAGCCATTGATTATATCACATCTCAAGACCGATCTACCCTGATGCAGTACGAAAAGGGATTAACCGACCACGCAATGAAAACGCTCTTGGAAATTCCTGGGTTAACTATCTATGGAGATAGTAAATCACGAGGTCCTGTCATCAGTTTTAATGTGGAGGATATTCATCCTCATGACTTGGCGCAGATTCTCGATAAAAACCATGTGGCAGTCCGGGCTGGACATCATTGCGCACAACCGATTATGAGCAAATTGGGAGTCTCAGCAACAGCTAGAGCCAGCTTCTATTTCTACAATACAATGGAAGAGATTGATATGCTCTCTGCCGCCATTAAGCAGGCCAGAAATTTCATGGGACTAAAGGATGAACCTTGTTTAACAAAAACCGTTCAATTAATTTAACAACCTTGTGAAGGAATAACGTCGTTATGCTAAAACTCACTAGGAAAACCGAATATGCACTCATGGCTCTCCGCCATCTGCAGTTGACAGTAAATGATGAACTGACAAATGCCCGGGTCATTGCTGAAGAATACCACATCCCACTTCCCCTATTAGCGAAAATCCTGCAGGAACTGGCAAAAATGAAAATCGTTCATCCTGTGCAAGGACCACTTGGAGGATACAAACTGGCTGTAAATCTATCCGACATTTCCATGACCGAATTCATTGAAATGCTGGAAGGACCAATGGGAATGGTAGATTGCTTAATCGAATCACACTGCGACCTTATCAATTCTTGCACCATCAAAATACCTATCCGGCGAATCAACGATAACATCCGCGGACTGTTCGATAAAATGACTCTTTACGATATCACAATTTAAAGGAGAAAACCATGTCTATAACCGAAGATAAAGTTGTAGAAGTTCTAAAACAGTGTTACGATCCTGAAATTCCCATCGACCTCTGGAATCTCGGTTTAATATACAATATCAAAATTCAAGATCAAGATGACAACTGTTGCGTAGATATCATCATGTCCCTCACCACCCCCGGATGCGGTATGGGTGATCATATGGCACAAGACATCAAAACCAAACTTGAGGCGGTGCCGGAAGTATCAGAAGCAACTGTAAGCGTTACTTTTGAGCCGCCGTGGAACCCGGAAATGATGAGCGATGAAGCAAGAGAGAAGCTGGGATTCTCAGCTCCTGCTGCAACTGAACAAGAATCAAATTCTAACAACTGGGAGTAAATCATGACCAAAGCAAAAACAGAGAAACAGATACTACAAGATGTAAGTATCAGCAAATCAGCAGCCGAGCGGCTCAGTAAGATCCAAACTGAAAACGAAGGAAAATTTCTTCGAGCATCAGTTAAAGGAGGCGGATGCTCCGGCATGAGTTATCAGCTTGAGTGGGATGTTGAGAAGGGTGAATTTGATAAAGTATATCACCATCACGGAATAGATCTTGTCGTTGATATGAAGTCACTCCTCTATTTACAGGGGATGGAGATCGACTTCTCCACTGACCTTCTTTCCGGTGGATTCGTGTTCAATAATCCCAATGCCAATCGTACTTGCGGCTGCGGCACATCATTTTCTGTCTGATGGAAACTATCTTTCTGGACAATTTTCTTGATAACGGTATCATTCGGGAAGAAGCGTTTCGTCAATCTGTAAATGATATTGATTGGTCTCAGTACAAAGATAAGAAAGTATTAATTAAAGGATGCAGTGAGGTACCTGTACCGACGTGGTCATACCTCATTATTACAGCTCACCTTGCTCAATTTGCTAAGAAAATACTTTATGGTGAAGCGTGTTCTGCCTTCGAAATCTATACCGATATAAATAACAACTAGAGAGATATTTCTCTCTTCCAGGTTTTATTATCTCACAGTAAACTCCACCTATGACAGAACAATCACGAAGAGTTAGCTGGCACGTTCAACGTGCGACAGGAAACAAGTTGGAGCCGTAATTGTCCGGAATAAAAACATCCTCTCAACCGGATATAACGGCAGTCTTCGCGGACTCCCACACTGTGATGAAGTTGGTCATGAGATGGAAAATGATCACTGCGTCCGTACCATTCATGCAGAAGCCAATGCTATCGTACAAGCTTCCAGAAACGGTGTAAGTATAGATCATTCAGAGATTTACGTTACAGCCAGTCCCTGCTATAACTGTTTTAAGATGATTGCAAACGCAGGGATTTCATGTATTTACTATGGTGAGCTATATAGAAATGAGCATATTACCAAACACGCTGATGAACTCGGTATAGATCTAACTCATCTCTCTTCTTAATATTTTTTTCAGATACTTTATTTATAACTGAAACCGATAATTAATCTTAATAAATAGTTCATCAGAGCTGGTTATATACCATTTTTCAGCATTTGATGAGTAATATCCACTTTTGTTTAAGTTATACACAACAAAAAGTGTACTTCCTGGTGAATATTCCCAACGAAATACAAACGTTCCTACTTCACTATCCAGCTTAAAATCAGGGTTTCCATTATATAGATACTCCTCGAAAACAATGGTTTTAGGAGCAGTTAAGCGCTTGAAGTTATTGTAGTCTACACCAGCATTGAACGGCTGTAAAAACATCTGAAAAGATACATCTGGTGTAAACGTCCAGTTTATACGGAGCTTTATATCATCCACATACTGTGTAGAATTACTATAGATAACATCCACACTGTCTATCGTCTCTATATATTCTAGGTTTGTATTCATCTGACTTCTCATTCCACTTAACGAAATATCTAAATAATTTGTCGGTTTGAGAGTAAGAGTCAGAGAAGCCATAAAACCAGAACCACCCAGTTCATCGCTCCCAAAGCCATAGATACACTGTAAAATAGCAGACTTGCGACCATCACTCTTGAACCAGCCCCACATTGCCCACCTCTCTGGTGATGCTATTACCCAAGGTGAACCTTTAAAGACATCAGCATCGTCAAACGAAGGTGGGCTGTACTCTCCGCCAATACCGAGAGCCCAGTAAGACTTAGTAACATTCGTCTGTTCTACACTTACATTATTAAGCAAAGACAATCCATCAGTTCGCTCTTTATAGAAATAGTTCATCCGAAGATCATTGCGTAGAAAAGGACCCCACGGATCCTGCTTCCGAATTTCTCCAAAAGCCATAAATTGCAATAGTCCGCTTCTGTCCAGGAAACCTAGATCATTCAGATCAAAGGTATCCTCATACCACGACACAGCACTCCCAACTTCCCACCAGACAGGATCATCATAGCCCAGGAAGAATCTCCCGGCGTGACCTATCTCACCGTTCGTCTGTGACATAAGTAACTGACCAGTCAAATCCAGTTTGTTATCAAGAAAACTCAAATCCCAATTAAATCCGCCAGTAGTTGCTGAACTACTACTTTTCCGCCTCACATCTGTAAACATCATTCCAAATGTGGAAACACTATTGAAGACCGACTTCTCCACCCGTCCGACAAGATAGTTGGTGTAGGGTTCCAATAGAAAATCTTCAGTCATAGTATTGGAGTCACTGTCCACATATTCCCACACACCATACTCCTCATCGGTTATGCTCTCAATCAGACCAAAACCCAAGCCGGATGACGTTTTTCCTGTTATCTTGGCAGCAGCTAATATGGTGGTAGCATCAGGACTTTCGATAAGGGAACCTTCATCAGGATAGAAATAGCCCGGCTCCTTCCCGATTCGACGTGAATGAAACTGCTGAATTCTATGCTTGAAGAATGAACCTCCCTCTACGAAGAATGGTCGCTTCTCCTCGTAAAAGGTCTCGAATGCAGTCAGGTTAAGGACGGAAGGATCGGCCTCAATTTGCCCAAAGTCAGGATTGAAAGTAAGGTTCAATGTGGTGTTGCTACTTAATCCATATTCGACATCTAAGCCTAAATTCCGGGCTAAGGAATTATGGCTGCTTGCCTCGTAACCTCCCAGAGCGTAAGGCAGTACCACCATCTGCTTGGGAGCCGACACACCCTCGATCCCTTTCAGAATACCGAATCTTGAAACCATCCCTTCTACTCCACGCTTTTTGCCCGGCCACTGCTGAAACTCTTGCTTGCGCTGAATGCCACGATCAATGACAAATCCCCAGTTATGATTCTCGCCGGCGTTAAACCTGAATAGCGAAAACGGGAGTTTATACTCTGCAGACCATCCTTCGCTGTCAACCCGAACTGCCACATCCCAAACACTATCCCAAGAGGGGTCAATTTGGTCATCATTGTGGACATATGCGTCTATCTTGACACCGGCAGCATTCACGTTGAAAACAAATGCCGTGCGATCATCGTTACGACTGTCGAACATAATTCCTAACCAGTCCGCACTGCTCGACGCAGCTTCCATCCAGGCATCACGACGAGCCAGGCGAGCCACAATTTTATCTGGTTCAGAGTCGTAAGCCCGGACTGCTACGTAAATATTATCATTGTCGTAAAGAATACGAGCCTCCGTTGTTTCTGTAACTGGAGCCAGATTGTCCGGCTCAAGCTGCAGGAAATCGGTTATGGGGATCGCCGTACTCCACACCTCGTCCGTGAGACGACCATCAATGGCTGGTGGTATCTCTGTGCGAACGGCAAAGGCCGTACGGAGTCGAAGCCTTGATAGATCAAGATCTTCGCCAGCTACAGGTACAAAGAGCAACATCGAGTGTAGGAAAATTAGAAGTAGAAGTTGAAGATTTCTCATAAGGAAGATGTTAATTTTCTTTTAGGAGCCGCCGAATTTAAATGCGCTATTAAATCAGCACAAGGACTATGAAAGCACTAAGTAATCCTTCTGGAAAAAAATTGATTAGTAGGCGTTAAGTGTTATTTGTTTCTCTCTTATCCATTTCGGGAATTATCCAGCATTCCATTCTTCGGATTTATTCTACCTTCTTGTTTCTTGAGCAGTAGATATGTAATTTTTTATCCGTTATTATCAAAGTAAACTTACCAATTAGATTTCTGAAGGAATAATTCTCGTGAAAACAGCCGTTCTGCTCAAGCAAGTACCAAGCTCAGATTCATCTCTGCGCCTTGATCCCGACAAGAACTGGATACGGGAGGATAATATTACCTTCGCTGCCAACGAAAGCGACTCTTACGCCCTTGAGGAAGCACTCCAGATCCGTGATAAAATCGGTGACGGCGAAGTTGTAGTCATAAGCCTGGGACCGGAGCGGGCATCCCGGACAATACGTGAGGGTTTGTCCAAAGGAGCCGACCGAGGCATTCATATCGTGGAATCATTCCCATACACCTCAGATTCCTTTAAGGCTGCTTCTCTCCTGGCGGCATCATTGAAGGATGAGAACTTCGATTTAATCCTAGCAGGTCTTCAGTCCGATGATATCGGCACCGGACAAACCGGCGTCATCCTTGGTGAAATGCTGGGAATGTCTACAGCCACTCTCGTCATGGAAACCGATTTAAACGGAACCCACCTAAGGGTAAAGCGGGAACTGGAATCCGGCTGGTTCCAGTGGCTCTCCATGGACCTCCCGGCGTGCATCACAATCCAGTCAGGAATCAACAGACCCCGCTACCCTTCTTTAAAAGGGATTATGGGCGCCAAGAAAAAAGAAATTAAAACCGTATCAAAAGAAGAACTGACGGCTCAGGCAGCACTGCAAATAATTGATAAGGTGTACATCCCGAAAAAGACAAAGCGGACAGAAATGATCGAAGGAGATGCCGAGCAGGTTTCCGGCAGACTGGCAGGAATTCTAAAGCGCGATATCAGGGTCCTATAGCCATGGATATTCTAATTTTTCTCGAGCACCGTAAGGATAACGTTCACCGCATGAGTATGGAAGCTATAGCCGCCGGACAGGCCATGGCAAAGGACTTGGGAGGATCGGCAGCAGCCATCATTCTTGGTGATGGCACAGATGAGTTGGCTCAACAGGTTTCCGGCACGAACCTGGAAGAGGTAATGGTGGTAAATCACAGTCTTCTCGGTGGCTACAGCGCCGACGGATACGCCCAGGCTGTACGTCAGGTTGTGGAAGCTGAACAACCCAATTATGTTATTGCTGGACACACCTACCAAGCTCGTGATTTTCTACCTAAGGTCAGTGCCATGCTGAGCAGACCCCTCATGGCTGATAACGTAAGCTACCGCATGGAAAACGGCTCTCCAGTTTTCACGCGACAAGTTTTTCAAGGCAAGATGGCTGCGGATTCAAAACCCACCGGTGAAGCACCGTGGATTATCACCTTCCAATCAGCCGCCTTTCAGGAAGATGCTGTCGAGAGTGGCACAGCGGAGATTCGGGCTGTGGACGTTACTCTTGACGAGAGCATGATCCGGACTAAGTCAGAAGAACCTTTCCAGGAAGCGGCAGGCGAAGTGGATCTCTCCGCTGCGAGTCTCATCGTTGCAATAGGCAGAGGCATTGGCAAAGAGGAAAATCTGCCCATGGTTCAGGAACTGGCAGACACTCTCGGTGCACAGATCGGATCCTCTCGTCCGGTGGTGGATGCGGGGTGGCTGCCGCCAGATCATCAGATCGGCAGTTCCGGTCAGACTGTTGCCCCTCAGTTGTATCTCGCCCTGGGAATATCCGGCGCCATCCAGCACGTGGTAGGAATGAAGGGCGCTCGAAACGTAATTGTCATCAACAAGGATCCCGATGCACCCATTTTTGAACTGGCTGATTACGGCATTGTCGGAGATATACTGGAAATTATACCCAAGCTCACTGAAGCCATTCGAGCTGCAAAAAACTGATGTCTGAGCGGGAAGTTCTTGAGCTGGATGTCCTCTTTGTAGGTGCAGGTCCCGCCAGTCTGGCTGGGGCTATTCATCTCCAAAAACTTCTGAAGGAAACCGGCAGGGTCGCAAGCGTAGCTGTTTTGGAAAAAGCTGCGGAAGTAGGGGGCCACTCCTTATCTGGGGCTATTGTAGATCCTCGGGCCCTACTGGAACTCTTACCGGATTATGAATCACAGAATATTCCATTTGAATCTGAAGTAACAGAAGAGCATCTATATTATCTGACTGCTGGGAAGAAATTTTCATTCCCATTTATACCTTCGGCCATGAGTCATCATGGATGTTTTGTAGCTTCCCTAGGAAAGCTTAACCGCTGGATGGGAGAGTATTGCGAGAATCAAGGTGTGGACATTTTCTGTGGATTTTCGGGAACAGAACTGCTATACAATGGAGATCAGGTAATTGGAGTTCGAACAGGTGACAGGGGAATTAACAAGAATGGTGAGAAAAAACCTCAATATGAACCGGGGGCGGACATTCACGCCAAAGTTGTTATTCTGGGTGAAGGGACCCGGGGGAATTTGACCAAAAAACTCATCCAACGCCATAATCTCATGGAGGGAAAGAATCCACAGGTGTGGGCTGTTGGAGTCAAAGAACTTTGGCAGATGCCTTCCGGAACAGTTCCGCCTGGTTTTGTGGCTCATTCCATGGGTTTCCCACTGGGACATGACATTTTTGGCGGGGCATTTTTATACGGAATGCAGAACGATATCTGGGATCTGGGTTTGGTTGTAGGATTAGATTATAAAAATCCCGGAGTGGATTCTCACCATGAACTCCAACTCCTCAAGACTCATCCCTGGGTACGGTCAATCCTTGATGGAGGAGAACTAATCGCTTACGGTGCAAAATCACTTCCCGAGGGAGGGTGGTACTCTATACCTAAACTAACAGTCAATGGTGCTATGCTTGTCGGTGATTCTGCCGGATTTATGAATGGGCAGAGATTGAAAGGAATCCACCTGGCTATGAAATCGGGGATGCTGGCGGCGGAGACAGTAATGGAAGCGTTAGCGGAAAACAATTTTTCTGAAGACAAACTTGCAGATTATGCGACAAGGGTAAAGTCCAGTTGGCTGAAAGATGAATTGTGGAAAGTACGGAATTTTCACCAAGGTTTTGATCGCGGCCTGTTGGGAGGACTGATAAACGCTGGAACGGGACTTTTGACTGGGGGCCGTGGCTGGGGATTTAAAAATCGTTTATCAGGAGAAGCTGGGCACACCCATATGGAAAAGGGTTTGCATAATGACCGCTACAAAGATCTGCAGTTTGACGGAAAATATCTTTTTGATAAGGTGACCGATGTCTATCATTCCGCAACTGCTCATGAAGAGGATCAGCTGCCCCATTTGCATGTACTGGATCCCCAAGTATGTTTGACTACCTGTACCGAGGAGTATGGAAATCCCTGTGTAAAGTTCTGCCCTGCTGATGTTTATGAAATGGTTCAGGAAGGTGAATCCCGTAGGCTTCAGATCAACTTTTCGAATTGTGTACATTGTAAGACATGCGATATTATGGATCCTTACCAGATCATTGACTGGGTCCCGCCTGAAGGAGGCGATGGACCGGCTTGGGTTAATTTGTAGTTTAACTAGATGAAGCTTTTGTTATGAAACTACGCGATCACCATCTTTTTTGCATCCGAATGGCAAAAATCGATTCGGATGAAGGACGTAACTCAAGAGATAACCGAGAATCTGACCAGAAATATCCCCCTTTAACAGATTTGATCCAGAACACGTAATACAGATAGACGACAAAAAAGTGTTGCGCTCTATCGTATACTATGTCTACTTTAACGGAACGTAAGAATTAAACGTTTACTAACTCATCAATAATAAGTGGAGGGCACTTACATGAAAACAAAATGGCTATTGGTTACTTTGAGTGTGTCCCTTCTATGTGGCGGGTTGTCAGCTCAGGGATTGAGCGGCTCCTTTCATCTGGAGGGTGTGGAGATTCAGTACTACGATGTGGCACGAGATTCCGGTGATGCTGAGGCAGATGTTGGCGGTACAAATGTACTGGCCTTATCATGGCCCAGCGCTCTAGCACCTGCGTTCCAATACCCGGTGTCAGAGTTTGGAGTCGGTGATATGATAGCTGCACCTGTCACACCCGAAATACTATTGACACCTGAAGGACTGGCACTTTACGGCATAGACCTGACGGTTGTTTTGAACAGTGATGGGTCGTTTGAGATTCCGACCAGCACCTACCCATACGCATTCATACCGACAATTCAGGATGCCGGAATATATGAGTGGGATGGCATCGACGACGGTGGCGGTTTTGGTATTATTGAATCGAACATCTTCGACTTGTTCAGCATGAACCAAAGTGATGAAAATCACGGATGGATTACAGTCGTACGGGACGATGATGGCGGCATTGAGTCAGTAATTATAGAATGGGATGCCACCGATGGAACCGACTCTAATAGTGGGATCGATTCTGAAGGCAATTTTAATCGGATATTGGGTATCGCCGAGGTGCCGGCAGACCAGGATTTTGTTGCCGGACTGAACACCGCATACGGCTTAGATCTTCCAGTTGGAACCTTTCCGACAGCGGGCGACAACTGGCCTTATGATGAAGAGATAACCGCCAACTGGATGTACCTCTTCGATCCTGCCGGAGCTGATGGCGAACTGTTCAGTGGCGATGAACTTCTTCAATTCACCAGCTACTACTTCACCTTCAACGACCTGACGGCTATTGCAACATTCACGGGTGCTTTCTCTGCTGTATTCAATGGTGTCGATAATTGGCAGGAAGCAATCGAGTACGCAACCAGCGCACTTCTGGCAACGTTTGGAGTACCAGAAGAGGTCGCAGCAATGGTCCTGACTATGGTCTATGACTATGTATGGAGCCTGATTGCAAGCGGTGTGCCTGTAGAAGATGCACTCTATGCCGGAGTGGTTTACGCTGTAGGAGCCGCCGAAGCAATGGCAGCAGGTATGGGTATGGATTGGACTTTCCCGAATGACGCAGACCACGACTATGATCCCGTGACAGGTGACGGTCGCCTGTTGTTTGAAATGGGTAACCAGTGCGTCTGGGAAAAGCAGAATCGCGTGGTCTATGCATACTTCGAGAATCAGGAAGCTAGTGTAGAACATGACGGCGATATAATCCCCGAGACATTCGTTCTGCAGGGTAACTATCCGAACCCATTCAACCCGTCCACCAATATCGTATTTGATCTGAATATGAATGCCGATGTTAAGGTTACCATCTATTCCGTACTCGGCCAGGAGATCAAAACGGTTTACCAGAGTTACAGTGAGCCGGGACGATATACAGTCAATTGGCATGGACAGGATGCATTTGGCAACACCGTCCCATCCGGTGTCTACGTCTATAAAGTTAGCGCTGACAATCGCGAATTAACGGGCAAAATGCTGCTTATTAAATAAGCTCAGAATTCGCTGGACAATATTAAGAAAGCAATCAACCCCGCGTATAGTTTAGCGGGGTTGATTGCTAACTTAGGAGAAACTTAAGAAACATGAAGAAACACAGGTTTGCTCAGTTTCTTTTAGTATTCTGCCTAATACCCTCCTACCTCCTCGCTGACAGTACCATCAAAGGCCGTATCACAGATATAGATAACGGTGAACCTTTGATGGGTGCCAATGTAATACTCACAAGTGACGCTCTATCAATACCAACAGGCTCTGCAACGGATGAAAACGGGGCTTATCGTGTAGACAATCTTCCCCCCGGCCTCTATCTGATCAAAGTCAGCTATATCGGCTATGACGACGCTTCCCAAAGCATTCAGTTGAAGGAAGATGCAACTGAAATCATAGATCTAGAGATTAAATCTGCTGCTATTATGTTCCAGACATATGTTGTGACGGCATCTCGAAGAAGGGAACGTATTGAAGACGCTCCGGCGGCTATTTCTGTCATCACGGAAAGGAATATCCGACGTGAGAGCAACACCAACCTTGGGGACTACATGAAAGCCATCAAGGGTGTAGATTTCACACAATCAGGAGTAGACAGCTACAATCTAAGTGCTCGCGGATTCAATTCCAGCTTCAGCTCCCGCCTACTCACTCTCACAGATGGGAGAATGGCCAATGTTCCTTCCCTTCGGTTAATTGCCTACAATGTTATTCCTGTTACAATGGATGATGTTCAACAGATCGAGGTTGTGCTGGGTCCATCTTCCGCTCTTTACGGCCCCAACGCCCACAGCGGTGTACTAAACATTATCACTAAACCTCCAAGATACTCGGATCCACTAGTTCTGAATTTTCAAGCCGGTGACCGAAATCTCAGGAAGTTTTCCGCCCGTGTTGCAAAGTCTTGGAAGCACTGGGGTTTCAAGGTTTCCGGTGCTTATCTCGAGGCCGATGATTGGCGACATTACAATAGAGGAGAATGGGAAGGCCACCACTACGCATTGGTGGGTAACTGGGATCTAACTCGGGACGGTTTAGATGCTGTTTGGCAGGTCAACTACCTGGAAGAGGGTAACCCCACAGTAGCCGTCCCTATTACTGATCCGTGGCCAAATGACGAGAGAGAACTGACAGCTGCATATCTTGACAGCATGGGTATCAACTGGTATGAGGAAGACGGTGTCTTTTATGCATGGGTAGCTCAAGCCGATGGACTCGACAATGACGGTAACAGTGATGATTATACCGATCTTAACGGTAACGGTATTCCGGACCCAGGTGAACCAGGGGTCAATAGCGACGGCGTTGTTTATGCAGATGGAATAGATAATAACGGAAACGGTTATATTGATGAAATGATAGATGACGGCATTGACGATTTAATCGAAAAGTGGTATGACGGAATCGACAATGACGGCGACGGACAAATTGACGAGTCTGATGAAAAGGGAACTAAGTTTCAGAACCGCAGCGGTGAATACGGCAGCAATAAGTTCGGCGATTACATTTTTGATGATGAGGGGAATATGCTGTTCGATACAAATCAGGATGGATGCTTTGGCTGTCTAGGTGATTCCACTGTAGCCTCTTATCGTGTTGATGATTCCAATGGAGACGGTATAGACGACTTCCTGGATTTTCAAGTGCGTAATATCCGCGCTGATGTAAGAATTGATTTCGACCCTAATGAAGACTTTAAGATGAGTATCGCTTCCGGTTATGCCTGGGCCAAGAATATCAACATAACAGGCATCGCCAGATATCTTGCTGACGGATGGGTTTATCGTTATGGGCAACTGCGAATGACCTACAAGAATTGGTTCGTTCAGACTTATCTAAACTCAAGTGATGCCGGTAATACTAGAAGCATGACTACAGGCGGACGTATTAAAGACACTTCGAAGAAATTCAGTGCTCAGATTCAGCACCACAAATCATTTTGGGGCGATCGACAACGAATCGTCTGGGGAATCGATTATTTTCGCACTATGCCCCAAACTTTCGGTACAATCCTGCATGATAACAATTTATGGGATCGCATTGACAACGACGGTGATGGAGAAGATGGTTCACCTACGGAATGGACAGAAACCATCGACAACGAATATTATGATCCTGGTGAAGGATTCAAGCCGACATCTTATGATTCATTAGACGGTATCGATAACGCCTGGGGTGCCATCGCCGATGGCATAGATAACGATGGCGACGGATTGATAGATGAAGGTATTGACGAAAAAGATGAAGACAATCGTAACTTCACCAATGAATTGGGTTTTTATATTCAATCGAATACGAAACTCACAGACAAAATAGAATTTATCTTCGCCAACCGTATTGATGCTCATGAACAACTCACGAATTTAATCGATTTCGACAGTGAAGGACATTCGCCTAATCCTCTCAAGTGGACGTTTGATATTAATAAAACAAGCGGTCTTCAGATTTCCCCGAAAGTTGGGCTTATGTACCGTCCAAGCGACAACCAGAATTTCCGACTGACATGGGCAAAAGCATTTAACACACCATCATCATTCTCCGTCTTTAAGGTGTATGCCAAGGGTGCAGTGAATGGCTACCACTATCCTCGTGACGAGAACGGCTACCTCACTTTCTGGGATATCAGCGGCGATGAACAGGAGTATTGGTTCTATAACAACATGAGTATGGAACAGTGGGACGACCAGGATGGGAATGGTGAGTGGAGTTTCGTTGACGGTTCAAGTCATACTGTATATGATTTCTGGGGCAACTTTGTGGCTAGCTATGATTTTGACGATAATGGTTCGTTTGACTATCACGATTATGGGACCGATGGTATCGAAGGAGAACCGTATACAGACACCAACGGTAACGGTCACTGGGATTTCGGGGAACCATATGAAGACCTAGATGGCAACTGGCAGTGTAGTGGCTGTGACCTGAATGGTACTGAAGGAAATAATATTTTCGATGAAGGTGAGCCGGCAGAAGGACATGAAATATGGACAGATGCTAATGGCGACGGAACATGGGACGAACTCTACAAGCTTCTCTTCCCATCAGTTGATCCCCGGATACAAGGCTCTTTCCAGAAGGATATCCCCATTGATCCAAAACCTATCAAGCCGGAAATCGTTCAAACATTGGAGTTTGGTTACAAGGGACGACTTACCCCACAGCTCTACGGAACTTTGGATATCTTCTACAGTAAGTATAACAGTTTTGTCA
>JYMV01008068.1_pt1 | contig 25944 bp, 35 predicted proteins | sample 338911 | NCBI WGS metagenome assembly JYMV01 (sample SAMN03354496, study PRJNA234377) | hydrothermal vent metagenome | biome: Deep sea; feature: Hydrothermal plumes at the Eastern Lau Spreading Center, Western Pacific Ocean; material: Seawater | place: Tonga | collected 2009 | depth 2000 m m
ACTTGCTTGGTCTGATGAAAGTTGTGAAAGAAGAGCACAGCCTATTTGGGATTTATTTAAATATATCAATGAAAAGTTCTTTGATAATGAAATGTCATTAGATGGTTTTCCTGAAGAGATAGGTGGCACAAGACCTATGTGGAGTCCTAAGTTTGGTGAGGACTCTTCTATTCCTGGATTTGGAACTGTTCCTGATGTAGGTAATCCTGTACCTATATGGACTGCATATTGTACTGGTAAATCAGGTGGTATAATGTTAGAGAATCCAATTGGAAATAAACCACGACGACCATCAAAGAAATTGAGAGGTTCTGCAGGACCTCATAGAGATGCTCCCGTTATTAGAGAAGCTGATGGGGAAGGTTATTATTCAATTGTATGTTGTATGAATCCAGTATGGAAACCATCATGGGAAGGTGCAGCACATTATCACGAAACTGTTGATCCGACAGAAGCAGCAGAAACTCATTGGAAAAGAGGATATGGTATAGGTCACCCAACATCTGTACATCCACAAAGACCTGGTGCTGTATATCTAGTACCAAGTACTGCTATTCATACTGGTATGGATTTACCTATGCCAAATAGACCAGTGTATCAGAGAAGATTGTTGTTTAGAGTTAAACGTAAATCAACTCCTGTATATGTACAACCAGCAGTAGATTGTCCAAGTTGTGATTGGAATGGAATTGTATCTGCAAATGGTCATTGTCCTGAATGTAATACGTACTTAGATTTAACTTATAAATAGAAGTATATCATGAAAGGAATTATATTATGGACGTACAAGAAATACTTGAAATGTGGCAAGAAGATTGTCAAATCGATCAGTTCAAATTAGATGATGCAACTATAAAAATTGCAAGTCTTCACTCAAAATACTTAGGGCTAATTACAGTAGCCAAAATCAAGAAGAAAGACAAAGACCTTAAATTCAAAATGCTACTTAAAGATAAGTGGTTATACTACAACGGTAAAATGAATAAGGGACAAATGGATATGAGGTCTTGGGACTATGATCCGTTTAATGGTTTAAACAAACCTCTTAAAGGTGATATGAATTACTACTATGATGCTGATGCTGATATTCAAAAGAGCCAAGCTGAGATTGAGTATATGCAAACACTTATAGATACCCTTAAGGAAATCATGGATACTATAAGATGGAGACATCAGAGTATTAGCAATATCATCAAGTGGAGAAGTTTCGAAGCGGGCGTGTAATGGAAATCAAGATAGCGGTAAAGAATAATGCATTTCTAACAGTAGATTGTGAGGATAAAGGTATTCTTCATGAATTGGGTGAATTCTTTACGTTCTATGTTCCTGGATACAAATATATGAATGCATTCCGCAATAAGATGTGGGATGGTAAGATTCGCTTACTCGATATGCGAAGCCAAACAATATATGCGGGGTTATATCAATACATTAAGGAGTTTGCTGATGAGCGAAATTACTATATTACTATCGATGATTCTAATTCACATTACTACGATAGACCTGACATCCATCATGATGACAATGTAGATTGGATTGATGCTCTTCCATTATCTTCTGGCGGTAAGAAGATTACTCCAAGAGATTATCAAAAAGAAGCTGTAAGCTATGCATTACGTCATAGGAGGGGTTTACTTATATCTCCAACTGCTTCCGGAAAGTCCTTAGTAATCTACCTTGCCATTCGTTACTTTTTAGAGTATAATAAGAAGAAGGTATTATTGATTGTACCAACCACTTCCCTTGTTAAACAAATGTATGGTGACTTTGAAGACTACTCTCAATTCGATGACACATTTGATGTGGAACAATGCCATCAGATTATGGCAGGTTGTGATAAGAACGATAAATCAAAAGACATATACATTAGTACATGGCAGTCAATCTATAAGATGCCTTCTGATTACTTTCAACAATTTGGTATGGTTATTGGTGATGAAGCCCACAATTTTAAAGCTAAATCGTTGACTTCTATCCTAACTAAGTGTACACAAGCTGCGTATCGTTTCGGTCTAACAGGGACATTGGATGGCACTCAAACGCATAAACTAGTTCTTGAAGGATTGTTTGGACCGATAAAAAATATTACTACTACAAAGGCTTTAATGGATGCGGATTATTTAGCTGATTTAGATATCTCTGTATTGCTATTGAAGTGGCCAGTTGAATTGAGAAAGCAATTAACAAAGATTAAGTATCAAGATGAAATGAATGAGATTGTATCATACTTCCCGCGCAATAAATTTATTAGAAACTTAGCATTGGATCAAGATGGTAATACCCTTGTATTGTATCAGTTTGTTGAGAAGCATGGTAAGCCATTACATGAAATGATATTAAAGAAGGCTCATAAGAATAGAAAGATATTCTTTGTATCTGGTAATACTGATGCTGAGTCAAGAGAAGATATACGTAAGATTACAGAGAAAGAAAATGGTGCAATTATTGTAGCATCTCTTGGTACATTCTCTACTGGTATTAACATTAAGAACCTGCATAACATTATCTTTGCTTCTCCAAGTAAGAGTCAGATTAGAATCTTACAAAGTATAGGACGTGGATTACGTAAGAGTGATGATGGAAGAGTTACGAAGATATTTGATATTGCAGATGATATTCATTGGAAGAAACGTAAGAATTATACCTTGAATCATGCAGCAGAACGAATTAAACTGTATGCAAAGGAACGCTTTAAATATAAAATCTACGAGATAGAAATATGATAAATAACTATATGGATGATGAACTTTCGTTGTCGTTAGACAATATTAATGTTAGATACTTTAAACTCATGAATGGTGAGTCTATAATTTCGTATGTACGGGATGATATAGATTCAATTGAACCAGTAATTCATTTAGAAGAACCAATGGTAGTATCAATGGATCCAAGTAAGCAATTTACACTTTCTAAGTGGTTACCATTCTCTGATAATGTAGTTCATAAATTAGATGTGTATAATGTTATTATGGAAACTAATGTAAGTGATGATGTTAAAGCACACTACCTTAAGATTATTAGAACTAACTCCTGGTGTAACTCAATCTAAAGCATTACACTAATTACCCTCCTTATCCAGGGCTCCCATAACTTAATTATATTATACACCATTTCCCACCAAAGGTCAACAGTAAATAGTAATTAAATATGCTGTTGACTTCTCCTCGTAATTAAGGTATAATATACTTAATATTAAAATAAAACATGCAGGAGCATTATGTCAGAAGACAAACCCGAAAAGATTAAACCAAGAGATAAACCCCATTATGTCAATAATAGAGATTTCTCATACGCAGTAGTAGATTATGTAAAGGATGCAGCAGATGCTAATGAAAAGGGAGAGATCAATCCAGTAGTAACAGATTACATTGCTACATGTTTTATGAAGATATGTGAAGGGTTAAGTCATAAACCTAACTTTGTACGATATACATATCGAGATGAAATGGTAATGGATGGTGTAGAGAATTGTCTTAAAGCAATCCACAATTATAATATCGATGCAGCAACCAGAACAGGTAAGCCTAATGCATTTTCATACTTCACTCAAATAGCATACTTTGCGTTCATTCGTAGAATTACTAAAGAGAAGAAACAAGCAGATATCAAATTCAAATTTATGGCACAAGCAGATGTTGAATCATTCATGTGTGGCATTGATGTGAATAGTCCAGTTGATCAATCCTTTATAGATACGTTAAGAGAGAAAATCTCTAAGGTGCATATGAAAGATGATGCTGTTAAAGAATTTGCAAAACAAGATAAAATTAAAGAAGAAGCAAAAAAGAAAGGATTGGAGCTATTTGTATGAGAGTATTACATAAGAATGTGTTGATTGAACAGATTGAGATTGAAAAAGAAACCGTAACAGACTCAGGGTTAATTTTAACAGGAACATCTGAAGAAGGAATGTTCCAAAAGGCTAAGATTATCTCAGTTGGAGATAAAGTTGAAAGCGCTATGAAACCAGGTGATATTGCATTAGTATTAAAGGGTTCAGCTCAAGCAGTTAAGGGAGATGATGGGATAGAGTACCTACTTGTTGCTGATAGCAACATTGCAGCTATTCTGTAATGAAAATAGGGATTGTAGGTTACGGTGTTCTAGGTAGAGCTGTATATGATGCTTTAAAGAATCATCATGATCTATTGATTATTGATCCGCCAGCTGGATATGGAGTTGGTATGCAATTTGGTTTAGATGGTTATATATTATGCTTACCTACTCCTCAAGGAGATGATGGAGAGTGTGATTACTCTTTAGTTGAGTTCTATTTAGATCATATATCCAATTATGACTACCCCACTAAAATTTTAGTTAAGAGTACTGTACCTCCAATTGATCTATGTGGGTTAGAGGAATTATATGATTTCACATATTCCCCAGAATTCCTAAGAGCTGAAAGTAGCATTGAAGATTTTAAACAACAAGACTTTGCTATATTCGCAGGTCACAATCCTGAATTCTGGTTTAAGTTATTAGCTAATGCTGACGTTGAATTCGAGCAGGTTAAGTTTACTACTATACGTACAGCTGCCTATATCAAGTATGCTATTAATACGTTTCTTGCAACTAAGGTAACATTCTTCAATGAATTAGAAGCTTTGTTTGCAGGTGATTTCCTTGAACTAACTAATTGTATATCATTAGATTCACGTATAGGTGATAGTCATATGCAAGTACCTGGTCCTGATGGAAGAAGGGGATATGGTGGTATGTGCTTCCCTAAAGACACTAAGGCATTTGCTAAATATGCTAGGGATCAAGGTAAGCCATTAGAGCTTTTAGAGAAGGCAATTGAAATAAACGAGAAGATACGATGATAGGATTTACATGCAGCTCATTTGATCTATTACATGCAGGACATGTTGAGATGTTGAAAGAGTGTAAAGAGAATTGTGATAAACTAATTGTAGGATTGAATACTAATCCGATTAAACATGGCAAGTATCCAGTGCAGAATGTTGTAGAGCGATACTCCCAGTTATCTGCTATTAAGTATGTTGATGAGATTATTCCTTATGCAACTGAAGCTGATTTAAGAGATCTGCTTAATCTATACCATATTGATATTAGATTTATTGGTGAAGATTATAAAGGGCGAGAGTTCACTGGTGATGATTTACCAATTGAAATCTTCTTCAATTCCAGACAACATGGATTCTCCACCAGTATATTAAAAGATAGAGTTATAAATCAGAAAGAAATCCTTGACGGGAATACAATTAAAGATACTGACACTTATAGGCTAATTGATAATACAACCCTTAATGAACTAACAGTATCAACTACAACATTACATCCTGATAAATCAACACGGGGTCATAGTCACGACAATCAAGAAGAAGTATATCATTTTCTATCAGGAGTTGGATTAATGTTAATCGATGATAATGAATACTATGCAGAAGCTGGTAAAACATTTACCATTTCCGCCGGGCAATTTCATAAAGTAACTAACACAAGTCATCATGATGACCTAGCATTCTTTTGTGTATTTTCAGGAGGAAGAAACCATTAATATTTTAATGACAGGAAGTGATGGATACATAGGTTCACATCTAAAAGTAGTTTTACGAGATAATGGATATCATGTTAATGAGTATCCAGGTGACGTTAGAGAAATTACAACAATGGCGTTTATTGATATTGATATGGTCATTCATTTGGCAGGTCAAGCGGGGGTTAGGGCATCATTTGATCAACCAGAATTCTATTATGACAACAATGTTAATGGATCTAAAGCAATATTCAAAGCAACATATAAGTTAGACCTCCCTATAATATACACATCATCATCTAATGCAGCCGAATGGTGGACTAATCCATATGCTACAACTAAAAAGATAATGGAAGAAATCGCTCCTTTCAATTCACTTGGTATAAGACCACACACAGTGTATCCTGGCAGAGAAGACATGTTGTACTGTAGATTGAAGAACGACGTTAATTCAGTTGGTTATATCAACGGAGAGCACACAAGAGACTTCACTCATATTGAAGATTTTTGCTCTGCCCTGTTGACTTTAGTGGAGAACTATAGTATAATAGATGATAAGGTAGTCGATATTGGAACTGGTAAACCTACAAGAACATTAGATGTAGCCAGGTCATTTGGGTGGGATGGAATAGTAAGATGGAATTCAACACCGAAAGAAAGAACGCATACCAAAGCTGATATAACATTATTAACCAAACTTGGATGGTCACCAAAACATGAAATTTGCAATACTAAATGATACACACTGTGGAGTAAGAAATTCGTCAGAAATCTTTATGGAATACCAAAGGAAGTTCTATGAAGATATATTCTTTCCGTATTGTAGAGATAATGATATCAAACAAGTAGTACACTTAGGTGATTACTACGACCATCGCAAGAACATTAATTTTAAAGCACTAAACTATAACAGACAGATATTCTTAGAGCCATTACGAGATAATGGTATGACTATGGATATCATTCCTGGTAACCATGATGTGTTTCATAAGAATACTAATGAGCTGTGTTCCCTTAAAGAGCTGTTAGGATACTATACATCTAATGTTAATATCTTCATGAAGCCAACTACTGTTACATATGATGGTGTTGATATTAACTTCCTACCATGGATCAATAAAGATAACTATGACACGTCTATGAGATTTGTTAGGGATAATGATGGTATCTTATTAGGTCATTTAGAGATAGAAGGATGTGAAGTATTGAAAGGATTCAAGAGTCCTCATGGAATGAGTTCTAAATTATTCAAACACTATGATACGGTATTGACAGGACACTATCACACAAAGAGCCAAAAACAAACTATTAGGTATTTGGGAAGTCAAATGGAGTTTACATGGAATGATGCCCATGATCCAAAACACTTTCACATTTTTGATACCGACACACTTGAGATAACTCCAGTGCTTAATCCAATCACCTTATTTGAAAAGGTACATTATAATGATAGTGCTAGAGACTATACTGATTATGATGTAACCCATTTAAAAGATAAATTCGTAAAGGTAATAGTTGATAAGAAGACTAATCCCTTTATGTTTGACAAATTTATTGATAAGATAGCAGTAATTAATACTCATGAACTAAAGATAGTTGAGAACTTCCAAGAGTTCTTAGGTGAGAATGTTAAGACTGATCTCGAGTCAATAGATAACACAACAGAGTTAATGAGTACATATGTCGATTCTGTATCAACAGATTTAGATAAGAATAAGATTAAAGTACTGATGAATTCACTATATAATGAAGCAATCAATGAGGAAATACAATAATGAAACACGAAAAAATTAAACTAGCAATGCTAACTACATTAATCGTAGGGGTATGGTTTATGTTCCCAGCAACAACATTAGCATCACACCACGAACGACACGCAGTAAGTACTCATCAATTTAATATTGATGATGCAATGAATAATAAGGATATAGTATTGCTAGCAATTGGTACTGCCGTATACTATAAAGAATACTGTGCAGGACTAACTAATATTGGTATGTCGTACCTCAATAAAGCTATTGCTAAACACAAGATAAATGTACACACAATGTCTAAAGAACAACAATATAAAGTTGGCTATAAACTAGCAGAAGGTTACCCAACATGCGGTAAGCTTAGATTTGCAATTTCAGATGCAGGTCTTGGAGCTATGATTCGATGATAGAGTTTGTATCGGTTGAATATAAGAATTTCTTATCAGCAGGTGCTAATTCAATTAAGATTGATTTAAACAGAGCTAAGTCAACTTTAATTGTAGGGCATAATGGCGCAGGTAAGTCATCTATATTAGACGCATTATCATTTGGTTTATTTGGTAAGCCACATAGAAGTGTATCTAAAGCTCAATTGATTAATTCAGTTAACCTTAAAGGTGCTGAAGTAGATGTCCAATTCAAAGTAGCAGGACATTCATTCGAAGTTAAAAGAGGTATTAAGCCTAATAAGTTTGAGATATGGCAGGACGGATCAATGATTGATCAAACGTCTAATGCCAGAGACTATCAGAAGTTCTTAGAACAGAACATTTTGAAACTCAACCATAAGTCATTCCACCAGATTGTAGTACTCGGATCATCTTCATTCATTCCGTTTATGCAATTACCTACTAACCATAGAAGGGAAGTAATCGAAGACTTATTAGATATTAATATTTTTAGTAAGATGAAGAATATCATTAAGGAGCGTTCTTCTTCTATCAGAAGTTTGGCGAAAGAAGAGAAATCATCACTTGATGTACATAAGGGTAAGTTTGATTACCAAGAGAAGTATATTAGGAAGATGGAGTCTTTAAATAAAGAAGCAGAGGAAGATGTTGAATCGACTAACAAGGGGATTGATGTTCAAATAACATCATTGATGAAAGAAGGCATTAGTTTAAACGATAGCCTTAGTTCATATACATCTAATGCTCAAGAACAACTTGCTGAACTTCAAGAGATTAGAGATAATCTGAGGTCACAAATGACAGAAGTCAAAGTAGCTATAGAACACACTACAGAAGAGCATATGTTTTATATGAACAATGATTCGTGTCCTACATGTACTCAAGATATTACTCAAGAGTTGAAAGATGATAGGGTAGCTACAATCAAAGATGGTGCTAAGATACTACTTAAAGCTCGTACTGAAGTTACTGATGAGCAGGAAGAGAATAGACTATACATCGAAGCAATTCAAGCAGATCTTAAAGAGATTGCATTAATTGGTAATACGATGTCTAAGATTCAAAGTCAAATCGAACAATTGAAAGCATCTAAACGTAAAGTAGTAGATGCAGTAGATTTAGCGAGCGCTTACACGGAACTTAAAGACTTACAAACTAAAGCAGATGAATGTAGGGATCAGTTAGATGAATATAATGAGAAGATGTTATATAATGGTGTAGCATCTGAAATGTTAAAGGATACAGGTATTCGTACTAAGGTTGTTAAGGAGTACTTACCAGCAATGAATATGTTAATCAATCAATACTTACAAACACTAGACTTCTTCGTATCATTCAATCTTGATGAGAGCTTTAATGAGACTATCAGAAGCCGTCATAGAGACACATTTGTATATGCAAATTTCTCTGAAGGTGAGAAGCAACGTATCGATTTAGCATTACTATTTGCATGGCGTAAGATTGCTCAAATGAAGAATTCAACTAACACAAACTTATTGATTCTGGATGAGACATTTGATTCATCATTAGATACAGATGGAGTTGATAATCTAATGAAGATACTGTATCATTTAGATGATAATACTAATACATTCGTAATCAGTCACAAACCAGACTTACTTGAGTCTAAGTTAGATAAGAAGATTACATTTAAGAAACCTAATAACTTCTCTATGATAGCGTGAATAAATTATTAGAGCAAGTAGGCGCAGTCACTGGCATATTTGGTGCTATCCTAATTGCAGCTAACTTCGAATACTCTAAATGGGGATTCGTAGCATTCGTTATTTCAAGTGCTTGCTTAGCTGTGATGGGATATCGTAAGGGAATGTATTCATTCTTTGGAATGCAATTGTTCTTTCAAGTGATCAACTTCGTAGGAATATATCGGTGGTTTTTATAATACCCTTACTATAAAGGTGTTGCCTTTTCTTCCCTTTTAGAGTATAATGTAATTATAACAATCAAAAAGGGAACAAAGAAATGAAGAAAATTACAGACACAGTTATACAGGCTATATGGGCTGAATCAAATATCGACAAGAAGAAATCATTACTAGTCGAATTAGTTAACAACTTTCAATATAAAGCAAAGCAAGTACATTTCCTTGAGGCTATCGATAAAGCTAAGTCATTAGCTCGCCTCGATAAGTTATCTGCTGATTTGTTACTAGTTGGTGATGGTCACCGTATTGTTAAAACATACTAGAAGGAGTTTATATTATGAATTTAAAAGCACAAGATTACTTAGCCAAGTTACTCGCGAAGGAAAACCTTACGGTACAACATGGCAATTATAAGACAGCATCATTCGATGTTATCAATCGTGTATTGAGACTTCCATTATGGGCTGACAAAGGTAAAGCTGTTTACGACTTACTAGTTGGACACGAAGTTGGACACGCATTATATACACCTGCTGACGGATGGCACGATTCAGATAAGACTATCCCAGGTGTACCACGCTCTTACATCAACATTGTAGAAGACATTAGAATTGAAAAGAAAATCCAGGTTACATACCCTGGAATCGTTCGTTCATTTAAGAAAGGTTATAAGACACTATTTGACGACAACCTATTCGGTACTGAAGGTAAAGATATATCTAAATACGGTCTTATGGACCGTTTGAATATCTTTGCAAAAGGACGTGGATGTATCGACATTGAGTTTTCAGCTGATGAGCAACCATTAGTTGATCAAGCCATGGCCGTTGAGACTTGGGAAGATGTTTTAGAATCATGTCAAGCTCTTAACGAATTTGTTAAAGCTAAACCAGAAGAGGAAAAAGAAAATGAAGATGAGACAGAGTCTTTACAAAGCCCAGAGGGTGAGGGAGAAACGGAAGAAGAAGGAGAAGAAAGCGGAATGTCTCAAGATGGTTCAGGAGATGATGAAGATGATTCAGAAGGTACTGAAGGACAATCGAGATCTGTAGAGGATGACGATTCTGATACCCTTACTGATGATGCTCAAAGAGATAATGAAGGGTCATTACTTGATAAGAATGAAAGAGGTATTCAAGACCGCTATTGTGCTGGAATCCACTCTGAAGACATTAAGTTAATGGTAACAAAGTTCGAAGAGCTTTTCAAGCAACGTAATGATGAATTTCACAGTATTCGTTACAATGGTACAGGTGCTGAAAAATTCTACAAAGATATTGCTGATAAGATCAAACCTGTTGTAGGTCAAATGGCCCGTGAGTTTGAACGTAAGAAAGCTGCTTGGGAATATGCAAGAAGTGCGGAAGCTAAGACTGGTTCATTAAACGTCAATAAGCTTCACCAGTACAAATATTCTGAAGATATCTTCTTGTCTGTTCAACAACTTGCCCAAGCTAAGAGCCACGGTATTGTTATGTTTGTGGACTTATCAGGTTCAATGGGAAACATCTTAGAAGACGTTATTCGTCAGACACTTACGATTGCTCAGTTTTGTGATAGAGTTAATATCCCATTTGAGGTTTACACATTCACTTCAGGTGCTAACGGTGTTCAAAAAGATGAATACAAACTTGGTCCTTCAACACTAGCAGGAGCTGTTCGAACTAAGATTGTTGAAGTTCTTTCATCAAGAATGAACAAGAAACAGTTTAAAGACGCTTGCAGACAACTTTCAACTGTTGGTGTTGCTTCATGGAAGTTGGCCGAAGACCCAAGTGTCCGTATGCAGTGGGATTGTGAGTTAGATCAAATGGGTTCTACACCACTTCTTCAAACAATGATTGCTTCTGCTGATATCATCACTTCTTTCCAAAAACGAAATGGTGTTCAAAAGACAAACGTAATTGTCCTGACGGACGGTTGGGCTGATAGCATTCACATCAATTCTGATGATAATATTTCAGTTGATACGGGTCGTGAATGGGATGAGACATACTCTATTAATTTCAAAGGTAAGATGATCAAGGGTAAAGATACTCAAACCTTACTTGCTGGTGTTGTTAAAGCCGTTGGTAAGTATACTAATTCAAACATGCTTGGTTTCTACCTTGCTGATGATAAGGGTTCATTCTACCAAGGTTTACGATACGCAAGAAGTGCTGATAAGAAAGGATTATACAGTTCAGTGGAGAGTGAGAAGCAACGTAAGGATTTCCTAAAAAATGGTGTGACAGCAATGTCCAACAAAGCTGGATACGATGAATTCTTTATCATTAAGATTGCTACTCGCCGAGAGCTTGAGAATCGTACTGAGTCATTCGAACCAAAGAAGACTGAAGCGATTAAAGATATTAAACGTGAGTTCCGTAAGTTTAGTAAGGGTAATAAGCACACCCGTCAATTAGTTAATAAAATCACAGATGCGGTTGCCGCATAAGGAGAAAATATGTTAGATGGATACCCAGATGCGAAGAAGCATCAGATAATTAGTTTCATTAAATCAGGATTGAGATTTGTAGGGTACGCAGCCCTTCCATTTTCAATCATTGTTGGTGCCGCCCTGCTTATCCTAGCAGAGGTACTTGGTGTTGTGGAGGAACTAGTTTGAATGATACCCACATTTTAAAGAAGGGTTTATGCTGTAAATAATTGTTGACATTTTGACCGTTATACAGTATAATGTAATTATAAACAATTGAAAAAGGATATATATTATGAATTTACAAAAAGTACTAAAGTCTATCGCTGACACATACGTTGATCAGTCTAATTTCACATTAAAAGAATTCGATGCTGTTGCATCTAAACTTGGTTATGGTAAGTATGCTGTTGCCAATCAATTCAGAAAGTTTCCAAAAGTAAGTAGAGGTATTTACAACCTTGAAGCTGCTTTGATTCCATTTCGTTCAATTGAAACATCTAACACTGTTGTTCAAAACGTTGGTGTTTCATCTGTTTCAAATGATGAAGTTTACATCCCTGAAAAGGATGACACTTTTGTTGAGTGGGGTAACTTCAGAGACATCTTGAAGATTGTTAAGTCATATGAATTCTACCCAACATATGTTACCGGTCTATCTGGTAATGGTAAAACATTCATGATCGAACAAGCTTGTGCAAAAGCTGGTCGTGAATATGTTCGTGTTCAGATTTCACCTGAAACTGACGAAGATGATTTAATCGGTGGTTTCCGTTTGATTCAAGGAGAGACTGTTTTCCAGAAGGGACCAGTTATTAAAGCAATGGAGCAAGGTGCTTTACTTCTTATCGATGAGATCGATCGTGGAACAAATAAGATTATGGCTCTCCAAGGTGTTTTAGAAGGTAAGCCAATTCTTATCAAAAAGACTGGTGAAGTAATCAAACCAGCAAAGGGTTTCAATGTAATCTCTACTGCTAATACAAAGGGTAAAGGTTCTGATGATGGACGTTACACTGCTGCTACAATCATTGATGAAGCATTCCTTGAGCGTTTCACAATCACTGTTGAACAGAAGTATCCATCTGCCTCAATCGAGAAGAAAATCTTATTGAAGCACATGGAGAAGTTTAACTGTGTTGATGATGAGTTTGCAAACCTTCTTGTTGGATGGGCTGATACGATTCGTAAGACATTCGAAGATGAAGGTATTGATGAAGTGATTTCAACACGTCGTCTTTGTCACATCATTCAGACGTTCTCTATCTTCGGCAAACGAGACAAAGCAGTTGAGCTTTGTGTGAATCGTTTTGATGATGATACTAAAGAGTCATTCATCGATCTTTACTCTAAAGTTGACGCTACTGTCACTTACGGTGAAGAAGAGTTAGTTGAGTCTTTAGTTGCTGAAGATGTTCAAGTGCCGTACGCAGAGTACAAACTTTAAGACGCAATGGTGTTGACTTTTGTGGTCAATTCCAGTATAATATAGGTATCAAACGAAGGAGTTATAATGATGCAATTAAGTAATGAAACTGTAGATGTATTAAAGAATTTTGCTGTGATTAACAGTAACATCGCATTTACCACGGACCAGACACTCAAGACTGTTGCAGTGTCTAAGAACCTTATGGCCAAAGCAACAGTCACTGAAACATTCCCATATGAGTTTGGGGTATATGATTTACCTGAGTTCTTATCAGCGATGAGTATGTTTGACAATCCAGAATTAACATTCGACGATAGTCAAAAGTTTGTCACTCTATCTGATAATGACGCTTCAATCAAGTACTTCTTCTCAGATGTGAATAACCTGGTAACAGCAAAGAACGAACCAAAGTTACCTGATGTCGTACTGACATTCACTCTATCTGCACAACAGTTAAATTCTATTCGAAAAGCATCAGCTGCTTTAAAGGTAGATCATCTTGTTGTTACAGTTGATAACAATGGTGTGAATGTTACTGTAACTGACCCAAAGAATGCTACATCTAATGAATTTAGATTGAGTGTTCAAGGGTCAGCTAAAAACTCAACTGCTGATACAAACTTCAAGTTTAATATCAACAACTTTAAGTTTAATGTAAGTGATAAATATACCTTTGAGGTATCATCAAAAAACATTGCATCTGTAATGTCAAGTGATACTCAATATTGGTTAGCTTTAGAAAAATAAAATAGGAGACAATTATGTCAGAAGAAGTTCAATTAAGTCTGCAAGATGTTGCAGCATGTGTACATATCATTGATATTGTATCAAAGCGTGGTGCCTTTGAAGGTGCTGAATTAGGTGATGTTGGAGCTGTTCGTAATAAACTAGCTGCATTCATTGAAGCAAATAAACCAGCTGAAGCTGAAGAAGATAATGCTGAGAGTGACGGAGAGTAATTAATGAGTGATAAACTATATACTGGCTTAGAGCCAATGAACGGTAATCTAAAAACAAACAGTTTCGGGATGAGAGTACATGCTACCTCTCGAGCATCACAGGTAGACAATCCTGGTACATTGAGACCTCCATTTGGAGGAACTTATGAACAATCATTGGTACCAAATCCAATGAATAGCAAGTATGATACTAAATCTGTATCAGATAGGGGTGGTTATAAGGCACGCATGAAGTCAGCGGAGGAGTTAGATCTTATGAGAGACTAGGTTGACAATGCTAATGAAATAGCGTATAATATATTATTAAATACCATGGAGAAGTGAATGAAAAGAGATGAGTTCTTATGGGTCGAGAAGTATCGACCATCTACAATTGATGAATGTGTATTACCTTCACAGCTGAAATCTACATTTAAACAGATTGTAGAGACAGGTGAGTTACCTAATATGATGTTTACAGGTACGGCAGGTGTAGGTAAGACTACAGTAGCTAAAGCACTTTGTGAAGAACTGAATCTTGATTATATTATTGTTAATGGATCAGAAGATGGTAACATTGACACTCTCCGTGGTAAAATTAAACAGTTCGCTTCAACTGTTTCACTCCAGGGAGGTTATAAAGTAGTCATATTAGATGAAGCAGATTACTTAAACCCCCAATCTACACAACCTGCGTTACGTGGGTTCATTGAAGAGTTCTCTAACAATTGTCGGTTTGTCCTTACCTGCAATTTTAAGAATCGAATCATTGAACCATTACACAGCAGGTGTTCCGTCTATGAATTTAATGCTGGTACTGATAAAGTACAATTGGCAACCCAGTTCATGGACCGTTTAAAGCATATTCTCGATCTCGAGAATATTAAATATGAAGATGTCGTTCTTGCTGAACTCATCATGAAGTACCTGCCCGATTGGCGTCGTGTTATAAATGAATGCCAACGTTATGGGATGAGTGGTACTATTGATACTGGAATTCTCGTTACCCTTTCTGAGACTAGTATCAAAGCATTGATGAATGATCTAAAGAGCAAGAACTTTAAGAATATGCGAATATGGGTTGCTGATAATATCGACGTGGAGTCTGCAAAATTGTTTAGGTTAGTATATGATCATATGACTAGCTTCGTAGACCCACAGTCGATACCACAATTAGTAATGATTCTTGCTGACTACCAATACAAAGATAGTTTTGTCGCAGATCACGAATTAAACGTTGTTGCCTGTTTCACTGAAATCATGGCTAACATCAAGTTCCAATGACGAATGAACTAACAAGTAATCCGTTTAGCTACTTAAATGCTATTAACGGTAATGTGTATTATCACTTTAAAGATGTTAAGATATCTAATAAGGATTACAATGCATTTATGATTAACCGTGGTTTATCTTACTTTCCTGATACAGTATTGTATGCTAATGAGATGAATCGATACCACCATTTGGATGGTAAACTCCAATTTGACTTTCTTATAAATATTGTAAGGAAGCGGAAGAGATTTTCCAAGTGGCACAAAGTGTCTAAGTCAGAAGACATAGATGCAATCAAAGTATATTACAATTATAGTAATGAAAAAGCCCAAGATGTTTTACCGCTCTTTAATAATGATGAATTGAGAATTATAAAGGAAAAACTAAATCATGGTGGAATACAACAATGATGAACTGGTAAACTGGACACCAGATATGATGTTAGAAGTTATATTAATGCAACCAGATGATTTTTTAAAAATCAGAGAGACCTTAACCCGAATGGGTGTCGCGTCTAAACAAGATTCAAAGCTATATCAATCCTGTCATATACTGCACAAACAAGGACGATATTTCATTACACACTTCAAAGAACTGTTTTTATTAGATGGTAAGCCCTCTAATCTAACAGCAAATGATGTCGGTAGAAGAAACACAATTGTACAACTAATGTCTGATTGGGGACTATTGGAGATTGTAGATCACTCTGCAGTGGCTCATAAAACACCTCTTAATCAGATCAAAATTATATCACACAAGGATAAAACTAATTGGGAATTATGCCCGAAGTATAACATCGGCATAAAATAATACATTATGATAAAAGCTTTTTTCAACGGCTATGACAAGGTCTATGCATGGTCGACTCTAACATTCCTGGTTTTAATAGTAGGGTTTCAAGCATACCTCACACGCCAATTCAATGATTGGTATAAAGTCTTCTATGATGCACTAGAAGACAAAGACCAACCTGCATTCTTAGAAAGCTTTATTAATAGGGGCGATTTCCTATTATATGATGTCACAACATGGGGATTTATTCCCCTAGCTCTATTGGCAATTCTATTGTTTGCGTATACCCAGTTCATCGGTAATAGATTCAGTTTTAGATGGCGTGAAGCTATGACTAAAGAATACTTGCCTAGATGGAAGATGATGGATAACCACACAGAAGGTGCAAGTCAACGTATCCAAGAAGACACTAGGAAATTTGCATGGTACATTTGGATTCTAGGGGAAGGCTTTATTAAAGCCATTATGATTTTGGTATTCTTCCTTCCTGTGTTATGGACGTTAAGTGAAGGCTTCGATATACCTGGTTATCTAATTTGGATTGCATTAGGAGTATCTGTTGGCGGCCTTGCTGTATCTACAGTTGTAGGTCGTAAGTTACCCAAACTGGAATATAATAATCAGGTTGTTGAAGCAAGACTTAGGAAGGCATTAGTACGATGTGAAGATAATAAAGATGCGCATACCAATAGACATATATTAGAAGTATTCGCTGAGATGAAAGTGAATTACTATAGGTTGTATGATAACTACAAGTACTATTCACTATGGGAAAACCTATACTTCCAAGCTGGTGTAGTGATTCCATATCTAATAGCAAGCCCACAATACTTTGCAGGACTAATCACATTAGGTACTCTTGTTCAAATTGGTAATGCCTTTGATAAGATACATGAAAGTATGAGTTTCTTCACAGACAATTGGATGACTGTGACAGAGCTTAGGTCAGTGATAATTCGTTTGAAGGAGTTTGAAGCAGATATAGAATGAGCATATTAGCACTGCTAGCCGGTGTATTTTATGGATTGATAATTGGTATTATACCATCGGCAGGAGCAACAACTGGATTAGTATTACTCTTCCCATTCGTGGGATTGCTAGCTAGTGTGGATCCATATCTAGCTGTAATATTCATAACAGCAGTTGTTGCTTCATCTACTACTGGTGATACATTCGCTTCAGTCTTATTAGGAATACCAGGAGCTAATTCATCTGCTGCTACAATGGTTGATGGATTCCCATTAGCTCAACAAGGAAAAGCAACATATGCATTATCTGCTGCTATTACAACATCGACTGTTAATGGATTGTTTTACGGATCGTTAGTATTCTTCTTATTGCCATTCTATCACGACTTTGTAATACTACCTCCAATTGATGGGGGCATAGGACAAGCAGAGATGTTTGCATTATGCGTTCTAGCTTTTGTTACAGTAGGTTTCATATCAAATTCCAATTGGATTAAGTCTTTGATGGGACTATCGTTAGGTGTTGGATTAGCAATGATAGGAACGGATCCTATTACTGCTGAACCTAGGTTCACGATGGGGTGGGACTTCTTAATAGGTGATGGAGTGGGAAAGGGTATAAGCCTCATACCATTATTAGCAGGTGTATTTGCTATGCCTGAAATGATATTAGCATTACGAAACAAAGTACTACTATCAAGTAGTACAAACATTGACCACGACAAACAAGTACGAGATGGGATACGCGTTTCATTTAAAGAGTGGAAGTTATCATTGAGAGGTGGATTTATTGGATCAGTAATTGGGTTTCTTCCTGGATTAGGTGGAGCTATTTCTGATTGGTTAGCATACGGATCAACTGTAGCATCTAATCCAAATGAGAAGATACCATTTGGAAAAGGAAACATTAAAGGAGTGATTGGACCTGAAGGTTCTAACAATGCTCAAAAGGCAACTTCATTCATTCCTACTGTGTTGTTTGGAATTCCTGGAGCTCCATTTGCAGCAATTGTAATAGGATTATTTTCTATTATAGGATTTGATTTATCATTAGATACAGTATCAATTGCTAATGATACGAAGTTCTTTGACTCATTGTCATTTGCGTTTCTCGGATCAACATTAGTAACTGGCATTATATGTTTGGTATTAATGAAGTACTTAACCGCAATTGCATACGTTCCATACAAGTATTACTTTCCAGTTATAGTTCTATTTGTAGGTTGGTCTGTGTGGGTATCAGGATTTGGTACATATGGATTAGAGAGCCTATTAATATTAGTAGTATTTACGTTATTAGGATTAGGTATGAAGACCTATGGTTTCTCCAGGCCTGCATTAATGATTGGATTCATATTAGGAGATAAGATAGAGCTATTAGGTCTTCAAGTATTGAGCATGTATAACATAGGTGGATATGCTCTTATAAATATAATTCAAGATGATGTGGGACAAGGCAGGCTCAATGTATCATTAGGATATGGGAAAGACCTGCTTGACCATCCAGCATTTTTAGTTATATCATCATTGATTGTTTTGACGATGATATATAGTTATAGAAACAAAGGTAGTATTGATTATTCGTAAATGGAGATAAGATGAAAGTGAAAGGATTAGCATTAGCAGTAGGCATTGCAATGTCAACAGTAGCAGTTGGTGAAACAATTTTTATGAGTCCACAGAAACCTGGAAAGGGTACTTCTGTATGGGCTAACATAGTTGCAGCAGAGTTTGCAAAAGCATTAGGGGAAGATGTACGAGTTACATACAATCCAGGTGCACGAGATATTGCAGGATTTAATAAGTTCCACAATACAGAGAGATTTAAAGATAATGTAATCATGGTAAGTCATGGTGGCAATGGTATTGCTTATCTCCAAGAGAATGTGTTATATGACTACTCTCAATACGATTCTGTATGTCATCAAAACTTAAACATCATTATGGCTAAGACCAAAGGTCTAAATGAAGATAACGGCATTTCACATGCTATGGGTTCAGGTATGGTTCCAGAAGCATTTGCGATTGCAATGATGATTGGTGGACCAGATCATTCTGTCGATGACTACATTGAAGTCTTCAAAGACAAAGTTGGTTGGATTTCAGGCATGAAAGGAGCTGAAAGAGACTTAGCATTTGCTAGAGGTGAACTATCATCTACAAGACAAAACCCTGCAAAGTATAAATCAAAGGTACTTCCATTGGTAGAACAAGGTATTGCAGAGACGTGGTTACATCATGGTATCTTAGATATTCAGAATGGTGGACATAATGATGATCCGAATTATCCTGGTTTAAGATTTGAAGATGTATTCGAAGACAAATGGGGCGTACAACCTTCTGGCGATTTCTATGATGCATACACCCTAGTACATTCGTGGAGAGATGCTATTCAAAAAGCATTGTGGGTAAACAAAGGTAATCCTAATACAGATCTGTATAGACAAGCATGTACTAAGATGGCTAACGATCCAGAATCAATTGCAATCTTCCAAAAGAAGATTGGCAAGTACGATTGGGTCATTGGTGAAGATGGTAACAAGACAGTTGAAATCCTACAAGGTATGACGACTGAAAGTGCCTTGAAGACACTCATCAAGTTCAATACAATGGCATTAGGCCTCAAATCAATCTATAAACCAGAAAGGGTATCTAAATAAATTTTCGTTTACCTGTTGACATTCGACCTGAATTACAGTATAATATAATTATATTAACAATAAAGGAAGGTTTAGCAAATGGCAAAGATTAGATATTCCGAGTACTTTTACAGTATTCAGGGTGAAGGTAAATGGGTAGGTACACCAAGTGTGTTTTTAAGAACATTTGGCTGTAATTTAGAGTGTAATGGATTTGGACAACCTCGGGATAATCATATGCCGATTGAAGATATGCCATACATGCAAATTGATGTTGATAACTACTCCTCTGTTGAGGAGTTACCTGTTGTTGATATTGGTTGTGACTCTTCTGCTTCTTGGAGTAAGAAGTATAAGAAGTTAAGTCCATTTGCAGATACGTATGACTTAGCAATGGAGCTGGATGGATTACTTCCATCTAATGCTAACTTCCTAGAGCATGTACATTTAGTAATTACAGGTGGTGAACCTTTATTAGGTTGGCAGAAAGCATATGTAGAACTATTACAACAACCTCAATTCGATAACCTATCACATCTTACATTTGAAACAAATGGATCAAAGATGGTACAACCAGTACTAATTGATTACTTTAATAATATCGATGATATGAATACTGAAGTAACATGGATGGTATCTCCTAAGTTATCCTTGACTGGTGAAGACCAAGAAGTTACAATTAATCCTGAATGCTTATTAGCAATGAATAAAGTTCATCACTCTAACATTAACTTGAAGTTTGTTATTAGAGATGAAGTAGACTTATGTGAAGTTAGAGCAGCAGTTACAGCATATGAAGAAGCTGGTGTTGAAATCGAAGCTGTATTCTTAATGCCTGAAGGTGCTACATTAGAAGGACAAGAACTAACTGAGAAAGGCGTTGCTGAGATTTGTATGGAACATGGATACAAATTTAGTCCACGCTTACACATTACATTGTTTGGCAATAGCTGGGGTACATAATGACTAATTATACATTTGATGAGTATTTAAGAGACATCCTTGAAATGGAAGTTAATATTAAAAGACTAGTAGATAGGGGTCATAATGTACACCTAATTGGTATATATAGGGGATCACTACCAATTGCTGTTCATCTATCAAACATACTACCTGCTGAGATGTCTATTATTAAGTTTCAAGCTAGAGATGGCCAAGATAAAGAACCAACTTGGGTTATGGATAATACTAGGGAAGGCGATACATTAATAGTATTAGATGATATCTATGATTCTGGAAAGACTATGAAAGAGGTTAATGCCTTCTTAGAAGAAGAAAGACCTGGTTCATACATTGAGAGTCATGTCTTAATTGGATCTGAAAAGGCTAAGAAAGATAATGTTTTTTATTACACAGAACACAATAAAGATTGGATTGTGTTTCCATGGGAGTTAGATAATGAAAGTAAAGTCAACAAAAGCGTGGCATAAGTTACCTTGCGGTCACGCACAGTGGTTTGATGAAGAGTCAGATGGAAGTGCTGGTGCATGTTCATCTGTACATGGGTATGATAGAAGTGTTAAAATGACATTTGCTGGTGAAGTAGATAAAAACGGTTGGATTGTTCCATTTGGAGACTTAAAGAGTGTTAAGAAGTTCTTAGAATATTACTTTGATCACACCACAGTTATTCCAGCAAACGATCCAAGATTAGATGCCTTTCATGAAGTTAATGAAATGACTGAACCACCAATGTTCGATTTAAGAGTTTTACCTTATGGTGTATCAATGGAGATGAGTTCAAGATTCATTTGGGAACAAGTGAATCCGTTCATCATAGAAGTAACAGAAGGTAGATGTTATGTTGAAAAAGTAGAATCTATCGAACACGATTCGAACTCAGCATATGTAGAAGTAACAGAAGAAGAAGCAAGAAATCAAGCACAATCAGTAGAAGAGCTATTGATTATGAAACCAGAGTGGGAATGGATCTCACCAACAACAAAAGCATAGGAGAACGAACAATGCATGATAAAGCAAAACAAAACGAGCAATTAGGAAGAGAAGTCAACGAGTATTTAGTAAAGATGGGTGTGCAAACACCAATGACGGATCTAGTAGAAGTATCCAATGATATTAAACTACAACTGATAGAAGAGCAAACCAGAGATATGTTATTAACTCTTGGATTAGACTTAACAGATGATTCATTGATTGATACACCTACACGTGTAGCAAAGATGTATGTTAATGAAATCTTCTCAGGATTAAGAGCTGATACATTCCCTAAGTGTACTGCAGTAGATAACAAGATGACAAAGGGTGATGAGTTCGTAGTTGAACGTGACATTACACTATTTTCTGATTGTGAACATCACTTACGACCAATCATTGGTAAGTGTCATATTGCATACATCCCAGGTAAGAAGGTATTAGGTCTATCTAAGATGAATCGATTAGTACATTACTTTGCACGACGTCCTCAAATTCAAGAGAGATTAACTCAACAAATTGCTCATGCAATGTCATTCATTACTCAAAGTGATAACATTATTGTTATGGTTGACGCAGCTCATACTTGTGTATCTCAACGTGGTGTAATGGATACTAATTCAACTACTGTTACTCTAACTGCATTAGGTAAGTTTGGTGAGGCTAATTCTCCATTGAGAGCAGAAGCATTAGCAGCATTTACTAGAAAGTAGTGGAGCGTAAAGAGAGAGGTGTTTATAGTGTATGGGATGGAGAACAATGTGTATATGTTGGATCTACATCACTACCACTACAATTCCTAGAACAAAATCATAGGCAATGGCAACGTAAAGGGTATTCAGGTACTAAATTTAGGAAGGCATTGACAGAACAAAGAGCTAATGAAGGGTGGACATTTAAATGGGTCGTACCACGTCGTAAGAACTTAACGCAAACGTATATTGAGATCCAAGAAGAAGGATTCATTCAATGGTTGAGACCTAAGTACAATGTTGACTTAACTCCATATGAATCATCAATTAGATATGAAAGATGTGAAAGAGTCTGTTGACTTTTGTATCATTATGAGGTATAATACATAGTATGAAAATCAAAAAACAAATGATATGGGTTAGGTTTCAAAAGGAAGGAATACACAAGTTCCCTGCTGCTTTAACTGAACCTGAATTAGAAGACGTGAAGTTCTTAGGATATCCACATAGACATATCTTCCATTTCAAAGTTGGTATTGAAGTTAAACATGATGATAGAGACATTGAATTCATTCAATTCAAGAGATGGATAGAATCATTATATGAAGACATTCAAGGCCCACTTGTGTTGGATTATCAGTCATGTGAGATGATATCAGATGACCTTTGCGAAGCAATTAATTATAAATACCCTAATAGAGACATTACAATTAGTGTGTCTGAGGATAACGAAAACGGTTCACACACGGAGTATACCAATGATTAAAATTAAAGCAATTAGAGAAGCAAAGAAACAAGACGACGAGATGTTTGGTTGGATTATAGACAAATTAGAAAACTCAAAACTTACTAACGATAAGATGAAGAAAGAGTTTGCTAAGAAGTTTGGAGCAGCAGCTGCGAAGAAGAACTTCGACGACATGGTCACTATGGCAATGGATGGCTAAACACTAAACAATATTATATTATGGAGAAGTAAATGAGTAAGATTAAATTTTGTCATATATCGCCTAAAGCGTTTGACTACCATGCCGCTCAATGGAGTGGTATTCATCTAACACTAGCACATTTAGTTGAAGCTAGTGGACCCAACTACTGCATGCCCTTCCAAGATGGTAAAGATATCATCTTAGATAACAGTGCGTTTGAAATGTACAAACAAGGTAAACCAATGTATCCGTCCAATATGTTAATGGATATGGCTGCACAAATCAATGCCAACTATATCGTAATGTCTGACTATCCAGGTGAACCTGGTCAAAAGACTATTGATGCAGCAAAGAATTTAGGTCCAGCTTTCATTAAGAAGGGATATAAAACATTCTTTGTACCTCAGTCTAAAGTAGGTGACTTAGATGATTACATTGAGACATTCGCTTGGGCATTAGAACAAGATTGGATTGATCTGATTGGTGTATCAATTCTTGGAGTACCTAATGCTTATGGTGTAGAGAAAGACAACAATCTTCAACGATTCTTATCACGATGGAAGATTATGCAAGAACTAGAGTCTCGTGGATTACTTAATGAGAGCCATGAGAACAAACTACATTTCCTTGGTATGGTTGATGGTCCTAACGAGATCGATTTAGTTAAAGACTATGCATACTACATAAACAGTTGGGACACTTCAGCAGCTGTTTGGGCAGGAATGAATGGTGTACGATTTGATGAAACACCAACAGGTCTTATCAATGGTAAGATTGAATCTGAAGTAAACTTTAACATTAAGACGTCTGATAGACTTCCTGATGTTGATTACAATATGAATTTTATTAATGGAAAGGAGTGTATATCATGAAACATATCATGGGACAATTCTCAAGGTCTAAATTGAGTGGAGTGAAGGAAGGAGATGTACAGCCAAATGCTGTAGATTTAAGGGTGGATAAGATATTTCGTATTGAAAGTAACTTATTTACTATCAACGAGAGTGAGAAGATTCATCGAGGTTCAACTGAGATTGTTCCGAATGAGAACGGTAATTGGTTCTTATCACCAGGTCACTATGAAGTGATTATGGAAAATAATATTAAAGTTGGAGAGAATGAAGCTGGATGGGTTATTACTCGATCCACTTTAAATCGTAATGGTATATTCTTAACTTCAGGATTATATGATTCAGGTTATGATGGATGTATGGCTGGTTGTATGCATATAGCTTGTGGTGATGTTAAACTAACACGTGGCACTCGTATCGGACAATATCTATCATTTGATGCAGAAGCATTGCATTCATATGATGGTGATTATGGTCGTGGTAAGGGTCATGATGAGAAGTACAAGTGATTGTAGCATTAACAGGATTAGCTGGGGTAGGTAAAGATACTGCTGCGGAGATAGTAGCAGAAATCCTAGGAGGAGCTGCAATTATGGCATTAGCTGACTTACCTAAAGAGATGGCTGCTGTGCACTTTGATATTCCAGTCCACTACTTTCATGATAGAGATTTGAAAGATACTCCATTATCAGCAACTGGAAAGAGTCCTAGGTCAATGCTTGTTGGAATGTGGGATGAACTATTCGAAGAACGTGGAAAGGATTTCACCCTTCAATTGAATTTACGTAAGATGAATGATATACTGCGCACTGAAAAGAACCTTGTAATATCTGATGTTCGTTATCCAATTGAGTTTGATTGGGTTGATAATGAGTGTATTACATTATTAAATATACAAAGAGACAACATTACTAAGACGATCGATCACGTTACTGAAGCAGGTACCTTAAAAGGATTTCCCGTTGATAATAACGGAACTATCGATGATTTAAAGGTTACATTAACAGATATGTTTATGAACCCCACCTCGTTCATATGAACAACAACTATGGAGAACTATGGAAATAAAAATTATTAGACTAATTAGTGGCGAAGAAATCCTAACTGGATGGAATGAGACCATGAATATAGTAGACACCCCGATTGGAATGATATCTACACCGGAAGGCCAAATTAACTTTACACCTTACGTACCTTACTCAGATTCAACTGAAATGGAGATACCAGATAGATCGATTCTATGGATCGTTAATCCAACAGAAGAGTTAGTAGACAAATATAAGGAGATGACTGGCCAGATCGTAACGCCACCAATGCAAAAAATAATTACATAAACCCGTTGACATTTGACGCAAATTACTATATAATGACTCTATGAACAAATTTTATACTAGCGTCTGTCGACGTGGAAATAACATACTGTATCGTGGATACGAAGATGGTAAAGCTTTCGCAAGAAAGGTACCATTTCAACCTACGATGTATTATCCTACTAATGTGGAAACTGGATGGAAGACTTTAGATGGTCGACATG
>JYMV01001080.1_pt1 | contig 25887 bp, 27 predicted proteins | sample 338911 | NCBI WGS metagenome assembly JYMV01 (sample SAMN03354496, study PRJNA234377) | hydrothermal vent metagenome | biome: Deep sea; feature: Hydrothermal plumes at the Eastern Lau Spreading Center, Western Pacific Ocean; material: Seawater | place: Tonga | collected 2009 | depth 2000 m m
AAACGAGCACGCGTCTCTGGCCGACACAGGGCATCATTCTCCCAACCTTCCGGGTCGTGAACATCGCCGTCTGAAGGTACTACATTATAATCGCCACCCAATACGATTGCTTCCTCGTTTGTTAGTAACTGGGCGGCGTGGGATTGTAAGCGATCCATCCACAATAGCTTGTATGGGTATTTCGGAGAATCGATAGGGTTGCCATTTGGTAAATAAATTGAAGCAGCACGCACCCCTGAGTTGCCCGCATCGATCCAAGCTTCCACGTAGCGGGCTTGGTCATCGGCATCGTCCCCGGGAAGGTGTTCTCTTATATCTTGGAGAGGATATTTGGAAAGAATGGCAACGCCGTTGTACGACTTTTGTCCTACGACAAGACAATTGTACCCCAGGTCCTCGAATTCGAGTGTGGGAAAGCTTTCAGCAACGGTTTTAATTTCCTGCAGAAGTAGTACATCGGGAGAGCGGTCACTAAGCCACTGAAGCACGTTCGGTAGGCGCGCTCTTATAGAGTTGACGTTCCAAGTTGCTATTCTCATAGAGTAGCTCGTTGTGTCGGCAGTCTTCCGGTAATCAAAAGCCCGCCAATGGCGGGCTTATCGCAATAAGCAGTTGTTTGCTTTGTCATCCCACAGAAAACGAAGTTCCACATCCACACATTGATTTGGCGTTTGGATTTTTGACCACAAACATTGACCCCGCTATATCTTCTTGCCAGTCGATTTGCGAATCTTTGAGCAACGCAACCGACATTCCATCAATCACCATAGAAGCCCCATTCCTCTCGATAACTAAGTCATCTGGTCTAGCTTTAGTATCTAGGGAGAAGCCGTATTGGAAGCCAGAGCATCCTCCACCTGAGATTGCGAGTCGAAATACGACCGCGTCATTCTGACTATTGACTAGATGGCGGATGCGGCTTGCCGCACTTTCAGTTAGGGACAGCCCCCAGTCAGTGGCAGTTATAGGTCTAATCTCTGACATACCGGTTAAACCAGGAATAAAAAATTGCGTATCCTATAATATCTAGCGATTGTTCGCCTAAAGTCAATTGGTATAGCCACAAAAGGACCGTTGATAGTAACACCGCTGGTCGTTAGTTTCTGACCATGACTAGCGCCATTCGTCCGGCACCCTTTGCCTCGCGGCCTGAGGAAAGCCGCGGGCGTGTTTGTGCTGAATCGGACAGCTTGACCCGCTCAGTTTTTCAACGGGATCGCGATCGTATCATTCACTGTGCTGCTTTTCGCCGTCTGGAGCACAAGACCCAAGTGTTTGTCCATCACGAGGGCGACCATTACCGTTCTCGCCTGACACACAGCCTTGAGGTGGCCCAAATTGCTCGGTCCATCAGTCGCGAATTGGGGTTGAATGAGGACCTCGCTGAAGCGTTGGCACTTGCTCATGATCTCGGCCACACTCCGTTTGGACATGCTGGAGAGGATTCGCTTAACGACGCAATGGCGTCGTTTGGAGGTTTTGATCACAACGCCCAGACCCTTCGTATCGTGACCATTCTAGAGCGCCGCTACGGTGGATTTGATGGATTGAATCTGACTTGGGAAACTTTAGAGGGTATCGTTAAACATAACGGTCCACTAACCAAAGCGGTTGGTCCAATCCAATTGTACAACAATGATCACAATTTGGAACTTACGACTTTCCCAGGCCCTGAAGCACAGGTCGCCGCATTAGCTGATGACATCGCCTATAATAATCACGATATTGATGACGCGCTGCGTGCGGGATTTATTGAACTCAACGATTTAGCCGATGTGCCGTTAGTTGGGCCAATGATTGCTGAGGTATGTGCCCTTTATCCTGATATTACACCTGCTCGCAAGGGACACGAAAGCATCCGTCGCGTAGTCCACCGAATGGTTACTGATCTGGTTGAAGAGACCACCAAGCGAGCAAAGGTCTACCACCCCACAAGTGCTCAGGCCGTGCGAGAAATCGACGTGCCGTTGGTATCATTTTCTGAAACCATGCGAGGCCAAAATCAAATTTTACAGAAATTCTTATTGGAGAATGTGTACCGTCATTATCGAGTTAACCGGATGGCGAGTAAGGCTCGTCGAGTAGTGGGTGATCTATTTCGTTTCTTCAATGAAGAACCAGAATGTCTTCCGACTGAGTGGAGTCAACGTAGTGGACCACTAAGTTCCCTGGAGACTGCACGACTCGTGGGGGATTATGTGGCGGGTATGACTGATCGATATGCTTTGGATGAGCATGCTAAGATGTTTGATGCTAACGTGAAAATTTAATGAATATTTTCAAGATTTTAGAAGAAGAAATTTATAATGCACTTGATCTTCTGAAACAGTCTGGGGCGATCCCTACAGAAATAGTAATGGGCCCAATCTCAGTAGAGCCCCCGCGAGATCCTATGCACGGGGATATTGCTACGAATGCGGCATTGGTATTGGCCGGGCAGGCCAACTGTAAACCGAGAGATTTGGCTAAGCTTTTGGTTCCAGAACTCAAACAAATTCGGGATGTTATTTCGGTCGATATTGCTGGCCCCGGCTTTCTTAATTTTCGACTCCAAAACGATTATTGGCGGCGTTTGCTTTTGGAAGTGCTTGATGCCGGCTCAGAATACGGCCGCAACGAGCTTGGCGCAGGACGCAAAGTGATCGTTGAGTTTGTTTCGGCGAACCCCACTGGTCCACTGCATGTTGGGCATGCACGCGGCGCGGTTTTTGGAGACGTCTTATCTCGTTTGCTCAAATTTTCTGGATTTGATGTGACGCGCGAATATTATTGGAATGACGCTGGAGCCCAAGTCGATAAGTTAGCTGCTGCCGTTTATTGGCGCTACCTCCAGAATCTCGATGGGGATACATCGACCGCGGCAGCGTACGAGCCCGTTGAAGAGGTCGGATATACGGGTGACTACCTGGTTGATGTCGGTACGGCCTTAGCCGAGGCTGAAGGCGACAAATGGCGGGATGTACCAGAGAAGGGATGGCTGCCAGATATTCGGGCAGTCTCGGTTGATGCTATGAAAGCGTTGATTCGTGACGACCTAAGTGCGTTGGGCGTCGAATTTGATAGTGAGGTATCGGAAAGCAGGCTTGTCGCTGAGGCAAAAGTTGATGCCGCTATCGAGGCGCTCGAGTTAAGGGGGTTGATCTATCGAGGCCAATTAGAGCCACCAAAGGGTAGGGTAGACGATTGGGAGGCGCGCGAGCAAACCCTATTCCGCTCGACACAATTTGGGGATCAGGTTGATCGGCCATTGCAAAAGTCAGATGGCACATGGACTTATTTTGCTACCGATATTGCTTATCACCTGGACAAATTTAAGCGTGGACATCGTGAAATGATTAATGTCTGGGGCGCCGATCACGGTGGCTATGTCAGCCGCGTTAAGGCCGCTGTCGAGGCGCTCACAGATGGTGTGGCCAATCTCGACGTTAGGCTTTGCCAAATGGTGCGGTTATTTGATGGTGGGAAACCAGTCAAAATGTCAAAACGTTCGGGGAGCTTTATCACTGTTCGTGACCTGATAGAGGCTATGGACGAGCGGGTTGGTAGTCGGCTTGGCAAGGATGTAGTCCGTTTCATCATGTTGACCCGTAAAAATGACGCACCGCTTGATTTTGACTTTGCGAAAGCTACCGAACAATCGCGCGACAACCCGGTTTTTTATGTGCAATATGCCAATGCTCGAATTTGCTCTGTCAGGCGCCGGGTCAAAGGAGACGGTGCTTTAAATAAACGCGCCGACATCTCTGATTTGGCTCGGCTCGAACAACCTGATGAATTGGCTTTGATCCGACTTCTCGCGGATTGGCCCCGGCAAGTCGAGACCGCTGCAGGCTCCTGTGAACCACACCGTTTGGCGTTCTATTTGTACGATTTGGCCTCAGCTTTCCACGCACTTTGGAATAAAGGCAATGATGATCCTAACGCACGATTCATCATTGAGAATGATCCGGGTCTTACACGCGCTCGATTGGCTTTGATCAAGGCAGTGCAAATCGTAATTGTTGGAGGACTTGCGAACCTATTTGGTGTCACACCACAAGACGAAATGCGTTAAATGGTATTTAATTTGAAATTGCGAACGTACCTTGCGGCCGGTGTTGTTTGCGGCGCAGTTTCCTTGTTCGGTTTCGTTGTGTGGCGTGCCGCTATTATGGAAAAAAGTGTACCGAGTTTTGTTGACTTGCCGGTGATTAAGGCACCTTCGGGTCCTGCACGAGTACCTCCTGAGTCACCAGGGGGATTGCAAGTGCCGCATCAGGATAAGACAGTATTTGACACGTTCAAGACCGGCGAGAAGATGAAACGCGTGGAAAAATTGCTTCCACGACCGGATACACCGCTTGAGCCTTCAAAATTAGCCATAACGAAGGGAAGTTCCAGGAATATGCGGGGAAATTTAGCGACCGATCCATTAGATGTCGAAGCGGGAGTAGCGATTGCTATTGAACCGACGTCCAAGTATGAAGTTCGGTCCCCTGCGGTGGTTAACGGAGACATTGCCGCCCTGGTTCGTGGATCTTCGGGTGAGGGGACTGCCGAGAGGAGCTTGGAATCACCGGCATCACGATTGACGTTGAATTCTACTTACTTTGTGCAGCTTGCTTCGCTCCGAACCCTTGATGCAGCAGAGGCAGCGTGGGGGAAACTTTTTACGCGCGCGCCTCGTTTACTGGCCGGCCTTTCACCGATCATTGTTAAGGTGGACCTGGTGGAAGGAGGTGGAACTTTCTATCGTCTCCAGGTTGGAACACTTCCCAATCGCGACGCTGCGGCTGCACTGTGTAATGCTTTAGCTGCAGTGGCTTTGGATTGTCTGATTGTACGGCCTTGAAGCCATACCCCGTCCATTGATATTTGGCTGCGCAGGGCTAGTCTTGCATAGTGAAGAGCGTGAGCTGTTTGCTGATGTTAATCCGTATGGATTTATTTTATTCGACCGTAACATCAACAATCCTAGCCAGGTCCGCCTGCTCGTAAACGAATTACGCAGTGCAGTTCATCGCCCAGATGCGCCGGTTTTGGTGGACCAAGAAGGTGGTCGTGTCGCGCGTCTAGGACCGCCGTATTGGCGGCAGCCCCCGGCTGCGGCGGAATTGGTTTCGCAGTTAGGGAACAATATTGAGAAGGCGTGCCAAGTGATCTTTATTAATAGCCAAATAATTGCCCATGAACTTTCTGAACTCCATATAACAGTTGACTGTATGCCAGTGCTCGACCTTGCCACGACAGTTGGCCATCAGGTGATTGGTGAGCGAGCCTATGGTGAAGTGCCTGCTCGGGTTGCGGAATTTGGGCGTGCGGCTTGCTCAGGCTTATTAAATGGAGGAGTTTTACCAGTAATTAAACATATCCCAGGCCACGGACGGGCAGCTTCGGATAGTCACGTTTCTTTACCCTTCGTTCAGGCCAAGTGGGAAGACCTTGCGCAGACCGATTTCCTACCATTCAGGGCGTTGAGCGACATGCCTATGGCAATGACAGCTCACGTAGTGTTTACCGCAATCGATCCAAAACGCCCGGCAACTACCTCACCTTTGGTAGTCGCGGACGTAATTCGCGGCGAGATTGGTTTTGAGGGGTTGCTAATGACCGACGATATCTGCATGTCGGCGTTGGAGGGGTCGCCCATCGAACGGGCAGAGGCCGCCCTCGCGGCTGGTTGTGACGTGGTGCTCCATTGTAACGGGCAACTTAATGAAATGATAGAAATCGCAGACGGCGTGGGGGCAATGGCGAAGTTAAGTTGGGAACGGGCCATGCGTGCCGCAGGATATCAAGACGAACGGGTGTCACCAGTAGATTTAGCTGCGGCAAAACAAGAGCTTGCTAGGTTGCTCGCTTAGAGGAAGTGTGCAGAGCATGGCGGAAATTGTGTACTTGGTTTCGACTTGGCTATTTCCGGTGTTGATTGCTATCACCATGCATGAGGCGGCGCATGGTTACGTGGCATGGAAGTTAGGCGATCCGACGGCTAAGATGCAGGGTCGGGTGAGCTTCAATCCATTAAAACATATTGATCCGGTAGGCACGATACTGCTCCCCGGCTTACTTTTGTTGATTCGTGCCCCGTTTCTATTTGGCTTTGCTAAACCGGTCCCAATTAATTTCGCAAAACTTCGCCATCCACGTCGCGATATGGTCTGGGTAGCGCTCGCCGGGCCTGGGGCAAATTTTGCTCTCGCACTACTCTCTGCATTTTTAATTCACTTCGCGTTTCTTGCACCTAGTATTGCGGAAATCTGGATACAACAAAATCTAATAAATTCTATTTTCATCAACCTGGTATTAGCGATTTTTAATCTGATTCCTTTGCCTCCATTGGATGGGGGAAGAGTAGCCGTCGGACTATTGCCGCCGCCGTGGGCGGGTCGCTTGGCACGAATGGAGCGTTACGGGTTATTGATCTTGATTGGATTGATCTTCATCATGCCGCTGATCTTTGCGGAGATTGGAATCGAATTTAACCTTTTTGGTTGGTTGGTTCTCGTTCCGGTAGAGACATTGTTTAACCTAATCACGTTTGTTGCAGGGTTCGAATGAGATGGAGAAGCATCCTGTACAAGTGATAGATGTTGGAGCTTCAACATCGGAGTTGAGAGAACCTCAGCCACTGGTTCTTGATCTGGATGGTTTCGAGGGTCCCATCGACCTACTGCTTGCTTTGGCCAGGGATCAGAAGGTTGATTTAACGCAAATTTCTATTCTTGCACTCGCGGATCAATATATCGCCTACATTGAGGGTGCGCGCCAGTTGCGCTTAGAGTTAGCCTCTGATTACCTCGTTATGGCTGCTTGGTTAGCTTACTTGAAGTCCCGACTTCTGCTGCCGCGTTCGGATGATGACGAGGAGCCAGATCCAGAATTTTTGGCGGAAACATTGGCGCTGCAACTGCGTCGGCTGGAAGCCATGCGCGAGGCCGGGCAACGTCTTTTTGCGCGGGATTTACTTGGTCGGGATGTGTTTGCTCGCGGCAATGCTGAAGGCGTAACGGTCATCCCCAGAATATTCTACTCACCGTCCCTTCACGATTTGGTCAAGGCTTATGCAGATCTTCGTAGACGTGCCCATCCAAGTACGATGTCAATTGAACTTAGCGAAATTTATGGTGTCGAAATGGCGTTGCGCCGGCTCGCGACCATGGTAGGGCAAAATTTGGATTGGATGAATTTGCAAAGCTTTTTGCCCGTTGATATAGCGGATGGTTTGATTGGACAGTCCGCTTTAGCATCGACGTTTGCGGCATCGCTTGAATTGGCGCGCGAGGGTAAAATTGAGCTGCAACAGACGGAAACATTTGGTCCCATATATTTGCGTTACCTGCGGGTGGAGATCTGATTATGGAGGAGCGTCACCGCCAGCTTCGCGTTATTGAGGCATTGTTGTTTTCAGCGAAGACTCCTTTGCCTGCACAAATAATAGGCGAGCATATCCCCGAACTAGAAGATGTTACTGTGCTACTTGCTGACCTCGCAGCCCATTATTCAGAGCGGGGCGTAAATTTAATTAATGTTGCGGGTGGCTGGACATTTCGCACTGCGCCGGATTTAGCGCCAGCTTTGCGCCGTGAAGCAGAGGTTCAACGGAAACTGTCGCGCGCGGCACTCGAAACATTGGCGATCGTGGCGTATCACCAACCGGTCACCCGGATTGAAATCGAACAAATCCGAGGTGTGACAGTCAATAAGGGTACATTAGATATCTTGTTTGACGCGGACTGGATTGCGCCCAGGGGTCGGCGGCGTACGCCAGGTCGGCCGGTCACCTGGGTCACGACTGATGCTTTCCTTAACCACTTCGGCTTATCTGAGACTGATGATCTTCCAGGCATTGAAGAGCTTAAGGCGGCAGGTCTGTTGGATTTGTCAACTCCCCCTTTAATTATCGCGGAAGCGGCGCAGGATTTTGCGGATGAGGATGAAGACGGTGAGGTGTTTGAGTTCGAGCGAGAAGAGGACAAGGAGTAGGACATGCGGGTTCTCCCACCGAACGTGCCTTTGTCTGGACTTTGGGTACGCATCGTTTCGCAATCCAGACTAATCGTAGGGTTTTCGGACCAAGTGACTTGGGGTACCGGGGACACTGTATAGGGAAGGATTAGCGGGAGCGATTGAGTTATGCTGTCGGTGACGGTACAAGTGTCTGCGAACAAGAATTAGTTGCGTCGTAGATTATGAGTTCAGTCCTGAAATCCGTGTATCGCGATAGTTTCTTTCGGCTTGTACTGCACGGTTTCTTAGTAAATCTGTTGGTTATGCCGTTATTGCTGGGGCCGAATGTACTCCAAGCAGGGGAGGTAAATGTCTACTCTGGACGTAAAGAGGCACTTATTAGACCGGTCCTCGATCGCTTTACAGAGTACACTGGTATCGCGGTCAATCTAGTCAGCGGGAAAGCGGGTCAGTTGCGAGAACGCTTGTTGGTCGAAGGTCGTAATACGCCTGCTGACGTGTTGATTACAGCCGATGTAGCTAATCTCTACCAGGCCATGGTCGCCGGGTTGCTGCAACCCATCGAATCCGAAGTGCTTGAAAAACGAATTCCGGTAACCTATCGCGATCCAGGCAAATATTGGTTTGGGTTTAGCTTGCGTGCGCGGGTCTTTGTGTATGCTCCTGATCGCACCGGATCTGAAGAGCTATCGACGTACGAAGACTTGACTGCACTCAAGTGGCGCAATCGAATTGTCGTTCGCTCTTCTAGTAACGTGTACAACCAGTCATTGATCGCCTCTATGATTGCGGTCCACGGAGTTGATGCTGCAGAACTTTGGGCTCGCGGGCTCGTTCAGAATTTTGCACGTTCTCCGAAGGGTGGTGACACTGACCAAATTCGTGCCGTAGCGGCAGGCGAAGCCGATATAGCTATAGTAAATTCCTATTACTACGGGCGATTGGTGGCTTCTTTAAAAAAGAGCGACAAAGAGGTAGTTAAAAGAATAGCCTTATTTTTCCCGAATCAGGACGGGCGTGGAACACACGTCAATGTCTCCGGCGCAGGTGTGACCGCGCATGCCAAGAATCGCACGGAGGCAATATTGCTATTGGAATTTCTTGCTTCTTCTGAGGGACAGCGTTTGTTTGCGGAGCTTAACCACGAATTTCCTGTAAGTAAGGATGTGGAGCAATCGCCCATCGTTTTTAGTTGGGGACCGTTCAAGGCCGATCAGTTAAATTTGGCGCTTCTGGGTGAGCATAATGGTGATGCAATACGGCTCGCCGATCGTGCCGGTTGGAGGTGAAATATTCACGGGCGGAACTACCGGTCCCCCAATACGGCTAACGAGTTTTCGGCTTAGATATGGTGTAGACAGTGGTCCTACTCGGCACGGGGTATCATTCAAATGCGTTAATGGGCGTAATTTAGCCACGTGTGCTGGTTCGGATTTGGTTTAGTGACAATATTTTGACCCACCAAGACAAATCTCTGTCGGTTGTATTTGCAACGCGCAGATGGCGGGTCAATTTATGGCAGGTTCTGCCATTTCTAATAGCTGTTCTGGTGTCTGTGCCAGCACTAGTCGTTCTTGTTCACCTGGCTTATCCCATGGGCGAGGTTTGGCAGCATCTAGCCGATACCGTCCTTTCCCGATACGTAATCAATACAGTTTGGCTTGCTCTTGGAGTTGGAGTGATTGGACTTTTCATAGGTGGCGGCACAGCTTGGTTGTGCGCTAACTGCCGCTTTCCCGGGCGATCATTGTTCGAATGGGCTTTATTACTTCCTCTTGCTGTCCCCACGTATGCGATCGCATACAGTTATGCAGGATTACTCGAGTATGCCGGTCCGGTTCAAAGTAGTTTACGGGCGGTTTTTGGCTGGTCCCGCGGTGATTATTGGTTTCCCGAAATTCACTCGCTTCCCGGTGCGATCCTAGTAATGGCTTTCGTTCTTTATCCTTATGTCTATTTGCTCGGCCGCGCGGGGTTTCTCGGTCAATCGGGAAGCGCTTCAGAAATTAGTCGGACTTTAGGGCGAGGGCCGTGGAGAACCTTTTTTGCAATTTCATTGCCGCTAGCGCGACCCGCTATGATTGCTGGTATAGCCCTAATGATAATGGAGGCATTGAGTGATTTCGGCGCGGTCCAGTACCTCGGCGTCGATACTTTTACGACAGGTATATATCGTACGTGGTTTGCGCTTGGTGCTCCACAGGCAGCAGCACAGCTGTCCGCTATCCTCCTATTGTTCGTATTCGCTGCTATGTTGATGGAGCAGTGGTCTCGGGGGAGGGCTCGCTATTACCAGGTTACCGGCCGTGATCGATTGTCTCGCGGTATTCAGCTACGCGGGATGTCTGCCGTTCTGGCTGTAATTGCCTGCTTCGTTCCTTTGGCGCTAGGTTTTCTTGTGCCGTCTGCGCAATTAGTGCTCTGGACGGTAGAGAGTTGGTCTGAGGTGATTGACAAGCGATTTATTGAATACGCTTGGCATAGTGTTTCGCTTGCGGCTCTTACTTCCGCGCTGGCATTGTTTTTGGCGTTGGCGCTCCGTTACTCGCTCCGGATTGGGGGCGGGTGGGGGAGCCGGTTATGCATCCGGTTTGCGGGTTTGGGATATGCTGTGCCGGGCTCGGTGATAGCAGTTGGTGTCTTATTACCCTTTGGATTCGTGGACCGAACGGTGGACGAATTCGCACGGGAGTGGTTCGGTGTTTCAACTGGCCTAATTTTTACGGGTGGAATCGCAGTTATGGTGTTTGGATATTTAGTTCGATTCTTGGCCGTTGCTTTGGGTGCTGTTGAATCGGCTATGGATAAAATCAGCCCTCAATTAGATGATGCTGCGCGAACACTCGGTTGTGGTCCGGGGCAACGGTTGTGGCGTCTTCATGTTCCTTTATTGTTTAATGGGCTGGTAACAGGGGGCCTGTTGGTATTTGTTGATGTCATGAAGGAACTACCAGCAACACTGATATTGCGTCCGTTTAATTTTGACACATTGGCTGTACGTGCATTCGAATTGGCTTCTGACGAATTATTAGCGGAATCCGCCTGCGCCTCACTTGCCATTGTCGTGGTTGGATTGATTCCAGTAATCGTTCTCAGCCATGCGGTGGGGCATTTTAATCATGCTATGCCGCGTGTAGGTGATGCCGCGTGAATACGTGCTTGCCTGGCTTGGAGTTCGCTGGTGTTAGCCACGCCTACGCAACCGAAACAGTAGTTCAAGAACTGAACCTAGTTGTTCCGGTTGGTTCGTTGACCTGTCTGTTGGGTCCTTCCGGTTGTGGCAAGACGACGGTATTGCGTTTGGCCGCGGGCCTTGAAACGCTCCAAATCGGATGGATCAAAATCAACGGTACGCGTGTTGCCGATGACACTGACACGTCCCCTCCTGAAGTACGGGATGTCGGCCTTATGTTTCAGGAGTATGCCTTGTTTCCACACTTGACTGTGCTTGGGAATGTTTCGTTTGGGCTTGATGCCCTGCCAGCGGAGACACGAGAAACCACGGCAAAGGCCGCTTTGGCGCAGGTGGGAATGGTGGGTGCCGCTAATGCGTATCCGCACATGCTATCGGGTGGAGAACAACAGAGAGTGGCATTGGCACGTGTTGTCGCACCCCGTCCTAAAATTATGCTCCTCGATGAGCCTTTTTCGGGTTTAGATACTGAACTTCGTGCTAGTTTACGCGAGGACACCTTACGTTTGATTAAAGAAACAGGAGCAACCACGCTCATGGTGACTCATGATCCAATGGAGGCCATGTTGATGGCGGACCATGTGGCACTAATGCATAATGGGAGAGTAATACAGGCGGGGTCTCCAATGGATCTTTACCGTCAGCCCGAGAGCTCATTCTGTGCGAGATTTTTGGGCGAGGTAATCGATTATGTAGGTTTTGTGAGATCGGGAGAGGTGGTTACGCCACTGGGTTCTGTGCCCGCCGGTGGCGCAGAGGATGGTGAGGAAGTGCAGATTTTGATACGCCCAGAAGCCCTGCATCTGGATCAGGAAACGGAAGTGGGTGGTGTCAAAGCAAAGGTCAGTGATCAGCGAGATTTGGGGCCGCACACCAAACTTGCACTTCAGCTCGAGGAAAGCGGTGAACAGTTTCATGTAAACCTATCGGGGCGAGATTTACCATCAGCTGGCAGCAAAGTGGCGGTGCACCTTGATTTCTCAATGGTATTTGTATTTCCGGTCAGGGATCGCTAAGTACTATGATGTAAATAGGCCGTCAGCATTAAATACAGCTGTTCGGGTTAAAGTTATCATACAGGAGGCCAGGAGGCGCGCCTCCGGGTTTTTCGGGAGAGCATGTGATGGGTGGTATTGGTGTTTGGCAGATTGTTCTGATCCTCGCGATCGTGTTGATCTTATTCGGCGCCGGGAAATTACCCCGCGTCATGGGTGATATTGCCAAAGGGGTGAAAAGCTTTAAGGCTGGTTTAAAGGAAGAGCCGGAAGAGCAGGCCGTAAAAGAAGTTCCGAAGGCTCAGGCCAGGACTGAGACGCCGTCGGCAGAATCCGTGACGGAACCTGTACCGGCTACTGGCAAACAAGACGAGCCAGCTAATAGTTAGGACTTTTCTGTAGACTGTCGGCGGACTAAACTTTAGGGATTAAAGAGGAACGGCAGTGTTAGACCTCGGCTGGAGTGAAATGGCGATAATCGCTGTGGTGGCGTTGTTCGTCATTGGACCAAAGGACTTGCCTAAGGCCCTGCGTACGCTAGGGCACTACGGTGGCAAGGTGCGTGGGCTTGCGCGCGAATTTCGTTCAAGTGTCGATGAGGTTGTGCGTGAAGCTGAATTGGATGAGGTCAAAAATCAAATCCAGTCAGTGACCAATATGGATTTGGATACCGCGCTGGACGCTACCGAGCGACTAGCCGACAACAGCCAGAGCCCGGATACGGAATCGACTGTTGGCGAGGGAGAGGCTCAGTCGAAAGTGGAAACGGCAACCGATCGTATTCCCGTAAATAAACATTTCGCGCGTTTCGGAGAGCACTACACAAAGACCGGTGATAGCCCACCCGCTGGTGTGTCGACTGGTTCTTTGCCTACAGAAGATACGAGCCAGGCTCCGTCAGTTGCCCCACCCCCCAATCTTCCGACTGCGGTGGCGCAGGTTGTTGAAGCTCGGGAGAGAAGCCAAGCTAGAGTTCAGGTTGAAGCTGAAGAGGCGAAAGAAACCGAATCAGCCGTACCCGAACGTCAGGCCGAATCCTAACTTTTTCCGGTGTCGACTTTTCAAGAGCCCGACGAAAAAGAACTCGGCCCAAAGGCGCCGCTTATTGAGCATTTGATCGAATTTCGCAATCGTCTGATGTATTCGATAATTGCGTTATTTGTGTGTTTTATCGCCTGTTACATAGTGGCCCCGGATATTTATGCCTTTTTGGTGCGGCCGCTTGTGAAGGTTTACGCGGATATCGGTGTTGAAAATCCGCGTATGATTTATACGGCATTGCCAGAAGCATTTTTTACCTACCTGAAGCTCGCTTTTTGGGGGGCCGTCTTCGTGTCGTTTCCGGTGATGGCCATTCAGGTTTATATGTTTATTGCTCCCGGTCTTTACAAAAATGAGCGGGGCGCGTTTATACCATTTTTGGTTGCGACGCCGGTCTTATTCATAGCGGGCGCGGCGTTAGTGTATTCATTTATTTTTCCACTGGCTTGGCGATTTTTTCTTGGATTTCAGACGTCGGGACTCGATGGTGGGTTAGCGATTGAGCTACAGGCCAAAGTCAACGAGTATTTGTCTTTGGTGCTCAAGTTGATGTTTGCGTTTGGTTTTGCCTTTCAGTTGCCTGTGGCACTTACGCTCATGGCTAGGGCGGGGCTGGTAACCTCGAAGGGACTAGCCAAAAACCGTAAATATTCGATTGTCATCGCATTTATGGCGGCTGCTGTTTTAACCCCGCCCGATATCATCAGTCAGATAGGGCTCGGTTTACCGATTTTAGTTTTGTATGAGATTTCGATTGTGCTGGCGCGATTTGCGGAAAAGAAGCGTGCCAAGCGGGAACAGGAGGAAGAGGAAAGATTAAACGAGGCTTTGAGGGAGGGTAATGGAGAGCAAACGGCCGCGACGGATCCAGGAGATGGTGACAATTTTGATGAAACGGATTTTAACGATACGCGCTGAACTTGAGTTGCCAAACGATGTATCAACTGTTGGGCAAAACGTGGAAGGCTAATGTTTGACGTTAAATGGATTCGTGAAAATCCTGAAAGTTTTGATGCCGGCTTAGGACGCAGAGGAATCACGCCTAAGGCGACTGCTCTGGTAGAACTTGACCGCCGTCGCCGTGTTTTGGTTACGGACACGCAAAAACTTCAAGGACAGAGGAATCAAGCCTCAAAGCAGATTGGTGCGGCAAAAAGAGATGGTGAGTCCGCCGAGCAATTGGTGAAACAAGTTGTGGCTCTAAAGGCTCAATTGCGGGAGTGTGACCGGGAAATACGTGACATTGAGCACGATATAGAGAAGTTCCTATTGCAACTTCCGAATCTACCGGAGGAAGAGGTTCCTGATGGTGCAGACGGGACGAGCAACGTTGAAGTGCGGCGGGTCGGGGAACCACGCGTTTATGATTTCACAGTCAAGCGGCACTTCGAACTGGGTGAGGCACTTGGGCAGATGGATTTTGATGCAGCAGTTCGAATGGCTGGTGCACGATTTGTAATCTTGAGTGGTGAGCTCGCCCGTCTTGAGAGGGCATTAGCTGGGTTTATGCTCGATATTCACACTGAACGTCATGGTTACCAGGAAATAAGTCCTCCTTATATGGTTCGTGGTGCTGCTTTAACTGGTACTGGACAATTGCCTAAGTTCGCGGATGACTTGTTTCGTACCACTGATGATCGTTGGCTGATCCCGACAGCTGAGGTTCCTTTAACTAACTTGGTGTCTGGTCAAATTTTAAATGAGTCGGTTTTGCCTTTGCGTGTCACGGCGCACACACCTTGCTTTCGTGCTGAGGCTGGCGCTGCTGGTACGGACACCAAAGGAATGATACGCGTTCATCAGTTTTCCAAGGTAGAGATGGTATCCATTACCACGCCCGGGAAGTCTAATGATGAGCTTGAGCGTATGACCAAGTCTGCTGAAACCGTACTTAAAGAATTGGAACTGCCTTATCGCGTTATGTTGCTGTCTTCCGGTGACATGGGGTTTTCGGCGCGAAAAACATATGATCTCGAAGTTTGGATCCCTGGTGAGGGCAGGTATCGTGAAATTTCTAGCTGCTCAAACTGTGGTGACTTCCAAGCGCGTCGTATGGGAACTCGTTTTCGCCTACACGGAGAGAAAGACTTCCGTTTTGTGCATACGCTCAACGGGTCTGGGTTGGCTGTTGGGCGCACGTTGGTCGCCGTAATGGAGAACTACCAGAACTCCAATGGCACCATTAATGTTCCTGAGGTCCTGAGGCCTTATATGCGGAATATTGAGGTTATAGGCGCAGCCTAACTTTACTGTGGTGGACCTTGCTGGCATGCGAATTTTTTTATCCAACGATGATGGCATTGATGCGCTTGGGCCGGATTGCCGAGAACGGGTCGCGCGCAGACCTAATGATGACATATGGATCGTGGCACCGGAGAAGGACCAGAGCGGTGCATCTCATTCACCGTCATTGTCAGAACCGGTTAGATGTCGCTCGCTCGGGAAGCGTAAATTTGCGGTGCAGGGTACCCCCACGGACAGCGTTCTTATGGGGATTCTGGACTTGGTCTCTGCACCGAGACCTAATCTGGTGCTATCGGGTATTAATCGGGGGGGGGGCAACCTGGACGATCACATAACATATTCTGGCACTGTGGCTGCTGCTATGGAGGGGACACTGCAAGAGGAATACCGTCGATTGCTTTCAGCCGATATACGGTTCGCCGCGACCGAGCAAAATGGACTACGGCCGAGCGTTATGCTCCTGATTTGATCAATCGTTTGGTGTCCATTGGATGGGCATCGGACGTTTAAACAACGTAAACTTTCCGGATGTCTCCGAGGAGAATGTGGGCGGTGTGTCAGTTACCTATCAAGGACGAGGGAAGCTGGGTTCAGTGCTAGATCGCCGAGTGGACCCACGTGGTCGCACTTATTACTGGATTAACTCTAATCTCATCAATGAGGCAAACGCGGATGGTTCGGACTTTTCGGCAATTCAGGGTGGAAGAGATTCGGTGACACCGTTGCATATCAACCTAACCGACCGAGACTCTCAAAATAATTTGAAGGAAGTACTTAATTAATTTGGTATGGAATGAATAAGCCTACGGACAAAGCACGACTTTTATTACAAATTCGCCAGGAGGGTGTAACCGATCTGCGAATCCTTGCGGCTTTTGAGTCTGTTCCACGGCACATGTTTGTTCCAGAAATGTTTTTTGAGCATGCGTGCGACGATACTTCTTTGCCGATACCATGTGGGCAAACTATTAGTCAGCCAAGCTTAGTAGCAGTAATGACGAGTGCCCTTGATATCGGAGATCGTATGAAGGTCTTGGAAATCGGTACGGGGTCAGGTTATCAAACGGCGATACTGGCATACTTATGTCGCCGCGTTTACACTATTGAACGTCACAGGTTGTTAAGCTTAGAAGCCAACCGGCGTTTTCATGAACTTGGTATTCATAACATAAGTACAAGCGTTAATGACGGATATCAGGGTTGGCCAGCGCAAGCACCATTTCAGCGTATCTTAGTTACAGCTGCTGCGCCCGAGCCGCCACCCACACTACTGAAGCAGCTCGCCAACGATGGCATCATGATAATTCCAATTGGACCTGCGGATAAAAAACAGACGCTGTACCGGTTGCGTCGCGAAGGAGAAAGTTTCAGAGAGGATCGTTTGATCGATGTGCGTTTCGTTCCTTTAGTTGAAGGGGACATAAGCGAAACGTAGGTCAGTTAGGGCTACAAAGAAAGGTTATGAACGGGATGCGGGGCAAATCTCGCGTGCTTATTCCTCTGGTTATTGCAGTTCTTTTGGCTGGTTGTTGGAGACCCGCGCCGGTCTGGGTGCACACGGCGCCCTCGGATGCGACTTTGGGAGCGCGGTCATACAAATCCTTTTATGTAGTAAAAAAAGGTGATACCGCTTATCGAATTGCCCTTTGCCATGGAGTAGAGCTAAGAACCCTGGTTGTACTCAACAAGATATCAGCTCCGTATTTAATAACAATCGGCCAACGGATTCGCTTGCCAAGGCCGACCATGATGTCACCTTGTTTGGTTAATACACCTTCGCCGCCCGAGCAACTAGACGCTGACCCATCCGATTCGGGAACTAAGAACGCTTCTGTAAGTTTGGTAGTTTCGCCGCCAGCGTTGCCTGCTAATAAAGCTGTTGCACTGAGCAAACCACCGTTGCGCGCCGGGACCAAATTCTTGTGGCCAGTGCGGGGGAAGTTGGTCTCCAAGTTTGGCCCAAAACCAGGAAACCGACGAAACGACGGGATAAATATTTCGGCTCCATTTGGAAGTCCGGTTCGTGCTGCGGAGAACGGGATCGTGGCTTATGTTGGCAACGAACTGCGTGGATATGGAAATATGTTATTGGTACGTCATGACGGCGGTTGGGTGACTGCATATGCCCACAATAGCGAGCTTTTGGTCGAGCGTGGTGCTGTCGTAGCTCGCGGCGAGGTGATTGCGCGGGTGGGGCAAAGTGGCAATGTGGATAAACCACAGACTCATTTCGAGTTGCGCCGAGGTGACGAAGCCGTTGATCCGTATGCCTATCTTAGTTGGCAATAGTCTATCGGCTCAGGTTATTAACTTTTTTCCAAGTCGGCCAGCTAAATCCTGAATATATTGCCATGCCACTCGGCCAGAGCGCCCGCCTCGGGTTACAGACCATTCGATCGCTTCGGCTCTTAGAGTCTGAGCATCTATGTTCAGGTGGTAATGCTCGACATAGCCTTGGATCATGTCCAGATAAGTGGTTTGATCACATGCGTGAAACCCCAGCCAAAGGCCGAAGCGATCCGAAAGCGAAACCTTCTCGTCCACTGCATCTGATGGATTGATTTCGTTCGACTGATCGTTTTCAATGATATCCCGAGGCATCATGTGCCGGCGATTAGAGGTAGCGTAGAAAATCACGTTCTCGGGTCGTCCCTCTATGCCACCCTCCAACACCGCCTTTAAGGACTTATACTCGCTGTTACCTTGGTCGAACGACAAGTCGTCACAAAATAATAGAAATCGACGATCGTGTAGACGTAACTGATCCAATAGCAAAGGCAAGGATGAAATGTCTTCTCTATGGATTTCAATTAAGGCTAATGCATTTGGCGCGTCTTGGTTTATTCGTGCATGAACTGCTTTAACCAAAGAGCTCTTTCCCATGCCGCGGGCTCCCCATAGGAGAGCGTTGTTGGCCGGGAGTTCTTTGGCAAAGCGCAATGTATTATTTAGCAGCGTATCACGGGTTCGACTTATCCCTTTCAGGAGTGCTAAATGGACCAGGTTTATATTGGTCGCCGGTTTCAGCTGGTTATGGTCAGCATTCCAAACGAATGCGTCGGAGTCTTTTAGGTTGGGAGCTGCAGGTAGAGCAGGAGCGAGGCGCTCCAGGGCGTCGGCTATCCGCCCGATATATTTAGAAAAATCTTGATCGTTATTCATGCCAAAAGCCAATAGGAGCGTCGACGGGGCGAGACCGTAACATACATCGGATTTTGGTCAATCGCGCCTGGAGAGGAACTGCTGCCTTGATTTGCAAACCGTCCGACGATGGGTATAGTCGCTCCGTTCCGTTGTTCGCTTGGGAGTTTGATTCAGCATGTTTATTGCCAGTGCTTATGCGCAAGGAGGTGGGGCCGCTGGTGGCAGCGACTTTTTTGTGCAGATCCTGCCCTTGTTGTTAATTTTTGTAGTGTTCTATTTTTTATTGATTCGACCCCAACAGAAAAAAATGAAAACACACCGTGATATGGTTGCCAACTTGCAGCGAGGGGACAGGGTGATTACTGGAGGTGGTTTGCATGCCACCGTGGCGAAGATAGAGGATGAGGCCGTCATCCTTGAAATTGCGAATGGGGTGCGGGTAAAGGCAGCCCGCCACACGATCAGCGAGTTATCTTCCAAACCAGTCCCACGAGGTAGCGCCAAGGATTCGGATGGTGGCGATGTGTCTCGCAAGGGCGGTATATTGTCCAAACCAGTCCCACGAGGTAGCACCAAGGATTCGGGTGGTGGCGATGTATCTCGCAAGGGCGGTGACTGATTTCCGATCCAAGTTCCGTGAGTGAGAATCTGAAATGCTGACATTCGAGCGCTGGAAAATTACCCTGGTGCTGATTGTCGCTCTATTGGGCGGTGTTTATGCTGTCCCTAATTTCTTGGCGCGTACAACGGCCGAATCTTTGCCAAGTTGGCTTCCTCATAAACAAATAAATCTTGGACTTGATCTACAGGGTGGCTCACATCTGCTACTTGAAGTGGATGTTGCCGCAGTGCTGGCTGAGCAACTTGAAACACTTGTCGATGAGGTGCGGGTGGTATTGCGCGGTGCCGGAATTGGTTATACTGGCCTTGGGCGTTCGGACGAGCAGGTGAAACTGAAACTGCGGGATGTAACTCAGTCTGAGGCGACGCGTCCCCTTTTAGTTGAAATAGATCCCAGTCTTGAAGTTGAAATTTACCAAGATGGCTCAATCTCGATTGATGTGAGCGCGGCTGCCCGGCAAGAACGGAAGGTAGCGGTTCTCAGTCAATCCATTGAGATAGTGCGTCGGCGGATTGATGAGACTGGCACCCGGGAGCCAACTATCCAGCGCCAGGGAGAGGACCGTATTTTGGTTCAACTTCCGGGTATTGATGATCCTGAACGAGTAAAGCGGCTTCTGGGCAAAACTGCCAAGATGAATTTTAAAATGGTGGATGAAGCAACCCCAATTGAGGACGCGCTCCGTGGGCGCGTACCGGCCGGATCTGAATTACTGTACATGAGAGATAGATTGGATGATCAAGCAGAAGCAAGGCCCATAATTCTTCGTAGGCGGGTTTCGGTTAGTGGAGACAATTTGCTCGATGCGCAACCTACCTTTCAGGATAATCAACCAGTAGTTTCACTTCGTTTTGATAACGTAGGAGCCCGAAAATTTGGTACCCTAACGAAGGAAAACGTGGGCAAGCGATTTGCAATTGTTCTTGATGGCGAGGTCATTAGTGCACCAGTGATCCGGGAGCCAATTCCTGGTGGGAGCGGTATAATATCGGGCCAGTTTACCGTGCAGTCGGCACAGGACTTAGCGTTATTGCTTCGCGCTGGCGCTTTGCCAGCACCACTTACGATACTTGAGGAACGTACAGTGGGCCCGAGTTTGGGGGCGGACTCGATCGCTGCAGGGAAGATCGCCTCTGTGGTAGGGATGGCACTCGTTATCGCGTACATAATAATGTCTTATGGTCTGTTTGGGGTCGCAGCAGTCCTTGCATTAACGGTTAATATGGCATTGATTGTGGGTTTGCTTTCCGTTTTGCAGGCGACGCTGACCTTGCCGGGAATTGCCGGGATCGTTCTTACGATTGGTATGGCGGTGGATGCCAACGTGCTAATTTTTGAACGCATACGCGAGGAAGTTCGAAATGGTAGGACGCCGTTTTCTTCGGTTGATATTGGTTTCCGACAGGCGTTCCGGACAATCATTGATGCCAACGTTACGACGTTGATCGCGGCAGTTCTTTTATTCCAGTTTGGCTCTGGCCCAGTGCGTGGTTTCGCGGTCACACTTGGGATTGGCATCGCAACGTCGCTGTTTACCGCAATTATGTTTACGAGAATGTTGATTGTGTTGTGGCTGCTACGTGTCCGACCACGAACTTTGCCCATATAAAAACCATGCGTAGATTCCGTTTTGTACCTGACACTTTTGATTTGCCATTCATGTCATGGCGGCGTGTGGCTTTTGTAAGCTCTCTAGCACTTATTACGTTATCTATAATTCTTTTGGTCGTACGTGGCTTGAACTACGGTATCGATTTTAGGGGCGGGATTTTAATTGAGGTAAAAACCCCGGAGGTCGCTCAAGTCGCCTCCATGCGTGATAGCCTTAGTACGCTTGGGTTAGGAGAAGTGACACTACAGGAATTTGGTGCGCCGGACGATATTTTAATTCGCGTTGAGCGCCAGGACGGCGGTGAGAAAGCGCAGCTCGAAGCGGTTTCCTTGGTAAAATCGCGTTTAGAAGAAGATTTTGGAACCGGGCTTGACTATCGGCGTACAGAATTTGTTGGGCCGAAGGTCGGAGGTGAATTGATAGCTGCTGGAATTAAGGCGGTAGTTTCAGCTCTGCTGGCAATGATGGCCTATATTTGGTTCCGATTCGAATGGCAGTTTAGCCTGGGTGCGGTGGCAGCTTTACTTCATGATGTAATTTTAACTATTGGCATGTTTGCGATCACAGGGCTCGAGTTCAATCTTGCGACCGTAGCGGCTATCCTACTGATTGTCGGTTATTCCCTAAACGATACTGTGGTGGTCTACGATCGAGTTCGCGAGAATCTGAGGAAATATAAAAAACTGCCTATAGGAGATTTACTCGATCGTAGTATCAATGACACTTTGTCACGGACCCTTATGACTTCGATTACGACTTTGCTGGCATTACTTGCGCTTTATATTTTGGGTGGTGCGGTGATCGCCGACTTTAGTTTAGCAATGATCTGGGGTGTTTTAGTGGGCACGTATTCGTCAATTTTTATCGCGGCTCCTTCGCTAATTTTGTTAAATCTTAGGCGATCAGGTCCACAAAAAGGTAGCGGTTCGATAGACTTAGAAACATCGGTTTAGGCATGCTATGGATATTACGCCCGTGGTATCACCGGACCGGCTTCTAGTTCGCTCATACGGCGGCGGAGGTTTCGTTATCAACGAACGTCGGTTGGTGGGTTCGATCTTACTTTTTCCAAATCACGTTGAAGCTTGGCCAGTGCGGGGTTTGGACGCTCTAAATGAGACTGACTTCCGTCCCCTGATTGAAGAACGCCCGGCGATTGAGGTCGTTTTGGTTGGTGCTGGAAAGCGTCCTACGACATTGAATACGGTTTTGCGCGAAAGCTTGCGAAAGGCGGGGATCGGCGCCGATGTGATGACTACAGGCGCCGCGTGCCGAACCTACAACGTGCTCGTCGCTGAGGACAGACGGGTAGCAGCTGCTTTAATAGCACTTCAATGACTTTGCCCGAGGTAGTTGGCAACCGTTCGCAGGCGGCGCTCGTTTATTGCGCAGAACAGGTGCGCAAGCATGACCATGACCGGTATTTGTGTAGCTTATTTGCACCCTCGCGGTCACGCTCTGCTCTGTGGGCGTTGTATGCACTTAATATCGAGTTGGCGCGGACACGAGAAATGGTGACCCAGCCAATGTTGGGTCAGGTTCGTCTTAAATGGTGGCGTGAGGCATTTGAGGGACTTTGTGAAGGTGAACCGCCTAAGCATATGGTTGTTGAGGCATTGGCGCTAAGTTGGCCTTCTATTTGGACGGTTCAAAATTATTTCTTGTCGTTAATTGATGCGCGAATGGTTGACTTAGCAGACCGGCCTCTGAAGACACTTGAGGAGTTGGAACGGTATCTAGAGGCAACTTCCGCCTCCCTAATGGAACTATCTTTATTTGCTCTCAATGTTAATGACGCGGCGAGCAAAGCGGCTGGGCGTGAGATTGGATTGGCTTGGGGCTTTATAGGGCTTATCCGTGTTTTGCCATTTCGTTCGGCTTCGCGCCAGTTATGTGTTCCGACAAGTATTCTCTCTGAATTAGGTTTTAGCTCAGCTGAACGGTGTCTAGGGCCGTCTTCCATTTTAACTCGTGCCGTAAAAATAATTGCAGATCAGGCTATGGATCATCTTGGAATAGCTAGGGCGTCAGTACTTGAGGCGCCCAGAGCAGCGCGTGCTGCATTGTCTTTGGGTGTGTTAGCTCGGCTCTATCTGGACCGTCTCGCCAACGCAGATTACAACCCTTACGCCGCAAACTTCAACGTAAGCTCTCTGCGTCGTTTAGCGAAACTAGGGATGAGTTGGAGATAGGACGACTTATTTTTTCAGCTGCTAAACCTGTGCCGCCAAGCCACCCGTCGAGGTCTGCTAGTGCCCGTTGGCTTATCACTGGTTTGCGCTGCTTTCTTGGCACCTTGCGAATTAGCGGTGGGAATAAACCAAAATTTACGTTCATTGGTTGGAATGTAGAGCTGTTGCCGTGGCGAGTAATATGCTTAAGGAGTGATCCGAGGGCAGTTGTGTTCGGGGGCGGAAGAGGCACTTGGCCTAACTTTTCCTGGGCAGCAAAGCGTCCAGCTAATAAGCCGATCGCGGCGCTTTCCACATAACCCTCGACACCTGTAAGCTGTCCCGCAAAGCGCAGTCGAGGGGCGGTTTTTAGCCTTAGTAGAGGGTCTAGCAGAGTTGGAGAATTTAGAAAGGTATTGCGGTGAATTCCGCCAAGACGCGCAAATTCGGCATTTTGTAGGCCGGGGATCATACGTAAGATCCGTTTTTGTTCACTGAAAGTCAATTTGGTTTGAAATCCAACCATGTTGTAGAGCGTGCCGAGGGAATTGTCTTGGCGCAATTGCACCACAGCATGCGGTTTTTCCATTGTATGCGCATTAGTTAAGCCAACTGGCTTCATCGGTCCGAAGCGCAGAGTTTCGTGGCCACGCGCTGCCATCACTTCAATTGGCAGGCACGATTCAAAATAGGGTGTGTCCTTCTCCCACTCTCGAAACTCAACCTTATCGGCGGCTAGTAGCTCGCCTACAAATTTCTCATACTCGGTGCCGTCGAGTGGGCAGTTAATGTAAGCTGCGGTATCTCCTGCTGGACCAGGTTTGTCGTAACGAGATTGAAACCAGGCTTTCGACAGATCAACAGTTTCTTTGTAGATGATGGGTGCGATCGCGTCGAAGAACGCCAGGCGTTCTTCGCCGGTTAGGTTGCTAATTGAGTCTGCAAGTGTTGGCGCAGTTAGCGGACCAGTTGCAATAATCACTGAATCCCATGTGTCGGGTGGTATATCCTTTACCTCACTGCGTTCAATGGTGACCAGGGGGTCCAAGGTAAGGGTTCTTTCAACCGCTTTTGCAAAACCATCGCGATCGACTGCGAGTGCACCGCCGGCCGGTACTTGATGGGTATCTCCGCAGGCTAAAATTAGGGAATTCGACCGGCGCATTTCCTCGTGCAGTAAACCGACCGCATTGTTCATTGCGTCATCGGAACGAAACGAATTTGAGCATACTAACTCAGCGAGATAACTAGTTTGGTGGGCATCAGTGGATTGAACCGGGCGCATTTCATGGATCACGACTGGCAAACCAGATTGGGAGATCTGCCAGGCTGCCTCTGATCCTGCAAGCCCACCACCGATAATGTGAATGGGAGTTGTACTTTTGCTCATTAGATTGATTTAAGCCAAGTGTTAACTCGTGATAAGGTCAAGAGGCATTACGAAGGACCGAGCTTGGCGCACGTTGGTACTTAATAATTTGATGGATAACGCGGGGCATCGTTCTTGCGCCTCAGATGCCGCGGTCCAATATCGGCGGTTCGGGTCACACCCAATAGACTCATGTCGCGTTCAACCTCGTCTGAGAATATATCAAGTGCGCGAGAAACCCCTGCTTCGCCGCCGGCTGCCAATCCGTACAAATATGGCCGACCAGTCATGCAGGCTTTTGCACCAAGAGCAAGGGCCTTGATGATGTCGGTTCCCCTTCGAATACCGCCATCAACAACGATGTCTGCCCGTCCTTCGACTGCGTCGACGATAGCTGGTAATACATCAACGGGTGCCGCGGCTTGGTCAAGCTGCCTCCCACCATGATTCGAAACCACAATCCCATTTGCGCCGATCTCGACAGCGCGCAATGCATCGGCAGGGCTTAAAATTCCTTTAATCGCAAACGGGCCTCCCCACTCTCGGATCATCCAGGAGGCATCATCCCAAGTTACGGATCGGTCGAACTGTCTGTTGATATAGGCTGCCTGAGAGTTGAGGTCTGTAATGTTGTCACCCATTTTATCTTTAACGTTTGCTAGTTGCGGTTGGCCCTTCGTAATCAGATTAAACCACCAACGGGGATGGCAGGCTAAGTCGAAGGCTAATTTACGGCTCAGACGGATTGGCGTGGTCATTCCGTTGTATAAATCACGCTGACGATTGCCGTAAACCTGAACATCAACGGTTAAACATAGGGCTTGATAATTTGCCGCACGGGCGCGGGAGATAAACTCGCTCACTAATGCACGGTCTTTCCAAACATAAATTTGGAACCATTTTGGCCCATCAGTCAGTGCGCCAATCTCTTCGATTGAGACGCTGGAGCCTGATGACAGGGAGTATATGAGCCCGGCACGAGCCGCTGCAGTAGCTACCGCCTTCTCACCCTGATGATGGAACAGACGGCTCAATCCCGTGGGGGCTAAAATTAAAGGAAATGGGATGGTCTGCCCCATTACCGTAGTTGTCATGTTTACGTTGGAAACATCGGTTAATACTTCGGGGAGAAGATCATACTGTGCAAAGCTGGATCGATTTCCCTGCATGCTAACTTCGTCTTCGGCCGCACCATCCATAAAATCGAAGACAGCGCGTGGTATGCGTGACTGTGCTACGGTACGTAAGTCACCAATGTCATGACAGCGTTGAAGTCTTTTCACGATAAGTATTCCTAGTGGTTAATCCGTCCGCTGTGGGCATTGTTCCGGCATGTTTGAGCAAATTAGACAATTTTCACAGTTAGGATAGTGAAGTATAACAGAGGGTTATCATTCTCGAAGGGACAGAGCCATCAACCTATTAAGGATAAGGCCTCTTTCTTGTCTTGTTGAGGAATTTGCTGCTCTCACTTGAGGTTCGATTTAAGTTATCAAGAGCTGGCCAAAATGCTTTTTCCAGGGTAAAAATAGTACATTCTTGCGGG
>JYMV01004599.1_pt1 | contig 25864 bp, 20 predicted proteins | sample 338911 | NCBI WGS metagenome assembly JYMV01 (sample SAMN03354496, study PRJNA234377) | hydrothermal vent metagenome | biome: Deep sea; feature: Hydrothermal plumes at the Eastern Lau Spreading Center, Western Pacific Ocean; material: Seawater | place: Tonga | collected 2009 | depth 2000 m m
AATCCCCTTAAACTAGCTGCTTTTAAAAGAACTCAAGAGATCAGTAGGGAGGAATTCCCGCCTCCAACTAATTCAGAAAAAAAGCTCCTTACAAAAGGAGCACCGAAAATAAAAACAGCTAATGACAATTTGACTTTTTTAGCAATTAACCCTGGCACAAAGCCACAAACAAAAAGAGGGACTATTTCTTCAACCAACCCTCTAAAAATTTCTAAAAGAAAATTGGGAAAATTATATGAAACTATGTTGCCGCCGGTGCGGAAAGGCTCTTTATTCATCTGGCCAGTAAAGGGAACATTAATCTCCAGCTTTGGAGCTAAAGGTCGAGGGTTACATAATGACGGCGTAAATATTATGGCTCCGAAGGGGACGGTTGTCCGGTCTGCGGGCTCTGGTATTGTGGCTTATGCGGGAAACGAATTGCGCGGCTTTGGCAATTTGTTGCTGGTAAAACATGGTAACGGATGGGTTACGGCATATGCACATAACGAAATCTTGACTGTGCGCCGGGGTGATAAGGTAAAAAAAGGGCAGGCAGTTGCCCGCGTTGGAAGTTCCGGAAACGTATTTCGTCCACAATTGCATTTTGAGATACGGAAAGGAAATAAGGCGGTCGATCCTATTTTAAAAATCAGCAATATTAATGGCCGTCGTGCTACAGTGCACAAGCGCATTTCAAAAAGCTAAATAAGTGTTTTATTATCCGGCCTTTTTACCTAGGCGGCCAGCAAGGTCCTGTATAAACTGCCATGCGACACGGCCTGAACGAGAGCCCCTCGTCATAGACCATTCCAAAGACTCTGCACGAATCATTTCTTTGTCGAAGTCCAGCCCAAAATTATTGGCATAGGCTTCAACAATTTCAAAATATGTTTCCTGGTTCAATGGATGAAAACCCAGCCACAAACCAAAACGGTCTGAGAGAGAAACTTTTTCTTCAACCGCTTCCGCAGTGTGGATGGCGCTTGACCTTTCATTCTCGATCATCTCACGGGGCATTAAGTGGCGGCGGTTTGAGGTTGCGTAAAAGATTATGTTTTTGGGACGACCTTCAATCCCTCCTTCGAGTACAGCCTTAAGAGATTTGAAGCTTGTATCTTCTGCTTCAAATGATAGATCATCACAAAACAATATACACCTTCGTTTTTGATTTTTTAATATACTAAGTAAACGAGGTAGAGAGTGGATATCTTCCCGATGGATTTCCACAAGCGCTAGGTTATATCCATGTTTCTCATTTATGTTGCCATGGATAGCTTTTATGAGTGAACTTTTACCAGTGCCGCGGGCTCCCCATAAAAGAGCATTGTTGGCTGGTAAGTCCTCTGCAAAGCGTTTGGTATTGGCGTAGAGAATATCCGTCTGTGACTGGATACCACATAGTAATTCTAGATCAATTCGATTAACTTCAAGTATGGTCTCTAGGGCCTCTGGATCAGAATGCCAAACGAAAGCATCTGCGCCGGTTAAGTCTACGTCAGCAAGTTGTTTGGGCACCATACGTTCCAAGGCATTAGCGATGCGCTCTAAATAGGCTTGGGGGTCGTGTTCATTCATTAACATACTACTCCCATCTTAAGGGCGCGGGACCCTAACATATGAAAACTAAGGGTCAATATAATCCATTAGAATGCGCACCAATTCACGCAATCTTTTTTCGATTGTCGGATCCCCGCACAACCCGTCCGAGCCGAAGACGTTGTCCACACTAGCTACACTGACTGGTCCGGGTAACACAATTGCGCCGATGTGGGATAACACACATCGAAGCTGTTCCAAACTTTTGATAGCTCCCGCTGAGCTTGCTGCTACGCCTAAAATAACCATTGGTTTTCCAGCTAAAACAGAAGGAAAGACTAGGTTTTCGATAATTAATTTTGCACGCGTCTCTCTCATCACCATCAATTCCAGGCCATTAAAGGCCTAGTTTTGATGGATCAATAAGGTCAAAAGGGACATTGTTAATCTTCAACTCATCGATAATTGGTGGGAGGGCTTTGGACGTATAACTGTTTGGTCGGGAAGTACCAAGAATTACGGTTATTCCAGCAGCTTCAAAAATTGGCTCATTCACTCTTTCATCCTTTATATCAAATCGTTTGGGTATTTATGAGCGTTATTGTCGTTGCAACATTCATATTGTTATTGGTTTGGAATTATTTACATTACAATTTCATAATTTGAATAATCAAAAGGTTTAGTTTGCATTGAAGGCCGACCGCTATATATTTCGCGCCATATTAAAGATTTTTTTGAGGAGTCATTGATGTTTATTTCGCCAGCGTATGCGCAGGGTGCTGGAGACGGAGGTGCCGGCTTTGCAACAATTTTACCGCTGGTCCTTATCTTTGCGGTTTTTTATTTTTTGCTTATCAGGCCCCAACAAAAAAAAGCTAAAGTCCATCGTGAAATGCTGGGCTCTATCAGTCGTGGTGATAGGGTAATAACGGGTGGTGGTATAATGGGGAAGGTAACAAAAGTTGTTAATGATCAGGAACTGGCGGTTGAAATTGCTGAGGGGATAAAAGTGAGAGTGCAACGCAGTATGGTAGCGGGCGTGATCTCTAAAGAAGGGGGATCTTCTATTATGGCGCCGCCCGGTGGTCAACAACAGGCTGGTGGCTTATTAGGTGGCTTGTTTGGCCGAAAATAAAGTCAGAATAAATTAAAACTCGCCGTGGTCTATTTTGCTAAATGGAAAGTGGTATTAATCCTTGCGATTGTAGGTCTAGGATTTCTTTTTGCTGCCCCTAACCTTTTTGATGAAAAGGCGACTAATGACTTTCCTGGATTTTTTCCGCACAAACAAGTGAACTTGGGGCTAGATCTTCGAGGGGGGTCTCATCTTCTCCTGGAAGTCAAAGTAGAAGCCGTTGTTAAGGAACGTCTTAACTCCCTCGTGGATGGAGTTAGAATTGCACTTCGCCGGGAAAAGATCCGTTACAAGAGATTGGGACATCGTGGTAATGGCGTATTTGTCACCATTCTGCAGGCTGATAAGGTTGATTTAGCTAAAAGCTTACTCGCTGACATTGAGCAGGGCTTTGACGTTACCGTCGATGGCAGCCGTATTTCTGTCCGTCCAAATAAAGAAGGATTAAGAGAAATCCGGGACGCTACAGTTGCTCAATCAATCGAAATTGTGCGAAGGCGGATTGATGAAACTGGCACCAAGGAACCGACCATACAACGTCAAGGTGAAGACCGCATACTCCTTCAGTTGCCAGGCGTAGATGATCCCGAACGGGTTAAACGACTGCTCGGACGCACAGCTAAGATGACATTTCATTTATTAGACCTAGACGGATCCATCGAGGAAGCGATACAAGGGCGGGTGCCACCTGGATCCCTATTACTACCTCTCATTGAGAGTAATAGAGGGGGGAAGAAGGATGAACCTCGCCACTATCTTGTTCAAAAGCGCGTGGCTGTTGGTGGAGACCACTTGGTAGATTCTCAACCGTCCTTTGATAATCGAACTAACGAGCCCATAGTTAGTTTTCGATTCGATACGGCAGGTGGCAAGCGGTTTGCTGATGTTACCCGTAAAAATGTAAATAAGCCGTTTGCCATTGTTTTAGATAATAAAGTTATAAGCGCCCCCGTGATACGTGAGCCCATTTTGGGTGGTAGCGGGCAAATTAGTGGTGGGTTCACAACCGAGGAGGCCAGGGATTTAGCATTACTTTTGCGAGCTGGCGCACTTCCCGCACCTTTGATTATTTTAGAAGAACGGACAGTGGGCCCTGGGCTTGGCGCCGATTCTATTGCCGCCGGTAAGGTTGCTAGCGTGATCGGATTAGTGTTTGTCATCATTTTTATGGTTATCGTTTATGGTTTGTTCGGAGTATTTGCGGATATTGCACTACTCGTGAATTTGGTTCTAATTGTATCCGTTTTGTCTGCTTTGCAAGCAACCCTGACCCTCCCGGGGATAGCTGGTATTGTCCTGACCATCGGTATGGCAGTCGATGCCAACGTCTTGGTATTTGAGCGCATACGCGAAGAAGTGAGAGCAGGACGCACACCTATATCTGCGATCGATGCTGGTTACTCCCGTGCAATTAGTACGATTATAGATGCAAATCTCACAACCTTGATTGCCGCCATTATACTATTTCAGTTTGGATCCGGGCCAATTAAAGGTTTTGCAGTTACTTTAATTATTGGAATTATTACATCTATGTTCACCGCTATTATGCTCACCCGGTTGCTGGTTGCTGGTTGGATCAGACGTTCTAGGCCGACGAAGGTTCCGATTTAGGGGAGTATATATTGAAAACGCTGAATCTCCTTCCAATTAAACCGAACCTCAATTTCATCGGTAAACAAAATATTTTTTTCATTATATCCGCACTATTCTTGGTGTTGTCGATCGGTTCGTTTTTTACCCGTAGCCTTAATTACGGCATTGACTTCCAAGGTGGTATTATGATCGAGATCCGCACAACACAGCCCGGAAATCTGGCTCAGATGCGGAGCCTTCTCTCTGATCTTAAGCTCGGAGAAATTTCTCTTCAGGAATTTGGTGAGCCTACGGATTTTTTGATCCGCATTCAAAAACAAGATGGAGGAGAAAGAGCACAGCAAAAAGCTGTCGAAAAAGTAAAAGCCTCATTACCACCTGATGTGGAATATCGCAGAACAGAATTTGTTGGACCGAAAGTAAGTGATGAATTATTCCGAGACGGGATTTTGGCAGTAATATTTGCCATCATAGGTATACTGGCCTACATATGGTTTAGATTTGAGTGGCAGTTTGGCCTTGGGGCGATAATTGCTCTTTGTCATGATGTGTTGACGACGGTGGGTATTTTTTCACTTACCGGTCTGGAATTTAATCTCTCAACGGTGGCAGCTATTCTTACCATAGCTGGTTACTCGATTAACGATACGGTTGTCGTATATGATCGCGTGAGAGAAAACCTGCGTAAGTATAAATCAATGCCATTAACCGCATTGTTGAATAACAGCATCAACGAGACCTTGTCTCGCACCATTATGACAAGCCTGACAACTCTGTTGGCGCTGGGATCACTCTACATATTAGGTGGTGAGGTCATACGTGGTTTTAGCTTTGGAATGATTTGGGGGGTATTGGTTGGAACTTATTCTTCTGTTTGTCTTGCTGTCCCGCTTTTATTGTACCTCAATGTTGACCGGGGTACCGGAACAGATGACGCTAAAACTCGCTAAAAACTGTCCACATTACATATTATTCTATAATTAAGACGGCAGAAATTTATAATGTCACTTGATATTTCACCAGTGGATTTCGAAGGGCGTAATATCATTCAAAGTTATGGCAACGGAAAATTCCAGATTAGTGATAAAAAATATGACCATTCGGTCCTTGTTTTTCCTGACCAGATAATTCCTTGGTCGCCCATTGATACAAACAACCTAATTGTAGATGATTTCAAAAAGGTTCTAACAGTTGGACCCATTGTTGAATTATTGTTACTTGGTTGCGGTAAGACAACTTGGTTTCTTCCCCTTCCACTCCGCGATGAACTAAAGGAAATGGGGTTGGTACTGGAACCAATGGATACTGGGGCGGCATGCCGGACCTTTAATGTCCTTCTAGGCGAAAACCGGAGAATTGCGGCAGCATTGATGCTTGTTGACTAAATTCAAGATACCATAAATACAGCAAACAACCGTAACACCATTTATTTATTATATAGCCAACTCTATAAGTTGGACTGAGCGAGTAGATAATTTAGACCAGACCCATCTTGGGCTTAGATTGATCCGAGTGGATTACTGTTATCCAGAGCGCATGCTCTGCCACAACCAAATACAAAAAAAAACGAGGCTAATGGGCCCCGTTTTTCTTTTTTTAGGATTACAATTTAGTAAATATTTTGTGCCGAAACCATGGAATACAACATCGGTATAGACAGCATTGTATTGACTCGCGAAGCTAGGCCCGCTGCTCTGGCGGCTTTTGGTTTCTCTTCGTCACTGGCTTCAACCAAGCCAATTACTTTTTGCTGATTTGGCCAAATAATGAACCAAACGTTAAATGCCATAATAAGTCCCATCCACATGCCAAAACCAATGGCAGCATGTTTAGAGACATTATCTGTCAGTCCCAAAGCCAAAGCTTTGTGAAGATATTCGCTCTGATAAGCTAGAATGAGACCAAACACTATCGTCGATAATGCAGCCCATCGGAACCAGAATAAAGCGACCGGCATTATATGTTTAGGTATCGCGGGCCTAAGTTCAGCTGGAATTGTTGGTACTGTAGGCGTTTGAACAAAATTGAAATACCACAAAAGTCCAACCCACATGACGCCACTGAGGACGTGAAGCCACCGAACAATAAACATCAAATAATTAGAATCAAATTCCATCACGTATTTCTCCTTCTACTTTTAATATTTATGCTCCGATGGCGTTTACGAGCAACACCATAACCACGGTGATAATGAGACCCAGAACGACGGTTCCTGTTAGTGAATCTAGTGGATTTCCCATGTTTATCTCTCTTTCCCCGACTAAATTGAAAATATTAAAACGGCTATGTCTATTGTAATTCAATATTTGGTTAGAAGTACAGACAGACGACACCCTATTACCTGATTTCTAACTGTTTTGTTAAGGGAATTTTTTTATTTGGGACTTTTCTACTGTTTCAGCAGCATTTTGACCAGACTGGACGGCACTTTCAATGGTTGCGGGAAGGCCAGTGTTGATCCAATCACCAGCTAGATGTAAATTTTCCCATTTTGTATATGAATTGGGCCTAAGTATATCCTGTGCTGGGGTTTGAGAGATGGTAGCCCGGCGTTCTTTTAAAACACGGTAGGGCGGTAAGGGGATTACTTTTTCTGGGATAATTGTCGCTATTTCTTGCCATGCTTGACTAGCTAAAATATTGGCTTCTTGTTCCACAAGGTCTTTGGCGTTGCTGATGGTCACGGAGAGGAGGTTATTTTTTCGAAATACCCACTGACACATTCCGTTGATAATACCGATAAATGGTACGTCATTGGGAAGGAGACACAATCGGTTGGGCTTAAAATGAATATTAACGATTGGGTGATATTTAGTCGGAATGGTGACTTCGGGGACGAGTGCTGCTACTTCATTGGGTGGTAGAGCTAAGATGATGTGATCGTTCTTGCGACACGTTACAACTTCATTTCCAACGATATAGTTTTCCACTTGGCTACCTGAGAATGAGATTGATCTGACTCGTGCACCAAATGTTATGCTGCATTTGTGTTCGGCAAGATACTTAATTGCAGGGTCAACTAAGGCGGCGCTTAGGCCTTTAGGTGTGAGAAAAGGCTGAGCAAAAGCAGGGCCACGAAGGAGCGTGAGCTCTAGCATTTTTCCTAATAACCTTGCAGATCCTTCTCTCGCATCAGTGTTTAGAACGGCATTGCTCAAAGGCTCCCAAAATCGTTTGAACATGGTACTGTTCGGATCAACGTGGTTAGTCAGTGTGGAATCGGGAGATGCGGCGGCAAGCTTTTTAAATACTAGGTAATCTTTAATATGTGTACCTGGTATTCGCCGGTGCGGCAGGAATATCCAGAATGGAAGTTTTACATTACCCGGTTGTAGTGTCCATCGTTCAGCATTTTTCAAATCAATAAAGGGAAAGGCATTAGGGACTGCCTGGAGGCCCCTGTCAGCTCCAATAAGTCTCAGATAATCAAAAATTCCACGGTTGCCTCCCAATATCAGGTGGTTGCCATTGTCTATCAGGCAATCGAGGATAGAATCACGAAAAGAGCGACAACGTCCACCAGCATGATTTGCAGCCTCATACACCCTGATTTCGAATCCTCTTTGCAGACAATATACAGCCGCTGAAAGGCCAGCTAAACCTGCACCGAAGATATGGACTCTAGTTAAAGGTGTATTCAATTTTTTGCCCATAGTGAACGAGTTAATTTCTCCAATATCTGTAGTATCGATAAAAAGACTGCAAGACACCAATATTTTATGGCAGAAAAGGGAATGTTTAACTTTCTCTCTCTTTGTGCCCAAGAAGTTAGGCGTCACGATTGGGACAGATATCTTTTCACTTTGTTTGCACCGGCAGACGTGAGAGAGGATCTATTTACAATTTTGGCGTTTAATACGGAAATAGCAAGAATACCAGATATGGTGAGTGAACCTTTACTCGGCCAAATCCGCTTACAGTGGTGGCAGGATTCAATTAATAAAATTTATGCAGGCAGTTCAGATGGTATTCAAGGTCACTATATATTTGAACACATTCCCAGGGTAATACTCGAGCGAGGGCTTTCAAAATCTCTTTTTGATCAACTTTTTGAAGCTAGAGCATCGGATTTTTCCCGAAGTCCCCCAAAGAATGAGCAGGCCCTAGTAGATTATGTATTTGGGACCTCTGCGGCTTTAAATATTTTATTATTGGAGACAATAGGAGAGAAAAATGGTTTCGAAGATAAAGCGGCAGAGGTTGGTATTGCTTGGGGACTGACAGGTTTAATACGTGCTCTTCCAAATTTGGCAAAACAAGGACGTTTTCCCTTGCCAATAAGCTTAATTGCGCCTGATCAAAATCTCAGTGAGTTTAATAACGACATGGTTCACGCGATCCAATCAGTCTGTGTTATAGCAAAGGATTACCTTGATAGATCACAGGAAAGAAATATCTCGGTGAGTAAGGTGCACCGATCAGTATTTTTATCTTCGAATTTAACCACTCTTTATCTAAAACAAATTTCTGAGTCAGGGTATAACCCCTATTCCATAGACTCCAGAAATGGGAGAGTTGGCCGGCAATTTGTGGTGGGTGTAGGGGCGTTATTAGGTAACTACTGACGCTAAGTAAGCATATTTGTTTTGAGGGTAAAACTAAAAATTGTGGGCAATGGTAGGTGGTGAAATGTCAATAATTGTCATTTTCTCATTCTAAATGTTTAATCGCGTACTTCGAAAGTTTCTAGTTAATGTGATAGAATTATGCCAGATGCTCTCTTATCTAGACTTTTTCTTCCAACCATAGATCTGTTTGCTCCAGAGCGCGTCGGGCATATGCGGCTTTCCTTTCTCTTCCACGTATAGGCTTGACTTTGTTTTTTGGGTTTCCGCTGCCTTGCTCCGATAAGGGGGGAAACAGACCGAAATTTACATTGATTGGTTGGTATGTTTCTGGATCTCCACCACCAGTTATATGTGCGAGTAAAGAGCCCAGTGCCGTCCCTAGCCTGGGGTGTTGTGGAGAGAGGCTTAACTTCTCGTAAGCGGCAAATCTTCCAGCTAACAAACCAACGGCAGCGCTTTCCACATAACCCTCGCATCCAGTGATCTGGCCCGCAAATCTTAGCCTGGGTTCAGATTTTAATCGTAATGTAGGGTCCAGAAGCCTTGGAGCATTAATAAAGGTATTACGATGAATGCCACCTAAACGAGCAAATTCTGCTTTTTCCAATCCCGGGATCGTCCGGAATATACGGATTTGTTCGTCATATTTCATTTTAGTCTGAAAACCGACCATATTATACAGTGTTCCAAGGGTGTTATCTTGGCGAAGTTGCACCACCGCCCTAGGCTTTCTACTTGGCGAATGTGGGTTAGTTAAACCAACTGGTTTCATCGGACCGAAAGCAAGTGTTTCCAGACCGCGTTCTGCCATCACCTCTATGGGCAGACAACCTTCGAAATAAGGGGTATTTTCTTCCCAATCATGGAATAAAACTTTTTCGGCATTCAGTAGCTCTGTAATAAAATTTTCGTACTCTTCATCATTTAATGGACAATTGATATAATCTGCCCCGTCACCCTTATCATAACGTGACTGAAACCAGACTTTTGAGAAGTCGATGCTATCCCTATAAGCTATTGGTGCAATGGCGTCATAAAAAGCTAGATTTTGTTCACCAGTTAACTCGGTAATGGATGACGTAAGAGAAGGGGAGGTAAGTGGTCCAGTAGCAATTATAACACTATCCCATTCCGTTGGAGGAAGCTCGGTCAACTCTAATCGAACGATATCTACAAGTATTTCATTTTCCAATGCGGATTGAACAGCCTGGCTGAATTCATCCCGATCTACAGCTAACGCGGCTCCAGCTGGTACCCGATTGGCATCTGCACAACGCATGATTAGGGAACCGCATCGACGAAGCTCTTCATGAAGGACGCCGACAGCATTGTATTGAGCATCGTCTGAACGAAAAGAGTTTGAGCAAACCAGTTCTGCGAGTACATCCGTTTGATGAGCATCAGTACAACGCTGCGGTCTCATTTCATACAACCGTACACCAATTCCCAACTGGGAAAGTTGCCAAGCTGCTTCAGATCCAGCTAGACCACCTCCGACGACATGAACGACTTTGTCGTTTTTATGTTTTAAGTCCATAGATTTGAAATACCCTTCTAAGTCCCCCATCGCAACTCTCTAACGAATAAATTCAGGGCCTAAATAGTGATTTAAGATATGTCCGATGGGTTCCATCGTTTCGGAAAGTACAACAGCCAGGGAATTTTTATTGGCCCGTTTAATTTCCTTTTTTAAAACATCGGTCAAGGTACTGGCCAGTAAAGCTTTCTGGCGTTTTTGCAATTTCTTCGGGTGTTCCAACAGCAACGATATATCCGCCTTTAAGACCGCCTTCAGGACCTAGGTCGATTACGTGGTCTGCGGTTTTGATGACATCAAGGTTGTGTTCGATTACAATAACAGTGTTACCTTGATCAACAAGTGCTTGCAGAACTTCTATGAGCTTACGTACATCTTCGAAATGTAAGCCAGTAGTGGGTTCATCAAGGATATAAAGGGTTTTGCCCGTAGCTTTGCGAGACAGTTCTTTTGCCAGTTTCACCCGTTGTGCTTCACCACCAGAAAGAGTGGTCGCTTGCTGCCCTATATGAATATAGCTAAGGCCTACGCGACAGAGTGTTTCCATCTTAGTACGGATAATTGGCACTGCCTTAAAGAACTCCAGACCTTCCTCTACCGTCATATCGAGAACGTCGGCAATAGATTTGCCTCGGAAGGTAATTTCCAACGTTTCACGATTATAGCGTCTGCCCTTGCAAACATCACATTGGACATAGACGTCAGGGAGAAAATGCATTTCTATCTTAATGACACCATCCCCATGACACGCTTCACATCGTCCACCTTTGACGTTGAAAGAAAAACGACCTGGTTTGTAACCGCGCGCTTTAGCATCGGGAAGACCAGCAAACCAATCCCTGATGGGCGTGAACGCGCCAGTGTAAGTGGCTGGATTAGAGCGGGGAGTGCGCCCGATAGGTGTTTGATCGATATCTACGACCTTATCAAGGAATTCGACGCCCAAGAGTTTGTCATGGGCACCAGGGTGCAGGCGTGAACTATAAATCTTTCGTGCTAGGGCTTTATATAGCGTTTCAATGACCAGGCTCGACTTCCCACCGCCGGAAACGCCGGTAATACAGGTAAACGTTCCCAGCGGAAATACAGCATCTATATTTTGAAGGTTATTTTCCTTCGCGCCTTTAAGGATTAATGTTTGACCTCTATGGCCAGATCTTCGTTTCTTGGGAATCTCGATTTGTCGATGGCCAGCCAGATATTGTCCCGTCAGGCTTTCTGAAACCTCCATGACGGTTGTTGGTGAACCAGTTGCTACCACCTGGCCACCGTGAATACCAGCGCCTGGGCCCATGTCTACCACGTTGTCCGCATTCAAGATCGCTTCTTCATCATGTTCGACCACAACGACCGTATTGCCAAGGTCGCGCAAGCGCTTAAGGGTTGTTAACAGTCGATTATTATCCCGCTGATGTAGGCCAATAGACGGTTCGTCCAGAACATAAAGCACCCCGGTAAGCCCCGAGCCTATTTGCGAAGCCAGCCGGATGCGCTGGCTTTCTCCGCCTGATAAAGTTCGCGAAGCGCGTGCCAAGGTTAGGTATTCTAATCCCACGTTTTTTAAAAATCCGAGTCTTTCGTTGATTTCCCTAAGAATACGCTGAGCAATTTCATTCTGCTTCTTGGTGAGAGAGGTGTGCAACTCGCCAAACCAGGTTTTGGCTTCGTCAATCGTCATGTGTGCCACGTCCCCAATGTGTTTATTGCTTATCTTGACTGCTAACGCTTCCTGCTTAAGTCGGTTACCGTTGCACGATTCACATATTTTAGTAATTTGAAATTTAGAAAGATCTTCCCTTACCCAGGATGAATCAGTTTCTTGCCACCGTCGTTCCATGTTCGGTAACACACCTTCAAATACCTTGCTGAGCTTATAGGATTGCTTGCCATCACTATAGTGCATGGTTACATCGGTTCCACCAGAACCGTGAAGTATAATATCTCGGTGTTTTTTCTTAAGTTTACTCCAACGTGTGTTTAGGTTGAATCCATAATGTTTTCCGAGACTTTTTAGGGTCTGGTTATAATATTGAGAACTTGAGTTAGCCCAGGGTGCGATAGCTCCTTCGGCGAGCGATAGACTGTGATCAGGTACTGCTAACTCAGGATCAAAAAACATTTGGGTGCCAAGTCCATCGCAAGTTAGGCATGCGCCGAATGGATTATTGAATGAAAATAATCGAGGCTCAATCTCATCAATACTAAAGCCAGATACTGGGCACGCAAACTTGGCAGAAAAAGTAGTCCGATTTCCCGAATCAGCGTCTTCTGTGAAAGCCAATCCTTCAGAAAGATTAAGCGCTGTTTCAAAACTGTCGGCGAGTCGTTGTTCTAATCCCTGGCGTATCACCAGACGGTCCACAACAGCGTCAATGTCATGTTTAAAATTCTTTTCCAGGATTGGGGTTTCATCAATTTGGTAAAATTCGCCATCTATTTTTACCCGTTGGAAACCTTTTTTGGCCAGTTCCTGCAACTCCTTTCTGTACTCACCTTTACGGCCACGTACAATCGGCGCTAGAAGGTAGATGCGAGTTTCATCTTTCATTTCCATCACCCGATCGACCATTTCGGAGATGGTCTGAGCCTCGATAGGTAGACCCGTAGATGGCGAGTAGGGTATGCCAATGCGAGCGAACATGAGCCTTATATAATCATAGATTTCTGTGACTGTTCCGACCGTCGAGCGTGGGTTGCGCGAGGTGGTCTTCTGCTCAATCGAAATTGCCGGGGAAAGACCTTCAATTGAATCCACATCAGGCTTTTGCATCAACTCTAGAAATTGTCTTGCGTATGCAGAGAGGCTTTCAACATAACGTCGTTGGCCTTCAGCATAGATTGTATCAAACGCTAATGACGACTTACCGGAACCCGACAAGCCAGTGATCACCGTTAAGGAATCCCTAGGAATTTCAACATCAATATTCTTTAAATTGTGTTCGCGGGCGCCGCGTACGTTAATGGTCGCCATGCTCATTTATATGGACTGGTACCAAGGAAAAAGCGAGTCCCAATGACATGCTTCTATTAAAATACAGGCTTATGACTAGGCCTTAAAGATTTTCCTGCAAGGGCGAGAATAGCCATTACTGAGGCAAAAGAAGAGGCGCAATAATAAAGTATATCAAAGTCGAATGAGGCAATCATCAATCCAGCAACAAACGGTGATAATGTTTGGGCTAGCCGAAGTGCCATGCCATTGGCAGATGAAAAAGTAGCACGTAAATCTTTTGGCGCAATCTCGAACAGGTGAACCTGTATGAGAGGTCGGATTACCCCAAATCCAGCTCCATAGCAAAGGGCTGAGAACAATATTCCCAAGGGGCCAGTGACAACAGGAAGTGACGCCATTCCTGTTGCTAAAATTATAAAGGAGGAAACTATAAGCGCGCGGCTAGAAAATAATTGCATCGCTTGGACTAAAAATACCGATGTAAGGGCACCAGTAATTGCACGTGCTGAGATAATAACGCCAATTAGCGCAGGGCCACTCCCAAAGCTGTAATTCATAAAAGAGGGAATATATGACACGAAGCAGCCAAAACCGACAAAAATAAATCCAAAGGTAAAGAAACAGAGCTCAATGACACGCCGGTCTGCTAAATGTGTCCATGCATGATAGAGATAGTGCTTGTTCTTTGGGTTCAGATCAGATTCTAAACTCTGAAGTGTTGACAGCATGTAGATTCCAACTGGCAAGGCAATCAGAGCTGTCATGAATGGGAAAAACCATGTGATTGATGCTAAAAGACCACCAACCAATGGTAAAAGTCCGCTGCCTATGCCTTGCGTTGCCCCGACATACCCCATTATCTTGATACGGTCACTTCCGCTAAATAAATCGGGTATTAGGGCGGTGCTAAGGGTAACAAGTGCGCTGCCACCAATTCCCTGTATAAAACGTAGACAAATTAAAGTTTCGATATTTGATGCCAAACTCACTAGTCCACCGCAGAGGCCAAAAATCACCAAAGAAGGAAACAGGATAAGCTTCTTCCCAAAGCGATCTGCCAGGTAACCCGTGACGGGTACCAGCAACAAAGCTGGAAGAGTGTAAGAAGACATTAGCATCCATCCAATGTCTCGATTCTGTATACCAAATTCAATTTGCACCGCAGACAAAGCGGGGCCAACAGCCGGTACAGCCAAGAGACTTACAAAAGTAGTTGAGATAATAACGTGGGCAGCGTTTTTGGAGTGACGATCGGGCATATTTATTCAATAATTGGTTCGGTCAGAAGCGGAAAGAAATTTATGTTGTCATGGGTTGAGAGTCACAGTGTCACCCCAAACTTGAAGGAGGGTGGGCCAATCAAAAAACACATCTCTTTCCGTTTATTGATGGTCCTAAATTATGCGAGTTGGGGTGAGTTCCTTGGAGGAAGGAGGTATGTGTCTTCCGTAAATTAACCGTCCAATCACCTATTTGCTATCACTTTGTTCTCTTTCAAAGAGGCGGATCACTGGTTATACCATTCACTGACTGAGTAATTTTTATGAGGCGAAGAAGAATTCTGGACTAACAAAATATGCAGCAGTTGATACTCAAGGTTAACAAACTTCAGCAGCTCACTTCTGGAATAAAGAGATTTGAGTTTGTCTCCCCGGTTGGAGATGATCTACCAGTATTTACCGCAGGAGCACACCTAGATTTTCACCTAGATAACGGTTTGATCCGGTCCTACTCTTTAGCCAACAATCCGGAGGAATCAAACCGCTATGTTACCGCTGTATTGCGGGAAGAAACGGGTGGTGGTGGCTCTAAATACATGCACGATAATGTATCTGTCGGTGACGAATTGAAAGTTACCGGGCCATCTAATAATTTCGAGCTGGCGGATATTCCTGGCACACATATTTTGTTGGGCGGAGGTATTGGCATTACGCCTCTTTTGGCAATGGGCCATAAGTTAAAAGCAGAGAATAGGCCACGCCATTTACATTATTGTACCAAATCTCGAGAGGAAACCGCATTTGTTGAGGAAGTAGAACAAATTTTCGGTGATAATCTTACTTTTTATCATGACGGGGGTGATCCTTCCAAAGGCATCAATCTCAAGGAAACCATTGGTGTGCAGACGATAGATGCAAACCTGTATATTTGTGGGCCTACAGGTTTATTAAGCGCTGCCCGAGACGTGACAAGCCACTGGACCGTTGGAAGTGTTCATTTTGAACTTTTTCAGAGTACCAAATCTAAGGAAGAGAAAGCGGCAGAGGCAAAACTAGACAATCGCAATCAGGCTTTCGAAGTTGAGCTGGCTCAGTCAGGACGAACCTTGATGATTCCTGAGGATAAATCGATATTACAGGTGCTTTGGGAAAATGAAATTGAAGTTCTTCATGCCTGCGAGGAAGGTTGGTGCGGTAATTGTGTGGTAGACTATCTTGAAGGTGGTGTAGATCACCGGGACGAGGTTCTTGATGATTTAGAACGTGAATCTAAATTGCAGGTTTGTGTTTCCCGAGCGCTGCCAGGGGAAAAAATTATCCTTGATTTGTAACTTGTTAGCCAGCAGTTCAAATTTTAATTGAAGTGTGTCTATTTGTTAGAACACAACGATTAAATCGTTTATCACATCAAATTTTTTAATGGTGGAAAACCTATATCGAGATATTGGAGGTTATTTGGTTGTGTTGAGCCTCTGAGATTTATTATTGTTAAGTTTATGGGTGTATCGCCATAAAAAAAACGCTAAACATGAGTTGATGAGAGGTAAAACTGAAAGTTAGTGAGGGCTAATATGGCAGGTAGTGTTAATAAAGTAATACTCGTGGGAAATCTTGGTCGAGACCCTGAGGTTCGCCATTCCCAGGATGGTAATAAGATTGTCAATATGTCGTTAGCTACTTCTGAATCTTGGACTGATCGGAGTTCCGGTGAGCGCCGGGAAAAAACAGAGTGGCATCGTGTAGTAATCTTTAATGACCACCTCGGAGAGATAGCGGAGAAGTATTTAAACAAGGGGTCCAAGGTATATTTAGAGGGCCAGCTTCAGACTCGGAAGTGGACAGGGAACGACGGACAAGAACGCTATAGCACTGAAGTGGTAATTAACAGGTTCCGCGGCGAATTGACTATGCTCGATTCCCGGAGTAGTAGCGCCTTGGAGGATGGCTCATCAGTGCAGGGGTCGGAAATTGGTGGTTCCGAAGAGAGCATGAAGGCCAACTCGGACGAAATAGGAACTGTGAGCGATCAGCTCGATGACGAAATTCCATTTTAAATATTTACTTGGTATCCTTTGCTAATAATTTGTTAGGTTACCTTCATGTCATTTGATCGGGGAAAAATTTTATCTCGACTTGAACCGGCGCTAAAACCTTTTGAAGAAAATCTTGATATAGCTGAAATGGCATTGTTACTTGCATCCCTCGACCTGCCAAACGAAGATCTAGCCCCATATCGTAAACATTTAGACAATATTTCGTTGGACTTGGGTGTTGCAACGAGAAGTGTGCGTCACACCCGGGACTTGGCTATTGCTCTCTCTGATGTTTTATTCGGTGTTCACGGTTATGCCGGTGATACCGCTACTTTTAACGATATGCAAAATGCCAATATTATGAGGGTAATTGATCGCCGGAAAGGACTACCGGTGGCTTTGGGAATCTTATTAATTCATATGGCGAGAACCCAAGGTTGGAATATCACGGGTTTAAACTTTCCAGGGTATTTTTTACTTCGTATTACTCACAAAGGCGAGCAAATTTTGATTGACCCTTTTAACAAGGCCCAACGATTGACGATTGACAAAGTACAGGGTCTGATTACTCAAATGCGGGGACCCAGTGCCCGGTTACAGCCTCATCACCTCCAATCTGTGAGTGATAGAGATGTAATCCTCCGGCTTCAAAATAACATCAAGGCTCGGGCAATGGAGGCTGATGATCCAGAACGGGCCCTAGAGGTAATTGAGAGAATGTATCGTATCTCGCCGGATAATGCCGGTTTAGTCTCTGAAATGGCTGTATTAGAGGCCGAAAAAGGAAATATAAAGAGATCGTTAGAAAGTCTTTCCGATTTTCTTGTGCGTTGGGAGGGGCATCCTGAAGAGGAACAAATTTCTGCACTAAGTGAAAACCTAAGACGACGCCTTAACTGAGAGCATAATTTTTATCCACGGATGTATACAACATCAGCCCTATGGGCGAATAATTTGGTTTTTTGATTTATAAGAGAGCTGAACTTATAATTTAATAGTGGAAGCTCGGCTCCAGTCCGGAGCATGCGATCCCGTTTCTCAAACCAAAGGTCTTGTATAGCCATGATCTGTATAACCTTCAAAATAGGGCAATACTACGGTGAAATGGTGATTTGTAATATTCAAAGTAACTTGTGGTAGATGGTTAGCTACAAGATCCCTCCAAAGGTGGGACAATCCTCAAAATTGTTTCTATTTTTATATTTCTAAGGTTCTAACTGCCGGTCAGTTATTAACTCACGTTGCGAAATCTTTAGCCACATTACGGCAATCAAAATGATAACAATCATTGGTAAAGCGGCAAAGTTGACCCACTGCCATCCTAGAAAATGGTATACAGTCCCGGCACATAACGACGCAATGGCCATGCCAGTGAAGACAATAAAGTCGTTCATTCCCTGGACCTTCGCTCGTTCCGAGGGGGTGTGAACTTCAGTTAGGAGCTTAGTACCTCCCGTAAACACAAAGTTCCATCCAATACCTAAGAGAAATAGCGAGACCCAAAAGTGGGGTACGCTGCTTCCTATCAAGGCAATCGCGACGGACGCTGCTTGAAGTATTGCACCGACGATAATAACATTAAGGACGCTAAAACGGTTGATCAAAGAGCCAGTAAAAAAACCGGGCGCAAACATACCAACCGCATGCCATTCAATTACGAATTTAGTATCATTAAATACGTGTCCCTCTCCGACTAACATAGCTAGCGGTGTCGCCGTCATGAGTAAATTCATAATCACATATCCCAGGGTTGCAGAGATGACGGCAACGATTGCTACAGGTTGTAGAAGGATTTCACCTAGGGGGCGTCCTTTGTCAGTATATTCTTCCCGAGTCAGGCGAGGGATATCGATACCAATAACGATTATACCGGTTGCCAACGTGAATAATGCCAGGGCAACAAATGTTCCGGCAAATTCAGTGGAACCTAAAACATCCTTGGTCAGTTCCACTGTTTCCGGTCCAATAAAGGCGCCAAGTACGCCTGCTGCAAGAACGAGTGAGATAGCCTTTGCCTTAAAATTGTCCGGGGCAGCATCTGCGACCGCAAACCTGTATTGTTGGGCTGCGGCACCGTAAAGTCCGAATAGAAATATACCGAAGTTAAACCCTATAAAACTATTCTCCAATAGCGCATACATACTAAGTATTGCACCCACTGTACCTATGAGTGAAGTAATAATAAATCCTGCTTTGCGACCAAGCCATCTCATCAAATGAGCAGAGGGAATGGTTCCCGCAGCGGTACCTACAAGCATCATTGTGATCGGTACGGTTGCGAAGCGAAGGTCATCACCCAACATATTTGCACCAGTCAAGGTAGCTGCTAAAAACGTAAGGCCGCGGCCGCTATTAAATAGGCCCTGACATATAGCCAAGACGAGGACATTTCTTTTATCGCGGGAGGAAGGCATTGTTAGCTCGGCTTTAAAGCACTCGCTAGGTTGCTGCAAGCATTCTTCCAAATTGTACCTATACTAGGCCGAATCAGTGGAATGTTTGTCGAAAAATAGTACATAAATAATTTGATTATGAACTTGGTGTAAACTTGTGTAAAGTCAGCTAAAAAAATACAATTAAAACAATATGTTATCGGAAAATAATTTGAGTAAAAAGAAGGCTGAATTAGTTGTTCTGAGTGGTATATTTTGGTATATATATAGATGTTTAAGATTTGTTCTTGCAGACGTAAAAACTGCCTCCAAATTCTGGTCATTCTAACTACTAGGATAGTTTGTTGACGACCCCTCCAAATACTCTTGACGATCTTCCACCAGAAGGATCCCCCCCAGTCGTACCGCCTGATGATATTCCCCCGAGGGAGGGTGGAGAAGGCGCTCCTCCTGGCAGGGAGATAGTATATGTCAGTATTGAGGAGGAGATGAAAAGCTCCTACCTCGATTATGCCATGAGTGTAATTGTCAGTCGTGCTTTACCTGACGTTCGTGATGGTCTTAAGCCTGTCCATCGTCGCATCATATACGCTATGAAGGAAGGAGGATATGATTACAACAGGCCTTTTCGTAAATCAGCCCGGATTGTCGGCGACGTTATGGGAAAATATCATCCCCATGGGGACACGGCAATTTATGACGCGCTTGTGCGCATGGCTCAGGATTTCTCGATGCGATTGCCTCTTATACAGGGACAAGGAAACTTCGGTTCGATGGATGGCGATAGGGCGGCTGCCATGCGTTACACGGAGGCCCGTCTTGCCCGGTCAGCCCACGCCTTAATAGAGGATATTGATAAGGATACGGTTGATTTCAAACCAAACTATGACGAGGCTGCCCAGGAACCTTCCGTTTTACCGGCTCAGTTTCCTAATCTTTTGGTAAACGGGGCGGGAGGCATTGCTGTCGGTATGGCAACAAATATCCCCCCCCATAACTTGGGTGAGGTAATTGATGCGTGCTTTGCGGTAATTGAAAATCCTGATGTAACTATCGATGAACTGATGGAGCACAGCATTCAGGGACCAGATTTTCCGACTGGCGGTATCATCCTCGGCCGCCAGGGTATCCTTTCTGCATTCCAAACCGGACGAGGCTCCATCTCCATTCGTGGACGAGCTTCGATAGAGCCTCGTGGGAAAGACCGAGAAGCCATCGTGATTACCGAGGTGCCTTACCAGGTCAATAAATCGCGTATGATTGAAATTATTGCTGAGGCTGTGCGGGATAAAAAGATTGAGGGTGTTTCTGACTTGCGTGACGAGTCGGATAGGGACGGGGTACGCGTGGTGGTGGAGACAAAACGTGATGCTATAGCGGACGTCGTTCTCAATCAACTTTACAAATTTTCACCACTACAATCTAGTTTCGGCGTTAACATGCTCGCCTTGAATGAAGGTCGGCCAGAAATGCTGAACCTAAAAGAGATATTGAAGGCTTTTATAAATTTCCGTGAAGAAGTTATCACAAGGCGTACGACTTTTGAGTTAAGAAAGGCACGTGATCGCGCGCATATTATGGCCGGCTTGGCGGTTGCTGTCGAAAATATAGATAAGGTAATTGAACTCATTCGTAGTGCTAAAGATTCAGAAGAGGCGCGAGCACAGTTAATGTCTAAGCCTTGGTCAGCTAAAGATATCACGCCCTTAATCGACTTAATTGATGATCCTGAGTACCGGGTTATTGATGGTGCCTATCAACTATCCGAGTTACAAGCACGGGCTATCTTGGACCTTCGCCTTCATCGTTTGACTGGATTGGAACGTAATAAGATTGGTGAGGATTTAAGAGAGCTTTGTGACAAGATCTCGGAGTATCTCGAAATACTCGCTTCGAAGGAACTACTATTTAACATTCTACGAGACGAATTAGAAGAGATGCGAGAGCAATTCGCTAACGAACGTCGGACGACAATTGAAGAAGGATTTTTTGAACAAGATATTGAAGACTTGATCCAGCAAGAAGATATGGTCGTTACTGTTTCTGATGCAGGCTACATTAAGCGTGTTCCGTTGTCAGCGTACCGCGCGCAAAATCGCGGTGGCAAAGGGCGTTCAGGTATGAGTACCCGGGACGAAGATTTTGTTTCCAACGTTTTTGTGGCACATACCCATCAGCCTCTTTTATTTTTTTCATCTAGCGGCATGGTCTACAAGTTAAAGGTCTACAAATTACCGCAAGGAACCCCGCAAGCTCGGGGTAAGGCTATGGTCAATATTCTCCCCCTCGACGAGGGAGAGAATATCACCACGGTTATGGCGTTGCCTGAAGACGAAAGTAGTTGGGACAGCCTTTTTGTTATGTTTGCAACCGCGACAGGGAGCGTGCGGCGCAACCGCCTTAGCGATTTTACCGATGTAAGGGCTAACGGCAAAATAGCCATGAAAATGGATAAAGATGACCACTTGGTACGTGTAAGGGTCTTCGAAGACCAAGATAACGTCTTTCTGGCTACCCGCAATGGAAAGTGTATTCGGTTCCCCGTTACAGATGTGCGAGTTTTCTCTGGTCGGACATCAACTGGAGTGCGCGGTATCTTATTGACTAAAGGCGATGAGGTAATCGCTATGTCAGGCCTCAAACATGTAAAAGAGGAGGTCACCGTTCGTGACAATTACCTGCGTTCTGTTAATGCAGGAAGACGTCTTTCTGGTGGTGACTACACTGATCGAGAGGAGGATGAATCGCGGGATAAAGAACTTATGGCTCGCCTCAAAGAATCTCAATTTGTCCAAATGGCTGATGCTGAAGAATACATTCTCACGGTTGCCGCCGATGGAATGGGAAAACGCACGTCAGCCTACGATTACCGTATATCCAAAAGGGGCGGAAAAGGTATCGACAGCATTGATCTAAAACGAAAGAAAAAAAATCTCACAACAGTGGTTGCAATTATCCCGGTTGTTCAGACGGATGAGTTAGTCATGGTGTCGGATGGAGGTCAAATTATTCGAATGCCGGTTGAGGGTATCAGTTTTACTGGGCGTAAGGCACGTGGGGTCACCTTGTTCAGAGTTTCTGATGGAGGGCGGGTTGTTTCGGTTAGTCGCATTCGAGATGTAGTGCAGGTTGATGAATGTAGCGATGAACCGCCTAAAAGGCCTGATGACGGTAGCGTTGAATCGGCGAGTACTGGGGAAGAAGTAGTAATCAAAAAGTAGTTTGAAATAGTTTTTATACTAAAAAGAAGACAGAAGGATAAGGCCAATGGCTGACCGGACAGGAGTTTATCCAGGAACATTTGATCCCGTGACTAATGGGCACATGGACATTATTTCACGTGCTGCGCGGGTTGTTGACGCGTTGATCGTGGGTGTGGCGATTAACGCTGGTAAGGGTCCATTATTTTCGTTAGATGAGCGGGTTGAGATGGTTTCTGAAGAAATAAAATTGGCAGCGAATACCAAAAATTGTCGTGTAGAGGTGCGTTCTTTTGAAGGGTTGCTGACTAATTTCGCAGCCTCGTGTGGAGCTTCTTTGATTATACGGGGCCTTCGAGCCGTAACTGACTTCGAATACGAATTCCAGATGACCGGTATGAATACAAAGCTGAACTCAGAAATTGAAACGGTATTTCTCATGGCATCGGAAGGGGAACAATTTATATCTTCGCGATTAGTGAAAGAAATTGGTAGTCTTGGCGGGGACATTGGCCATTTTGTCAGCCTTCGAGTTCGCGAACGTATGTTGCTTCGTTTTGGCAATAGTTAAATTGTTACGAGAATTTCACTCATTGACCGATTGTATTCGCCTTCGTATTTTGTTCAAATTAAATAAGCGTGCCAGTTTTGTTTCTAAGGTTGGTTGATGTTTCGCGGAACAAGGATTGTCCATTAATTTGGGTGCATAGCTCAGGTGGTAGAGCAGCTGCCTTTTAAGCAGCGGGTCCAAGGTTCGAGTCCTTGTGCACCCACCAATCTTTTCAAGGGGTTAGGTGGTAGTTTTTAGAAGGTTAATTTTAAATGTTTTGCACTTCTACTGCTTTTCTGTTTCCCAGATACTCAGAATTCACGTAGCAATTAAAGACTTGTAGCCCACCAACTAACTTCAATTCTTCCCCACTTTGTGTAATCATTATGGGATGAGGCGACTGATTTCAGATGAGAACAGTCCAAAATGCATATTGTATTCTTTGTTGAATGAACTGTTATCTAGCTTTCACCATTTGTAAGTGCCGTTACACCAAAGGATCAAAACATGTTCAAGAAATCAAAATTTATTTTTAGTGGAAATGCCGCGATAGCGAAGCTGGGGATTGACCCGTTAACTCTGGACGGCAATCTGAGACAATCCGTTTTATCTGCGGCATTTGAATCTGGCGAGCGGATGTCTGTCTATAGAGGATATTCGTGAGGTGTCACTACGTGACCTCTAGTGATTTCGTTCAGGCTGGTTAATCCCATTACACCCATTGTCCTTTGAATCTCAGCGCGAAGAATTTCGAGCGCACGGACCGCGCCAGCTTCGCCCGCCGCCGCCACACCGTAGAGTGTCGCTCGTCCTATTATTACCGCATCTGCGCCGAGCGCCAGGCCCTTTAAAATGTCCGAGCCCCGGCGGAAACCTGAATCAACTATCACGGTAACCTTGTCGCCTACCTCTCGTTTGATTTCCGGTAGGACATCGATGGATGCAAGCGCAGCATCCGAGGCTATGCCGCCATGGTTTGATACAACAATAGCATCGGCCCCGGCTTCCAAGCACTTGGCCGCGTCGTTCGGATGCATTATCCCTTTGACAATCAACTTATTCGGCCACATTTCGCGTATTCGTTTCAGAAATTCCCAATCAAGAGAGTCATTTTTAAACAGAAAATCGCGTACCCCAGTTGCTGAAAGGTTTTCTGGGATTTTGATATTCACGTACTTTGGTAGGTGCCCGTCAGCTAGCACATATCTGCAAGCTGTTCCAAATAACCACCGGGGATGTGTCAAAACGTCCGCAATGTTTCGAGGTGTTAGGCGAATTGGAAAGGATGTACCGTTGCGAATATCAAACTCGCGATTATACGGAACAGTCGAGTCGACCGTCAGGACAAGAGCTTCGAAGCCAGCTGCCTTTGCGCGGGGTATGGCTTCCAATGAAGTCTCCATGTCACGCCAGATATAGAGATGGTACCATTGTCTCCCACCTCCCTCCTCAACAATGCGCTCCATTGGGGTATTCGACGTACTGGCAAGAGTGAATGGAATTCCGGCTTTCTTGGCGGCCTTAGCCAGCGCTAGTTCGCCTCGGTACCAAACAAACCCGGCTGGGCCGGTCGGACCGATGATTACCGGCATTTCAGTGGTTTGGCCAAAGATCTGAGATCGCGTGTGCCTCGATGAGGTATCATTTAGAATGCGTGATCGCAGTTTAATGCGCTCCAATGCAATGCGATTATGGTGCAACGCTATATCATCCTCTGAGCCTCGGTCACAAAACTCGAACAAACCCTTCGTTAGGCGACGGCGAGCAAGCTTACGCAAATCTTCGACGTTCAATGCTTTCTCTGGGTTAAAGGACATGTTCTCCTAGCCTCGTCCAAACGGCACGTCGTCTGTACCTTCGCGCTCTTCAATCTTTACAACTGGCTTTGACAATGAAAACCTCCAATCCTACCTTGAGAGACATGAAAATCAACGGAGACAGACCCAGATTCAGGATGCTCGTTTACGCGCATTTTGTAATTGATTGAGACAAAGAAACAAAAAAACGACTTCATCAGTCAAAAAACACAAACGCCCTAGTCTCAATGCTTTCCCGTGGTTTTGGTTCTGGCGGCGTAAAGGGATCCTCAAATGCTGAGTGGAGTGAGAATCGAGCAGTTCCATCTTTTATTGTATCGTAGTTTTTGAATTGAAGAACCTCGTCGCGTTGCATCTCAGGGAAATAAAACCAGCGATGAGCACTATCAAATGTCGCGTGCCGTGTCGAACTTGACCTCGAATATTCAAAGGACGGCTCGGCCCTGTGCGGAGCATGGCGATATGTGTCGATCAGCAAGTCTTCGTTGATCGTTCGGGCGTCGCACACCGCGAGTGGCCATTGCTCAATCGTCCCAGTCATAGATCGCCAAGCATTTACGATTGCAAAACGCCGATCTAGTCGATCACCAATTTTGTCTCCAAAAACGTCCCGCATTCGTTGCTCAGCCGATGCGTCCGAATAATCGGAATGTGGCGCCGGTACAGGGTCTCGGGCGTTATACTTTTCTCGTTTCTCTGGAACCGTGGAACGCCTTGTGTGATCGAAAGCGATCACCTCTGTACCACCAGTTAGCTTCTTGATTAACTCTTCAATCTTCGGCGTGTAAACAATGTCCAGCTCCGAATCGTCGAAAAAATCAACAACTTCGGTGGTTTGCTTAGAAAAAGCGAAACCCTCCGTATCTAGTGACGGTTGCTTAGCAAGTAGACGCCCATTTTGAATTTTCATCAACGTGGGCTTCCGTGAGCTTTGAAAATTATTTACATCTGACGGCTTACTGGTTTGCTTAAAGACCGGAGTCTCGCTTGTATCACTAAGATAGTAAAAAGGCGCCTCTATCTCTTCCAAGCCTGCCATTTCAGAAGTATTACTAGTTTCGTCACCCATCGACTTTCCTCTTCTACAATCAAGCCGTTTAGAACATAACTTTGCAGCCAGTGGTGGTCACGAATTCTTTTTATTTAGGGTCCTTTGTATATGTGAGGGAGATTGAAGCTACTTCACTAACTAACTTCCATTCTTCCCCACTTTATGTCATCATCGGAATGGTCAAAAGTCTCTATTTTTTTAAACTGTTCTTCTGTGGATCTGCTTGTAATTAATATTTGCAATGGGGACAAGCGCTGCCTGAATGATTAAATTGCAGAGTTTGTTACCATGACGGA
>JYMV01027249.1_pt1 | contig 25849 bp, 21 predicted proteins | sample 338911 | NCBI WGS metagenome assembly JYMV01 (sample SAMN03354496, study PRJNA234377) | hydrothermal vent metagenome | biome: Deep sea; feature: Hydrothermal plumes at the Eastern Lau Spreading Center, Western Pacific Ocean; material: Seawater | place: Tonga | collected 2009 | depth 2000 m m
GAAAATATGATTTATATTGCCATGATACAACTCATGCTTAGGCCACTTGCAATGAACTCAACTTAGAGTTTTTAGACACCCTCTAAGGAATTCCCTGGCCACTTGACGATCATCAAACGGCAGTTTTTCTTTGCCGATAATTTGGTAATCTTCGTGTCCTTTTCCAGCGATCACAACCAGGTCCCCAGTCCGGGCAATTTCAATTGCATGGCGGATAGCAATTCTTCGATCGGGGATAAGATGATAGCGTGTTTTGTCGGTGATTCCGCTGGTAATGCCGGCTAGGATTTTATCCGGATCCTCGGTTCGCGGATTGTCCGAGGTAATGATGCTGTAATCTGCCAGTTTCGAGGCTATTTCGCCCATCATTGAGCGTTTTGACTGGTCCCTGTCTCCACCACAGCCGAAAACACAGATTGAGCGGTTTCGCTTGATTCGGTTTGCCGCTTGAAGCAGATTCTCAAGTGCATCCGGCGTATGCGCATAATCGACAATCACTGCGAAGTCTTGTCCACAGTTAACTGATTCGAATCTGCCTGGTACAGCTGTTGATTCGAGCCCTTTTTTAATTTGACTTAACGAGCAGTTGTTATGCAGTCCAATACCAATGGAAGCCAGCGCGTTATAGACGTTGTAATCGCCGAGCATCGGAAGCTTGATGAATACTTTGCCTTTCGGGGTTATAGCATTAAATGAAACGCCGTTTAGATCAGAGGATATGTCACCTGCCATAAGATCGGCCTTCGACTTGATCCCATAACTGGTCACTGGAGCATTGGTTGCTTCAACAACACGGTTTGCCGTCGGTAGATCCGTGTTAATGATAGCACACCCGCTTTCCGGATCAATCTGCCGGAACAGCGTCAGCTTCGACTCAAGATAACTTTCCATGGTGTGGTGATAATCCAGATGATCCTGTGTCAGGTTGGTAAAAGCACCAGTATGGAAGGTAAGTCCTGACAATCTGTGCTGTGCCATTCCCTGAGAGGATGCTTCCATAATGACGTGTTTTATTTTGGCATCGGCAATGCGCACAAAAAGATTATGCAGTCTAATTTGATCTGGTGTGGTTGTTTTGGCTGGCAAGATGAATTTGCCAAAGTGGTAGTCAATGGTGCCAAGCAAGGCTGTCTTAATTCCTGCAGCTTTGAAGATTGATTCTGTAAAATATGCAGTTGAAGTTTTTCCATTCGTCCCTGTAATACCGATCAATCTCAGTTGTTTCGCAGGTTGCAGGAACCAATTCGCTGCGATATGTGATAGGGCTATTCGGCCGTTTGAGGTTTGCACATAGGTTAGGTTGGGTGGCAGATCTTGTGGCGGCGGCTGGTCTCCGATGATGACTCTGGCACCTTTTTCAATGGCGCGGTTTATGAACTGGTGGCCGTCTACATGCACGCCTTTGTAACATATCCAAGCATAACCCTCCTTGACGGCGCGATGCTTGCTTGCGATTCCGGTAATCACGGCTTCGGACTGGCCTGTTACGGCGACAATATCTACATTTTCCAGTAACTTCTCAAGGCTCATACTTGGCCTTTAGTTCATTCTGATGTTCGCCTGTGCAAAAAGTTTAGTTTGGTTTAGATAACGCATCGTTTGTTCTGCGATTTCTCGGAACATAGGTGCCACTGATACGCTACTCAAAGGCGCATTAGCCGGTTCATCAAGCACGACAATTATCGAAATCTGCGGATTCTCAGCAGGCAAGAAACCGGCAAAGCTGTTCACCACTTTGCCACGGATATATCCGACGCTTTTAAGCGCTTTCTGTGATGTTCCCGTTTTTCCGGCAACCGAATAGCCGTTGACGCGAGCTCGAATTCCGCTCCCCGATTCTGTGACGCCGACCAGGATTTCCTTCATGGTTTGTGCCGTTTCTGGTGACATGACCCATCCGCTGATCTTTGGTTGTAGCTGAAGGGTAATTTTGTTGTCCTGAGTCAGTCGCTTCAACATGATATAAGGGCGCATTAAACGGCCTTCATTGGCAATTGTGTTGATGGCGCAAAGCATCTGAAGCGGAGTCACTGAAATACCTTGTCCAAATGGAACGGTTGCCGCTAAGTGTTCGTCCCAGACGCGAAGTCCCCACAAAGAGCCTGTTCTTTCGTAGGGCAGGTCAATTCCTGTTCGTTGACCAAATTTGAAACGTGACACATAATCTTGGAATTTCACGTGAGGTAGATGGCGGGCAACTTTCATTATCCCGATATTACTTGATTTTTGTACAATTTCGCTGAGTGTTAACATGGTATTGTTTTTGACATCGCGAATAACATGTCCATTTGGCAATATGATCTCACCGTTACCGCAATGAAATTTTGAGTCAGGTGTATGAATACCTTCGTTAAGCACTGCAATTGCCGTCACAATTTTAAAGATTGAACCCGGTTCATATTCCATCCATATTGCGTTGTTGCGTTTCGATGCTTCGGGACTTTTTGTATATTGATTCGGATTGTAGTTGGGATAATTAGCCATGGCTAGAATTTCACCCGTCTTTGAGCGCATTATAATCGCTGTGCCGCGTGGACATTTCCACCTTTTGCATCCTTGTTCCAAGGTGGATTCAGTTATATTTTGTATGTACTCGTCAATGGTTAGAACAATGGTGTCATTGCTTCTTGGTGAATTCTTATAGACCTTATCGGGTTGCGCGAGGTATTTCTCCCAATCTATCATCGGCTCAATTTCCGGATCGATGCTTGGGGCTAGGATGCTGTCGTAAAAACGTTCAATACCGTCGATTCCTATGTTCATGAAATTAGTTGAGCCGATGATGTGGCATGCCAGTTGGTCTTTGGGGTAGATCCGATTGCCGCGTATTACATGGCTTAGACCGTAATATTTTCTTTCGAGCTGTATGATGTTATTAATTTGGCTGTAATCCAATTTTTTTTTCAGCCTGACAAAACGTCGATTTTTCCTTTTCAGAGCTTTAACTAGTTTTTCTTCCGGTACAGATAGAACCGGGGCAAGTTGCCTGGCTAAATTTTCAGGTGCTGTCTTGATAACTTTAGGATCTACGTAGACATCAAGCATATCACGGTTAATAGCCAGAATATTGTGGTTTCGATCGGTGATTTTTCCGCGTTTGGTTTTTGATTTTATTCTCACCTTGGTTTGGTTAGTTGATCGCTCACGCAATTGTGGGCCAAGCACAAATTGAACGATGATAAGCCTCCCTATCAGCAATAGGAAAAGCAGTTGCATCATTAGGGAAATTAAGGATAGACGGGTTTTCAATCCTCTTGAATGTTCTGGGGTCATTGCCTGGTTTCTGCCTGCAAAATTTCAACTGGTTTGTCTGATTGGACCATGTTAAGTTCTTTGGCTATTTGTCGCACGTTTGTAACTGATTTTTGTTTTGCTATTTCTGCTTCCAGTTTGTTGATTTCGTTAATCAATCTGCTCTTTTCCGCTTCTAATTCTGTTCGCATTTGCTGCGCAATTTTGCGTCGATTTGTTGAGAGCCAAACATTTGTAGCTAGTAGCATGATAAAGATGGTTAATCCAGTATAAGCTATGAGTTTGGCTGTGTTTTTTTTGACTGGCTTCATATGAAAACTGTTAGGGTGATTAGAGTATGCGTTGAGTTAAATAAACGTCTAATTCGTGATTCTAGATTCACAGATTTTAATGCAAACACGCAATTTCGCGCTACGAGCACGGGGGTTTTTTGCGATTTCCTCTTCTGAGGCTGTGATTGGGCGTTTTGTCACGATCTCGATTGGGGGAGGAAGCAAATTTTGATGCGCTGACTCGATACTAAAGTCGTTGGATGGCTTGGCCAGTTCTTGAAATCGCCTTTTGACGATTCGATCTTCCAGCGAGTGGAAACTGATAACGCACAATTTCCCTCCGGATTTTAAGGCGGCGATCGCGTGGTTGAGTACGATATCGAGACTTTCCAACTCTTGGTTGACTGCAATCCGCAGGGCTTGAAAGGTTCGGGTTGCTGGATGAATCCGCTGGTATCGTTTTTTTCTTGGTACTGCTGATGAGATAGTTTCCGCTAGCTGCTGTGTTGTCATGATTTTACTTGTTCTGCGAGCCTTGTCAATTGCACGAGCAATTCTTCGAGACCACCGTTCTTCTCCGAATTCATAAATAATATTTGCCAGTTGGTCGGTTTTAGTCTCATTGACAATCTTGAGGGCGGAAATTCTCTGGTTGGGATTCATCCGCATGTCCAGTTGTCCGGAATGCAGGAAACTGAAACCGCGGTCAGGAGTGTTGAGTTGCATTGATGAGACACCAAGATCTAGCAGGATCCCGTCAACTGCCGACACCGAATTTTGGGTTAGTATCTGGTCCAGATCTCGAAAGTTGTCGTGAACCAGTGTCAACCGGTTATCTCTGTTTCCTAACCGGTTGCTTGTCAATTCCAGTGCGTGGGGATCCAGATCGCCGTTTGGGATGGATGCGTCCAAGATGGCCGACGCGTGTCCTCCTAACCCGATGGTGCCATCGACATAGATCCCTTCACTGTCAGGCGATAGGATATCGATGATCTCATTAAGCAATACTGGGATGTGTTGCGATTCTTGGCTCATTCTTTTACCACTACCAATTTTTGGTGTCTTGCATGGATTCTGCTGTCCGATTCGACCTCAAATTTACAGATATAGACTGCTGTAGCAACCTCGATACCGTAGGTTATTTTCCTATTCCACCAGGCCCGCCAAATTTTTGGAGTCGATCGGTCAGCAACGCCACTTATTTGCCGTACAAGGGTTCCATCAACTTGGTGGACAGCAACTTGCATACTGTCAACTGGTCGATTCGATTCCGCTCGGAATGTGACGAGATCCTTGTAAGAGGGGTTGGGGTAGACTATTGTGCTTATCCATTCAAAGTCTGGTTGATATTCAATTTGTTGTTCAAGTGTGTTTGTTTGGATTGCGTCGGTTGCAGTTATTTTGACATGATTGATGCCGTTTTTTAAAGAGACAAGAGCGCTGTAAACCCGATTGGCGCGATCAATATCAGCTATCAGGTTCCTTGGTTCTATGGTGATCCTTAATGGGAATGGTGACAAGATGCGTCCCTTGATTTTAAATGGACTTTGATTGACAGGAGGTAGTGGATCAAATGCGATTAACGGTTTGGACGGCAAAAAAACGGAATCCCGGCTGGCAAGGTTGTACAATACAGCAAGGGCTAACCGTGCAACTTTGGTTACAAGATTCAGGTTGATTTTATCAACTGTATCCTTGGAAGTATGGTAAAACGGGTTTGCTTCATATCCTCTGGAATCACGCCAAGGCGTAATGTTTTCCACCAGAGTTACGGCATCATACCCTTGATCCCAAAACGGTTTGTGGTCACTGTAACCGAACAGGTCATCTCGGAATTCATGGATTTCGAGGTCAAAATCAAACCAATTATTGATAATTCGGGTAAATTCCGCCATCCATGATGAACGGTTATTCGTCACTATATCGATCTGATCATTGATCCAGTTGAAGCCGATCATGTCAATGTTGAACGTGGCAACTATATGTTCACCTGATTCTGCTGCTTTTTTGGCGTGATGCTGGCTTCCAATGAGCCCCACTTCTTTGCCGTCAAAGGCAATAAAGCGCAACTCGCAGTTGAACTTGAATGCGCTTAAGATGCGGGCAATCTCCAGCATTATTGCCACACCGGTTCCGTTGTCGTTCGCCCCGGGCGCTTTTGAGATAAGTGGGTTCCAGTTGGGATCTCGATTCGCTTTCGAGTCGTAGTGTGCACACAAGATGAAAATTCGGTTGGGCTCGGCCATATTCCATGACGGTAGCTTGGCAATCACGTTCCTCATGCCGCTAAACTCTTCGGATCCGATTTTGAGTTGTGGGGAACGTCGAAATTGGTTGGTAATATAATTGGCGGAATTATCGGAAGCATGCCGGTGAAGAGCGTTCCGGGTTCGATAAACTTTTCCCGTGTTTCGATCTATATTTTCCTGAAGGGCAACGATATGGCTTCGTAAATTCTCGGATTGGATTGAAGCGATAAGTTCATCGGGAATTGCTGCCCAGCTATGTGGCAGCAGCAGGAATTTAAGCGTTAAAACCCATAGTAAGCGTGATGACAATGCTAAGTGAAGATTAATCAGTGATCTTTGTCCTAGGGAATTGGAAACCACAACCCACCTGTTTGTTGCGCTAAATATTTATGAAACTTGTCTTGAATCCCGATCACATCCACTGTTATTCCAGCTTGTTGCGAATAAGCAATTACCTCGGTGATTTTGTAGGATCGATCGCCTTCGAAACCTTCGTCGGTCACCAGGATGAAACGTCTTCTTACGTTTGGACGGAAATTCACACGCTGTAATGATTTCACTATGGCGTGCAGTGCGCGTTCAGATCCGCCACACTCCATGTTTTGAAGTAACCGTTCAAACTTATTGTAGTCTTTGGTTTGCTCAAAAATTAAGGTCGTGTACTTGAATTTCACAACACCCATGGTGAAATCGATTTGATGTTCTTGGAAAATTTTCACCATATCCTTGAGATGGTTGCCGACAGCTTGGATATTGTCTTCCATACTGCCGCTTGCATCGAGCAGGAAAACAATGTCAATTGGCGAGCTGTCAGTACCATCTGCAATGCTACTAGCGATCGTTTTGATAGCGGTCTCAATTGTCTGGTGGTGCGTTGGTGTTTTTTCGTCCGGGTTGAGTTGTTTATCTTCAGATGAATCCGCTTGCTGCAATTGGGACATGCCGCGTTGAATTTGAACAGTTTTTCCCCCGATGGGTTTGGCTTCGATGACTGCTCTCTCGCTAATGCCTATTTGGGTTGCCGATTGGTTTTCGGTCTCGGCCAGAACTGAATCAGTCGAAAACGTTAAATTGGCTTTGGTGTGTATCGGCGCTACGTTTGTTGTGATTATTTTTGTTTGGGAGCTAATCGATTTTACTGATAGTTGTTGCTGTGACCGGCGACTCGCTGTTGATTTATGTTTGGGAATTTGACGCTTGACGGAAGAGGATGTGAGTCTCTTCAGTTTCTTCGGGGCAGTCATGTGAAATCGGTTGCGCCTAAGATTAACTGAGATGGCATCCATGGTAATTGGTTCTGCAATTGGTATCTGACGGTGCCAAAGAGGAAAACTGATCAGCACATAAAGCGTCACGCACAAATGAAGTATGAGGGAGATTGTAAAAGAGAAGCTTGTTCGATGTTGGTTTTGATACATTGCAGTTTAACTAAGCTTCAAAAGGGTAAGAATCTCAGTGCTTCATCCATGTTCACTTGGCAGTATGCTTCGATAGTTTCACCGTTGGGACTGACCTGCTCACGCCATTGATTTAAAAATTGATTGCGGAACACTGGATCGGATATCGAGTTTATAACTGTTAATATTGAATCATAGAATGGTGCGGTTTGTCGTTTTATCGTCAAGTCATGATCAGGTAACCCGTTTCCTGGATTGTAGAGGAAACACTTCTGAATTCGACGTTTTGCGCTTGAAAGTGTTGCAGGCTCAAATACGTGATCAATGGGTTCTCTGCAGGGGACAAGAAGAATGTCGATGCCACGGTCGTTGAGAGCTTTCAGGATTTTTTCCGGTTCACGTTCGACCTGCAGGTTCTTGTGCGATGGCCAGATATCGAAGTGCGAATAATCGATCAAAATCTCTGAAGCTTGAAAACTAAAATAATCGGGATAGGTAAAGAAGTCGTTTTGATGTCGGTAAAAGTTATAGAATTCTGTCACACATGCCATAATCAAGTTGCTGGCACCAATCCCGTCTGTGGGTTCTTGACTGACAATACCCAGCCGACTTAAAACTGAGAAGTTTGGAATCAGGTCCGTGAAGGTAACCTCTTGGTCTTGAGCCATAAACACGAAATCTTCGGATTTCAGGATTTTTGTTGAGTGCATTTAAATGTCCATTACGCATTTGTTACAGAAAAGCCGGGTTAAACGAGATACTCGTTTTGGGAATCTGCGTCATATAACCATCAACGGTGGGGATAATCTGTTTACATCAAGTTTTTTTAATGTATAGACGCAGGTGCTTGATACGTTACCGAGGTGTCTTGGGCGTATACATAAGCTCGGAAGTCATTGGCATCCTTCAGGAATCGTCGCTGCGCGTCCGAAATAAACGGACCTGGAAAACCGTGTTATCAGAGTCACCTCGGCATGAGGTTAGGCAAGACAAAATCCTAAGCTCTCGTTGGAATTGGGAATTGGGGAGTGACTTCATTCAATGCCAAGTTCATCGTTGATTTCTTTCTGGTAGCCTTCCAGAGAAAGATCTTCGATTTCTTCGATTGTCACTGCTCTGCCAAAATGACCTGACTCATAGACTGCCATGCAAACGGCTTGTGATCGGTAGCCTTCCATTCCATCAACCTCGGGTTGTCCGCCATTGTTGATGGCATCGGCAAAATATTTGAGTTCAATTGAGATCGTGTTACCGATCTCGCGCGGGAAGAAATATTCTTTTTCTGGTTCGCTGAGGCTGGCCATGAATTGTTTGTGCAGCTCATCGGTACTGATGGATTCGCCGCCGCGTGGATGAAGACCTGAACCCCAGTCCAATGCACCTTCTGATCCATAAATTGTTTTGCGATTGAAACCTTGTCCCGGTGCGGATCCAACCCAAGTCCATTGGGCGGAGATGCCGTTGTCGAACTTGATGGTGGAGATCATGCAATCTTCAACGTCGACATCGTAACCGCCTTCCCGTTTACCAGCGTCATCATAACGGTATGGTTCGTAGGCTTTATTGATGGCGTAGACTTCTTTGGCTTCTACGTCGAGGTTAAAACGCATTAAGTCTGTAAAGTGGACACCGCCATCAAGTGCCCAGCCGCCTCCAGCTTGCATTTTGAAGTTGCGCCATCCCCATTTGCCCAGACCTTCACTAACGTCAATCCAGAAAAACATGCGCAGATCACCGATCATTCCTTGCTGAACAGCCCAACGTCGGGCGCGCTCATGTCCGCCCAAGCGGTAGTTTTCGGCTACGGACAGGATCCGGTCGTTTCGTTCAGCCGCTTCCATGGTGCGTTTGCCGGCACGCATAGTGATTCCGAGCGGCTTTTCGATTATTGCGTGCTTGCCGGCATCAAGGGACTTGATTGCCAGTGCATGATGTTCGCTGTGAAGCGTACAGATATCGACGCATTCAATCTCGGGATGGTTGTCCAGCATTTCGTCGACCGTGTCGTAGGTTTTGGGCAGGTCTCCCCCTTGCATTTCCTGAGCTTGCTGGGCACGTGTTTCTGCCGCGCCAATGTTCACATCGGCAGCAGCTACGATGTCGAATAGGCGAAACTCCTTGTTCCATAACTCCTGGTAACCGCCCATATGAGCACCAGAGATGCCGCCACAACCGATTAGTCCCGTTTTTAATGGCTTGGCCATCCAAATTACTCCTTTTCAGGTTAACTTTTGAATTGCTTGCGTGCTGGTATCCTTTGAGCTGGCTTGCATCTCTATTTGTTGCGCATCAACTTTTACAATCACAACATCCGAGCCAATTTTACATCGGACCCTGTCTCCAGTAATTGGCTGTTGGTGCCATGAAACGCCCATATTTGAAGCATAGGCCGAAAGTGCGGCTGAAATTGCCCGGCTTGCAGTTCCATCAGTTGCGATTTCGTGCAATGCAGCCTCCATGGCTTGATTTACTCGCTGATTTAGCCGTTGCTGATCGTTTTCCTGTTGCGTTGTGCCGACTTTCGGCATCTTGCTGAAGACAAAGGAAATCAGGATTGCCATAAGCACGGTGAATGTCAGGGTTATGACCAAGACAGTTACTCTCAGGTCTTTTCGCCGTTCAACCTCTGCCGGTGAAAAGTCCTGGCCGTGATGCGGATAAAAGGCATCGTGTGCCGTTGCTTCTTGCAGCAAAACCAACCATTTCAGAATAACCAGAACAATTAGGAAAGCACGCATTGTCAATTGGAATTTTACATGTTTCAATCGAAATTGAGTATAGCACGTCACATGAATTTTATCAACGCCATAGATAGCGTACTGTGACATATTGCTAAAATTAGGTCACACAACTTGTTTTACCTTGACAGGGGCGTTTAGGATGCTAAAATCTCAACTGTGACCTTGGAGGACAGGTCCGCCTTATTGTGAAACTCGACTTGCCAATTTTAAGAGGAGGAACCTACTTGTGAATCAACCCAATATTCTGGTGTTTCTGACTGATGATCATGGGCAGTGGGCCGCCGGTTGTTACGGGAACAGTGAGATCCAATCGCCAACCATGGATTACCTGGCCAAAACCGGTGTCAAGATGACACGCGCTTTCACTCCGACACCAGTTTGTTCGCCAGCTAGAGCCAGTTTTTTTACTGGGCGACTGGCATCGCAACACGGTATTCATGATTGGATCTTTGAAACGGAAGAACCGGGTAATCAACATCCGGGTTTAGTGAACCAGACTAACATTGGACATCTTCTCCAAAACGCCGGATACCAAACGGGATTGATCGGGAAATGGCATTGCGGTAAAAGTTGGGATCCCCAATCCGGATTTGATCGCTGGTTCAGTTATGGTGAACGGCAATATCCGCATAAAGGTGAGATCAAGTTCTCGGATCAAGGGGAAATTATCGATTATACCGGGTTTCAAACTCGTGCGTTCACTGATAGGTCAATCGATTTTATCCGGGAAAGGGATCGAACCCGGCCATTCTTTTTGACTGTCGGGTATGTTGATACGCATGGTCCTTTCAGCCAGCATCCTGAACGGCTGGTTGAATCCTACCGTGACTGCAGTTTCCAGGATATTCCGAACGAGACTTTTGCTCCCTGCCACGGTTCCATCAATGCCGGGTGGCCTAAAGATCCGGATCGAAACCGGGAGCAATTGGCACAGTACTATGCTGCGGTGACTTTCATCGATCAGCAAATGGGTCGTGTTGTCGACGAACTTGATGGTACGGGAGATCTTGACAATACGCTGGTTGTCTACACGGCTGATCACGGTTTAATGACCGGTCATCATGGACTGAATTCCAAAGGGAACGCTACTATTCCGCAGAATTTTATTGACACCTCGATCTTGGTGCCGTGCCTGTTTTCCTGGAAAGACCAAGTCCCGGCTGGACAGGTTCATGACCAGATGGTTGATCACTGCGATCTGTTTGCAACGCTATTAGATGCAGCGGGCGCCACCCCGGACGAGTCCAAGCGAGCAGAGATTAACTCTCCTGGCGAATCGTATCTTCCAATGCTGAAAGGCGAGAGTCAAGCATGGCGTGATGCGTACTTTGGAGAATATGGCAACGCCAGAGTCATTCGAACAGATAACCGCAAATTCATTAAACGCTATCCGGGACCGAATAGCCAGTATCACGATGAATTCTACGATTTGGAGATTGATCCTCGCGAACGTGAGAACTGCATCCATGATACCGGTTACGAAGACGAAATTAAAAGTCTTTCCCAACGTTTGGATACGCATTTTGCCAAGTATGAAGTAGCTGGTTGTTCAGGTAGGGAGATCAATCTTGTCCCTAGGTGTAATCCCGGGCATTCGCCTTGGGAAAAATAGGCGATTTTCTTAATCGCCGATGGATATGAAATTGACAGTCGCCGGGGTGTTTGATCTAGTGTGCCGTACGACAGCGTCAAATAGTGCAGGAAATACAAAAAAGGTGTGTCCAGCTTATGGCTCATAAAGAAATCGCTAACGCTAAACCGTTTATCATCAACAAGAATCTGGGTAGCGCTATGGTTCTGGAGTCACAGGATTTTACCCGGACCAATGCCGACGGCGTACCGGTAATTGAACCCACTCAGAAGCAAAAATACGATTTCGATCGTAATGGCTGGATTCTGATTCCCGAGGTTTTACCCGATCAGGACGTCAGGGAAATGCGGGATTTTTGCTGTCAGTTGCGTCAAGATCCGGACAGTCTACCGGAACATGAACGCTGTACAGTTGCTGGCCCATTGCAAAAACTGGCTGACCATCCGGTGGTGGTCGGTTTCATGAATGAATTTTTGGCTAATCCCGCCATTATGAGCCAGGATTGTTACGGTTTTCGGATGGAAACCACCCATTTGCTTTTTCGGTCAGTTGAGGAGAATGTTCAAGGAAAATTCAGTCCTCATAATGGAAACGGGTTGTTCCGCCTGCCGGGCGATTCACACTTCTATCGTTGCACACCGGGTAAGGCGTGGAGCGGATTGACACGAGTTGTCTGGGAACTCAACCCGGTAGAGGAGGGCCAAGGGGGAACAAAATTCATTACTGGAAGCCATAAGGCGGCTTATCCCGCGCCTGAAACGGCACAGGACTCCAATTCCTCCTTGTGGGACACGTATTCGTGTCCAGCCGGATCGTTAATTGTTTTTACTGAATCAATTACGCATAGCGGATCTCCATGGACAAACCGGGAAGTCGACCGCGTACCGATTTTTAACTTGTACAATACAGTTGCCAGCAGATGGCATACCTGGGTGCCTCACCCCAAACTGCTGGAATCTATGCCTGCCAAACGTCAGACATTGTTCAGGGAACCTTATGCTGGCGGCAACGTTGTCAATGGCGATTTCAGCGGTAGAACGTCACCGTATCTTGAAGACAATTTAAGCGCCAGTGGCAATAATGAGATATGAAAATGAATGAGAAGGCAAGTAACTATCAAGATCCGTATATTATCAACAAGAATTTGGGTTCCAGTGATTTGCCCAGTGAAAACGCGGATGGTCAACCGGTTATTGAGCTGACAGTGGAACAGAAATATGTCTTTGACACGCGCGGCTGGCTGCTTGTTCCCGAAGTTTTAGGTGGCAGTGAATTGGAAGAGATGCAGGATTTCTGCTATCGTCTGCATCGGGATCCGGAATCAATTCCTGAGCATGAACGAAGTACGCTTGGCGGTGCCGTGCAAAAGCTGCTTGATCATCCGGTCGTCGTTGGGCTCTTGAACGAGTTTACAGCTTATCCGCCGTTATCCAGCCAGGAATGTTACGGTTTCTCCTTGGAAGGCAGTCACCTGTTTTACCGGTCCGTTGGCATGGGCGGGTTTGGACCGCATAATGGGAACGGCCTGTATCGTTTGCCGGGCGATGTCCATTATTATGACGCTTTTCCCGGCAAGGCCTATAGTCCGCATACGCGAATTGTCTGGGAACTGAATCCGGTGAAAAAGGGGCAGGGAGGAACGCTGCTGGTACCAGGCAGCCACAAATCTGTGTACACGGCTCCGGATGAAATTCAAAATCCGGATTCCGATGTCTGGGCCACGTACGGTTGTCCGGCCGGATCGGTGGTATTCTTCACTGAAGCTTTAACGCATAGTGGTACGCCCTGGACCAATACGGAAAATGATCGGCTGGCTGTTTTCAATCTCTATAGTCCGGTTGACAGCGGGTTCGCTAGGCGATTAAAGCCTCATCCGGATCTCCTTGAGTCAATGCCGCCTATGCGTCGCACCCTCTTTCGTGAACGTCATATTGTCGATAATGTTGTTGGTAGCGATTACCGTCGTTTATATAACCAGTATTAGGTGGATTCATTTTTTCGGATCTATACTCGAAGCTTAAACCGGATTCAAATAAGCGGAAACTGGGTTATGGCAGAGTGGTTTTAATGTATCTTTTAGACAGGTTTTCTGGCAAGAGCTTAGTTAAAGGTGATATTTAGTGGTTGCTTTGCAAATTTTGGTGTGGATAGGGTTGGCTGGTTTATTTATGTGGGTGCAAAGAGGACATACAGGCCAAAAATATCGAAGGTGAAGGGAAAGGTGGGGTTCCTAAGATGCCGAGATATCGATAAATGCTTTGGGTAAATTGTTAGACAAATTGGTCTTTGGATATCTTGATGTTGGTTAGTATGGTCAAGCGTCGTTTACTTCTGCGGAATTCAGGCTGATCATGTTTCTGCCAATCGAGAGATGGTGATTTTGAAGAAGTGATTTAGACTGAGGGTTCCGTGCCCATAAAAATCTATGATTCAATATCCAAGTCTAACAATTTAGTGAAAATTAAGATGCCAAGATTTTTGAGCCTGGCAAGAAATATAGTAGTTATCATAGTCAGTCCCAAAATGGTTCGACTCCCAAAGGATTGTTCAGCATGTTGGTGGATAGCATCCAACTGACTGCTAAATGGTATAATACATGGGTAGTTGTCAGCGATTTAAAAAGCTCCGACGATTTTCATTGTGTACCCAACTGATAGATGATGAAAAGCATACTCAGATTTGAAGTCCTACAGTTGCAATTCAGGTTTTTCCTCCTTCCTGTGCTGTTGTTGATATTCAGTTGTGGTGAAGACAAGTTGGAATTGGGGATAGAAGGTAAGGTACTGGGCGAATCCGGTCAACCTATTCCTGCCGCCATCGTCAAGATCGATGGACCGGAAAGCCAATCGGTGGTGACGGATACAGATGGAAGGTTCTTTGTCGGTGACATTCTGGCTGGCACCTATCAAATCAGTGTCAGCAAAGCGGGTTACAAGATTTATAGCGGGAATGTTCGGGTACTGGAAAAAATTGCTACTGCCGATGTCGTACTGGAGAAAGAGGATTCTCAAACCGTATCAGGGGTGGTGCGAGACCAGCAGACCAACCAACTGATGCCCAACGTGCAACTGACTACTAATCCGGTGACCTATTCGGTCACCAGTGACGACCAGGGCGCCTACAAGTTCGGTCAGAAGATGAAACCGGCTACCTACACTATCATGGCCAAAGCCGAGGGGTACGAACCGGCCGCCATAACGGTAGAAGTTGTTCTTGGCGAACCGACACGGGCTGATATCAGCATGGGAGTGAAACCGGTACTTTACGTCCAGCCTGACGTTATCCAGTTCGGTAATACCGCCACCAGTAAAGTACTGACCATCCAAAACCGGGGTACCGGCCAATTGATCTGGTCGATTGGTGTCCCGACGGAAGACTGGTTGCAGGTTACCCCACTGAAGGGAATCACGCGGGAAGTAGGTTCCTCAATCAACATCACTGTCAATCGGGAAGGCTTGAAGCCCAATCCCCCGTCAGCCACTTTGACCATCACTTCCAACGGCGGTAACAGGGAAATACGGGTTACCCTGCAGGTCGACCCGAAACCCGTTCTCTATGTGGAAGCAGAAACCATGGATTTTGGCAACCAGACGACCAATAAAGTATTGACCATCCAAAACCGGGGTACCGGTCAATTGGACTGGTCGATTGAAGTTCCAAAAGAGGACTGGTTGCAGGTCACCCCACTGAAGGGAATCACGCAGGAAGTGAGTTCCTCAATCAACATCACCGTCAATCGGGAAGGCTTGAAGCCTAATCCTCCGCCAGCCACTTTGATCATCACTTCCAACGGCGGTAACAAGGAGATACGTGTCACTTTGGACGTCGACCCTATCCCTGAAATCGAGATTTCAACGGCTGAACTTGATTTTGGACAGGATCGTGAGAGCCAGGGTTTTCTGATTCGCAATGTGGGAACTGGAACGCTGACGTGGAAGATTGCCGCACCGGAAATTTGGGCCACCGTCACCCCGACCGCAGGTCTGACCCGAGACACTCCAACCTCAGTCAATGTCCGGATCGACCGGGAGGCTGTGACAGTGCCGAAAAAATACCAGCAAGATATGACGATTACCAGTAACGGTGGTACAGCCAAACTGACATTGTTGATGGAAATTTTACCTCGTCCTGTGCTGAAAGTGTCGATTAATCGTATTGACTTTGGACTGCAATCCAATCAGCAGGTTCTACTGATTGAAAATAGCGGCACCGGCGACCTGAACTGGAAGATTGATCTACCGGCTGTCAAATGGCTGGAGGTGTCCCGAACAAAAGGCCGTTCCACCGACCAGAACCCAGTCAGCGTAGAAATCACTGCGGACAGAACCAAAGTGGACGATCCCGGAACATATGAAAGGGTTCTAACTGTCTCGGGAGAGGGGATGGTGATCGAAATTCCGGTCGTCATGGTGGTTGACCGACCAAAAATAATTGTCAATCCGCAGGAGGTTCAGTTCGAAGCCGGCTTGAACAAAAAATCAGTTGCTCTCAGCCGAGCAGGACTGGGCCGCATCGACTGGCAGTTGACCACCAATGCGGATTGGCTATCTATTACACCCAAAAGGGGACAACTCTCTGACTCTCCTATTGATTTAACTATCATTACTGACAAAAGATTAATGGTTCAAGGTATTAATCAGGCGTCTATAGAGATACAAGCTGAAAAGGCAGTCAACAGCCCATTGATTGTTCTGGTTAAGGCGGAGATACGGCCCACCCTTCGTCTTGTGGTCAAAAATCAGCGGAGCAAGGAGCCGGTAAGGGGTGCCCAGATTTTTGAAGGGAAGACTGACCGGAATGGTATCTATGAGATTGAAGGCATCAAGCAACCTCTGGTAAAAGGCGTGGTAGCTATCAAAGGGTTTATCGGCCAGCCGTTCAGTTTTCGGCTGAATCAGATCAAGGATCCAATAATTGAGAAGGTCATTTACCTACAACCAATTCCGCAACGGGTTGCAGTCCTGAAAGGTATTGACCTGGATGTGCCGAAGGAAATAGCGGTATCTGGTGATGGAGCATTTGTTTATGCCACTAACAACTTTGGACACAGCGTGACCAAGGTTCGGACTTCGGTTGATCAGATCGTCAAAACGCTGGACCTGTCACCTGATGGTGAAGAACCGCTGGGTCTGGCAGTTAATCGGTTGACAGATGAGATCTATGTGGCCAATAGCTATGTGCCGCCAGTTGGCAAGCCTGTCGGCGGTGTGACGCTGGATACGGTTTCCATCATCTCAGCGAACTTCAATCAGTCCCAAAAAATTGTGGTTGGTAACGTTCCGACTGATATCGCTGTGGATGCCGACCAGAGTAGGCTCTATGTTTCCAACCGAGAATCTGGAAACATTTCCATTATTGATCTTAACCAACGGAAACTGATTGAGGAAATTCATGTTGGTAACACTCCTGGCAGATTAGAACTGGTGGACAATGAACTCTACTGCACCACAGAGGTTGGAGTTGCGGTTATCGATACACGACTGAAGCAAGTGACCAAAACGATTCGTAACGTTGGACTGGGACCGATTGATTTGGTTTCCGACGGCAAATACCTATACGTGGTCAACAATTTGAGTAGCGATGTCAGCGTGGTTGATATCAGCAAAAAAACTGTGGTAAAAACAGTCAAAGTAGGTCCACTTCCGGTCCGCGCAGCTATTGGTCAGGACGGTATTCTGTTCGTGGTCAACCAGGGAGACTCAACAGTCTCCATTATCTATCAGCTTGACGGTCAGTTTTCTGTGGCAGAGGAGACTTTATCTGTTGGGTTTAACCCACTGGGAATTGCCGTTCTTCCGGATGGCAGCAAATTATACCTGGTACTACAGGAGGATTCGGTGATAGAGGTTTTTGGTTATGAATAGGTACGTGCTGGTTTTACTGGCCTTTGTTTCGATAGTCTCTGGTTGTGCAGTCAAACATAAGGATTATGGTCGCTGGTGTGAAATCTTGCCGGAAGACAGTGACTATTTTTATGCCGTTGGCGGTCCTAGCCCCACCCGCCAGGCAGCTAACGACAATGCCCGATCAGAGATGGGCAAGTTTATTTCCGTAACCGTTGATTCAGAAATAGAGCGTGTGGTAGTTGATAGCGGTGATGAGATTGACCAAAACACCATCGATCAACTGCGGGTGAGGTCGAAGGAAACGCTTGAGTACCTCAGCATAGCAGCGGTTAAAAATAAAGATGAGGGCTATCTGGCTCTAGCCCGCATGCCGCGTCGACCGTTGAATGAGATAATGGAATCCCTGCGCTTTGAATGGAGGCCACCTAGCACAGGGGAGATAGTGCGGTCGGTACTGGCCCCTGGCTGGGGACAACTGAAAAAAAAGCAGGTTCGTAAAGGACTCAGCATCCTGAGTAGTCAGGTGGTGTTACTGGGCAGTACATTAATTTTCAATTCGCTGAAGACTTCGGCTCATGACGACTACCTGCTGGCTCGTACTGATGGTGTTCGCCGGGCTTACCGCGATGATGAGGAAAACTATCAGCGGCTGATGACTGGGTCATTGGTGGGTTTGGGAGCTGTTTATCTCTATAACCTGATTGATGTCTCTACTGCTGACAAGAAAGTACCGATCCGTGATAAGTCCGTTTCAGTCGGTTTCAACTATCCGGACATCAGACTGGTCTATCGGTTTCCATAAGGAAGATTGGGAGATTAGAAGCAATATGATATTAACAAGATTCAGTTATTGCTTACTACTTATCCTTTGTTGTTTGGGCGGATCGGTATTCTCACCGGTAATGGCAGTTAACTATTGGTGGCATCAACCACCGGGATTGCTGGTACAGTTACAGTTGGAACAGGAGACAGTTGTAGTCAGTCAGCCCGTCCAGCAGATCGAACGCCGAGCCGAAATCGCCGTCCGAAATCGGGATCAATCCTGTTGGCTGACTGATTCCTTTCAGGGGCAATTACTCAAGCACACAACTGGTCAGCAGTCAACCGCTGTTTCTGGTCTGGCCGCTCCGGTGTCCGTTGTCTATGATGAGCAGACTGACACTTTCTGGGTAGCTGACGCTGCCCTGAACCTGGTGACGCAAATTTCAACCGATGGTCGCATGCTGCAGCAGATAACTGTCCAATCGCCCAAGGAACTGATCATGGCACCGGATAGCAACTGCTGGGTACTGACTTGGCGTGGCCTGCATCCGATTGCCGAGGGCCAACCGCAACCACTTGTCGCTGCCAAACCCAAATTGTTCTCCGGTTCCCGAAAGGCTGTCTGGTGGACCGATCAGCTGGGAAGGATTTTTGCCTACAGTCAGGGTGAAACCCACCGCCTGCCTTTTGCCCTGCCTGACTGCCGATCGATACTGGTCACACCGGACGGCGGTTGTTGGCTGCTACGCCGGGAAATGGCTATCCGTTTGGATGGCCGCAGGCGTCTGCTTGGTGAGGTCCTCGGTTTGGACAAAGCCAGGCAACTGGTCTATCAGCCAACTGATCAGAGTTGTTGGGCTATGGATGCCGGCGGTGATCGGGCAGTGTTGTTACCGGGACTGGACCAAATGTCCGCTAACCAGTTACCGGCACTGGTTGGTTGGAAGCAGGTCAAAAACAGTCAGGCCATTCAATACCAGATGGTTAGCGGCCTGAGGTGGCAGGCGTTTGCTGACCGGGAACCATCTCCGCCACCGCAGGATACTCAGCCAGTTGAGGTGGTAGAAACAAAGCCTCAAGCAAAGAAAGTTGAACCGGTTTCTCAACCGGAGCCAGTTGCTCCTGCATCACCAGTTTCAGAGGAACCAGCAGAACCGGAGTCGGTTCCCGCTTCCCCACTTCCCATTGTTCAACCAGAAGGAGAACCGGTTGCCAATGATCCGGAACCGATAGAAACTGCTCCAGAGCCGGAGCTAGTTGCGCCTGCATCGCCAGTTCCGGAGGAACCAGCAGGGCCGGAAGTGGTTCAGTCGCCTCCATCTCCCGCCACTGAACCAGAAGAAAAACCGCTAACAGAAAGGATGAAAGTGGTTAGAATACCGCTAGACCAAACCTTTGACCAAACCCCGAAGTTTGCTGATGGCGGGGTGCTGTCGGTGGGACTAGCCCCTCAACTGAGTCAGAAACGGATTCTCAACACCAACCAGATGTTGGGTCGCCGTTTCATCTGGAATTTTGGTGACCAGAGTTACACCCTTCTACTTGGCCTTTCAGTTGAGGCTTACAACCTGTATTCCAATCTGGATCGAACCTATACACCGTGGAAACAAATGGTGGTTGAAGGAACATCACTGGGGACAAAAATTGGGCAGCCGATGGCCGAAATAGCTAACCGCAATAACTGGGATCGGCAGAAATTGGCCAACTTTGTTCTCTCCATGGTGCAGAGTTTACCCTACACGTCTGACGATGTGGCTACCGGTTATGACGAGTTCAAAATGTATCCTTTCGAAACCCTGGTAGCCGGCGGCGGCGATTGTGAGGATACGGTTATGCTAGCTGCCAGTATACTGGCAGCTCTGGACTATGATTTGCTGCTTCTGAATCCGGAAGGTCACTTGGCTCTGGGCGTGGCCGGAGATTTCAAAGGGGCCTACTATACTCATGATAATCAACGCTATTTCTACAGTGAAACCACTGGTCAAGGCTGGAGGATTGGCCAGTTACCTGACCAATTCAAGTCAATTCCGGTAGTTCTGCATGAAGTTCCGCAACTGAACCAGTAATTTAACCTCCGGTCGAATCAGGATCGGATCATTTAACTCAGGTTAGACAAAAAAACTGCGGACTGTTTGTAAATCCGGGTTTATTTTAACCTCAATCACCAGGAGGAGATTTCGATGCGCAAGTTACAATCCGTTTTATCAGTCAGCTTTGTTCTAATGGTAATTGTGCTGATTTCCGGTTGTGGAAAGTCGATTCAGTTGCCAGAATGGTTTTCCACACCACCGGAAGATCCCAACTACTTGTATGCCACTGCTACGGCGACTTCCAGAGACATGCAGATGGCGATCAATTCGGCCAAAGAGGGCGGCCGGGTTGAAATTGCCCGACAGTTGGAGACCAAAATCAATTCCATGTTCAAGCGGTTCCGGGAAGAAGTGGGTGCTGGTGAGGATGCCGAGTTTTTGACCCAGACCACCGACGTCTCTAAATCTGTAACGTCCAAGGTATTGTCCGGTTCACGTGCGGCTAAGACCAAATCAGTCAAAGAAGGCATGAGGCCTATGTCTTGGTGGAGATGCCGATTGGTGCTGCCAACACTGCACTGATGGACGCTATTAAAAAGCAAGAACATATATACACCCGTTTCCGGGCTTCCCAAGGGTTTCAGGAGCTGGAAGATGAAGTGGAAAAGTACGAAGAGTACAAAAAAGAACAGGGTATCGCTCCCTGATCCTGATTGGGATTGGTGCGGAGTTATCCTTTTCTTTTTCCTTCAGATACGGTTTGGTTTTATGCCGCTTTCTAATCTGATACCCAAAGTTCTTCGGCTGGTATGTGTTGTCGCCTTTCTGAGTTGCCTGGGCTGTGCAGTTTCCAAATCCGCAGCCTCTCATGCCAACCAGTCCTTGACTTACCCCATGTGGTTCTGGCAACCGCCCATTAGCCAGAACCTGCCGGTAGCTGTCGGGTACGCTCCGGCCTATTACCGGGACGAATCTTCCCAGCAAGCCGCCATTGACGATGCTGTCCAGCAGCTGGCCAAGCAGATGCAGGTCGGAATCTCCGGTGAACGGATTATCATTGACCGACGTCAGGCCGAGAAATTCGATGAGATTGTTCCACCCGATATGCTGAATCTGGTATTGGATAGCCATGTGGTTCTGGCCACTCACCAAATGCCGGAACAGTTTTTGGTTCTGCTGGGAATGGGTGAAGTCAAACTCAACCGGAAGCTAGTGCTGGCTAGCAGCCGTTCTAAACCGGATTGGCTGTCTCAACTGCCGGAATCGACAGCCTCCCTGTACGGGGTTGGTCACTGCAGTCGACCGTCGCTGAGATTGCATAGCGGCTGGCGGGAAGCTGAACGAAACGCCTTGGTCGACCTGGCTCTGACGCTGAAGTCTTACGTTCGTAACCTGACCAAGCAATTGAATAGCCAGACTGGTCGGGTATTGAGTGTGCAGACGAACGTGGTGCTTAGCCGTATTCAGGTAGTTGAGCGCTGGTACGACAGGCAAAACCGGTCTTATCATGTGCTGATGGAAATGCCGTTGAAATCCAACCAATCAGCTGTCAGGCAAATGCTGGAAAAGCTGGTTCAGCAGGCTGAAACACCACCCGAACGATCCATACAGGAGATTATCGATTAGGCTTTCCAGGAACTGGATCAACTGGAACAGCCGAAATAAAGCACAACAGACAACCTAACCATAAGAAACGAATTCATCTGATGTGGAGGGGAAGGATGTCCAATCCCTCAAAAATGATTCTGATAATAGGATTCATACCGTTATCATGGCCCCTGTGTTTAACGGCTGGCGCCATGGTTCAAGCTACCTTGTTACTAGCATGTCAGCTGGGGGCTAAGATCGAAGTCTTTCTGACCGACGGCTCGGACAATTCTAGTCGATGCGCGCTGCCGGTTCCGAAAAAGATGAACGGCCCGGAAGGGTTTTTGTCTACAGTATCGGTCTGGGCTGGGTGGACGAAGAGGAACTGGGAAAGCTGGTAGCAGCCATCGGAGGGTTACAGCCTGCCACGTTTCTGTTATTTAAATGCAATGTAAAACATTTCACAGTAAAAAACTCAACAACGGTTAATATTAATCACCAGCTGATGAACAACTAGACTGCCATCCATCCTGTTAAAAGAGCGTAAAAGAAAAATGAAGAAACGCAGAGTCAAATCTCCATTTATGGTTTCTTTAATTATAAGCGTTTCTGTTACTGCCACTTTTTATTTATTCTCTTTCACTTCATTATATAGGAGCATTGAATATTCTGCCAATGATTTTAAAATCAAGCAGTATGCAAGAATTGAGCTGGCAGATCCTGATGTTGCCCTTGTTGCAATTGATGAACTGTCGATGAACCAATTTTCAAAACTGTACAATTACCACTGGCCATGGCCAAGGCAGTTTTATGGCATTATTCTAGACTACTTTAAAAAAGCTGGTGCCGATATAGTTGCATTCGATATGCTGTTTCAAGAGCCGGAGATCGGACGAATGGATATTGACGGAACAGTCTCAGAAAAAGCTTTCGCTGACGCCATTCAAAGATATCGCAAGGTCATCTTAGGTGGAGCATTAAGCGAAAACGATAATGGAGGGGGACCTGTTTTACCCCAATTAGAGCTTACTTTTGAAAATGCTGACAAAATGTCTCTTAAGCGGTTCAGATCTGTAACTCCGCCCCTGAAACAGTTTTGTGAAGTTGCAGGAAATATCGGTATAGTAACATATCATGCAGATGAAGATGGTGTTTGCAGGAGACTTCCCCTGATTTTAAAAGTAAAAGATAAATACTACCCGCAACTTTCATTTGCAGCTTATCTTCTTTCAGCACGGGATTCTGTAGTTCGTTATGATGAAAAGCACAATACTCTTGTAACCAGAAAAAACAGTTTCAAACTTGATGAAAACGGATACTATTCAATTTACTGGTATGGTCCCGGAAGCGATGGGGAAAAAGGGGTTTACCGTTGCGATTCCTTTTATGATGTTTTCCGTTCCGCAATACAGGTTATGGAAGGAAAAGAACCGATTATTCCTTTGAAAGAATACAAAAATAAAAAGATTTTAGTGTATGCAACGGCAAGTGGGCTTATGGATTTAAAGACAACGCCGTTTTCCTCCACAAGTGAACCATATCCTGGTGGCGAGATTCATGCCACCCTTCTTGACAATCTGCTGAATGGAATAGCGGTCAAAAAAGTCCCTGAAAAAATTATTATTCTGATTTCTCTGTTTTTTTCATTTTTTTTAAGCCATGCCTATATTACAAGAAGACTTGCTTTCTCACTTTCTATAGCAGCCTTTTTTAGTGTCTCTATAGTCCTGGCAAGTTTTTATTTATTCAATAAATATCTTCTGCAAATGATCTATATTTTCCCAGTTCTTGTAATTGTATTTACAAGTGCTGCTTCTGCAATGTATAAAGCTTTAACAGAAGGACTTGAAAAAAAGCAGATAAAAGATATGTTCTCCCGTTATCTTCATGAAGATGTCATTAATATTCTTATGGAAAACCCTGATACAGTTGATCTGACAGGCACTGAGATTACCGGTACAGTTCTTTTTACAGATCTTCAGGAATTTGCGACCTTTGCAGAGGATAAAACACCGCGGGAGCTTATCAATGTACTAAACAAATATTTTCAGGTTATCACCAATATAGTATTAGATCAGAATGGTATGCTGGATAAATATACAGGCGATGGCGTCATGGCTGTTTTTGGCGCTCCCATAGAGCGTGAAGATCACGCAAAAGCAGCTTGTGAAACAATCCTTGCATTCAGAGATAAAGAAGTAAACGAGCTTATTCCATCACATGAAAGCAATATTTTAACACGTATTGGGATAAGCAGCGGTCCGATGGTTATCGGCAATCTGGGTAGTGACAGAAGAATGGATTTTACTGTAATTGGTGACACTGTAAATCTTTCAGCCAGACTGGAAGGTGTTAACAAGGCGTACGGAACAACCAATATTATGAGCGAATACACCTGGGAAGCGGTAAAAGATGATTATTTTTTTCGTGAGCTTGATTTTATTCGTGTAAAAGGAAAACATACGCCTATAAGAGTTTTCACACTTGTTGCAAGACCGGAGGAAATGACAGAAAACATGATCGATATTGAAAATGCATTCATGGAGGCTATCAGAATATTCAGGATGCGTAAATGGGAAGAAGCCAACGCAGCTTTTGGCAAAGTCCTTGAATTGAATCCTGATGATGCGCCTGCCAGGGCATATGTGGAAAGATGCAGCTTATTGAAAGCCAACCTAGATCTCATCGATGATCAGGGTGTTTTTACTTTTAAGACAAAATGAAATTGGCAAGGAGATTATGAAAAAAACATTAATTTTTATTATCGCTGTTTTCCTTTTGTTATTAGCGCGAAGTTCATTTGCAGCCAGAATAATGAACAACAATGTTTCCGTAAGAACCATGCCCAACGCTTTTTATCCGGTTCTTGCCATTTTATCGAAGGGCGCTGAAGTAGAAATCCTTCAGGAAGAAGACCGGTGGAAAAAAATTAAGACGGCAGACAACAAAATCGGATGGATTTCTGCAAATGCGTTCAATTCAATTAAAAAGTCTATTGACTATGGCGCCATGTCAAATGACAAGTCAAAGAAAAATATTTCAAAGCTCATGGTTACAGCGGCTGTTAAGGGCTTTTTTGAAAGTAAGGCAACCTCTTCTGATATCAATAGAGATGTTTTTGAAAAACCATTCAGGCAATACATAGACCCGAGTATGTTCAGTAAATTTAAAGAACAGACTTATGAAAAAAGATGGTCGCAGAAAAAATTCCGGGGAAAAAATAGAATTGAACAACAAGGAGCATTTGCAATTGATGAAAATCTTGTGGCCTTAAGTTCCTATATCACCGCAAAATTTTCAGCTCCTGGTCTCAGCCAAAATCTTGAGCTTGTTGCCTATGTTAATAATGTAGCGCAGCTGATTATCGAAAGTACTGAGTTTTATGACCTTCCAATATCTGTGCTCGTGGTTAAATCCGATGAAGTTTTGGCAAATGCAACCCCGATTGGTGTGATAGTAATTTCTGAAGGTTTTTTGAAGATTATAAAAGACGAAAGTGAACTTGCATGTCTGTTAGGTCACGAAATTGCCCATGTAACTCTTAACCATGGCTCAACAGAATTTGAAATCAGAAAACCAAAATTTGCAGCGGACGATGCCTTTGCCGAATTAGAAGAAGAACTTGGAGGAGATGAAGTTGAAACAGAGCTTGATGGTTTCTGCGATGAAATGTACGAGCGAGCTATAGGAGGCAGAAAAGCCGAATACGAAGAAAAAGCTGACCATAGAGGTATGATTTATGCGCGTAGGGCCGGGTATAGTGCTAATGGAATGATCAGCTTGCTTAAACGCTTGAAATCAAGAATACCGACCAGCCGCGAGCCTACTGATGCAAGCCACTGGTTTCCGGTATCAATGCAAAAACGTATTACAAAACTTGAACACATTACTGCAACAAAACTCAAACCGAATAAACGCTACCTGACTTTCCAATCACGGTATGATGCACAAAGAAAATAATCCCCGACGATAAAAAAACATAGCGAAGATCCTGTTTTTCGTCACCTTTTATTCGGTTGGCCCAGTTTTGACAGTGTGCCAAAATAGAATGGGTAAAGGAGGTTGGACCAAATCATTATTATCTGTGAGTGGTATCTGGAAATGTCAAGCGGCGGTGCAAAA